>Ga0210401_10000862_pt1 | contig 36566 bp, 32 predicted proteins | sample IncBWH32MmetaG_FD_150866 | JGI IMG/M metagenome (GOLD analysis project Ga0210401, IMG submission 150866) | Forest soil microbial communities from Barre Woods Harvard Forest LTER site, Petersham, Massachusetts, United States - Inc-BW-H-32-M | ecosystem: Environmental > Terrestrial > Soil >... | reverse complement strand
CCAACTGGATGATCGCGCCAGGCGCCCCGTCGATGTCGGTTGCGAGCGGCACCGCGGCCAGCGCGTATCTGTCGAAGTAGCCAAATTGTAGGGTGGGCAAAGGCGCGTTTGCGCCGTGCCCGCCATTTGTCCGCGCGCGACTTGTCTGCAAGGGTGGACACGCTTCGCTTTGCCCACCCTGCTGACGTGCCCGACGAGGCTGGGCAAGAATTCAGGGCCGCTCGAAATCTGTAGTACGCTTTGGCTCACAAGGCCTCGAAACGAGTCGGACTTTCTACGCAGCCTCGATCGACTGCTCCGAGGTAGAACATTTGCTCTCGCTCGGCGACCTGTTTTGATTCTTGCCCAGCCTCGACGGGCAAATCCCGCATACGCGCCATGCTCAGATTGCCCGTCGTGCCAATCTGCCGCAGCAGATCAATTCCGATTTTCGGAAAATGGCTTGTACTTCTCCCCAAACCAGAAGCATCATCCGCGCCGTCCCGCGCTCGATAAGAGGGACGCTTCGCGATCGTCACGACGTTGAGCGCGGGATGCGATGGACGCTTTGGCGACGCGCGCGGATTGCTTCTCGCGCGGACGAACGGCGCTGATGCGGACGGAGAAGTCGTGTGGTCCTGACACCCCGACGCTGGTGTCAAGTTGGCGAGAGATGATCTCGCTGATGATGGGGGCAAGAGAGCCCGGTCCCCAGGGAGAGCGCGAAGGACACCGTTAAAACCATCGCGCAGGGATGGCCGGGTGTTCCGGCTGAGCCTGTGGTTCCTTCCCCGTGCTTTTTATGATGCACGGGGGCCATGGGTGTCAGTCGATAGCGGCCTTCCCTGCGCCCTCTGTTCTCGGAGGGTTTGCGAATGACGCATCACCCGGACGCTATCGTGCCGCGGGAACGCGAAGCCATGTTTCAACCAGCTGTTTGATATCTCGATCTGGAAACAGCGTCGCTGTCGTTCCGGAGAGACATCGTTGTTCCGCTTTCCGAGACCATGCCGCTTCAGTCGTGCCGCTTCAGCCGTGCCGCTTTCTTGGGCCGATTGACTATGGCTTCCGCCCGATCCTTAGCCAATCGCTCGTATGCTAACGTTTGGTGCGTGGCGATAGGTCGATCCGGTGACCGTTTGCGGCTGTTTCCAGTTGTAAGGGCCCATGACATCTGTAGTAATTGGACCAGTTTGCGAAGACTGTACTCGCGATCAGAGTCCGAAGGAGATCAGGATGGGTCCCATCAGAAAAGCCATGCTCGCCGCGTTTTGCGTTGCGGGGCTTTGGCTTGCAACGGCGCCGGCGATGGCCGCAACGACACTGAAGGCGGTGATGCACTCGGATGTAAAGATCCTCGATCCGATCTGGACCACCGCCTACATCGTCCGCAACTTCGGCTACATGATCTACGACACGCTGCTGGCGCAGGACGAGAAGGGCGACATCAAGCCGCAGATGGCGGACAAGTACGAGGTCTCGGCCGACGGCAAGACCTATACCTTCACCTTGCGCGATGGCCTCGTCTGGCACGACGGTAATCCGGTCACGTCTGAGGATTGCATCGCCTCGATCAAGCGCTGGGGCGCGCGGGACGCGATGGGCCAGAAGATGATGTCCTTCGTCGACACTATCACGCCCGTCGATGCCAAGAGCTTCACGATCAAGCTCAAGGAGCCGACCGGCCTCGTGCTGCTCGGTCTTTCCAAGCCGTCGTCCAACGTTCCCTTCATGATGCCGAAGCGCGTCGCCGAGACTGATCCCTACAAGCAGATCGAGGATTTGACCGGTTCCGGCCCGTTCGTTTTCGTCAAGGATGAATGGAAGCCGGGCGACAAGACCGTCTTCGTCAAGTTCGACAAGTACAAGCCGCGTCCGGAGCCGGCCTCGGGCCTCGCCGGCGGCAAGGTCGCCAAGATCGATCGCGTCGAATGGCTCGCGATTTCGGATCAGCAACAGGCGGTCAACGCGCTGCAGAAGGGCGAGATCGACATGATCGAGCAGCCGAGCCACGACCTGCTCGATACGCTCAAGAAAGATCCGAACATCACCATCCTCAACATTCCGCAGCTGAAGGCGCAATACGTGTTCCGCCCGAACTGGCTGCACAAGCCGTTCGACAATCCGAAGATCCGGCAGGCACTCTGGTACGCCTTCAATCAGGAAGACTTCCTGATGGCTACCATCGGCAGCGAGGCTTACATCAAGGAGTGCAAGGCGCTGTTCATCTGCGACACACCGTTCGGGTCGATGGCGGGCACCGACGGCATCCTGACCTCGAACGTGAAGAAGGCGCAGGAACTGCTGAAGGAGGGCGGCTATGACGGTACGCCGGTGGTGCTGATGCATTCGACTGACCTGAAGGCGCTGACCAATCTCGCGCCGGTCGCGAAATCGCTGATGGAGAAGGCCGGCTTCAAGGTCGACATGCAGTCGATGGACTGGCAGACGCTGGTGGCGCGCCGTGCCAAAAAGGATCCGCCTGCCGCCGGCGGCTGGAACGCCTTCATGACCTCCTGGGTGACTGCCGACGTCATGAACCCGGTCTCGGCGGCTTACGTGAATTCCAGCTGCGACAAGGCCTCGTTCGGCTGGCCCTGTGACGAGAAGATGGAGAAGCTCCGCGACGAGTTCGCCAGGGAGCCCGATCCTGCGAAGCAGAAGGCGATCGCGGAAGCCGTGCAGCTGCGCAACATCGAAATGACGCAGCTGATCCCGCTCGGCGAATATTTGCAGCCGGTGGCGCTGCGCAAGAACGTGACGGGATTTCTGGCAGCTCCAGCGCCGGTGTTCTGGAACCTCGAGAAGAAGTAACGCGTCGATGTCCCGGGCGGATTGTCCCGCCCGGGATTGGCATGGGGTCGCCCTGTCTTGAACATGCTCGCTTACATATCGAGGCGGCTCCTGCAGACCATTCCGGTGATGCTCGTCGTCGCCGTGTTCGTCTTCCTGATGCTGCGGCTGACGCCGTCCGATCCCGCGGCGATCATCGCCGGCGACAATGCCACCGCCGAGCAGGTGGCGCGGATCAGGAGCCAGCTCGGCCTCGACCAGCCGATGCTGCAGCAGTTCGTGATCTGGATCGGCAAGGCTTTCCGCGGCGATTTCGGCGAGAGCTTCTTCTTCAAGAAGACGGTGGCCGAGCTGATCGGCGAGCGCGTCGAGCCGACATTGTCGCTCGCCTCTTTCACCATCGTCATCGCCGTCCTCGTCGCTGTTCCACTCGGCGTGCTGGCCGCGCATCGCCAGGGCACCTGGGTCGACCGCGTGGTGATGGGCTTTTCGGTGCTGGGCTTTTCGGTGCCGACCTTCGTGGTCGGCTACGTTTTGATCTATGTCTTCGCGGTCTGGCTGAACTGGCTGCCGGTGCAGGGCTATCAGCACATCAGCGAGGGCGTCGCGGGCTGGGCGGAGCGGCTGATCCTGCCAGCGCTGACGCTCTCGGTGATCTACATCGCGCTGATTGCGCGCATGACCCGCGCAAGCCTGCTCGAGGTGCTCTCGGAGGACTACATCCGCACCGCGCGCGCGAAGGGCCAGATCGAGCGCAGGGTGCTGTTCCGCCACGCGCTGCGCAATGCCGCGGTGCCGATCGTCACGGTGATTGGCCTTGGAATTGCCTTGCTGATCGGCGGCGTGGTGGTGACCGAAAGCCTTTACACCATTCCCGGTCTCGGACGACTGACGGTGGATGCCGTGCTGGCCCGCGACTATCCGACCATCCAGGCGGTGATTCTCCTGTTCTCCTTCGTCTATGTGATGATCAATCTGTTCGTCGACCTGACCTATACTTTGCTCGATCCCAGGATCCGCTACTGATGGCCGAGCTGACGACGATCGAATCCACCGTTCCGGCCACGGCCAGCCGGCCGACGGCGTCCACACGCGCGCTCCGGCATCCCGGCGTGGTCGCCGGCGGGTTCGTCATCCTCGCGGTGGTTCTGATCGGGCTGCTCGCGCCCTGGCTTGGCACCATCGATCCCACCGCGATCAATCCGGCCGCGCGCAATCGCCTGCCGGGCATGGAAATCAGCATGCGGACCGACACCGGCGAGCGCGTCCGCATGGTCGCGCGGTTCGGTACCGACAGTCTCGGCCGCGACATCTACAGCCGCGTCGTCTACGGCGCGCGCGTCTCGCTCCTGATCGGCATTGCGGTCGCGGTGATCTCGATCGTGGCGGGTCTGTTCGTCGGGCTTCTGGCCGGCTTTTTCCGCTGGCTCGACGCGGTGCTGATGCGGATCATGGACGGGCTGATGGCAATCCCCGCAATTCTGCTCGCGATCGCGATGGTGTCGCTGTTCCGTGCCGGCGTGCTCGCCGTCATCGCCGCCATCGCCGTTCCAGAAATTCCTCGCGTGGTGCGGCTGGTGCGCTCCATCGTGCTCGGCGTGCGCGAGGAGCCCTATGTCGAGGCCGCCGTCACGCTCGGCACGCCCACAGCGAAGCTGTTGTGGCGCCATGTGCTGCCGAACACGATCGCGCCGCTGATCGTGCAGGGCACCTTCACCTGCGCCTCCGCGATCCTGGTGGAAGCGATCCTGTCCTTTCTCGGCATCGGCGTGCCGCCGGAGGTGCCGACCTGGGGCAACATCATGGCCGAGGGCCGGCAGGTCTTCAGCATCTATCCGCACAACATCATCTATCCCGGCGTCATGCTGGCCGCGACCATTCTCGCCGTGAACGTGCTGGGCGACGGCTTGCGCGACACGCTCGATCCGAAAATGGCCAAGCGCGTGTGATATGAGCGCGCCGGTTCTCGAAATCTCCGATCTCACGGTGGCGATCCACGGCGGCGGCGACCGCGCCCATGCGGTGCAGGGCATCGATCTCGTCGTCGGCGCCAACGAGATCGTGTGCGTGGTCGGCGAATCCGGCTCCGGCAAATCGGTCACCGCGCAGGCCGTGATGGGGCTGCTGCCGAAGGGATCGCTCTCGGTCAAGAGCGGCTCCATCCGCCTGCAGGGCACGGAACTCGGGCACAAGAGCCAAGCGGAACTGCGCGCGATCCGCGGCCGCCAGATGGCGATGGTGTTCCAGGAGCCGATGACCGCGCTCAATCCGGTGGAACGGGTCGGCAAGCAGATCGCCGAGAGTCTCGAGATCCACACCACGCTCGATGCCGGGGGCCGCCGCGAGCGGGTGCTGGAGATCATGCGCGCGGTGCATCTGCCCGATCCCGAGCAGATGATCGATGCCTATCCGCACCAGCTCTCGGGCGGGCAGCGCCAGCGCATCATGATTGCGACGGCGCTGGTGCTCGATCCTGCGCTCCTGATCGCGGACGAGCCGACCACCGCGCTCGACGTGACGACGCAGGCGCAGATTTTGTCCCTGATCCGCGAGATGCAGGCGCGCAAGAAGACCGGCGTGCTGTTCATCACGCATGACTTCGGCGTGGTCTCCGAGATCGCCGATCGCGTCGTGGTGATGCAGTTCGGCCGCGTGGTCGAGCAGGGAGCGCGCGAGGAGGTACTGCGGCGGCCGAAGGAAACCTACACGCGGATGTTGATGGCCGCGGTGCCAAGCATGATTCCGCCGAAGCGGGCGCCCGCAACCGGCGCGGTGACGCTGGAGACGACGAACCTCCACAAGACCTACGGCAAGCGCGGTTTTTGGCAGCCGCGGGCGCGCGTGGTGAATGCCGTCAACGATGTGACGCTCGAGGTGCGGCGCGGCGAGACGCTCGGCATCGTCGGTGAATCCGGTTCAGGCAAGTCGACAGTGGCGCGCTGTATCGCGCGGCTGGTTGACCCGAGCTCCGGCAGGATCGCGATCGAAGGCCGCGACATCGCCTTGCTCTCCGAGACCCAGATGCGCCCGCTGCGGCGAGGCGTGCAGATGGTGTTCCAGGACCCGTATCGGTCGCTCAATCCGCGCCGGACGGTGGCCGAGGCGATCATCGAGGGCCCGATGAATTTTGGCGTTTCGCGCGAGGCCGCACTGAAGCGTGCGCGCCAGTTGATGGCGACGGTGCATCTGTCGCCTGACGCGCTCGAGCGCTATCCGCACCAGTTTTCCGGCGGCCAGCGCCAGCGCATCTGCATCGCGCGCGCCCTTGCGATGGAGCCTTACCTCCTCATCGGCGACGAGCCGGTGTCGGCCCTCGACGTTTCGGTGCAGGCGCAGGTGCTGAAACTGCTCGACGAGGTGCGGCGGCAGTTCGATCTCGCCGTGCTGTTCATCACCCATGATTTGCGCGTGGCCGCGCAGGTCTGCGATCGTCTCGCGGTGATGCAGAAGGGTGTCATCGTCGAGCAGGGCGCGACCGCCGATGTGTTCGCCAATCCAAAACACGCTTATACCAGGGCGCTGTTCGAAGCCGCGCCCGGCCGTCATCAGGAGTTCGGGCGCGACGATTGATCGAACGATAAACGAGGTCGAACGACAAAGAAAAGAGAGAGGCTGGAGGAAACGCGGATGAACATCCGGGAGTACGCGAAATGCGATGCGACGGATCTCGCCGAGCTCGTGAGGAAGAAGCAGGTCTCGCCGAAAGAGCTGGCGCTGACCGCGGCCAAGGCGATCGAGAAAGCCAATCCTGAGATCAAGGGCGTCGTCGAGACCTATGACGACCGCATCGACGGGCTTGACGAAAAGTCGCTCGGCAACGGCCCGTTCCGTGGCGTGCCGCTTTTGATGAAGGACGTCTTTGGCCACGAGAAGGGCCGCAGGATCGAGTTTGGCTCGCGGCTGTGCGAAGGCATGGTCGCCGAGCTCGACAGCAACCTCGCGATCCTCCTGCGCAAGGCCGGCGTCAACATCATCGGCCGTTCGGCAGCGCCGGAATATTCCATGGCAGGTACCACCGAAGGCCTGCTCTATGGCAACGCCTCCAATCCCTGGAAGAAGGGATTTTCGACCGGCGGTTCCTCCGGCGGCGCGCAGGCCTCCGTCACGTCGGGCATGGTGCCGATCGCGCATGGCTCCGATATCGGCGGATCGATCCGGATTCCAGCGAGCTATTGCGGCGGCGTCGGTTTCAAGCCGTCGCGCATGCGCATCTCCGTTGGTCCGGCAGTCGACGAAGGCGGGTTCGGCTATTCCATGAACCACATCCAGGCGCGCACGGTGCGCGACTCCGCCACGATGCTCGATTGCCTGGCGATCCCGATGGCCGGCGATCCCTTCGTGATCCCCAAGCCGCAACAGCCTTATGCCGCGCTCGCCAAGCGCAAGCCGAAAAAGCTCAAGGTCGGCATCATTCTCGACGAACTCGCGGGCGTAAAGGTCGATCCGGAGGTGCGCAAGGCGGTCGAAAAGGCCGGCAAGACGCTCGCGGGCCTTGGCCATCGTGTCGAGCAGGCGACCGCGAGCGTCGGCGGCCTCGACATGCTCTCGACGATGCGCGATCTCTTCTTCTTCGATTTCGACGGCCGGCTGAACTATTACGGCGGAAAGACCGGCAGGACGCCGGGGCCGGACAATCTCGAGCCGATCATCTGGTCGATCTATCAGCGCGCCGGGGAAATCACGCCGTCGCGTTTCACGGCCGCCTGGAGCAGGGCCAATGTGATGCGCCGCAGCCTCGGCCAGTTCTGGACCCAATACGACATCTGGCTGTCGCCGACCACTGCGACGACCGCGCCACCCTGGGGTACCGTCAACCTCTCCGTCGAAGGCATCGATTTCGACACGTTTACGCAAGGCATCTTCGCGCTGCCGGTGCAGTACACGCTGCCGCACAACATCATGGGAACGCCTGCGATCTCGCTGCCGCTGGCGCAGCATTCGAATGGCCTGCCGATCGGCGTGCAGATCGCGGCGTCGCCCGCGATGGATCATCTCGTGCTGCAGCTCGCGACCGCGCTGGAAGAGGCGATGCCGTGGGCGCGCCGCGTACCGGCCCTGCATGTGAGCAAGCTGTGAGCGCCCGTCATTGCGAACGACGCGAAGCAATCCAGGAATCTCAACGCGGAAAGACCTGGGATCGCTTCGGCGCCGATGCGCCTCGCAATGACGTGCAGGGAGTGCGCAATGATAGCGGTCGTCTTATTGATACGCAGCGACGATGTCAGAGACCGCGCGCTCCAGCTGCTGCGCCGTGGCGCATTGCCGCGCCACGGTGCAAAACGTCTGGTAGCGCAACATCTCCGAATCGCCCCAGCCCCAGGTCATGCGGCCCTCCGGGTTGAGCCAGACCAGCCGCTTGCAGCGCTCCGAGATGCGGCGGACGATGTCGGCGCCGGGATCGAGGTTGTTGCTGCGGGCATCGCCGAGCACGATCACCGTGGTCTGCGGCGTCACGCCCTCCATTGCCAGCCGTTCGAAATCGGCGAAGGAGGAGCCGTAGTCGGAGGAGCCGAAGCCGACCTTTGACATGATCTCCTGCATGGCCAGTTCGGCAGGGTTCGTCTCCAGGGTCTCACTGACCTCGATCAAATGCCCGGAAAAGGCAAACGAGCGGACGTCCGACACGACCTCGTGCAGGCTGTGGATCAGCAGCAGGAAGAAATCGGAGACGCGCGCGACCGAGCCGGAGACGTCGCACAGCGCGACGATCTTTGGGCGATCGCGGCGGCGGCGCTTCCAGGCGGTGAGGAACGGCACGCCGCCCCAGGCCGCGTTGCGCCGCAAGGTGCGGCGGACGTCGAGATGGCCGCGGCGCTGCCGCTTGCGCGGCTTGCTGTAGCGCTCGCGCAGCCGGCGGGCGATTTGTCGGATCAGCGCGCGCATCTCCTCGACCTGGCGGGGCTCGATGCGGGCGAGCGGCGCATTGCGCAGGATGTCGTGGCGCAGGTTCTCGGCCTCTTCTCGTCCGTAGAGCAGCAGTGCCCGCGAAACCGCATCGCGGACATTTTCGCGCAGCGCTTCAAGCGCGGCTGCGAGCCGCTCCCCCAGCGCCGGGTTGCCGGCGGTCAGCCCATCGAGGTCGTCGCGCAGGCGCGCGATGCCCATCGAATCGAGGATGCGGCCCGAGAACAGGCCGCGCTGGGTGAAGAAACGGATGTCGAACAGCGATGCCGCGCTCGACGCGGTTGCGATCGCGGCCTGGATCGCGGCACGATCCTGTGCCAGCAACATCTGCGCCAGCGGGCCGAGGCCGTCGGTCGGTTGGCCGCCAGCCGTTGCACTGCCCGCACTGGCCTCGTCCTGGGATTGAGCCTCAGCGGCCTCGCGGGCTCCGTCATTTCCGGTCGCCGGCTGCGATGGTTCGGGGGCAGTGAAGAACAGGTCAAAACAGTCGCCGAGCGTGCGCTTCTCGTCCTGGGTTTTTGCAAGCGTCAGCAAAAACGTATCGCGGAGAATCTCGCGATCGGAAATTCCGACACAAGCCGCCGCCCGCATCGCGTCGATGCTTTCGGCCGGCGAGATGCGCACGCCGGCGCCGCGTGCGGCGCGAAAGAAGCGATGCAGGTTCTCGCGCATCGCTTGGGCCCGCTTAGCCGAACACGTTGTGGCGCAGCGCCTTGGCGACGAAGGTCGTGACATGCGGCAAGGTCGCCTCGACGTCGGACTCGTATTTCAGCAGCACGTTGAGCGTGTCCTTGACGACGTCCTGGCCGAGCTCGGCGGCCTGCAGCAGCACCAGCACGCGCGCCCAGTCGATGGTTTCGCTCACCGATGGCTGCTTTTTCAGGTCGAGCGTGCGGACGTCGTGGATGAAGCTGACGAGCTGCCTGCGCAGCACTTGCGCGATGGCGGGAACGCGGCTTTCGACGATGCGCTCTTCCAGCCGCTGCTCGGGGAAGCCGATATGCAGGTGCAGGCAGCGCCGCTTCAGCGCGTCGCCGAGATTGCGTTCGCTGTTGGATGTCAGGATCACCGTCGGTGGCACCACCGCCGAGACGGTGCCGAGCTCGGGGATGGTGACCTGGAAGTCGGAGAGGATTTCGAGCAGGAGGGATTCGAACTCCGCATCCGACTTGTCGATCTCGTCGATCAGCAGCACGCAGCCCGCTTGCTGCTCCAGCGCCTGCAGCAGCGGCCGCGGCTCGACGAATTCCTTGGAGAAGAACACGTCGCCGAAATCGTGCAACTGGTCGAGCGCCGCATGCAGCGTCGCGGCGCCGCCGAGCACTTCGCCGAGCTTGTCCTTCAGGATCTGCGTGTAGAGCAGCTGCTTGGCGTATTTCCACTCATAGAGCGCCTTGGCCTCGTCCAGGCCCTCATAACATTGCAGGCGGATCATCTTCAGGCCGCGCCAGGTCGCGATCGCCTTGGCAAGCTCGGTCTTGCCGACGCCCGCGGGACCCTCGACCAGGATCGGCTTCTCGATCTGTTGCGACAGGTAAACCGCGGTCGCGATCTGCCGGCTCGCAATGTAGCCTTGCGAGGCCAGGCCGTTTTCGACGGCCTCGATCGAGGCCATGGGCCGAGGGTCAGCCACGAATATCAGCTCCAGCTATTGACCAATCATGGCTACGCGCCTTCGTGGGGGATGTCCAGCCGCCGGCTCACAGGCGTTGCCGCAGCGCGCGGTGCATGTCCATCGTGTAGGTATACCGTCCCTCCGGATGGGTCGTGACCGTGACCTCGAACAGCTCGTCATGGAGTCCGTAATAGCGGCGCACGACCGTGAGTGCAGGGGAGCCGGTCGCAACGCCAAGAGGCTTGGCGATCGCAGCCGGCATGCCGCGGACAAAAATTTCCATCAGGGCATGTTCGGTGACCTGCCCGAACATTTTTGCGACCTGCTCGTGCACCGGCGTGCGGCCGTGATCGCTGCGTTTCACGACACCTGCGAACTTGCGCAGCACATAGATCTCGGTCCAGCCAAGTGGCGCGGCAAACTGATCGGAGCGCCTGATGGCCTCGATCAGGAACCAGTGCTTGCCGGGCTCGCATTTCAAGAGTGCGGCGAGCTTGGGATCCGCCGTGATGTCGCGGTGAGTGACGACGTCGCGATAGGTTTCGTTGGAATAGCGCAGCCATTCGCTCAGTGAGGTGACGCTGTGGGTGAACAGCACCGGCGGCTCGCTCGCGATCACCACGGAGCCGAGGCCCGCGCGCCGCACGATCAGGCCCTGGTCCCTGAGTATGCGCAGTGCCTCGCGCACCGTCTGCCGGCTGGCGGAATATTTCTCCATCAGCGCCGTCTCGGTCGGCAGAAGATGACCGACCTCGACCTTGCCGAGGCGGATGTCCTTTTGCAGCCGCGTGGCGATGTCGCGATAGCGCGACGATCTCGGCTTCGATGCGTTAGGCGCCATGACAGGGCTCGGGCTGTCCCGTCGTCATGGAGCGCAGCGCGGCCTCGAAGGCTGCGAGTGTCGCAAGAACTTCGGCTTCGGCGACCGGGAACGGCTGTTTCGTGTCGACGGCATCGGCAAAGGCGCCGAGCTCGGCCGCGAGCACGTCGATCGCCGGATGGTGCACCATCTTCGGAGCATGTCCGGAGTTGCGAATGACCGTCGTGACGTCGTCCAACACTTCGATCGATCCTTTGGTGCCGAAGACATGAACGCGCCAGTAGAACGGCGTCGCGCGCACGGTGGCAAGCGTGCCGGTGACGCCGCTTGCGAAATCGATCGCGAGCAGCGCCGAATCCAGCGGCGGCGGTCCCGGCTCGTGCCGATGCAGCCGGGCATAGACGCGGCCGACCGGGCCAAGCAGGCTGACGAAGCCATCGAGCACGTGCAGGCCTGCTCCGGTGAGCCCGCCGCCCGGCGACTCCATGGGCGACAGCCGCCAGCCCTGCATGATGCCTTGCGAGTTCTCGTTGCTGTTGTGGCCTTCGACATGAAGGATGGTGCCGAGCTCGCCGCTTGTGACGATCTCGCGCAGGCTCCGCATCGACGGCCAGAACCGGCGATTATGTCCGACCGCGAGCACGACATCGGCTTTCCGGCAGGCGTCGAACATGCGCTGCGCATGGTCGCGGTGCAGCGCCAACGGCTTTTCGCAAAACACCTGCTTGCCGCTACTGGCGGCAGCGATCACTTGGTCATGATGCTGGGAATGCGGGGTGGCCAGCAGCACGGCTTCGATGGCGTGGTCCTGAAGGATGCTTTGGAAGCTGTCGGTCAGCGCGATCTTGCGCTCGCTACAAAAGCTGCGCGCGCGTTCGGGGTCGGACTCGACCGCTCGTGAGATATTGAGCCGGCCGCAGGTTGTCGTGGCCTCGACAAGGGCGCGGCCCCAGCGTCCAAGCCCGACGATCGCACAGTTGATCATCCTTTTTCCTCAAAGCTTGATGCGTGCGCGGTCGATCGCAGCGATGATTGCAGCGCTGTCGCAGTCCGGACCTTCCAGCGCGATCGCGGCGCGCAGCAGCGCCATCTGAACCGAGGTCATAGGCAGGTGCAGATTCCGCTCCTTCGCTTCGCGCAGGATCAGTTCCGAATCCTTCACGGACTGCGCGATGCGCGATTGCGGCGTGAAGTCGCGCGCCAGCATCTTTGCGCCCTTGATGTCCATCACGCTGGAATAGGCCGCGGACTGGCGGGCTGCGTCGAGAAAAGCGGTTGCGTCGAGACCCAGGCTTTCGGCGAACACAATACCCTCCGCAAGCGCGGTCCGGTTGATCTGCAGGATCAGGTTGATCGCGAGCTTGGTCCGGCTCGCGTCACCGATACGGCGGACATACAGGCGTTTCGGGCAGAGGATCGCCAGGACCGATTGAGCCGCCTCGATCGCGTTCGCTTCCCCGGCGAGGAGCGCCGTGGCCGTTCCATCGCGCGCTTCAGTGCTGGTGCCGGAGACCGGCGCCTCGACGAAGGCGAGGCCCGCGCGCGCTGCGTGCGCGGCGATGGCGATGATCTCATCCGGCGCGCAGGTCGTGGTGCAGATGAGCAGGGGCGCGTTGCGGCCATCGCCTTCGAGTTCGTCGAGAAGTGCCTCGACCTGCTGCGCATTGTAGACCGCGATCACGATGGTCGGACACCGTTCGCCGACGTTGCGGACCGAGCCCCCGACCTCGCCTCCCATCGCCTTCAAGGCATCGCATCGGCTGCGATCGATGTCGAAGCCGACCGCCGCTTGGCCGGCATCGATCAGCCGCGCAGCAAACGCAGCACCCATCAGCCCCAGCCCAATCACTCCAATCGGCGCATCGGCGCTCATGATTGCAAAGCTCCTTCGATTCCGACGCTACTGAGGTTCGATTCCGGCCGCCTTGGCGTCCACCGTCCAGCGCACGATCTCGCTCTTGATGAAGGCGCCGAATTCCTGCGGCGGCAGCGGCGAGACGACCACGCCGACACTGGCGAGCCTTTGTCTTGTCTCTGGCGCCGAGAGAAATGTCTCGGTCTCCTGGTAGAGTTTCCAAACGATCGGCTCCGGCGTGTTGGCCGGGGCCAGCAGCCCGTACCAGATCGTGGTCTCGAAGCCGGGCATGGCCTCCGCGAGCGCCGGCAAGTCGGGCAGCAGCTCGTTGCGGTCAGGCGATGTCACGCCGATGCCGCGCAGCGTGCCGCCCCGCATCTGCGGGATCGCGACTGAGAAATCGCCAAAGGTGAGATCGAGGACGCCCGCCATGACGTCGGTCATCGCCTGCGGCACGCCGCGATAGGAGGCCGCGACCAGGCTCAGGCCGCCGCGGGACTGCAATTGCGCGATCGAGAGCTGCGACGCACCGGAGCCGTATCCTGCGGTAAGACCAGGATGCGCTTTGGCGTAGCCGAGGAACTGCGGCAGGTCTTTTGCCGGAAACTCCGGCTTGACCAGCAGCACCATGGCGGTCGTGGTGGCGCGGATGATCGGAGAAAAATCCTTGACCGGGTCGTAGGGCAGGTCTTTCAGCGTCGCGACATTGCTGGCATGCGTGGTGTTGGTCCCCATCAACAGCGTATAGCCGTCGGGGCTAGCGTGCGCGACTTGCTGGGCACCGACGCTGCCGAGCGCGCCGGTGCGGTTCTCGATCACCACCGTTTGTCCGAACGCGTCCTGAAGATGCTGGCCGAGCAGGCGGGCGACCTGGTCCGGGCCAGCGCCGGCGGGAAACGGCACGATGATCCTGATCCGGCGCTGGGGATAATCGTCGGCGAGACCGTGTCCGATCCCAAGCACCAACAGGAGCATGCCCACGACGGCCATCCGCAGCATCGTTCATGTTCTCCCTGGCAAATTATACGGGCAAATCAGCGATTGGCGTCACAATGTGCCAGATCTTTTCGCGCCCTAACCGCCCCCGGGTTTACCCGGTTTCATTTGTCCGTATAAACTAGCGACGTGACGATGCGAGGGCAAGGCGAACATGGCAGACACGAGTGAACTCTATGCGCGGGGCTTGAGCCGGCGACAACGCCTGTTCGGTGCGGCCGAGGTCGAGAAGCGGATGGCGGCGGCCGGCGAATTCGGTGCGCCGCTGCAACACATCATCAACGCCTATGTCTATGGCGAGGTCTGGGAGCGAAGCGGCCTATCTGACGAAATCCGCAGCCTGGTGATGCTCGGCATCACGGCCGCTTCCGGCAAGCCGGCCGAGTTCAGGGTGCATGCGCAGGGCGCGCTCAAGAACGGCTGCTCGCGCGAGCAGGTGCAGGACGTGCTGCTGCTGGTCGCGATGTATTGCGGCATTCCCGCGGCGATCGAGCCGAACCGGATCGCCGCGGAGATTTTTGGCACCGGCCCGGCTGCGTCTTCCGATGCGGCGAAGAAAGGCTCATGAATGGCCTTCACAAACCCAGCACCTTGAGCGCGGCGCGCAGATGCGGCCGGTCGAGCATCCTGCCGTCGAGCCGCAACGTGCCGGAGGTCGGATTATCGGCAAACGCCGCGACGACCTTCTCTGCCCAGGCGCGCTCGGTTGCACTCGGTTCGAACGCCGTGTTGACGATGTCGACATGTTTGGGATGGATCAGGGCTTTTGCGCAAAAGCCGTCGCGGCGCGCGATCCGGGTTTCCTGCTCGAGCCCCGCGAGGTTGTCGATGTCGGTATAGACCGTATCGATCGCTGCGACCTCCGCCGCCGCGGCGGCGATCAGGCACAGGTCGCGCGCGAGGCGGTATGGACTGTGGAAGCTGCCGCCGCTGCCGTTCTCGGTCGCGCCGAGCGCGGCGGCGAGGTCCTCGGCGCCCCACATCAGGCCGGCCAGGCGCGGTGAAGCTGCCTTATAGGTGCCGAGGCCGAACATTGCCTCCGCGGTCTCGGTCGCGACCACGACGATCCGGGTCGATCCCGACGTCGTACCGGCCGCGGCCTCGAACGCATCGAGCCAGAGCGAAAGCTTTCGGACATCTTCGCCGCCGCGCGATTTCGGCAGCACGATGCCGTCAGGGCGGCCCGGCATGACCGCGGCGAGGTCGTCGAGCGTCAGGCCGGTGTCGAGCGCGTTGACCCGGACGTAGAGCTGTTGGGCGCCGCGCGGGCTCAACAGCAGGTCGCGCGTGGTGCCGCGCGCCTCGACTTTTTTGTCGGCGACAACCGAATCCTCCAGATCGAGGATCAGGGCGCTGGCATTGCCCTGGCTCGCCTTCTCGAACTTGCGCGGGCTGTCGCCCGGAACGAACAGCATCGAGCGCATCAGGCGGGCCTCTTGTGCATCAACGCGGTGCGGCGGCAGCGGCCGACCACATCGTCGTTCTGGTTCAGCGCCTGGTGTTCGAATTCGACGATCCCGGCGGCCGGCCGCGATTTCGATTCCCGCAGCGAGATCACCTTCGTCGTCGCCCGCAGCGTGTCGCCGTGAAACACCGGCTTGGGAAACACGACATCTGTCATGCCGAGATTGGCGACGGTGGTGCCGAGCGTGGTGTCATAGACGGTCATGCCGATCATGATGCCGAGCGTGTAGAGGCTGTTGAAGATGCGCTGGCCGAATTCGGTCTTGGCCGCGAAATGGGCGTCGATATGCAGCGGCTGCGGGTTGAGCGTCAACAGGCTGAACAGCGTGTTGTCCATCTCGGTGACGGTGCGCGTCAGCGCGTGTGAAAACTCCTGCCCGACCTCAAAATCCTCGAAATACATTCCGGCCATGGGTTCCTCCTTTCTTGGTCGTGCTTACGTGTTTTCCGAGGCCGGCAGGTGAACCGCCTTTTGCCGGCCGAGGCGCTCGATTTCCTCAGCTGAGAAACCCGCCGCGTGCAAAATGTCGCGGCCATGCTGGCCGAAGGTCGGGGCCGGGCCACCCGGCTCGGGCTGGCTCTCGCTCCAGGTCGAGGGGACCCGCATCTGCCGGACGCGCCCCTCGACGGGATGCTCGATCGTCCTGAAGAAACCGACCGCCTCGAGGTGCGGATCTTCGAGAATGCTCTCGAGCGTGTGCATCGGCATGACCGGGATGTCCGCGCGCTCCAAAAGCTCGCGCCATTCGGCGGTTGTGCGCGTCACGAAGATGCGCCCGACCTCCTGGTAGATCTCGTCGATATGCGCATGGCGCGCCGCGTGCGTGGCAAAGCGCGGCTCGGCAAGCAGTTCCGACTTGCCGATCGCCTCGAAGAAACTCTTCCACTGCTTGTCGTTGTAGATCAGCGCGCAGATATGGCCGTCGCTGGTCTTGTAAGGGCGGCGGTAGCGCGACAAGAGCCGCGCATAGCCGCCGTGATCAAGTGGCGGATCGTAGGTCAGTCCGCCCAGATGATCGATCAGCACGAACTCCGCCATCTCCTCGAACATCGGCACGTCGATGCGCTGGCCGATCCCGGTGCGTTGCTGGTGCATCAATCCGCCCAGAATGGCGTTGACGGCCTTCAGCCCGACCACACGATCGGCGATCGTGATCGGCACGTAGCGCGGCGTGCCGTCGCCGGCCATCGCGATCAGTGTCGGAATCCCCGAGGCGCCCTGGATCAGATCGTCATAGGCCGGCTTCGCGGCGTACGGCCCGGTCTGCCCGTAGCCGAACAGGCCGACATAGAGGATGGCCGGGTTGGCGGCGGCAAGCGCCTCATAGTCGAGGCCGAGCCGCGCCATCGCCTGCGGCCGCACATTGTAGACGATGGCGTTCGCGGCTCTCGCAAGCCGCAGCAGCGTGTCGCGTCCTTCAGCCTGCTTGAGATCGATGACGATCGAGCGCTTGCCGCGATTGGCGTTGAGAAACATCCCGCCCATGCCTTTGGTGCGGCCGGGGCCGAGCTGGCGCACGATGTCGCCCTCGGGGCTCTCCACCTTGATGAGGTCCGCGCCCATGTCGGCGAGGATCTGCGTCGCATAGGGCCCCATCAGCACGGTGGTGAGATCGAGAATGGTCATTCCGCGTAGCGGACCCATAAAAAAGCGCCTCCCTCACGCTGATATCCGTGTATGAAGAGTTCAGAAGATCAAGCCAAGATCAAGGGCACCGGGATGGATTTCGCGTTCACCGAGCAACAGGAAGCCATCCGCGACGCCATCGCAAATATCTGTACCGGTTTCGACGACGCTTATTGGCTGAGGAAGGATCGCGAGGGCGGCTTCCCGCACGATTTTCACAAGGCGCTGGCGGACGCCGGCTGGCTCGGCATCTGCGTGCCAGAGGCTTATGGCGGCTCGGGGCTCGGCATCACCGAAGCCGCGATCATGATGCGCAGCATCGCGGAATCCGGCGCCGGCATGTCGGGTGCTTCCGCCGTGCACATCAACGTGTTCGGGCTCAATCCGGTGGTCGTGTTCGGCACCGAGGAGCAGCGCCGCCGCATGTTGCCGCCGATGGTGGAGGGGCGCGAAAAAGCCTGTTTCGCGGTGACCGAGCCGAACACCGGCCTCAACACGACGCAGCTGAAGACGCGCGCGGTCGCGAAGAACGATCGCTACGTCGTCAACGGCCAGAAAGTCTGGATTTCGACCGCGCAGGTTGCGCACAAGATTTTGCTGCTGGCGCGCACCACGCCGCTGGAGGAGGTCAAGAGTCCGACCCATGGCTTGAGCCTGTTCTATACCGATTTCGACCGCCAGCGCATCAAGGTCCACGAGATCGAGAAGATGGGCCGCAAGGCCGTCGATTCCAACGAGCTGTTCTTCGAGGATTTCGAGGTCCCGATGGAGGACCGCATCGGCGAGGAGGGGCGGGGCTTCCATTACATCCTGGAGGGGATGAATCCCGAACGCATTTTGATCGCGGCCGAAGCCGTCGGCCTCGGCAAGTGTGCGCTGTCGCGCGCCGCCGACTACGCCAAGACCCGAATCGTGTTCAACCGGCCGATCGGCCAGAACCAGGCGATCCAGCATCCGCTGGCAAGAAACTGGGTCGAGCTCGAGGCGGCCTGGCTGATGGTGATGTCGGCGGCCTGGCAATACGACCGGGGCATGCCGTGCGGCGCGGCTGCGAATGCCGCAAAATATCTCGCGGGTGAAGCGGGCTTCCAGGCCTGCGAGCAGGCGGTGATGACTCACGGCGGTTTCGGCTATGCCAAGGAGTTCCATGTCGAGCGGTACTTGCGCGAGATCATGATCCCGCGCATTGCGCCGGTCAGCCCGCAACTCGCGTTAAGCTTCATTGCCGAAAAAGTGCTAGGCCTGCCAAAATCATATTGATCGTGCAGCGCATCGAAAGGTTTTGAACATAGCGGCGGCGCATGAACCTCAAGCAGCTCGAATATTTCGTTCAGGTGGCCGAGCTCGGCAGTTTCAGCAAGGCGGCGGTGGCGCTCGACGTCGCGCAACCGGCGTTGAGCCGCCAGGTCCGGGCGCTGGAGACCGAGGTGCGCCAGCAGCTGTTTTTGCGCAACGGCCGCGGCGTTGCGCTGACCGACGCCGGAAAGCGGCTGTTCGACCATAGCGTCGCGGTGCTGCAGCTCGTTACCCACGCCCGCGAGGATCTCGGTGCCAGCCGTGACGAGCCGGTCGGCCGCGTCACGATCGGGCTACCGCCGAGCATCGGGCGGCAGCTGACGCTGCCGATCATCGACCGCTTCAAGCAGGAGCTTCCGGCGGCCAAGCTCGCCGTCGTCGAGGGGCTGTCGAGCCACATCGTCGAATGGGTCACGACCGGCCGGGTCGATGTCGGCCTGGTCTATAATCCGGAGGCACAGGCCGGGCTCGAGATCGTACCGCTCTTGCAGGAGGCGATGGGCCTCGTCAGTCATGCGCCGAAGGGCAAGCGGCGGCTTACCGCACCGCTGCAGATGCGCGAGCTCCCGCAATATCGGCTGATCGTACCGGAGCGGGTGCACGCCATGCGCCGGCTTTTGGAGACCCAGGCCGCGCTCGCCGGCGTCAAGCTCGATATCGCCTGGGAGGTGTCGAGCGTGCCCTCGATCATCGAGCTCGTCTGCGCCGGCTATGGCCATGCGGTCCTGACCGCCTCTGGGGTTGCGGCCTCGACGCGGGCCGGGGAACTCGCGATCCGCAGGCTCGTCGATCCGACGCCGACCAGCGTGCTCTGCCTCGTGACCTCGGCGCATAAGCGCCCGACGCCGCTGACCCAGCGGACCATGCAGCTCCTGACGGCGCTGGCGCGCAAGCTCCCCGCCTGATCCATTTTCAGCATGGCTCAACGGAATAGCCCATGCCGGTCGGGAATAGCTGTTAGAAGCGACGGACGCTGGCGAAACCACGGCCGGAGGGCCAAAGTGCAATCCTTGCCCGATGGGCCGTGCCGAAAAGTCATGGGCAAGCAGCGGGCTGATCAACAATAGGCGGGCTGAACAATAATAAAAGGAAACGCGGGGGCGCATCGCCTCCCGGAACCAAGGAGAGGTCAGTGATCATCGATGTCCACGGCCATTACACCACGGCGCCGAAACAGCTCGAGGAGTGGCGCAACCGGCAGATCGCCGGGATCAAGGACCCCGCCGCAAAACCCAAGGCGAGCGAGCTCAGGATCAGCGACGACGAGCTGCGCGACTCGATCGAGAGCAACCAGCTCCGGTTGATGAAGGAGCGCGGCAGCGATCTCACCATCTTCTCGCCGCGCGCCAGCTTCATGGCGCATCACATCGGTGATTTCGAGGTGTCGTCGACCTGGGCAGGGATCTGCAACGAGCTGTGCCATCGCGTCTCAAAGCTGTTTCCGGACCATTTCATCGGCGTGGCGATGCTGCCGCAATCGCCGGCCGTCGATCCCAGGACCTGCATTCCCGAACTGGAGAAGTGCATCAAGGAGTACGGCTTCGTCGGCATCAATCTCAATCCGGATCCCTCCGGCGGGCACTGGACCTCGCCGCCGCTCACCGACCGCCACTGGTATCCGATCTATGAGAAGATGGTCGAGCTCGATATCCCCGCGATGATCCATGTCTCGACCAGCTGCAACGCCTGCTTCCATACCACCGGCGCACACTACCTGAATGCCGACACCACGGCGTTCATGCAGTGCCTCACCGCGGACCTGTTCAAGGATTTTCCGACGCTGCGTTTTCTGATCCCGCACGGCGGCGGCGCGGTGCCCTATCACTGGGGGCGTTTTCGCGGGCTGGCCCAGGAGCTGAAGAAGCCGCTGCTGAAGGACCATCTGCTGAAGAACATCTTCTTCGACACCTGCGTCTATCACCAGCCCGGCATCAACCTGCTCACCGATGTGATCCCGGTCGACAATATCCTGTTTGCCAGCGAGATGATCGGCGCGGTGCGCGGCATCGACCCGGAGACCGGCTTCAACTATGACGACACCAAGCGCTATATCGAGGCGGCGCCGACACTGAGCGCGCAGGATCGTACCAAGATCTTCGAGGGCAATGCGCGGCGCGTGTTCCCGCGGCTCGATGCAGCCCTCAAGGCGAGAGGCAAGTGACATGGGCGCAAGCATGAACAATCTCGGCATCGTCAAACGCAACATCGACCGCGCCGACCGGCAGGCGGTCGAGCGGCTGTCGCGCTTTGGGGTGGCGACGATCCACGAGGCGATGGGCCGCGTCGGCCTGATGCAACCCTATATGCGCCCGATCTATCCGGACGCGCAGGTCTGCGGTACCGCCGTCACCGTGCTGCTGCAGCCCGGCGACAACTGGATGATGCATGTCGCCGCCGAACAGATCCAGGAGGGTGACCTCGTGGTCGCGGCCTGCACGGTCGACAACACCGACGGCTTCTTCGGCGATCTGCTCGCCACCAGCTACCGCGCGCGCGGCGCCAAGGGACTGATCATCGACGGCGGCGTGCGCGACGTGAAGGATCTGACCGAGATGAGATTTCCGGTGTTCTCGCGCGCCGTCAGCGCCCGCGGCACGGTCAAGGCGACGCTCGGCTCGGTCAATATTCCCGTGGTCTGCGCCGGCGCGCTGGTCAATCCCGGTGACGTCATCGTGGCCGATGCCGATGGCGTGGTCGTGGTGCCGGCGGCGGTCGCGCATCAGGCCGCGGAGGCCGCAGCAGTGCGCGAGGCCAATGAGGGCGACAAGCGCGCGCGGCTCGCCAAGGGCGAGCTCGGGCTCGACATGTACAAAATGCGCGAGCCGCTCGCCAAGGCCGGTCTCAAATATATCGATTGATCGCCATGACCACGGCCTCCAACCAATGGCATGTCGGCCTCGTCGGTTACGGCGAGGTGGGCAGGATTCTTGCCGAGGATCTGCGCAAGGATGGCCTGCGCGTGTCAGCCTATGACATCAAGCTTGGCGGCGAGCATGCCAAACCGCTCGAGGATCATGCCGCCCGCATCGGCGTCTCGCTGGCAGCGTCGCATGCCGATCTCGCCGGCCGAGCCGACTTCATCGTGTCGGCGGTCACCGCGAGCCAGGCGGTGCCGGTCGCGCGGGCATGTGCCGGCGCGGCGAAGAAGGGCGCCTGGTTCCTCGACTTCAACTCGGCCTCGCCGGGCGCGAAGCAGCGCGCGGCCAAGCTGATCGATGGCGCCGGCGCGCGCTATGTCGAAGGCGCGGTCATGACCTCGGTGCCGCCCTATCGCATCAAGGTGCCGCTGCTGCTCGGCGGCCATGACGCTGCGGAGCTCGCGCCCCTGATCAACGACCTTGGCTTCAACGCAAAAGTCGCGAGCGACAAGCTCGGCGTCTCCTCGGCGGTCAAGATGTGCCGCAGTATCATGATCAAGGGCATGGAGGCCATGGTCATCGAAGCTTTCACCACGGCGCGCGCCTATGGCGTGGAGGATGCGGTGCTCGCCTCTCTCAAGGAGACCTTTCCCGGCGTCGACTGGGAGAAGCAGGGCGCCTATTTCTTCCAGCGCGTGATCGAGCATGGCCGCCGCCGCGCCGAGGAAGTGCGCGAGGTCGCCGAGACAGTGCGCGAGGCGGGGCTCACGCCATGGTCGGCACAGGGCACCGCCGAACGCCAGGCATTTGTCGCCGATCTCGCCGATGAAGGAATTTTTGGACAGAAGGGGAGCCAGGGGTTCGCCCGCAGCGCCGACTGGCGCACCGAGGCCGACCGCATCCTGGCCAAGATCAAGAAGTGACACAGACGATGGATCCGAAGACACCATTTCAGAAGACCCCGGGCTGGCTCGACTGGTATGCGGGCCCCGCTAAACCGCGCCTCAAGGTGCCGGCGGGCGCCGTCGACGCGCACTGCCACGTATTCGGCCCGGGCGCCGAATATCCTTACGCGCCGGAGCGCAAATATACGCCCTGCGACGCGTCGCGCGATCAGCTCTACGCGCTGCGCGACCATCTCGGCTTCGCGCGTAACGTCGTGGTGCAGGCGACCTGCCACGGTGCCGATAACAGCGCCATGGTTGGCGCGCTGATCCATTCCGGCGGCAAAGCCCGCGGCGTGGCGACTGTGAAGCGCAGCGTGACCGACCCAGAGCTACAGGCGATGCATGAGGCTGGCGTGCGCGGCGTCCGCTTCAACTTCGTCAAGCGCCTGGTCGACTTCACGCCGAAGGACGAGCTGAACGAGATCGCTACCCGTATCGCCGAACTCGGCTGGCATGTCGTGATCTATTTCGAGGCGGTGGACCTGCCCGAGCTGTGGGATTTCTTCACCACGCTGCCGACCACGGTCGTCGTCGACCATATGGGCCGGCCCGACGTGACCAAGCCTATCGACGGCCCGGAGTTCGAGCTGTTCGTCAAATTCATGCGCGAGCATTCGAACGTCTGGTCCAAGGTGAGCTGCCCGGAGCGGTTGTCGGTGCAAGGGCCGCAGGCGCTCAACGGCGAGCAGAACGCCTATCGCGACGTCGTCCCGTTCGCCCGCCGCATCGTCGAGACGTTTCCCGATCGCGTGCTGTGGGGTACCGACTGGCCGCATCCCAACCTGAAGGACCACATGCCCGACGATGGGCTGCTGGTCGATTTCATTCCGCATATCGCAACCACGCCGGACCTGCAGCGCAAGCTTCTGGTCGACAACCCGATGCGGCTGTACTGGCCCGATCAAGCCTGAAAGAGGAGACGACCGATGTCGCTCGACAAACCCTATATGGATGTTCCCGGCACGACGATCTTCGACGCCGACAAGTCGCGCGAAGGCTATCATCTGAACCAGTTCTGCATGTCGCTGATGAAGGCGGAGAACCGTGCGCGCTTCAAGGCGAACGAGCGCGCCTATCTCGATGAATGGCCGATGACCGAAGAGCAGAAGCAGGCGGTGCTGGACCGCGATCTCAACCGCTGCATCCAGCTCGGCGGCAACATCTATTTCCTGGCCAAGATCGGCGCCACCGACGGCAGGAGCTTTCAGCAGATGGCCGGCAGCATGACCGGCATGAGCGAGGAAGCCTATCGCGACATGATGGTGAAGGGCGGCCGTTCCATCGAAGGCAACCGCTACACCGGGGAGAAGAAGTAATGGCCCACATCACCGCAAGCGTCTACACCTCGCACGTGCCGGCGATCGGGGCTGCGCTCGACCTCGGCAAGACGCATGAGGCCTATTGGGACCCCGTCTTCAAGGGCTACGAATTCGTCAAGCAGTGGGAGAAGGAGCAGAAGCCGGACGTCGTCGTCCTGGTCTTCAACGATCACGCCACCGCCTTCAGCCTGGAGATGATTCCGACCTTTGCGATCGGCACCGCCGCCGAGTACGCACCGGCCGACGAGGGCTGGGGCCCGCGCCCCGTGCCGAAGGTGATCGGGCATCCAAAACTCGCCGCCCACATCGCGCAGTCGGTGATCCAGGATGATTTCGACCTCACCATCGTCAACAGGATGGATGTCGACCATGGCCTCACGGTGCCGCTCAGCCTGGTGTTCGGACAGGTCGATGCCTGGCCGTGCCCGATCATTCCGTTCGCGGTCAACGTCGTGCAATATCCGGTGCCATCGGGACGGCGCTGTTTCATGCTGGGCCGGGCGATCCGCAAGGCGATCGAAACCTATGACGAGCCGCTCAACGTGCAGATCTGGGGCACCGGCGGCATGAGTCACCAGCTGCAGGGGCCGCGCGCCGGCCTGATCAATCGCGAATGGGACAATGCCTTTCTCGATCGGCTGATCAACGATCCGGACTCGCTGTCGCGGTTGCCGCATATCGACTATGTGCGCGAGGCCGGCAGCGAGGGCATCGAGCTCGTGATGTGGCTGATCGCGCGCGGCGCCATGAACGACACTGATGGCGGCAAGAAGCCGACCGTGCGGCACCGCTTCTACCATGTGCCGGCGAGCAACACGGCCGTCGGCCATCTGATCCTGGAGAACAATTGACATGGCCAAGCCCATCAAGGTCGCGCTGGCGGGGGCCGGCGCGTTCGGCATCAAACATCTCGACGGCATCAAGAACATCGATGGCGTCGAGGTGGTGTCGCTGGTCGGCCGCAGGCTGGAGCCGACCAGGGAAGTCGCCGACAAATACGGCATCAAGCATGTCTCGACCGAACTCGCCGACTCTCTCGCGCTGAGCGAGGTCGATGCGGTGATCCTCTGCACGCCGACGCAGATGCACGCGGCGCAGTCGATCGCCTGCCTGAAGGCGGGCAAGCATGTGCAGGTCGAGATCCCGCTCGCGGATTCGCTTGCCGATGCGCAGGCCGTGGTCGACCTGCAGAAGAGCAGCGGCCTGATTGCGATGTGCGGCCACACCCGCCGCTTCAATCCGAGCCATCAATGGGTGCACAAGAAGATCGTCGCCGGCGAGTTCAACATCCAGCAGATGGACGTGCAGACCTATTTCTTCCGCCGCACCAACATGAATGCGCTCGGCCAGCCCAGGAGCTGGACCGATCATCTGTTGTGGCACCATGCCGCGCATACGGTGGACCTGTTCGCCTATCAGGCACGCTCGCCGATCGTGAAGGCCAATGCGGTGCAGGGTCCGGTCAATCCGGCGCTCGGCATTGCCATGGACATGTCGATCCAGCTCAAGTGCGCGAACGGCGCGATCTGCACGCTCAGCCTGTCGTTCAACAATGACGGGCCGCTCGGCACCTTCTTCCGCTATATCGGCGACACCGGGACCTATATCGCGCGCTACGATGACCTCGTGAACGGCAAGGAAGAGAAGATCGACGTCTCCAAGGTCGATGTGTCGATGAACGGCATCGAGCTGCAGGACCGCGAATTCTTCGCCGCGATCCGCGAGGGCCGCGAACCCAACTCCAGCGTCGCCCAGGTGCTGCCGTGCTACCAGGTGCTGCACGATCTCGATCAGCAGCTGAACGCCAGCTGATTGAGCCTTGTCGGGTGGCAAAGCGACTTGTCCGCCGTAGCTCGCCAGAGCGAAGGCGGAAGCTGCCCACCGAAAAATGTGACGCTGTGAAGGGATGGTGGGCACGGCGCAAACGCGCCTTAGCCCACCCTACGGGTGATTGAGGCACGAACTCGATGAGCGCTGATGTCCGTGGCATTTCGTCGATGGCGACCCGGCAAATCCTCGCCGAGCTCGCCGCAGCCTACGCGATGTCGACTGCAGAGAAAGTATCGATCGAATCCGTCGGCGGCGTCGATGCGGCCAAGCGCATCCGCGCTGGCGAGGCCTTCGATTTCGCGGTCCTTGCATCGGACGCGCTCGAGCAGCTCGAACGCGATGGCCACATCGTGCCGGGCAGCATTTTGGGGTTCGCGCAATCGCCGATGGCGATGGCGATCCGGTCCGGCGCGAAGCGTTCTGCTGTCCTCGACGAGTCCGCCGTGCGGGCCGCGATGCTGGAGGCGCGCGCGATCGGCATCTCGACCGGCCCGAGTGGCGCTCATGTGCTCAAGCTCGCGCGCGACTGGGGCCTGGAGCGGGAGCTCTCCAAGCGGATCGTTCAGGCTCAGCCTGGCGTTCCCGTGGCGACCCTGCTTGCACGAGGCGAGGTGGATCTCGGTTTCCAGCAACTGAGCGAGCTTCAGGGGGCTCCTGGAATCGAGATCGTCGATGTCCTTCCCAAGGCGATCCAGCCGATGACGGTTTTTGCCGCGGGGATCTGCCGGGCGGCCGCCAACGCGACGCGTGCGCATGCCTTCATTGACTACATCGCATCGGATCGATCGACTGAGGCCAAGCGCCGCCACGGCATGACGCCAGCGTGAGCGGCCGACAGGGCTGGGCAGAGTTCGTCGTCATTGCGAGGGGCTTAAGCGCCGAAGCAATCCAGACCTTTACCGCGGTAACATTGCTGGATTGCTTCGCTTCGCTCGCAATGACGGACACTGGGGTCGCTTTCTCAATCTGGCTACGGCCGCGCTCACCCGGCCGCCTGCGCCTTGTCGCGGAACGCGCGCGGTGACAGCCCGGTGGCGCCGACGAACAGCCGGCTGAAATAAGCCGGATCGTTGAAGCCGAGCGCATAGGCAATGGTCGAGATCGGCATGTTGGTGTAGACGAGATTGCGCCGCGCCTCGCGCACGACGCGCTCCTGGATCAGCTGCGAGGCGGCGTGTCCAGTGGCCGCGCGGGCGAGGCGGCTCAAATGCGTGGGCGTGATCGAGAGCGCGGCGGCATACTCGGATACCGTCCAGTGCGCGCGAAAATGCTGCTCGATCAGCACCTCGAAGCGGCGGACCAGATCCGATGTCGCCGTACCATCGGGCGCGACATCGTCGGCCGCGAGTTCACGCGCGACGAGGCCGATCAGGTTGGCGGCGAGCGCGCGCAGCATGTGGGCCCTGGCGAAATGCCGTCCGGCATATTCGTCGAAAATCTGCGTCATGGTCGCGCGCATCGGCTTGGTTCCCTTGAGTACGGTCGACTGCGCCAGGATGCGCTGGAGGCCCTCCGGCGCCTCCAGCACCTCATCCAGCATCGCCGTTGACATCGTCAGCACGAAGCCCCGGGTGCCGGGCGTGAAGGTGAAGCCATGGACATGGCCGACCGGTACGTTGATGACGCCCATCGGCTTGAGCGCAAAGCTTCGCCCTTCCAGTGTCGCTTCGCCGTCGCCGCGCTCGATCAGGAGGATCTGGTGCAGCCGCGCATGGCGATGCGGCGGAAAAGTCCAGTCGTGCAACACGGAGCGCGCCGCGATTGTTTCGCAATGCACGACATCGGGTAGATCGCCCGCTTCGCCGAACAGATTATAGGTCTGGATCGATCGGGGCGTGACAACGGTGCGCATGTTCGAATTGTACAAGAGTTTGGAGATTTCATCCATTCGTCGACGCGCCGTTTTCGCTAAAAAGTCCAAGCCGCAACAGCAATCAAGAAGCGGAAAGAGAGAAACCCGGTGAAGGTCCAGGTTTGCATCATTGGTGGCGGACCATCCGGACTCCTGCTGTCCCAGCTTCTGCATCTGCAGGGCATCGACACCATCATCCTGGAAAAGTACAGCCGCGAGCACGTGCTGGCGCGCATTCGCGCCGGCGTGCTGGAGCATGGCTTTGCCAGGCTGATGCGCGAGGCGCAGTGCGGCGAGCGCATGGACCGCGAGGGCGAGGTCCACCACGGCTTCCACATCGCCCATGACGGCGTGCTGGACCATGTCGACCTGCAGAAATATTCCGGTGGCAACTCGGTGCTGGTCTACGGCCAGACCGAGATCACGCGCGACCTCTATGACGCGCGCGACCGGCTCGGCGGCAAGGTCGTGCACAATGCCGAGGACGTGACGGCGCACGACATCGCGTCCGAAAAACCCTTCGTCACCTATCGCAGCGGCGGCCAGACGGTCCGCGTCGACTGCGACTTCGTCACCGGCGCCGACGGTTTTCACGGCGTCAGCCGCAAATCGATCCCGGCGGACAAGCTCAGGGAGTATGAGCGCGTCTATCCGTTCGGCTGGCTCGGCGTGCTGTCGCGCACCAGGCCGGTGTCGCCGGAACTGATCTACGTCAAGCACGAGCGCGGCTTCGCGCTCTGTTCGATGCGCTCCCAGGTGCTGAGCCGCTACTACCTCCAGGTGCCGCTCACCGACAAGACCGACGACTGGTCGGATGATGCGTTCTGGGCCGAGCTGAAGCGGCGCCTGCCGACCGAGGCGGCTGCGCGGCTGATCACGGGTCCGTCGATCGAGAAGAGCATCGCTGCCTTGCGCAGTTTCGTCGCCGAGCCGATGCGCTATGGCCGCCTGTTCCTCGCCGGCGACGCCGCACACATCGTGCCGCCGACCGGTGCGCGGGGCCTGAACACCGCCGGTTCCGACGTCTATTATCTTTATCACGCGCTGCTCGATCATTATAAAAAGGGCGACGATCGCGGGCTCGACGGCTATTCCGCAAACGCGCTGGCGCGAGTCTGGAAGGCGCAGCGCTTCTCCTGGTGGATGACCATGCTGCTGCATCGCTTCCCCGACCGCCTCGCCTATGACGACCGGCTGCAGCAGACCGACATGGCCTATCTGTTCTCCTCGGAAGCGGCGCTGCGCTCGCTTGCCGAGAACTACGTCGGGTTGCCGTTTTAGCGGGTGCGTGCCGGATATTTGATTGACCTGTTGCGGCAGCGAACTCGGTATGCCTTTCCCAAGCGGGGAGACGTGGACCGAATCCGCCGAGGTCATCAGCATCAACGCCGTTCGGAGGACTTGTTGCCGAGGGAACATTCCATCAAGAATGAGACGCCGGAGCCGGAAGAAGCTCGGCCGATGCAAAGGGAGGAATGACGATGGAACGGATTCAAGCGGCGCGGGCATACGTGCTCACAGGTGCTTTTGTAGCTCTGGCGTCGGCTGCTCCGGCGCAGGCCGCGGGCCTCGTCGGCGATCCCGCCGCGACCTGCGGCGGCCTCGCTGGTTCCACGCCGGGCGCGGTCAAGATCGACAGTGCCGCGCTGCAGGCGCCGACGGCGCTCGCGGTGGCGGAGAGGGGGCCGACCCCGGCTGGCCGCATCACGCCGGCCAATCCCGCCTTCTGCAAGCTGCTCGGGCATATTGATCCGACCGACCCCGGCGCCCCGCCGATCAAGTTCGAGGTCAACCTGCCGACGGAGTGGAACGGCCGCTCGCTGCAATATGGCGGTGGCGGTTTCAACGGCGTCCTGATCACGGGGCTTGCACTGCCGCCAGCGCATCGCTTCGACAAGCCGTCGCCGCTGGCGCAGGGTTTTGCCACTTACGGCACCGATTCCGGCCATGAAAGCAAGCCCGGCGAACCGCCGCAGGTGTTTGCGCTCAACGACGAGGCCTTCGAGAATTTTTCGCACAAGGCCTACAAGAAGGTGCGCGATGCGGCGCTCGAATTGATGACGCGCGCCTACGGCAAGCGGCCCGACAAGATGTACTTCATGGGCTCATCCGAGGGCGGCCGTGAGGCGCTGACCATGGCGCAGCGCTACCCCGAGGATTTCGACGGCATTCTTGCGCGCGTGCCGGTCATCAACTGGGCGGGGCTGCAGCACGCCGGTCTCCGCTCGGGTCTGGTCACGATGGGCGAGGGCTGGATCCATCCCGCCCAGGTCAAGCTTGTCGCGGACGCCGTGCGAAAAGCCTGCGACAAGGCCGACGGCTCCGACGACGGGCTGGTCGAGGATCCCGTCGGCTGCAAGGCGAGCTTCAAGCCGGAGACGCTGCACTGCACGGAGGGGCAGAGCGGCGACCAATGCCTGACCGACAAGCAGATCGCCGCGATCAACACCCTGCATGCGGCCTACAAGTTCCCGTTCGCGCTTGCCAACGGGCTCGACGATTATCCGGGCTGGGGCGTATCGGGCGAGGACGCGGTGTCCTTTGGCCCGACGGGAGGCTGGACCGCCTGGTGGCTTGGGACGACTCCGCCCGCGCAGCCGCCGGCGCCAACCAACGGCATCGCGTGGCTGTTTGGCGCAGGCGGGATTCAATATGTCTTCGCCCGCGATCCGAAGCTCGATGTGACGACCTACAAGGTCGAGGAGCACAAGGAGCGCGTGTTGCAGGTCTCCAACCTGATGGACTCCACCAACCCGGACCTCGGCAAGTTCCGCAGCCATGGCGGCCGGCTGATCGTGCTCGAGCATATGTCCGATTACGCGCAGTCGCCCTATGCCGGGATCCGCTATTTCGAGAAGGTGCAGGCGACGCTCGGCAAGGCGGAGACGGCGGAGTTCGCGCGGCTCTACACCGCGCCGGGCGTCGATCATGTCGGCTCCGGCGCGCCCGCCAATGTCGACATGCTCGGCGTGCTGGTCGACTGGGTCGAGAACGGCAAGGCGCCCGGCGATCTCGAAGTGGTCGAGCAGAAGGTCGAAGCGCCGTCATTCCCGACGGTCCGCGCGCTGCCGCTATGCCAGTGGCCGGCCTGGCCGCATTACAAAGCTGGCGACGTCAACGCCGCGACAAGCTTTGCCTGCGCGCCGTGAGACCTTCCCGGGCCTCCACACTCGACGTCATTCCGGGGCGCGCGAAGCGCGAACCCGGAATCTCGAGATTCCCCGGTGCGCAATTGCGCACCTGTGGTCTGGTCCTTCGGACCAGCCCGGAATGACGGTGCAAGGAAACGTCGATGGCCGGGACATCTGCGCGAACGCGCGCGTAAGACGCGCTTCGCGCTTTTGCCCGGCCATGACGAGAGTGTCGATGCGATCGCGACGTCAATGCGCGCCGCTGCCGCCCGCCGCGCTCGCGGGCTTCTTCGTCAGCAGGATGGCGATGCCGGCGAGGATCAGCACCACGCCGAGAACCGCAAAGGTGTCGGAAAAGCCGAGCACCAGCGCCTGCCGCTTCACCGTGTTGCCGAGCGCGATGATCGCCTGGTGCTGCGCGGCGGCGGGATCGCTGACGCCATGGGCCAGGAAATAATCGGTCACCTGCGCGATGCGGCTGCGCACCTCCTCGCGGCCGAGATCGACGGACTGACCGATGATGTTGGAGTGGAACTGCTCGCGCTTGGTGACGATGGTGGCGAGCACCGCGGTGCCGATCGCGCCGCCGAGATTGCGCATCATGTTGGAGATGCCCGACGCCGCGGGAGCATCCTGCGGCGCGACGCTGCCGAGCGACACTGCGCTCAGCGGTGCCAGCGTCAGGGCCTGGCCGATCGCGCGCACGATGTTCGGAATGAAGAACTGGTCGCCGGAATAGTCCAGCGACATCGTCGTGTTCATGAAGGCGCTCGCGGCGAACAGGCCGATGCCGGCGGCCGCGATATAGCGCGCATCGATGCGCTGCATCAGTTTCGGCACCAGCGGAATCAGGATCAATTGCGGCAGTCCGGTCCAGGCCAGCACGGCGCCGATCTGTTCGGAATTGTAGCGCTGCACCTGGCCGAGATAGGCCGGCAGCAGATAGATCGAACCGAACAGCGCGAAGCCCAAAGACGCCGCGGAAGGCGTGCCCATGCCAAAGCTGCGCTGGGCGAGCAGGCGCAAGCGGAGCAGCGGCTTCTCGACGACGAGCTCGTTCCAGACGAACAGCGTCAGGCTGACCGCCGCGACGACGGCAAGCTTGACGATGAAGGGCGAGCCGAACCAGTCGTCCTTGTTGCCTTCCTCCAGCACGGCCTGCAGCGACGACAGCCCGATCGCCATGGTGGCGATGCCGAACCAGTCGCCTTCCTTGAGGAGGCCAAGCTGCACCGGCTGCCGCTCCAGCGTGAAATACAGCATCGTCACCATCGCGGCGGTCGGCACCACGTTGACGAAGAAGATGGTCTGCCAGCCGTAATTCTCGGTGAGATAGCCGCCGATGGTCGGGCCGATCGCGGGTGCAAAGGTCACCGCGAGCGCGAACATCGCCAGGCCGATCGGTTGCTGCGGCTTCGGCAGCTTGGTGAGCACCAGCGTGAACGCCATCGGGATCAACACGCCGCCGAAATAGCCCTGTAGCCCCCGCATCGCGATCATCGACGGCAGGTCATGGGTGAAGGCACAGGCGACCGAGAAGACGGCGAACAGCGCCGCATGGCCAATCATGATCCTGCGGAATGAGAAGACGCGGCTGAGATAGTCGGTGAGCGGGATCACCACGATCTCGCCGATCAGATAGGAGGTCGAGATCCAGGAGCCGTTGTCGACGCCGGTGCCGATGCCACCCTCGATATTGAGCAGCGAGGCGTTGGTGATCTGGATGTTCAGGATCGCCATGAACGCGCCGATCATGGCGGCGAACACGGCGATCCAAACGGTGACGCTGGCGCGATCGGAGCTGACCGCGAGGTTTTGTGGCGCGCTGCCGGCGGCGCGGGGCGCCGGCATTGCCGTGGAAAGAGCGAGGCTGGACATGACATCACCTCTGGGCAAGAGCATAGGCTGGTTTGGGCGCAGGCTTCACCTTGGAGGGCGTGGCCTGATCTGCCGCCACACTCGGCTGCGATCGCGTCGCGATGGTCGGGATCACGGACATGCCGGGACGCAGCGCGATCGATGTGTCGTCGAGCGCGATCTTCACCGGGATGCGCTGCACCACCTTGGTGAAATTGCCGGTGGCGTTGTCCGGCGGCAGCAGCGCGAATTCCTGGCCCGAGGCCGGCGCAAGGCTGTCGACATGGCCGTGCACGATCTGGCCGGGGAACATGTCGACTTCGAGATCGACCGCCTGGCCTTTCCCGACATGGGTTAGCTGGGTCTCCTTGAAATTCGCGACCACATAGGCACCGCTCGCCGGCACCAGCGACATCAACTGCGTTCCCGCTTGAACAAATTGCCCGGTGCGCAGCGTGCGGTTGCCGACCACGCCGTCGATCGGCGCAGAAATCGTGGTGTAGCCGAGATTGAGCTCGGCCTGCTTTTCCAGTGCGGTGGCGCGGGCGACGGCTGCGGTGGCCTGCGCGATCTCGGCCTTGAGCAGTTCGACCTGCTTCAGCGCGGAAGCGAGATTGGCAGTGTCGCGCTGGATCGCGGCCTCTGCGCCGGCGTTGCGCGACTGGGCGGCCTGCGCATTCTGCACGCTGCCGAAACCGGTCGCGGCGAGGTCGGTGTAGCGCTTGTTCTCCTGCAGCGCGAAGGTCTTTGTCGCGGTGTCGACGTCGACGGTCGCCTTCGCCGCCGCGATCACGGCCTGCTGGACGTCGAGCTGCGCCTGCTTGCTGGCAAGTGCGGCCTGCGCCGCTGACACGTCGGCCTTGGCCTGATCGAGCGCCACCGTGAAGTCGCGGTCGTCAATGCGCGCCAGCACCTGGCCCGCGGTGACGCGCTCGTTGTCGCCGACCTTGACGTCGGTCAGGTAGCCGGAGACCTTTGGTGCGATTGTGGTGTTGTCGGCTTTGACATAAGCGTCGTCGGTGGAGACGAGATAGCGGCCGACGGTCCAATAGTCGTAACCGTACCAGCTCGCACCGCCGAGCACCGCGACGGCAGCGCCGGCGAGCAGCAGCTTGCGAAAGGCCTCCTTGGCGCTGCGGCCCGGTCGGGCCGGAACGACGGTCACGTTGGCTTGATCAGCGATCGGCAGCAGCTCCTGCACGGCCTCGGCCGGGACCTTGTCTGCAGCCTGGAAGGATGTGTCGTGGCGGCTCATGATGGCCCTCCTGTTGGCCTATCCCCCTGAAAATCCTCTTAGATCCGGTTTTTGACGCCAGGGGGTTAATTAGGAAACTTGACGTTTTCCAAAATAACCCACATATTGGGACTGTCAATGGAATGACAGGCATCATTTAAAAGCATGGCTCGAACAATGGCTGAGCAGACGAAAGTTTCAGATGAGGCGGTGGCTGACGCGCCGCGCGGTCGCGGCCGGCCGCAGACACGTTGCGACGAGGAGACGCGCGCGATCATCTTCGAGGCCGCGCGGCACGAATTTGTCGCGCGCGGCTATGCCACGACGTCGATGGAGGCGGTGGCGCGGCGCGCAGGCGTCTCGACCAAAACGCTCTATCGTCTCATCCCCACCAAGGCCGCGCTGTTCGAAGCGATGGTGACGGACCGGACCGCGGGATTCGTGTCGGGGGTCAAGTTGCGCGCCTGCGACGGCGGCAGCGACATCGAGGCGGCGCTTGCGGACGCGCTCACGGCCTGCGGCGAGCTCATGCTCGACGGCGACGTCATCGCGCTGCAGCGGGTGATCCTCGCCGACACCGACAAGTTTCCGGAGGTCGCGGAGACATTTTACCACAAGGCCATCACGCCGACCCAGAATGCACTCGCGGACTGGTTGCGCGCGCACCAGAGGCGGGGGCTGATCCGCCTCGACGATGCCGATGCCTCGGCCGGCATGCTGCTCGGCATGCTCGCCATGCAGCCGCTGCGCGCGGTCATGTTCGGGCACATGGTGCCGCCGAGCCGCGCGGAGGTCGCGCAGCGTGCGAAAAGCTGCGCGGCGCTGTTTTTGAAGGGAAGCGGGCGCCGGGAGGACGCAGCGAAGGTGTTGCGATGAGGTGAGCCGCGCTCGAGCCACAACGGCGGTGCGCTCCTTCTCCCCGCTTGCGGGGAGAAGGTTGGGGTGAGGGGGAGTCACAAGGGACTGAGTTCGCGGAGAGTCCCCCTCAACCGGATCGCGCAAGTGCGCGATCCGACCTCTCCCCGCAAGCGGGGAGAGGCGAAAGATCTCGTCCTGCGTCACGCAACGTTTTGCACGCCAATCAATCATCTTGCGCGCAGCGGAAGCCGATATGGCCCGTGGTCGTCGCGGCCTCCTGGCCGATGCGGGCGGCCGGGCGATAGCGCAGGCAGTATTCGGCCGCGCACAGATAGGAGCCGCCGCGCAAGCTCGTCAGCACGGCCCCTTGCGCCGCCGCCGCTCCGCAGCATGTGTCGCCGGCAAAATCGGACGACGTCCATTCCCAGACATTGCCGATCATGCCAACGAGCCCATAGCCATTCGCCGGATGCCGATCGACCGCGCATGTCCCGGGCTTCTCGCCGCGGGCAAAGTACCAGGGGAAGGCGCCGATCCAGATATTCGCCTGTTCGGAATCGAAGGTGTTGCCCCAGGCATAGCTCGCGCCAAAAAGTCCGCCGCGGCAGGCCGCTTCCCACTCCCATTCGTCGGGCAGCCGCACGCCACGCCAGCTGGCATAGGCCAGCGCGTCGTGTTTCGAGACATGCACAACGGGATGATCGTCCCGGCCTTCGAGGTCAGATCCGGGCCCCTCCGGGCATCGCCAGCTTGCGCCTGACACGAACGACCACCATTGCCTGGGATCATGCAGGTCGACCGGACCCGACGACATGTGAAACACCAGCGAGCCTGGTCTCTCCGGTCGCTCCGCCGTCGTCACCCACCTGGTCGCTGCGACGAACTCTGCGAAGGCAGCGTTGGTGACCGCGGTGCGGTCGATCCAAAACGGTTTTGTCTCGATTTCGTGCGCCGGGCGCTCCTCCGGGTAGTGGACATCGGAGCCGACGCGAACACGGCCGCCGGGAATCTTGATCATGACCGAGCCGGTCATTGCCGGAACGTCATTTCGCGCAGGAAATTCATCGTCTCGATCGCGGTAAAACCGCGCGGATCGATCGTGATCAGCGCGCGCGTGATCTCGCCCTGGAACGGGTTCGCGCCGCGATAGGCGGTGGAGACCTGGCTGCCGAGATCGGCGCCGACCGAGAGGCCATTATAGGATGGCCCGAGCAGGCAGCGCTCAAACGTCTTCTCCGCGAGCTTGACCCCGCTGACGAAGATCGCGCCAGAACCGTCGAACGGGCGCCTGGTCATGGTCTGCGCGTAGCGGATTCTGATGTTGCCATCCGGCAGCCTGTCGGGGCTCGCGATGCGCTCGACCCAGGGCACCATGCTGAGCTCATAGACCAGCCGGCCATCCTGGATGAAAAGCACCCAGCCGGCATAGCGCGAGCCCTGCGCAATCAGCACGCCGTCGCCGCGGCCGGGCGGCCGGGTCAGGTCGATGTCGATGGTGTGGTCATAGCCGCAGACGGCCGGCCCGATGTCGTGCGCGATGCGCTCGATCGGCCGCCGCAGGTCCCAGACCGGCCGCACGCCGACACGCCGGCGTTCCTCGACCAGCTTGATCAAGAGCGCGCGGTCATCGAGCGGCAGTACGCCATAGCGCGCCGCGGCCTCGTTCCATTTCTCTCGCAGCTCCTTCACGACATCGGGATGCCTGCCTGAGACATCGGTGAGCTCGTTGGCCTCGGCCGACATGTCGTAGAGCCCCCATTTGTCGTTCTCGAACGGGGCGCCACGCTCGTGCTCTGCCGTCAGTCGCCACTGGCCTGACTGGAACGCGCGCATGCCGCTGAGCTCGTAATATTGCTCGCTCCGCGTTGCAGCGCCCGCGGATGTGAAGGTCGCAAACGCGCTCGCACCTTCCAGCGGCTTTTGCGGCCGACCCAGATAGCTCGCCGCGCGGCTCACGCCGGCCGCTTCAAGCAGGGTCGGAAACAGGTCGACCACATGCACGAACTGGCGGCGGATGGCGCCGCCGTCGCGGATCCGGTTCGGCCAGTTGACGATCAGGGGATCGGCGACGCCGCCGAGATGCACATATTGCTTGTAGCGACGATAGGGCGTGTTGGATGCGCAGGCCCAGCCGATCGGATAATGCGGAAAGGTTTCCGCCTCGCCCATCACATCGTAGAGTTTTGCGGTCTCCTCGATCGGCACCTCGCGGCCAAAGGCCGTGGCGAACAGGTTCGGCGTGCCGGTCTCGGTGCCCTCAGGCGACGCGCCATTGTCGGAGAACACGAGGATCAGCGTGTTGTCGAGCACACCGAACCTCTCGAGCGCCGC
>Ga0210401_10000861_pt1 | contig 36687 bp, 29 predicted proteins | sample IncBWH32MmetaG_FD_150866 | JGI IMG/M metagenome (GOLD analysis project Ga0210401, IMG submission 150866) | Forest soil microbial communities from Barre Woods Harvard Forest LTER site, Petersham, Massachusetts, United States - Inc-BW-H-32-M | ecosystem: Environmental > Terrestrial > Soil >... | reverse complement strand
GAGCGAGTCTCGACCGGCTGCCCATCTCCTCGTTTCATCGCCGGATCATGTGGCTGATCGGCGGGGGGATGTTCTTCGACGGGTTCGACATCTACCTTGCGGGAATCGTTCTCGGCGCCACGGTCAAAAGTGGATTTTCGACGCTGGCGCAGAACGGCTACTTCGTTTCGGTCACGTTCGTAGGCATGATGCTGGGTTCCTTCGTCACCGGCTTTCTCGGCGATCACTTCGGACGGCGCTTCACGTATCAATCCAATCTCGCGATTTTTGGATTTGCATCCATCGCGGCGGCGTTTGCGCCTTCGATGAATGTTTTGATTCTGATCCAGGCCGTCATCGGGTTCGGGCTCGGCGCGGAGAACGTGGTTGGGTATTCAACGCTGACCGAATTCGTCCCGCCGCAATCGCGCGGCAAATGGCTGGGGCTCATGACGGTTTTCGTCGTCACGGGCTTGCCCGTCGCCGCGCTCACGGGAACACTGATCATTCCGAGGCTCGGCTGGCGCGCCATGTTCGTTCTGGGCGGGATCGGCGCGCTGGTGGTGTGGTATCTGCGGAAAAAACTGCCGGAATCGCCGCGCTGGCTGGAGTCGGTTGGCCGGACAGAAGAGGCCGAGACCCTGTTGCGAGCCATCGAGGGCGAGGTCGCCGTCGAACATTCTCCGCTTCCGCCTCCCGCAATCTCGCGCGCGGTGAAGCATTCGCGGGATTTTTCGTCGCTGGCCAGCCCCGCCATTCTTCCGCGCATGATTCTGGGATCGATCTCTCTGATCGTCATCAACAGCCTGCTCTACGGATTCGTGACATGGCTGCCGACGTTTTTCGTTCAGCAAGGGCTCAGCGTCGCGCGCTCGTTTACCTATTCGCTGGTGATGGCCGTGGGCGCACCGATCGGCTCGGCCATCGGCGCGTTCACGGCGGACTCCTGGGGACGCAAACCCACGATCATCGGGGCAAGCCTGTTCACGATTTTCATCGGGAGTTTCTATCCTTTTATCACGCGTCCCATCATACTGATGGCGGTCGGCTTCACTTTGATCGTTCCGATTTACGTTCTGGTGGCGCTCTTGTTCGCCGTCTACATTCCGGAACTTTTTCCGACCGAGGTTCGCCTGCGAGCGTCGGGAATCTGCAACACGTTCGGGCGCGGCGCGATCATCTTCACGTCCTTTATAGTAGTGGCGTTGTTCAAATCGCACGGAGTCGGCGGCGTTCTCGCCTTCATGATCGGTCTGCTCGTTGTGGAGATTCTGGTGGTTTTCGCTCTCGGAGTCGAACCCAAGAAGCGTCGCCTCGAAGAAATCGAAAGCGAGACGGGCTCGGCTGCCGTCCCCGCCGAGGTGCGAAACCCATGACCGTGATGCCCATGACGTACGACGCGCAGCTGTTCATCAATGGCGAGTTCACCGATGCCGACAGCGGTAAGACGATGGATATCATCAATCCCGCGACGGGCGAAGTGCTCGGGCGGCTTGCGAGCGCCGGCGCAGCCGACGTGGATCGCGCCGTCGCGGCCGCGCAGTCCGCTTTCGACGAAGGGAAATGGAGCCGCGCGCCCATTCAACAGCGCGCCCACGTGCTGAACCGGTTTGCGGACCTGTTTGAAGAGGACCTCGAAGCATTCTACAAACTCGAGACGCTGAACAACGGCCGCCCGATCATCGAGACGCGCGCGCAAATTTCGCGCCTGCCGCAGTTTTATCGCTATTTCGCGGCGCTCGCGCTGACGCGGCGCAGCGACGTGATCCCCATCGAAGGGCCATACCTGTGCTACACCGAGCGCGTGCCCCTTGGCGCCGTGGCGCTGATGACTTCGTTCAATCACCCGCTGATGATTCTCTCGAAGAGCCTCGCGCCGGCGCTCGCCACCGGCAACAGCGTGGTTATCAAGCCGTCCGAGCAGACGCCGCTCACGACGATTCGCCTCGCGCATCTTCTCGATCGCGCCGGCGTGCCGAAGGGCGTCGTCAATGTGATCAATGGCGCGGGCGCCGAGGCGGGCGCGGCGCTGGCCGCACACCCCAAGATCCGCAAGGTCACTTTCACGGGGAGCACCGAGGTGGGCCGCTCGATCGGCGCCGCCGCCGCGCGAAATTTCGCAGCGGCCACGCTCGAGCTCGGCGGCAAGGGCGCGGTGATTCTCTTCGACGACATTGAACTCGAGCGCGCCGTGAATGGCGCGGCGTTCGCGGCGTTCATCGCCGCCGGGCAAACCTGCGTCTGCGGCTCGCGCATTCTGGTGCAGCGGTCCATGTACAACTCGTTTTTGGAAAAGTTTCGAACGAAGGCGGCGTCGATTCGTCTCGGCGATCCCGCCGACCCCGCAACACAGTTGGGACCCGTGATATCGGAGAAATCGAGGCGGCGGATTCTGGCGATGATCGATCGCGCCACCGCGGCCGGCGCGAAGCTGCTCACGGGCGGCAAGGCGCCGGCAAGCGGCGTCCCATCCGGATTTTTCATCGAGCCGACGGTGCTCTACGATGCCGACCCGCACTCGGAGATCGCGCAGGACGAGGTCTTCGGACCGGTGACCGTCGTGATGCCGTTCGAAGACGAAGCGGACGCCATTCGAATCGCCAATGACACGCGGTTCGGCCTGGCCGCGTCGGTGTGGACGAAGGACGTCGCGCGAGCGCATCGCGTCGCCGGCCGATTGCTCTTCGGCATGGTTTGGGTGAACGATCACCACCGGCTCGACCCCGCGTCCCCGTGGGGCGGCTTCAAAGACAGCGGAGTGGGCCGCGAGACCGGCATCGAGTCCTTCGACCACTTCACGGAAGTGCGCGCCGTAACGGTGAACACGACGGGCGAAACGGTGGACTGGTACGGAGCGGGCGGCGCGCCGAAGCGCCTGAACTAGTCTCAGTCTGGAAGTGCAGCGCTATCCGTTCAAGTCACGGGGGTTCGAGAAATGAGAATCTCCATTCCAAAAATTATTCAGGTCACGCTGCTTGCGATCCTGGCGTTCGCTGCGATTCCAGCGGCATGGCCGCAATCCGCCGACACGATCCTCGTGAACGGAAAAATCCTGACCGTCGACCCACAGTTCTCGATTCGCGACGGGATTGCTATTCGCGACGGAGAAATCACGGCAGTGGGAAGCTCCGCCGAGATTCGCAAGCAAGCCGGACTCGGAACGCGGGTGATCGACCTGCAAGGGCGCACGGTGATTCCCGGCCTGATCGATTCTCACATTCACGCGATCCGCGCGGGCCAGACCTTCACGACGGAAGTGAATTGGGTCGGCGCAACGTCGATCATGGAAGCGATGGGCCGAATCCACCAGGCGTCAGTAGAAAAAAAGCCTGGCTCATGGATCGTGGTCGCCGGCGGATGGCAGCCGAAGCAATTCAAGGAAAAACGCAGGCCCACGCAGGCGGACCTGATCGCCGCCGCGCCGAATAATCCCGTCTACGTGCAGCACGATTACGATTGGGAAGTGATGACGCCGGCCGGTTTCAAGGCCATGAATATCAACAGCGAGTCCGACCTGCCGCGCCCCGGCAAGTTCGAGAGAGACGCGGACGGCAAACCCACTGGCGCCATCGAAGATGGCGCGGGCTTCGACGTGGCCATCGCGCTCTTTGACAAGTTGCCGCACCCGACGTTTGACGAGCAGGTGGCCGGCACGAAGAATTTTTTTCGCGAGTTGAACCGCCTCGGCGTGACCGGCGTCGGCGATCCCGGTGGAAACAACCTCAACCCGGAAAACTACCAACCAGTGTTTCAGATCTGGCGCGAGCATCAGCTCACACTCCGCATCGCCTACAGTTTGTGCGGCCCGACGCCGGGCAAGGAATTTGAAGAGCTGCAAAGCCTGACGCAAATGTTGCCGCAAGGTTTCGGCGACGACATGCTGAAGTTCAACGGCATCGGCGAGCGCGTGACCTGGGCGATGAACAACAACGATCGTCCCTCCGCCGATCAGTTGGAAAAGTTCTATGCAATTCTCCGCTGGGCGGCGCAAAAACGAATGACGGTCACCATGCACTGGCCGCATGATGCGTCCGCCGACGCGCTGCTCTCCGTCTATGAGCGCGTGAACGCGGAATTTCCCGTCAAAAATTTACGCTGGTCGGTCGCGCATCTGACGGGCGCGATGCCCGAGCATCTGCGCCGCATGAAGGCGATGGGCGTCGGATGGACGATCCAGCGTCCGGAAGCCGGGGCAGTGGAGAATGCCAAGGAGCTCGACGTAACAATGGGCGCGGGAACCGACGCGCATCGCGTGGCCTCCTACAATCCGTTCACCACGCTCCGCTGGCTGCTGGTGGACAGCAAGAGAATCGGCGCCACGCCGCGAGGGCCCGAGCAAACGCCCACGCGCGAAGACGCGCTACGGGCCTACACGATCGGCAGCGCCTGGTTTTCGTTTGACGACGCCAACCGTGGTTCGATCGAACCGGGCAAGCTCGCCGATCTCGCCGTCCTGTCGAAAGACTACATGACTGTGCCGCTCGACGAGCTCGAGAGTATCGAATCGCTCCTCACCATGGTCGGCGGGAAAATTGTCTACGCCGCCAGTCCCTACGCGCGGCTGGAGAATTCCCGCTGAGAATGTGATAGAAGGGGCTGCAATGACGAGTGCAAAGTAGTGATCGGCCCCAACGGCAGCGAGCGTAGAATGCTGAAGTCCTTGCTTGCCAATGTGTGACTTTTAGGAGGAATCCATGACGAAGAACTCCGACGCACCAGTTCCGTGCTCCGCCCTTGGACGGCGCGAATTTCTGAAGCTCGGCGCAGGCGGCGCTGCAGTCGCTGCCGCGTTGCCGTCCGCGCTGCCCGCAACACTGGCTGCGGAGCCCAAAGAAACGAAACCCGAGGGCGTGGACTGGTGGGACGCGCGGCCCGGGAAGGAAGGCGTCGGGAAGCCGATCGCGATCGACTGCCACGCGCACTGGTCGCCCGAGCCGTACAACAAGGCGCTAGCCGACCTGGGGCATCCCCTCGAAAATAATTATCCGCTGAACGCCGACCTCGAGAAACGAATCCAGTGGATGGATGAGCACGGCGTGCTGATGCATTGCCTGACGTTGTCGGGCTCGATGCCGTGGCAATGGGCGTCCGCGGAGCAGGGCGCGCACCTCGCGCAGGTCATCAACGACACGGGTATCGAGGTGCACCAGAAGCACCCCGACCGCTTCGTGATCGGTGTCGAGATTCCGGTTCGCGATCCGCAGCTCGCGCTGAAGGAACTGAATCGCGTCGCGGGTAAGCCCGGCGTGCGCGCAGTCCATTTGCCGGACTCGCTCGAACGGCACGACTACATTATCGATCCGGGATTTGAGCCCGTTCTGGCGCGGATCGAGGAGCTGGGTCTGCCGATTATTTTTCATCAGATGGATGGAATCGCGAACAACTACGGCGCGGACCGGGTCTCCGGGCCGCCGAATCTAGCCGCGGGTCTCGACGCGCCCACCGACCACACGGTGCTTGCGACGAAGCTGATGATGTCCGGGCTGCTTGACAAATATCCGAAGCTCGAAATGGTACTGCCGCACGCGGGCGGCGCGTTCCCGTACCTCGCGGGAAGAATCGAGCATTTCTTCTCCCATTTCCCGAATCAGCATGTTTCGCTGGCACGCCCGTTCCGCGACTACCTGCGGCGGTTCTACTACGATTATTTGATCTACTATCCGGAGGCGTTTCAGTTTCTGGTCATCATGGTCGGACCGGACCGCATTGTCGTAGGCACGGATATTTTCGCGGCGCGAGACATCGAGTATCCGAGCAACGTCCTCGACCAGTTCAGATATCCGGCGGCTGAGCGCGAGCAAATCCTGAAGGGAAACGCAGTGAGGCTGCTGCGTCTGTAGTGAGCCCTTTTCGATTTGGTTTTCTCCGTGGCCCTCAATTGCCTACAGTTTTGAATTTTTGGATGCGCTTGCCCGTGCCGACTTCGGTCACGTAGATGTTGCCCTTCGAGTCGACCGCCAGAAAATGCGCGTACGTGAATTCGCCCGGCTGGCGGCCCACGCGTCCGAAGCTGGAGAGAACCTGCCCGCTGGCGTGATCGAGCACGTCGATCTGCTCGTTGTCCTGATTGACCACGTACATGTACTTCTGCCCCGGATCGCGCGAAAACGCGACCCACACCGCCGACCCCAGCGTTCCGGACTCGTGCTCCGGACCGGGCGGCAGCGGGCTCCGATGCTCGTACTCGACCGCGATGTTCTTCTGGAAGTTGCCCATTTTATCGAACACTTGAATCCGATGGCCGCGGCGATCGCACACGTAGACTAGGCCGTTGTTGTCCATCGTCACGCAATGCAGTACGGGCACAAAGCCCGGGCCGGTTTCGGCGTCCGTGCGGTGCAAATCCCACTGGCGCAGGAATTTTCCTTCGCGATCGAAGACGGCGATGCGGTGATTTCCGCCGGGAGTTTCGCCGTCGGCCACGTAGACGTCGCCGCTTTTCGGATCGATGGCGACGCCCGCCGGCTTGAAGAAGCCTTCGTGGCTTGCGTTCAGAGGCTTGCCCTTCGCGGTGCCATCCGAAGAATCCACGACGCCTTTCTTGCCGATTTGGAACAGCAGCTTGCCGCCGTCGTGGGAATATTTTTGGACGATGCCATCGCCGTTGCCGGTCATCCACAAATTGTTATCTGCGTCCACCGCGCAGCCGTGCGGCGTGTTCGGTGTCGAATCCGGGTCGCCGAAGGAATTCACGACGTTGCCGTCCGGATCGAACTCAATTACGACGGGCGCCTGGTGCCCCGCGTCGAGATCGTTGTCGGTCAGATCGCGCCGGTTCATGATGAAGACGTGGTCGCGCGAATCGATGCAGACGCCGCCGATTCCGCCGGTGACCCAGAGATTCGGGAGCGGCTTCGGCCAGTTTGGATCGACCTCGAATTTCGGCCCCTTGCTCTGGGCGCGCAAGGGGGAGAGCCACACCGTCCCGAGCACGAACATCAGCCACGAAATCGTTGCTGTTTGACCAAGAAATGACTTCGCTGTTTTCATTCCGCACCCTTCTCTGAAATCAAGCGTCGAAAGTCTTGGCGACAAGTTCAGCGCTCCGCTTTCCCAGGGGGCTCACAGTAGCCCAATCGCGGGAAATCATAGCAGCATTCAATGCGGCATTCTCGGTGTTCTCTGTGCCCTCTGCATCGAAGGGTGTTGGTCGTCCCGCGCCCGAAAAAGCCCTCACTACAGAGGGCGCTGAGAAAAACTTGGAAGAGCGTATGCAAGAGCCGAGTCAGGTGTATATTCTCGCTTTAACGGCACATCCAGAAGACACTTCGGCGCGCGATGCGGAGGTTTCTTCATGGCTCGATTCAGCAGGCAGATGACTGTCGTTTCGGTGTTTTTCGTCTTCGCTTTGTTGGTCCTTGCGTCGCGCTCCACAGCGTTCGCGCAAGCGCCGCCAACCTACAAGGTCGACGCCGCCTGGCCCAAGGAGCTGCCGAACAACTGGATCATGGGCCAAGTCGGCGGCATGGCCGTGGACCGGCAAGACCACATCTGGGTATTGCAGCGCCCGGGCTCGAACACCAAGGACGATATTGGCGCGGCGCAAACTCCGCCGGCCGCGGAATGCTGCGTTTCAGCGCCGCCCGTGCTGGTGTTTGATACCGAGGGCAATCTCCTGAAATTCTGGGGCGGCCCTGGCGCCAGCTATGACTGGCCGAGCAATGAACACAGCATCTTCGTCGATCAAGCCGGAAACGTTTGGATCACCGGCAACGGCGGGAAGGACCGGCAGGCGATCAAAGTCTCAAGCGACGGAACAAAATTGTTGCTCGAGATCGGCCACCCGTCGGCCGCGCCGATGAATAACTCGGACACGACGATCCTCGGCCGCCCGGCCGGGATCCAAGTGGACGAGGGCGCGCACGAGGTCTACATCGCCGACGGTTACCTCAACCGGCGGCTGATTGTGTTCGATTCCGAAACGGGCGCGTTCAAGCGAATGTGGGGCGCGTACGGCAAGCCTCCGAGCGACGCCGATCTGATCCCGTACAATCCCGCCGATTCTCCCAGCCCGCTGTTCAGAAATCCGCTGCACAGCGTCCACCTGTCGAAGGACGGGCTTGTGTATGTGTGCGACCGGGTGAACGACAGAATCCAGGTTTTCACCAAGGACGGGAAATTCCTGAAGGAATTCATCTGGCGCCCGAAAACGCTCGGCAACGGCTCGGCGTACGATCTCGCCTTCTCGAATGACGCGGCGCAGAAGTACCTGCTCGTGGCGGACGGCGAAAATAACGTGATCTGGACGCTGCTGCGAAGCGACGGCTCGGTCCAAGGCACGACGGGCCACGCCGGCCGCGGCGCCGGCCAGTTTCACCACGTGCACAGCGTTGTGTCGGATTCCAAGGGAAACCTATATACGGGTGAGGTCGAAAGCGGCAGGCGAGTTCAGAAATTCGTTCTAGTTCGGTAGCTCCATGTGGTCCTTCATCACGAACTGCGAGTGCGGCTTGCTGTGGACAAATGTCGCGACGTCGTACGCCTCTTGCGGCGTGAGCGTGTCCGGCGCGTTTTGCGGCATGTTGTGCTGGACGAACGCCGCCATTTTCGGGATCTGATTCATGCCCGCGCCGTCGCTATAGGAATCCGGCCCCCACAGGGCTGGAGCGACCGGAAGCGTTCCCTTGCCTTCCTTCCCGTGGCAGACGGCGCATTGATCTGTGTAGATTTTTGCTCCCCGTTCCGCGTCTCCGTTCAGTTCGGGCAGATCGACGAGGCCGCGGCCTGCATACGGATGCCCGGTCACCTGGTCCTTGGATAGCCACTGGACATACGCAACCAAGCCCGTCATTTCGGGTCCGTCATTCGGGACGCGGTGTCCGGATTCGCTGCGCTGAAAGCATTGCTCGATGCGCTCTTCAAACGTGATAACAGTTTTCTCGCGGTCGCGGTACATCGGAAATATTCCCGGCAGCCCAATCATCGGCATGCCCTTGGAAACGGTGCCGCCGTCGACGTGGCAATGCGTGCAGCTCAGCTTGTTACCGACGTACTTCTCCGCGTATTTCGGCGTGTCGTTGAACACGTTCATGCCGAGGCGAATGGTGTCACCGAGCGGCCCCGCGGGAATCGTGGACACATCCGGCATGACCCACGCCTTCGCGGAATCCGCTGTCTGGGGCGGCTTCGGCGGGGCGCCGAAGCTGCTCGAACTCGTGGAGAGCGAGAGAACGGCGGCCAGGGCCACAGTGGTGGCAAACCCGGTCCGGACCGCGATGAGTCGACTCATGAGGGCCACCCTCCGAAAGTAGGCAGTGTTACGACTCCGTACGGCATATTTTACCGCTTTCGCGTTTCCGGTGTGTAGTGCGATCCGAGATACGCGATAATTCTTTGCGCAGCATCATCGGGGATCGGAGCACCGAATGTTTTTCTCATTTTGTTCACTTCGTCGGCCCAGGCCTGCGCCGGCATCGACGGCTGCATGGTGATGTATCGCGGGCTGTGGCACAGCTCGCAATGGTTCTCGACGTCGTCCTTGCCGTCCCCGGGCGCGAGTTCGGGATAGTAAATCGGGTACTGCCCGGCGTCATAGACGGAATCCGTGGAGGCATTGACCGGAAGCAACTGGTGCATCAGCTCCGACTCGGGCTTCGAGTAGTCCCCCGCGCGAAAATCGGCGTAGAGGCCACTCGCCGCGAAGAGAGAAAGCGCCGCGACCGCCGCGAAATAGAATTGCTTTGCCCGCATTTCCTCGCTCCTCAGCCCGCGTCCCCAACCACAATTTCCTGCCGCTCGATCTTGTTCCACAAATACCCGCCCGGATTCCAGACTCCTTCATCGGGCTGAATATTTCCATTTCCGTCCGTCGCGCGCACCGCCACCTGATACCGGCCCGCGGCCTTCGGCGCCCAATCGAGCGACCAGGTGCGGAAGGAGTAGTCTCCCGCGTCCACACCCAATGGCGCCTCGATCCACTTCGCGCCGCCGTCCGTGGAAACCTCGACTCGCTTGACGCCGGCGTAGCCGCTGAATGCGATGCCGCGCAAGCGCACCGGAAAACCGGCCGGGATTTTCGTCGAGCCGTCCGGGGAAATCAGAAACGACCGCACCGGCATGCGCGCGATGGGGATCGTGTTGACCTTTCCCGATTTCATGTCCTCCGGGGTCGTGGTGCCGCGTGGCGTGTCGGGAATGCGATATGCCGCCTTCATCCAGAAATTATCGTCGGGCGCCGTCAGAACACGGATCGCGGAGAGCGATTTCATCCAGTACGTCGCAAAGTAGCCGGGCACGATGAGGCGGGCCGGGAATCCGTTCAGCATCGGCAAGGGCTCGTTATTCATGGAGTAAGCGACGATGCATTCGTCGATCACGGGATTGGACAGATCGAGCGACTTCTGAAAGAGATTCGACCCCAAGCCCTTGGGCCCAAGCCCGCGCTCCAATCCCTCGAATTGCACTTGCACGGAGCCGCTCTTCACGCCGGCCGCGTCGAGAATGTCGCGGAGCTTCACTCCGGTCCATACGGCATTCCCCATGGCGCCGTTTCCCCATTGCCCGCCCGCAACGCGAGGCTGCAGCCGGCTGCGGCTGTTGCCCGAGCATTGATTCACCGCGGCGATTGCCGCGCTCTTGAACCGAGAAGTCAAATCCGGGAAAGAGAACGTCAGCGGCTTCTGGACATTTCCTTCCACGCGCAGGTGCCACGTCTTCAAGTCCACCGCATTGGGAATGTTTGGAAGATGCCAGCGGACGAAAAACGCTTCGTTGGAGGTAAAGGTCGACATGAAAAAGTGGCGCGGGGTTTCCAGCTGCACCGGGCGATCGGTCAACAGGATGAGGGGCGCTTTTTCCGGATACGTCGCGTAGGGCCCGACCGACGTCCAATACGGATTTGGACCCGGCCCTGTGAACTCGGGCGCGGCCTGCTGGGCGGCGGATTGTTGCTGGGCCTCGGCTTCTTTCCCGAGTATCGGTCCGGCCGTGAGCGCGGCGCCGGCCGCAGCAAAAGCCTTCAACATACTGCGCCTTGAAACCGCCCCCTGAGGATTCCGCATGGAGTCCCGCTTTCCAGAATTTTCCAAGACCGGCTACCCTGCATTCATGTAGCTGTAGTGACCGTCTCCCTGCAGGAGGGCCAGCGCCGCTGCCAGCGCCGGCACGAGCAGAACCCCGGGCTGGAGGTGCGCCTGCATGTCCTTCACGACGTCTTCCGGCTGCGCCGACAAATTATTCTTTTTGATCACTGCCCGTGCTGTTTCCTCGATCGAGGAGTGGCAGCTCAGGAAGCGCACCCCTCGCGCCTGCAGGCCTTGAACGCTGAAGTCCTGGTAGGCCGAGTTCGGGTCGCTGGGATCCTCGGAGGAGTATTTCAGCGACGGTCCTGCGCTGCTGGGGTAATAGAAATTGCGGACGGCGGGTTCTCCGGTCTTCGGGTCGTTCTCCTTGGCCCACTCGCCGATCCGATACTTCTCCCATACGTAGTCGGTGTAGTTGACCAGGTTCGCCGGCCCATTCAGCGCACAGACGATTTGGACCTGATCGGCGGCAATCCCTCCGCCGAAGTGCAGGCCAGTGAGCGAATTCTTTGCATTTTTCAAGAACCTGCCGTCGTTGATGCCGAATCCGTGCACCACCTGCTTGATGTGCTTCGGTGAATGGACCAGCGCATCGAACTCCGCCGCCTGCCAGTCGCTCTTTTGCCACACGTATTGCGCGCGCACCGGTTCGTCCCACAGCGTTGTTGCTGCCGTTGCCGCCGCAACGGCTCCTCCCAGCAGCGTCCTCCGCGTGAATTCGCTCATGGGTGTTTCTCCTTTCGCCGCGCCGTTTCGGGGAATTCGCGCGGGTCCGGTCGCTCAAATCATACGCGACCAAAGTGCGCACCGTCCACCAGATGCGGGCGGGTTCAGCGGCACCGGCGTCACCCTCGATTCGAGGCGAAATGTGGTATGTTTTCTGCTATCCACGGAGGCCGCCGATGAAAAGTCGAGTTCTGTTCTGCGCCATTTCGCTTGCCGTCTTGATTTCAGCTTCTCCGCTGTTTGCTCAAACGGGCGCAAAGGAAACAAAGATCATGATTCGCGCGATCGCGCGAGACGCCAAGGTGATCGGGCAGCACGTGGGTGGGGCAAAAATTACGGTGCGCGACACCGCCACGGGGGAAATTCTCGCGCAGGGCATGCAGGCCGCCGGGACCGGCGACACGAACCTGATCATGAAGACTCCCCACACCCGCGGCATGACCGTTTACAACACGCCCGATTCCTCCGGATATCTCGCCGTGCTGCACCTGGACAAGCCGACCGTGGTCGAGATCACCGCGGAAGGCCCGCTCGGAAACGCGCAGGCGACGCAGCGCGCCTCGACGACCATGCTGCTCATGCCCGGTGAAGACATATTGGGAGAAGGCATTCTGCTGGAAATTCACGGCTTCATCGTCACCGCGCTGAGCCCGTTGCCGGATGCGCAGGTCAAGGGAGGATCGCCGTTCGAAGTGCGCGCCACCGTGACGATGGCGTGCGGCTGCCCGACCGAGCCCGGCGGGCTTTGGGACGCCAGCAAAATTCGCGTGGTCGCGCGGCTCCTTCGCGACGGCAAGATCGAATCGGAAACCCCGATGACTTACGCGGGCGTGCAGAATACGTTTCACGCGGACGTGTCTCCCGCGGCGCCGGGTACGACTGAATTGCAGGTGCTGGCCCTCGATCCGGGCAGCGCCAATTTTGGGATGACTCGGGAAGCCGTGGCGATCGTTCCCTAAACGCGTCGCGCGGAGCGTTCCTCGATTTCTCCCGCCGTCGAAAATTTTGATTGTTGATGCACTCTGTTGGTGGTACCAATGAGGTACGTGCGCGTGCGGACCAAGCCCAAGCCCCAACAATTTGGCATGGAGCAATGGAAATGAGGCGAGTCGCATTTCGCGCGCCGGTCTCCGGAAACGGGAAAGAGCACCGGGACAGCGAATCTCAGGTGTCCCGCGCCACCCTTGGTTTAAGGGAAATGCTCCTGCGCGGCGAGTTCTGGCCGGGCCAGCGAATCGCCGAGATTCCCCTCTCGGCGAAGCTAGGCGTCTCCCGCACGCCGCTTCGCCTGGCGTTTGAGCGATTGGAACATGAAGGCTTGATTCGCGCGCTGCCGCGCTCCGGGTTCACCGCAAGCGAGTTCAGCATCACCGATATCTGGGACGCGATCGAAACGCGCGGGGTTCTCGAGGGTGCCGCCGCCCGGCTCGCGGCGGAACGGCTCAGCAGTCCGGTTCAATTGGAACCGATGCGCAAGCTCAACCGCTCCATGGAAGAGATTCTGGAGATTACCCCCGAAAGCTTTGCGCGATACCTCGATCTCAACTACTCATTCCACCTGGGCATCATGGACCTCGCCAACAATCAGGTTCTGCGCCGCGCCCTCGAGCAGGTTTATAAATTCCCGTTTGTTTCTCCCAGCTCCCGCGTGCTCCTGCAGAAAACCTTGCCGGGTGCGAAACTCATCCGGCCCATCGCCAAGGAGCACCACCGCGCGCTCCTGGAGGCCATCGAATACCGCCAGGGGGCCCGCGCGGAGAGCGTTGCCCGCGAACACTCCCGCTTGACGCGCAGAAATCTGGAAGAAGCCCTCACCGACCGCAACCAGCTCGAAACCATGCCGGGCGTCCACTTGATCAAAGTGTCCAACGGCGACCGCGCCTGAGTGGCGCGGGCTTCAGCCTGTGGGGGTTAGTGCGTGCAAGGCCAAAACCCCACGGGCTGCAGCCTGCGCCACTACTCCTCGAGCCGCGGAGTTCCCCTCCCTGCGCCCCCGAATGTAGTATTCTGCTTTCACAATTCAATTTGAGCGGCGAACTTCCCGGGAGAGGGCATGGAGCGCGCTCCGACCATCGGCGAAATCATCGACCAGCGGCCCATGGGCCGCTACCAGATTTGGACGATGACCCTGTGCGGCATGGTTATCGTCCTTGACGGTTTTGACACGCAGAGCATCGGCTTCCTTGCGCCGTCGATGGCCGAATTCCTGCACATCCCCATCAGGAACTTCGGCCCTATTTTTGTCTTCGCCCTGATCGGCTTAATGATTTCCTCCATGCTTTCCGGGCCGATTGCTGACCGTTGGGGCCGCAAGTGGCCGATCGTTTGTTGCACGCTGATTTTCGGAACGTTCGCCATGCTCACGTCGCGCTGCGCGACCTTTGACCAGCTGATCGCCTGCCGATTTCTGACGGGGCTTGGGCTGGGCGGCGCGCTTTCCAATTCCGTCGCGCTGATGTCCGAGTACGCGCCGAAGCGACTCCTCGCCGTCATCGTGAGCGTCATGTTCTGCGGAATGCCCGCGGGCGCGGTGCTGGCGACTCGCGTGGGCGCCGTGATGCTTCCGCGATGGGGATGGCAATCGGTTTTCTACGCAGGCGGAGTGCTGCCGTTGACGCTCGCCGTCCTGCTCGTCGCGATCCTTCCGGAATCCGTGCGCTATCTCGAAGTCTCCGGCGCGAATGAGCGGCGGATTTCAAGGATTGTGGCGCGAATCGCGCCCGAGCTGGCGGGAACGCCGATCTCCCGCTCCGAGCATCAGGACGCGAGGCGGAACGCTCCGGTCGTTCACCTCTTCACGGAAGGCCGCGCGGCCGGCACGGTCCTATTGTGGATTCCGTTCTTCATGAATCTGCTGATGCTGTATTTCGTTGTGTTCTGGCTCCCGGCGCTGCTTCGCCAGACGGGCAAGCCGGTTTCCGCGGGCATGACTGCGATCATGCTGTTCAGTGCGGGGGGAATTGCCGGCTCGGCCATCGAGGGAATCTTGATGAATCGCTGGGGCCAGCTCGCGGTATTGCTCGCCGAATTTCTGTGCACCACGCTGTTGATCGCTTCCCTGGCCTATTCAAGTTCGTTCGCGCTGATGATGACGATTACCTTCATCCTCGGTTTCGTGGTCCAGGGCGCGCAGGGAGGGCTCTCCGCGGTCGCCGCCACGTTTTATCCCATCTCGATTCGTTCCACCGGGATCGGCTGGTGCCTCGGTGTGGGGCGCATCGGCTCCATCGTCGGGCCGATGATCGGCGGCATGATGTTGAAGCTCAACTGGACTCCTCGCCAGATCCTGCTCGCCGGCGCGATTCCCGCCGTGTGCGCCGCGGTTGCCACCTTTACCAGCCTGCGGCTCCGGAGCAATTTGCCCGCCGAGCGCGGCCCCGCGAGGATCGCCGAGGAATCAGCGCTCTCGCACTAAGAAGCCTCTCCGACCTGCGGCTGCGCCCAGTCCGTCCACAGGGTAGGGACCCGGTCACCTTCTGACCCTGGGGACGGGGACTCTTTGTTCATTGCTGTAGTATATTTGACACTCGGAAATCGGTGCGCGTGTTAGGTTTGGGTGCGCGGTTGAGCCGACACGCGGGCATCGAGCGCTGATTTTATTCTTTATTCTAACGGCGGCTTCGGGAAGCAAACTCCGCTGGGGTGCCATGTTGCGAATGCGATTTATCCGGGTCGTGTGTGGACTGCTTGCTTTCACCGCGCTGGCGGGCTGCGGAGGCACGGGGCAATTCGGCTCAGGCGGGCAAAATAATGGGAACTCATCCGTCGTGCTGGCGATGATGGATTCGCCGCCCTCGCTTGTGACGATTCTTTCGGCCGAAGTAACCCTAACCGGAGCGACGCTCTCCCCCGGGAATATTTCCGTATTGTCCGCGCCGGTAACGGTCGAGCTAACGCGGCTGCAAACGGATCTCGCGTATCTCGGCACCGCCGCAAAAATTCCTGCGGGCAGTTACACAACGCTCACGCTGACTTTCGCGAACCCGTCACTCACCATCGAAAATGACACGGGGGCCCCGATTGCGGGCTGCGCCGATTTAGCGGTTTGCAAGTTTGCTCCGACCACTTCAACCATGTCGGCGATTGTTCCGCTCACTTCCTTTTCGATCGCTTCGTCCAGCACAACGGGCCTGCTGATCGACGTGAATCTGGATACCTTGCTGAATTCGTCGCTTGTCGCGGACTTCAACGCGGCGACGAGCGTGTTTCCGTTCACTCCCGGTGGAACCGGGGCGCCTCCGGTCGGTGCGGAGGACGTTGTCGGCCATGTGGTGAGCCCCAACATGTCGAGCAACACGTTCACGCTGACGAATGCCGAAGCGTCGTATGCGCTGAAGGTGGATGGCACTACCACATTCTTTCAGTTTCCATCGTGCCCGATGCCTGGAATTTCCTGCTTGCAGGCGAATCAAATCCTGAGCGTCGATATCGCGATTCAGTCGGACGGTTCGTTACTGGCGAGAAACATCGTTTTTGAGGACGCGGACAGCAGCGACGTGGAAGTCGAGGGTGTAATCACTTCGACGAATGCGGCGTCCGACCAATTCAGCATGGTCGTCCATACGGTTTCCGCGACAGGCACTGGACTGAGCCTGGGCCAGACGGCCACGATCCAGTACGCTGTTTCCCCGAATCCGTTTGCGACCGATTTCTTGCACGCGGACAACAACCCAATCAGTCTCAGTACCTCGGGATTGTTGTTCAACACTCAGGTGGACTTGGTGACGGGCCAGGAGGTTTCCATCAGGCGTCACGGAACCCTGGCCGGTGGCCAGATTCAGGCGGATCGAGTGTTGCTGCGGTCATCGCGATTCACAGGAAACGTACAGGCCAACGCGTCCAACATACTGACGATACCGAGCCCTTCTCTCATATCGAGTCACAACGGTGGCGACACGATTCAGGCACTAACGTATGGACCGACGAATGGACCGACGATTCTCTTCGAGATCGGTCACACCATCATTATTTCAAACATCGGCCTCGGAGAATCCATTTCCGTGCGCGGCCCTCTGTTCAACCTCAACAACCAACGAACGCTGGCGGCGTCCAAAGTAGTCGTGCAACCGTAGCTCGGGGCGCTCAGGCCGGCACAGGCGCGGTTGGCGCGGTCTCGACGCGTGACATTCGGTAGAAGGCCATCAGCACAGCGCCGGTTCCCCACAGAAACACCACGATCCACATAAGTCCGCCAAGCACAGGAATCAGCCCGACCAGCCGCACGATGAGCAGCCCCAGCGCGATTCTCCCGACGACCGCGCTCGTATTGGCGAACGATTCGCCGAGGATTCTGTTCCCCAGCCACGCGCCCACGAACACCTGCGCGACGTACAGAATCGGCGCGTAGGCCATCACCGCGGCCACGCCCGCGCCAATGCCCAGTATCAGCAGCAGGATTCCCATCACGATCAGGAACATGCCCGCCAGCAATGCCAGCGCGCCGACGCCGATGGGCAAGCCAATCGCTCCCGTCTCACGCAGTGCCGCGCGGAAAAAGCCCGGGAACACGAGCAGCAACAGGATTCCAACCACCAGCGCACCCGCATAGGCAAAAATCGCGCGCACCACGACCCGTGCCGTCGAGCGCCTGTTCCGCCGAACTTCCTGCGTGATTTCGGTATGGATCGGGCTTGCCAGCTTGGCTCCACTCTCTACCGTGGGCTGTTGCGGCCCCGCAAACGTGGCAGGTCCGCGAAGTTCCGCGGTTGAGGCCACCGTTAAGGAACCGCCGCGTATCCACATTTCCCCGCCAACCAACCCTTCGATGTCTGATGTAGGGATCAGACCGAGCAGGTCGCGTTGAATCTTGCCGTCCAGGTCCGCGTCGCCCGAAATGAGTATCGCCTCGCCGCCAACGTTTCCCTTGGACGCAAGATCGAACGAATTCGTGATCGCCGAAACGTTCTTTGCAACCAGCCCTTGCAGGATCAGGCTTCGCGAAATCACGCGCACGTTTCCGTCCACTACTCCATCGATCATCGCGACGCCGGTGAACCCGATCACGTCGCCGGTAACGTGCCCTGTTACATTCAGGTTCCGGGTAGCCACGATCAAATCGCCTTCCACTGTGCCGTCAATCCTCACTGACGGACCGGCAACGATCAGATCGTTGTGCACGACTTCACCCGCGGCGATAGTCACGGCTCGCCCGCGCCGGACGTCCGCTGCCGAGGCTCGCGGAGGCAGCGCCAGCGCGAACAGCAATGCGGGCATCACGACGGCAACCGCGGCGGTACGCCGCAAGCGGCGCCGAAGCCAACCGATCACCACAAGCGCCGCTAAAATCCCCGCTCCGATTTGTATCACGTCGATCATGTCGCTCCATCCTTCCCAAAACGCTCCGCTGAACAAAATCATGCTGAAAAGGTCCGTCCCGCCGAAGCCCGCGCTGTTCAGTTGGCTGATCCACGGGCCGACGCCGTCGATCCAGAGAAAGTAGGCGCAGGCCGCAATGGCGCCGAACGCCAGCGTCCAAATCCAGGACGGCATGGGCCGCGTTTGCTCGCCGAAAAGGCGCGCGGGAATCGCCTCGTTTTCTTCGGTCAGCGCGCTCGAAAGCATCGCCGCTTCGTGTTGCAGCGCGCGGACCAGTGTGCGGCACGAAGCGCACTCGGCGAGATGCGCGTCCATTTCGCGAACGCGCGGCGAATCCAGCTGGCCGTCGAGATAGAGCAGGCAGGCCATTTCGTCAAAATGGATCATGACGCGCCCCCAGCAGCGAGTTTCGCGCCGCCCTGGCCCTCGAGAATTTCGCGCAGCTCGTGCCGCGCGCGCAGCAGCACCACGCCCACAAATGTCCGGCGCACTCCCAGGGTTTCCGCGATGTCCTCATAGCTCATGTCCGCGTAGTAGCGCAGGACCAGCGCCATGCGCGAGCGCGAGCGCAGCTGGTCCAGCGCGCGCCGCACCTCCTGGCTCGAGCGGCGCTCGATGAGCTGCTCGAGCTGCCCGGGGTCGGGATGTTCGAGCGGCATGGTCTCCACTTCGCCGGTCTCCAGGTCCTGCCGCACCTTCCTGCGGCGCAGGAGGTCCCAGCAATGATTCGCGGCGACGGTGTAAAGCCACGCGCCGAACGGGCGCGTCGCGTCGTACTGCGAAAGCTTCTGCCGGACCTTGATGAAAATGTCCATGGTGGCGTCTTCGGCGTCTTCGCGAGTGGGCATCGCCCGGCGGCAAAAGCGGAAAATCGCGGGCGCATAGTCGCGATACAGCTCGCCCCACGCTTCGGCGCTGCCGGCCTTAGCCTTGGCGATCCGCTCCTGCAATGCCGCCTGTTCCGCGGGGCTCATCCCCTCGGGATGTCTCCTCGCATCCATCAGATATTACGCGGCCATGGGATGAAATATTTCACACGAGGACTGTTCTGAAGCGGCTGGCGTCTCATGCTGCGCACGGAACGTCGACCGTTTCGGGGACTCTAACAAAAACAAAGCGCTAAGGCTAATGGAAGGGATCACAGGAAGCCATGTGACGAGATATTACGAAAGGCAGGGAACCAACGCCCGGTCCGGACGCAAAGCCAGGCCGTCACCAAACGTTCGTAAGCGAATTTTCTCCTGAAAGCTGGTTTTTGATACCGCCTTAAGACGTCAAGGACGGGGCGCAACACCTGGTCCCGCAGACTGATCTGTCGTACTGAGGGACATCAGGCGCTGTTCAATTTTTGCGGCTTCATCCGGGCGCCCTAACCGGCGAAGCGCCTCCGCCTCGCTCTTGAGGGGATAAGCCAAGAACCCGCTGTTGTCGCCGTATTTCTTTTCCATCGCCGCGATCAGCCGTTCCTCGCAGGACTCAGTCTTGTCAGGCTTGTTCCATTTCACGTAAAGAGTGCAGAGAAACGACAGAGGTTGAGCGATTTCTGGCCCGTCCTTCCCGTGCAGTGTTTCTTCGATATGGAGGGCTCGCAACACGACAGTTTCTGTTTGATCGTAGGATTCCTGCGCTCCGTACACGACTGCCAGCCCAATGAGACTCTCTTCGACTTTCTGACTGATTTCACCGTAGGTTTGCTCGTTCACTTTCACGGCGCGTGAAAAAAAATCGACCGCCGAATTGAAGTCTTTCTGAAGCATTGCAAGCTTGCCGAGAGCTTGAAGCGGCTCCGCCATCATTGGCGACTGCGGGCCGTGCGCTTCCTCGGTAACCTTCAGGGCGCGCTGCAGAGCGGCTTCAGCCTTCGTGGCCTCATTTCTTTGGGCATAAAGACTTCCAAGATGCAGGAGCGAATATTCCAACCGGTCGTCGGTAGGTTGTAGCTTCTCCGCCAGCCCCACTCCCTCCTTGAAATCCTTCTCCGCCTCATCAAGATGTGCGGCGGATATCGCATTGAGACCGTCTTGCATGATCGCGTCTAGTTTGTCGGAAATGGTCGGATTCCTCTTTGCTGCGTTCACGCGGGTTTCCAGATCGGCGGCCTCACTAGACTTTCCAGCCGCTTTCAACGAGGCGAGATGCCCGGTAAATCGGTCTTGAGCCGACTTGTATGAGCCTTGCACATCCGGGCTAGGGTCAGAAAGAGCCGCTTCCCGAAATTGAGTGAGGGCGCTAACCCAGTCCCCGTTTTTCTCCAGGGCAGATGCCAGTTCCAGCTTGGCCCAGGTTTGTTTGGGATCGAGTGCGACAGCTTGTTTGAACTCTGCAATTGCGGCCGTAACATCCCCCGTGCCCTCCAACGCCCGGCCATACAATTCGTGTATCGCCTGGTCGCTGGGTTTCAATTCTTCCGCGCGCTTCAATTCCTTTGCAGCATTTGCAAAGTCTTTCTTCGCGATTAGAACTCTCCCTGCGTTCCGGAACGCACTGTCAGAATTCTCGTCCAGGCGTTCGGCCTTCCGAAACTCCGTCAATGCCGCGTCGTAGTTCTTTTGGTCTTCCTGTACGTCGCCGAGACCCAGATGAGGGAGAGGATCGGAAGGATCCATTTCAGCGGCTCTTTGAAACTCTTCCTTGGAAGCCGTGAGGTTTCCCATTTGGAGAAGCACGCTTCCAAGGCCTTGGCGGTAAGTTTCGGAATCGGGCACCATAGCCTGCAACTCGCGAAATTCCACAGCCGCCTCAGCGTATCTATTTTGACGCTGTAGGGTTAACGCGAGGTTTTGCCGGGCCGAGAGAGAATCTGGATTCAACTTCTTGGCCTCGCGATATTCACGGATCGCGGAGTCGTTATCGCCTGCTTCGCTGTAGGCAATCGCCAAATTATAGTGCGGATCCTCGTTTTCGGGATCGAGGGCAATCGCTTTTTTGTACTCCGCTATGGCTTGGTTCCAGCTTTTTCTGAATCCGTGTAACAGTGCCAGGTCGTAATGCACGACGGCGTAATCTGGCTTAAGACGGAGCGCCTCCCTGTATTCTTGTTCTGCGGTATCTAACTTCCCGAGTTCGACCAATGCGAGACCCTTAATCTTGTGCGCTTCCGCGCTTTTCGGCGCCTCTGCCAGGGCTGATTGCGCTTCTCGCAGCACCCCCTCCGCGTCGCCCAGGCGATACATCGCAAAGCTCAGCTTCGTATGCCCTTCGGTGAAGTCGGGATCTTGACGCAAGACTTCCGCATACACTTGCGCTGCTTCCTGCCATCGCCGTTCCTGAGAAAGTAAATTACCCATCACAAATCCCGCTTCCGGGGTAGGGTCGCCTTGAACTGTGGCGACCAGCTCGGTGGCCGCGGCCTCGTACTGCTTGTTTCGTATCAGTTTTCCCGCCATCGCCAAGTGTTCAAGCAAATCCGCTGACTTGCCGCTTGCCGTCTGCCCGGAGCCGTCAAAAATCCTGGCCTTTGTCAGGGCTTCCAACACAACGGCGTCTCCTCCTGCTGTGGCAATGAGCGAGCGGTATGGATCACGGGGGGCAAATGTCAATCCTCGCGAATCGATCTCGGTAGCGATGTCTTCGCTGACTGCACCACCAGCGATCAGCGTGATTAGCTCACGGTCTGTAAGCGGTTTTCTTAAGGATTGTGCGTTGCCACATGTGACGCACGACGTAAGAAAGATCACAGCTACCAAGCAACGGCCACCGAATGAACGCATGTTACCTCCCGGAATAAGATCACTACGATGCTAGTGGGAATCCGATTCTCGGATTGAAATAAACATCTGGGGTGATTGCCAACGCGATAGCTGTACCAAGGGACAGGGCTGGCGCGACGCGCCCTGCTCGGTAACATATTGCGAGTCAAGGGCGACATTCTGGCCGCGCCTGCTACCGTAGGTGGGTGCTCCCGCAGGTTCAAAGAATCTATCCTCGCTCATTTCTAAGTAGTGATATCATCCGCCCGTAAGTCACGGTCTGCCCGAAAAGCGAAAAACGCATTTTTTGAAATTGAGGTTCAGATTCTGTGGCTGTCCGCTGCCTCTGCAAGATCACCAGCGGGTTCGGACTAGGAGAGCTCATGTCTCGTCAACGTTGGATGGGCAAGGGTTAGGCAGGGATTACGGTCCTCGGTCTCGTGTTCGCCGGATCTCTGTCGACGCGTGCGCTTGCGCAGAATAAGCCCGAGAGCAAGAACATGGAGCTGGTCGGCTACAACGATTTGCAGGGGCGTAGCTCTTACCAGCCGACGATCCATCATCAGGGCAATCGCTGGATCGCTTACATCGGCCACCACGGCGGCTCCGCGATGAATTCGCTCACGGGGCAGATGGAAGACAACGGCACCTCCATCGTCGATGTCACGGACCCGAAAGCGCCGAAATACCTGGCGCACATTCCCGGCGATCCGCGTATTCCCGGGCCGGGCGAAACCGGCGGCGCGCAGATGACGCGTGTGTGCGACGGCAGCGAATTGCCGCGCGCCGACAAGAAAAAAGTGTACCTGCTGCGGTCGCGCGGCACCTCTTCGCATGAAATGTGGGACGTGTCCGATCCCGCGAAGCCCGCGCGGTTGAACGTCGTCGAGAGCGGCCTGCGCGACACGCACAAGAGCTGGTGGGAATGCGACTCCGGCATGGCGTTTCTCGTTTCCGGCGCGCAGGGCTGGCGCGCGAAACGGATGGGACAGGTCTACGACTTGAGCGATCCTTCCGAGCCGCAATTCGTTCGCGACTACGGATTGCCCGGCCAGGAGCCCGGCTCGAATGGCCCGCAGCCTTCCGACATGCACGGCGTGATCTCCACGGGGCCGAAAGGCAACCGCATCTACGCCGGCTACGGTACGACTCGCAGCGGCGTGATCGAAATTCTGGATCGCGACAAGCTCATCCATGGGCCCAAGGAACCGACCGCCGCGAACCTCGAATCGCCGATGATCGCGCGGCTCGATTTGCCTCCGGACGTTGGCGCCCACACCACGTTTCCAATGATCGGCGTCGATGTACCCAATCTCGAAAAGTTCGGCCCCGCCATCAGCAAGCGGAACTTTCTCGTGATCGTGGGCGAGACCACCGACAATGAGTGCCACGCGCCGCAGCAGATGATGCACATCTTCGACATCACGGATGAATCGAAAATCTTCGGCGTTTCAACATGGTACGTGCCCGAGCCCAGCGGGAATTTCTGCAGCCGCGGCGGACGCTTCGGCACGCACTCGACGAACGAGAGCATGACGCCGATCTATTACAACAAGGTCGTCTTTATCGCGCACTTCAACGCCGGCCTGCGCGCCGTCGACGTGCGCGACCCCTACAACCCCAAGGAAATCGCCTACTACATTCCCGCCATCACCGACAAAACCGACAAGCGCTGCGTCGGCACCGGCGACGCCGAGAAGTGCAAAATCGCGATCCAAACGAACAACGTCGAGCTCGACGACCGCGGCTACATCTACATCGTGGACCGCGCCAACACGGGAATGCACATCGTGCAACTCACGGGCGACGCGCGAAAAGTGGCGAATTTGCCGTAGGTGCTATTCTCATTGGGAGACGACGGTGGCAGTGACTGCCGTTCATCCCGGCAAACAACTGGCTGACGAACTCAAGGTGCTCGAGATGAGTGCGGCCGAACTGGCGCGCAACCTTGACGTACCCACGAACGGGGTCACGCAGATTCTGAACGGGCAGCGCGCGATCACCGGGGACACCGCGCTGAGGCTGGCGCGCTATTTCGGAACCACTCCGGTGTTTTGGCTGAATCTACAATCTCTCTACGATCTGCGTGTGGCCCGTCAAAAGTCTGAGGGCGCGATCCGCAAGCTGCCAAGAAGGCGGACCGCAGCCTAGGTTTTCTCTGCGGTTCTCTGTGCCCCCTGTGTTAAAGATTTTCCGACGCGACTGAAAAGTTCCATCACAGAGGACACGGAGCGCACCAAGCGGCACTGACGAATCGGTTCAGGGCAGGGGATCCGCGGGCGGAGTGCGCCGCACGAGATAACTCACGAGTTCCATCGACGAATTCTCCATCTCCACATCGAAATTCTCCACCGTACTCGTGAAATAGTTGTAGCACCACACCGCAGGCACGGCCACGAGCAGTCCTAGCGCCGTCGTCACCAGGGCTTCGGATATTCCGGAGGCGACGCTTTGAATTCCCGCTGCCTTCGCCGGAGCGGACGCGCGAAACGCGTTCATGATGCCGACCACTGTGCCGAAGAGGCCCACGAACGGCGCCGTCGAGCCGATGGTCGCCAGGCCGGAAAGCCCGCGCTTTAATTCCGAATGAATCGTCGCCACCGAACGATCGAGGCCGCGCTTCGCGGCATCGATCAATTCGGGACTCGTCGAATGCGCCGGCGCCGACGTGAATTCCTCCAGCCCCGTGGCCACAAGGCTCGCGATGGGACTCTTCCTGTTCCGCGTAGCGATGGCGATCGCCTCGTCCAGCTTGCCTTCGCCGAGCACGGGAGTAACCTGCGAGATGAACGCGCGCGACTGATTCCGCGCCACGGAGTAGCGCAGGCCCCGCTCCACCGCCAGCCAAATCGAAATCGCGGACATGAGAAGCAGCATCACTACCACGCCCTTGGCCGTCGCACTCATCGCATGCAGCATCGCAATCAGATGCCAGTCCATGGCAGCCTCCTCGCGTCGCGAGAAATTCTCACTTCGCCTATAGACACCGGGGCTGCCGCCTTTGTGCCAATCCCGTTTGTTGCCCGGTTCGGTCGCGCTGTCAGAAGCGCTACCCATCCTTAGCGGAGGCGCGGAGCGACTATCCACGGAAACAGCGATTAGCTATGCCGAGGTGTTTGTTACGCGAATGCAATGGCCCGGGCCGAAAGTTCATATCAGAGTTTCGGCGGTTTCCTCGATCCGTGACGGAAGTGAAGCACTTCGATGTTGTGTTTGTCTTCCTGGATTCGGTAATACACAAGAACGGGGCTATGCTGCAGCTTCCGGACTCGGGAGCGCTTTCGAATCACGCCGCCCATGCGGGGAAATCGGCTCAGCAAATCGACATGGTCGAGGAGAGCGCTGCCAAATTGCACCGCCGCCTCGGCATCGTCCTCTGCAATGAAACCGACGATTTCGGCGAGGTCGCTTAACGCCCTTTGCGTGAAGAGGATGCGGTAGTCCACTTGTGCAAGCGCTTGCGGACTTGTTCGATGGGGATGGTTCGGCCAGCCTCAGCGTCGCGGATGCCTTCGTCAATCGCCGCAAGGGTCTTTTCGTCTTCATCCTCGACCGCTGGCGCCGGTTTGTCGAGGTCGAATTCCCTTGCTTTAGCCATGTTTAATCATAGCTCTGATCTCCAGGGGACGCAACGGTCCCGCGCATGCGCTCGGCGCTTCTGTTTCCGAGCGCATTACGATAGACTGAAACGCTCCGAGCCTCTCCCGTTTAGGTTCGTTGTATCCTCCGTGATCGGAAAAATGACTGAAAAACTTTCTTCCGTAGTGATCGTTGGCAGGCCTAATGTCGGCAAATCCACGATTTTTAATCGGTTGACCGGCACGCGGCGCTCGATCGTCACCGACGAGCCGGGGATTACGCGCGACCGCATCTACGGCACGGCGACTTGGGAAGGCCGCAAGTTTGAGGTCGTCGACACGGGCGGAATTGTGCCGGATGACAAGGCCGCTATTCCGCGCGAGATTTTCCGCCAGGCGCAGGTGGCGATCGAAAGTGCATCACAGTTGTTGCTGGTGGTGGATGCCCGCGCCGGGCTGATGCCGCTCGATGCGGAACTCGCGCACGTCCTGCGGCGCACCGGAAAGCCGCTGGCCATTGTGGCGAACAAAGTCGATTCGCAAATGCAGGAATCGCTGGCTGCGCCTTTTTACGGGTTGTCGAACGAAGTGTTTCCGGTGTCCGCCGAGCATGGCTACGGCATCGACACGATGCTCGACACGCTCGTGGAGCGGCTCGGCGGTGTAGCCACGGACACGGACGAGTCCATCGACGCACCCGCCGGAGCACCCGACGCGGCCGAAGAGGAGGCTGCGCCGCAGCAAGTCAACGTCGCCATCATCGGCCGCCCTAACGTCGGCAAATCCACTATGCTCAATCGCCTCGCGGGCGCGGAGCGCTCGATTGTCTCCGACATTCCCGGGACGACGCGCGACGCCGTAGACACGATTGTCGAACACGGCGGGCGCACTTATCGCTTCGTGGACACAGCCGGCATCCGGCGCAAGGGCAAAACGAAACTCGTCGCGGAAAAATTCAGCGTGATCATGGCGCGGCGGCATCTCGAGCAGGCGGACGTGGCGCTGCTGATCGTGGATGCGAGCCTGGGCGTGACGTCGAACGACGCGAACATCGCGGGTTACGCGGAAGAGTCCGGCCGCTCGGTGATCATCGTCATGAACAAGTGGGACCTGGCGCTCGAGGCCGCGGCGGAAAAGGCGCGGCGCGAGCTCAAGAACCAGGAATCGCGCCAGGGTCACGTCGTGGTCGCGCGCGGCGCGAAGCACACTTCCAAAGCGCGCAGGACGGCGGCGACGGGAAAAGTGAACCCCGCAGAGCTGGTCGAAGAATATGAAAAGCTGGTGCGCACGCGATTCAAATTTCTCGATTACGCGCCGATCGTGTTCGTCTCCGCAAAAACCGGCGAACGAACCGAAAAGTTATTCGACTTGATCGACCGCATCGCCGACGCGCGCCGCAGGCGCATCTCCACCGGCGAGCTGAACCGCTGGATCGAAAAAGTCGATCTCGATCGCGGGACTTCGCCCGCCGCGCGCAAGGTGAAAATCTACTACGTCACGCAGGCGTCCGCTTCGCCGCCCACATTTATTTTGTTCACGAATCAATCGAAGCGCCTGCACTTCAGCTACGAGCGGTTCCTGGAGAACCAGCTGCGCAAGAGCTTCGATTTCATCGGAACGCCGATCCGCTTCCTGCAGCGCGTGAAGGAAAAGCGCGAGCGGGGATCGCGCCCGTCTAGCCGCACGAGGACGGCGAGGTAGGACAGGCTTCAGCCTGTCGTCGGTTTTCCGCGGAAAGGGCAATCATTGCCGCGTCGGCACTCGCAAAACCGACAGGCTAAAGCGCGTCCTACTTGGCGTTGACACCCGCCAGAATCGGATTAGGATTAGGGCCTCAGTCTCAACGAGGTAAGCGGCCATGGAAGGCATCCAGGAAAACGTACAGTTTGAAGCGGGCGGCCCGGCCAAGAGCCTCTTCCGCATCGGCGAAGTCAGCCGGCTGACCGCCACGAAACCGTTCGTGCTGCGCTATTGGGAGACTGAATTCCCGATGCTCCAGCCGGTGAAGAGCCCGAAGGGACACCGGCTGTACCGGCGCGAGGACATCGACACGGTCTTCACGATCAAGCGGCTGCTGTACAACGAAGGTTTTACGATCGCGGGCGCCAGACGCCACCTGCGCGAGCAAGGGCCCGGAATCGCCGGCGCGAACGGCGGCGATGTGGCGACGATCGACGTGGAAGCAGGCAGGGAAGCAGCCGCCGCCGGGCAAGCCCCGGACTCGGCGCACATCGCGACGCTCAACCGCAAGACCTTACTGGACTTGCGCGATTCGCTCCGCTCGTTATTGACGGCCCTCGAATCCGAGTGATACGCTCGAATTGTTGTAGCCCGCGTCTTTAGACGCGGGGGATGGTTCCTTGCCTTCGGACCGGAATAGCCGCCTCGGATTGCAACCCCGCCTCTAAAGAGGCGGGCTACAACGGCAAATCCGCAGGCTCGATGTTGCCCCACGGTCGGGACGTAGCGCAGCCTGGTAGCGCGCACGCTTGGGGTGCGTGAGGTCGCTGGTTCAAATCCAGTCGTCCCGACCATTTCTCTCTGCCGGATTTCTCCGTCAGTGAATCTCAGGCGTCGCGTTTCTTCGTTATTACTAGGACCTAGTTGAAGAAGGCTACGTGCAAATCCTGCTTGGGAATGAAGTCCTTCGCGCGGGCAACGAAGTGGCGATCATCCAGCTTCTCTACGGGACCAACAGAAGCTTGCGAAGCTTTTCCCCGGAAGAGACCCTGGTTCGGGCTTTTCTATCACGAGCTCAAAATTCTGGATTGGCGTTTTCCAACTATTTGCAGTCGTCAGGATGTAATCAACCCAGAGAAAGCCGACATATTCACCCCAGCTCCCCTCCCCCTTCGTACGGGGCATTCGTTGTCGGGCGCTCACGGCTGAAACGAGCCCGTCTCTCGTGTTCTTATCTACACAAAATTCTGAGATTTGATGATCGAGCCAAGTGATCTCATCCAATAATGAGGCATCGCGCTTAGCATTGTTAGCCGCTAACTTTTCCTTCTCGTCGGCAATTTCCTGCTTTCGACGGTCAGGGTCGAGCTCATGGACTTCAATGCGTGTGAAGCCCTTAATTGGCCGGTACTCATGAACTACGTGCAGGATTCCGTGCGACGGGAATGCCTGAGGCCAGTGGTAGGTCTTTGATACCGTCCATGCAGGGAAAGAGTCGACGTCGGCATTGAAGGCTCCCGCACGTACTAACTCTTGCCGGGCATCGGCAGGCAGCTTCGCAAAATCCGAAGACTGGTTCGTCTTCCAATCAAAATGACCGAACGAATTCGCGTCCACTTCGTATCGATTGAGCAATGGCGTAATGTCTCTGCCCTTCGCCGAGGTCTTAATTTCGGTCTTGTATTCCACTTCCTTGCCTTCCACCCAAACCTTGAAATCATCCATACTGCGAGGCCCGCCAGGATCGTCAAACTCGAATGTGAAGTCGGGAATCGGGAACGCCACTTCCGTCACGACAGTTTGGTCGGTATCGTTCACGAACTCATATTCGACCCGCACTTTTTCCGTGCTGATGAATAGGCCCTCCTTCCGCATGGAGATGCGGGCTTCCCTTGTAAGCTGAAGCCCCCCTGCGCCTGTGGACGCTGCGCTGTCGTTGGCTATCGACGGATTACACGCGGCGAGAAAAGCGAGCAATATAGCGGTGCGGAAAAACGGGTGATAGTCGATACTCATTGAACTGAAGTATAGAATACTTAGTGTGGTAAATGCCAATGAGTTAGTTGCGATGTGTCGGGTCGATTCGAGTCACGCATTGGAAACCGATCACGCTCGATGCCTTGTTGTGGCGTCTTTGTTGTTGCTAAACTGTTTCGTCCTGGAATGAGCTTTGGCCGGAATCATTAGAGTTGGGTCACTGGCCTCTTTTCCTCGCGCAAGGCGGCTTCCGAAAGCTTTTTCCGGCGTACGCGGAATCAAACGCACCCGCAGCTCAAAATCTCAATGGCGCATATTCTCATTACCAACGACGACGGAATTCAAGCGGAGGGCTTGCGCGCGCTCGTCCACGCGGTCGAGGGACTGGGCACGATCAGCGTGGTCGCGCCTAGCCATGAGCGCAGCGCCGCCGCGCAGTCGCTGACGCTGCGGCAGCCGATCTTCTGGGACCAGGTGGCGGAGCGCGAATGGGCCGTCGAGGGCACGCCCGCCGATTCGGTGATTCTCGCGCTCAATAAATTGCTGCCCAACCGGCCGGACATCGTGATCTCCGGAGTCAATCGCGGAGGAAATCTCGGCGAGAACGTTTTTTATTCCGGAACGGTGGGCGCGGCGATGGAAGGCGCCATCAACCATATTCCGTCCATCGCGGTTTCGGTAGCGCACAAGGGACGCGGGTTTCGATTCGAGGAAGCCGCGAAATTCGCGCGCAGCTTGGCGCAGCTGGTGCTGGCCGAGGGGCTGCCGAAAGGCGTGCTTCTCAACGTGAACGTGCCGCTCGTCTGGAACGGCAGCGTGCGGTTCACGCGGCAATCCGAAAAAGTGACGCGCAACATCCTGCAGGAAGGCACGGACCCGCGCGGGCGGAGCTACTACTGGCTGCTCGAGCAGGAGCACGTCGAAGAGATAGACCCGAAAAGTGATTATGCCGCGATCTTCGCTAGCGCGGCTTCGGTGACACCGTTGCATCTCGACCGCACGCACGAAATTTCGCTCGAGCGTTTGTCCGAGTGGACCTCACGATTGGAAGGGGCAGTCGAAAACGCGGACGTCCTCCCCGTGGCGCGCATTCCATCCAAGTAAGATCCACGTAGATTCGTTCGGCGGGTTCCGAGCGGAGCTCTGCTTCTTTGAGCAAGATACGAATCGTTGTGACCCTCGTCACAAACGGCGATTCAAGCCTCAATCTGTTCGGGACGATAGGATGAGAGTCGGAGCATACGCCTGCGGACGCCCTTATGGCGCGTCGATTCACCGAATCGAGGGGAGTAAAGGGGCTCGGATGAAGCATCGAATTCTGGTCGTGGAAGACGATCCCGATTACGGCGAGTTCCTCAAATTCTGGCTCGAGTCCGAGGGTCACGAAGCGATCGTGGCGCAAACATTGGAAGACGGCTTTGTGGCCGTCGCAACCGAGCCTCTGCCGTCCGTCGTGCTCCTCGACATGAACCTCGGAAAACAAAACGGCCTGACGCTCGCGCACTGGGCGCGACGGCAAAAACACCTGTCTCACCTGGCCATCGCCGCAATTACGGGCATGGGTTCGTTCAAGGATTTGAAAAGCATCGAGGAAGCCGGGTGCGACACGTGCTTCGTAAAGCCGCTCGATCTCGGCGCCCTCCGCGAGTATCTTACGGGCCTGCGAATTCCTTCCGCGCCTGCCGAAACGCCTAGACTCACCCGCTAGCTACACGCCAGCCGCAACCCAGGGCAAATTGATTTTTCTCTGGCCCAAACACGCCGTTGGCACCATCATTCTCAGGTGAACCCACTCGATCAAACTTCTTCGGCGCTCCCCCGCGAAGTCGACCTCGGCCGTGAGATCTGCGGCGACCTCGGCGCGGCGGAGTCTCGCGAATGGCTGGTGACCAACGGCGTCGGCGGCTACGCGTTCGGAACGATCGCGGGCCTCCATACCCGTTGCTACCACGGCTTGCTCGTCGCCGCCCTCGATCCGCCGGCCGGGCGAGTTCTTCTCTTGGCAAAGCTCGATGAATCCGCGCGGTACGCCTCGCAGCAATTCGAGCTTTCCACGAATCGCTGGGCGGACGGAACGGTCGCTCCCGCAGGCTACCGCAACATCGAACGTTTTCACCTCGAAGGAACAACGCCCGTCTGGACTTTTGCCCTCGCCGACGCCCTGCTCGAGAAGCGCGTCTTCATGCGATCCGGAGCCAACACCACCTATGTTTTGTACCGGCTCGCGCGCGCCAGTTCGCCGGTGGAGTTGTCCATTAAGGCGCTCGCGGGCGATTGTCGCGAGCACTGCGTGACACTCGCGCGCGCAACGCCCATGAACGTGACGCCCTTGAAAAATGGATTGAAGATCGTCGAGCCCGATTGTGCAACGGCGCTCTACGTTTTGAGCGACTCGGCGAAAGCGTCTCCCGCGGGCGAGTGGTACCGCAATTTCGATCTCGCCACGGAGCGGTCGCGCGGCCTTCCGGATCGCACCGATTATTTCCTGGCCGGAGAATTTCGCGCGCTGATCCTGCCCGGAGGATCGCTCACCATTGTTGCGAGCACCGACGCGCAGTCTTCCCTCAGTGGAGAGGACGCCTTCGCCAGACGCCAAAGCGAATCCGTCCGATTGCTCGATAGCTTCCAGACGGCGAACAACGAAAGCTCGGAGCCGCCCCCCGCTGCGATCCGCCAACTCGTGCTTGCGGCGGATCAATTCATCGCCGCGCGGCCGGCGGAAGGTGTCCCTGACGCAAAGACGATTCTGGCCGGATACCCATGGTTCGGCGATTGGGGGCGCGACGCCATGATCGCCGTGCCGGGGCTTTGCCTTGCGACGGGCCGCCCCGAACACGCGAGTAACATTCTCCGCGCGTCCGCCCGCTGCGTCAGCGAAGGAATGCTGCCCAACCAATTTCCGCGCGCGGGCGTCGACGCGCTCCACAATTCCGTGGACGCGTCGCTCTGGTTCTTCGACGCCGTGCGCCAGTACTACGAGGCGACGAGCGATCTCGGCTTGCTGCAGGACATTTTTCCCGTTCTGGACGACATCATCGATGCGCACGTTCGCGGAACGCGTTTCCACATTCACGTCGATCCCGCGGACGGCCTGCTCTTTGCCGGAGAGCCCGGAGTGCAGCTTACCTGGATGGACGCGAAGGTCGGCGACCACGTGATCACTCCGCGCACCGGCAAGCCCGTGGAAGTGAACGCGCTCTGGCTGAATGCCGCGGCGGCAATGGCACGATTCGCGCAAGCCCTCGGGCGCAGCTCGGAGCGTTACGAAAAACTCGCCGAGAGCGCTCGAAGGGGCTTCTCTCGCTTCTGGAATTCCAAACGGAATCTTTGCTTCGATGTGATTGATGCGCCGGGAATTGCGGATGGACTCGACGCCGCTCTGCGACCGAATCAGATTTTTGCAGTTTCACTTCCCGAGACCGCACTGAGCCTTGACCAGCAGCGCGCCGTCGTGGACGTATGCTCGCGCGAACTGCTTACCTCGTTCGGACTGCGCAGCCTCGCGCGGAATGAGCCAGGTTATCGCGGCAACTACGGCGGAAAGCCCGAAGAGCGCGACGCCGCGTATCATCAGGGCACCGTTTGGGGATGGCTGCTCGGTCCCTTCGCCCTGGCGCACTTGCACGTGTATCGCGATCCAGCAATGGCTGTGTCTTTTCTCGAGCCAATGTTGGGCCACATCCGGGCTGCCGGTCTTGGAACTCTGAGCGAGATTTTTGACGGAGATGCGCCGTTCACGCCGAACGGCTGTATCGCGCAGGCGTGGACAGTCGGCGAAACGCTGCGCGCCTGGCGTGCGATTGCCGCTGCAAGAGATTTCGAGAATTCAAAATGATCTCAGTGGCGCCGGCGTCCCGCCGGCGATTTTGTCCCGCGTCTAGTGTTGCGAAAGAAATGCACCGGCGAGACGCCGGCGCCACAAGTGGCTACCGCCGATAGCGTCCGTAATATCCGAATCCAAAGCCGACGAACGGCTCCGGGTACCACGGATACGGGTAGGGATACCCAAATGCGTAGGGGTAAGGATACGGGTACATCGGAGGAGGCGGCGGAACCGGCCGTGATACTCGCGGGCGGCGCTGCAGGCTGCGCGCATTGTTGTAGTCCGACTGGCTCACCGGTTGAAACGCGAGTTGGCTCTTCTCCGTGGAAATCGTCACGGGCGCCTGGAGCCGGAACGAGAGAACCGTCTCAGGCGGAATTTCCGTCGGATTGCCCTTCGTATACATCACGCCCGCGACCCCGGCCGTAGCACCGAGTCCAGCGCCAATTGCGGCTCCCGTCCCGCCGCCCGCAATCGCGCCAATCAGCGCGCCAAATCCCGTTGTCGCTCCCACCGTGCCGACCTGCCGTCCGCGATCCGGACCTGACGAAGCCTGGAAGAGTTGCGTCTGAGCGGGCAGTTGCTGGCCGTCGACCAAAGTTAATTCGGGAATTTCAACGCCGAGTTGCGACGCCCCGCCGGCCCGGCCCTTCTTCACGGTGGAAACGCGTCCCGTTTGCGCTTGTCCCTTGCGCGCTACGACCCATCCCTCGACAACGATCGGCTGATCGAGAACCGCGCTGAAATTGTCCCCGATTACGTTGCGATCGCTTGAGATCCACTCATCGACGCGGACTCGCACAACGGTTCCCGCCGGGATCGTGAGTGTTGCGGGCGGCACCGGCTGGTTCGGTTGGGACTGGGCCTGTTGGTCGGGCTGGCCCTGCGGCTGTTGTTCCATGGGCGGTGCCTGCTCGGGCGAGTTCGGTTGCTGCCCCTGGGCATCGGGCACCGGTGCGGTCGATTGCTGACTATCCGACTGATTCTGCTGAGCCATGATGGGCAGCGCGCCCAAGCCAAGCGCTGCCGCTAACCCAAGCATTGTCATATACTTTGAACGAAGCATCGCTATCTTGCCAGCCGTTTTGGAGACCATCGCCTTCTCTCCTCGCCGATCGATCCTTTCAGCTCCCGACAGCCGCAGGCACAGAATTTAACTCAAGAGTGAATCCCTTGCTTACTTGGATGATTACGCGAGCAAACGGAGTTGTCTAGCGGAAATACGGGCGTTTCCAGCAGCTAACGGACTCCCGCCGCCGTGCGGGCGCACCCCCAAGTAATGTGCCTGTAACATCTCCGGGGTAGCTTTGGCGGCCTAGGGGACGAGTCCATGCGCCGCGCCTCTCTTGCGGACCCGCGATACTTTTTGAATCGGCATCTTTCCTGGCTGCAGTTCAACCGCCGCGTGCTTGAGGAAGCCGCCGACCCGGGAAATCCCTTGCTCGAACGGGTGAAGTTCCTGGCCATCACGGCCAGCAATCTAGACGAATTTGTGGAAGTTCGCGTCGCCGGCTTGCTCCAGCAGGCGGAGCAAAGCCGCGGTGAAATCGGCCCCGACGGGCTCGCCCCGGCGGAATTACTCCCGCGGCTCGCCACCGAGCTGCAGGAATTTGTAAAGGATCAATACAACTGCTGGAGGGAGCAACTCGTCCCCGGCCTGAGCGCTGAGTCCGTTCGCGTGCGCAAGGTCAGCGATCTCGATCCCGAAGCGAAAAAGGTGGTCGAACGATTTTATTCCGAGCAAGTCGAGCCGATTCTGACGCCGGTGACCGTCGATCCGGCGCATCCGTTTCCCCGCGTATTGAATAAGGCCCTGTGCGTCGCGTTCCTGCTGCGCCGCCGGAGGAAGGCATCCGAGGTATACCTCGGTGTGGTCACCGTGCCACGGGCGCTTCCTCGTTTGTTGCGGCTGCCCGCACCCGAGGGCGCCATCGAATTCGCGTTTCTTCACGACATCGTGCACGCCTATTCCCAGCGCCTATACCACGGATACGAAATCCTGAGCGCGGCGCCGTTTCGCGTGACGCGCAACAGCAATCTCTATCTCCGCGAAGAGGAATCGCGCAGCATTCTCGATTCGGTGGACACGCAGCTGCATCTGCGCCGCAAGGGCGCGGCCGTTCGCCTGGAAATCGAGTACGGCGCCGACCCGGAAATCATCGAGCGGTTGCGATCGAATTTCGCTCTGGCCGAGTGGCAGGTGTTTCAGGTTCACGGCCCGATCAATCTGTCGCGCCTCTTCAATCTTTACGAGCAGACACCGCGCCCGGACCTGAAATTCACGCCATTCACTCCGAAGGAATTCCGCTTGCGGCCGGGCTTCGCGAATATGTTCGACCAGCTGCGGAAACACGACGTCCTTCTGCACCACCCGTACGATTCCTACTCGACGGTCGTGAAATTCATCGAGAGCGCGGCAAGCGATCCGGACGTGCTCTCGATCAAGCAGACGCTGTACCGGACGAGCGAGGACTCGCCCATCGTTCGCGCGCTGATGCAGGCGGCCGCGAAAAAAGAAGTGACCGTGGTGGTCGAGCTAAAGGCGCGGTTCGATGAGGCGTCCAACATCCGCTGGGCGAAAAATCTGCAGGAAGCCGGCGTGCAGGTCTACCACGGCCTGGTGGGGCTCAAGACGCACTGCAAATTGGCACTGCTCGTGCGGCGCGGCAAGGACGGAAAGGTGCGTCGGTTCGCGCATCTCGGCACGGGCAACTACAATCCGTCCACGGCGCGCTTCTATACGGATCTGAGCCTCCTGACGCACGACCCGAAAATCACGGAGGCCGTGCATCACGTCTTCAATTACCTGACCGCGTATTCCGAACGGTCTCAGTACGGCCCGCTCTCCGTCGCTCCGCTCAATCTCGGGAAGAACTGCGTCAGCCTGATCGAACGCGAGGCAGCGCACGCGCGGGCGGGCCGGCCAGCGTTCATCGTGGCAAAAGTAAATTCGCTCCTGGACCCAAAAATAATCCAGGCGTTGTACGCGGCTTCGCAGGCGGGCGTCGATATCGAGCTGATCGTGCGCGGCGGATGCGCCCTGCGGCCCGGCGTGCGCGGCATCTCCAGCCGGATCCGCGTGCGCAGCATCGTCGGCCGGTTTCTGGAGCACAGCCGTATCTTCTTTTTCGCGAATGGCGGCCGGCCCGAGGTCTACCTCGGCAGCGCCGACTGGATGCCGCGGAATCTCTACGAGCGCGTCGAAGTCATGTTTCGCCTCAAGGACCCCGCGCTGTGCCAGCAGGTCTGCGGCATGGTTCTGGCTCCGTATCTTGCGGATACGCAGAAGGCCCGCCTGCTTCTTTCCGACGGAACTTACGCGAGAGCCCATCGATCCGCCGGCGTTTCCCCATCGCGGAACGGCACGCGGTTCAGCGTGCAGGAGTTTTTCATGCGTCTGTCCGAAGCGCAGGAAAATACAGATGGGTTCCACCCCATGCCGCTGAATCTGAAGCTGCGAAACCCCGCGATCCTGGAAATCCTCTCGAAGCCCTGGCAGCAAGAGCACAACACATAACCTCTCCGCTTCATCGCCCGAAGTGGGGCCTGCATCCCGCATCGTATTGATGGCTACCCATTCTTATTCCGGGTAAGATGACGCATCGGCTACAGGCGCGTGGAGTGGCGGAGGCGTAGGTACCATGCCTGCCAGAGTGTTTCCCAAAATTTGTTTCTTGCTCGCGCTTCCGGCCGTGGTGTTTTCAGCTTGGGCCTATTCGCAAAATTCTCAGCCTTCTCAGCCCGCACCGCCTTCGCAGCAGACCGCCACACAACCCACGCAAACGGGCCAGTCGGGTTACGTATTGAAGGTCACCACGCGGCTCGTGACGGTCGATCTCATCGCCACCGATTCCCACGGGAATCCGGTGCGCGACTTGAAGCCGGAGGACGTACAGGTT
>Ga0210401_10000860_pt1 | contig 36695 bp, 26 predicted proteins | sample IncBWH32MmetaG_FD_150866 | JGI IMG/M metagenome (GOLD analysis project Ga0210401, IMG submission 150866) | Forest soil microbial communities from Barre Woods Harvard Forest LTER site, Petersham, Massachusetts, United States - Inc-BW-H-32-M | ecosystem: Environmental > Terrestrial > Soil >... | reverse complement strand
TCACGCTTACAACGACAAAGGAGACTATTTGTACGATCCCCCGGGCGAGCATGCTCCAAAGAAAGCTCAGGGCCTCAAACTCTCCCGAAGATCACTGAACGACCAGATCCTCCCGGGTCGTACCAAGGAGGTGCAGTATGAAGCGTAATCCTTGGCTTGGGGAGAGTAGGCGGGGATTTGTTGGATGCCGAGTTCTTCCAGAGCCCGACCCAAATGGGTGGGGCACTGTTTGCCGGCGAGTTGTTCGGCCACGGTCCAGTGGGCATCGTTGCGCTGGAAGATGCCGTGACGATCGCGGTACAGGCTGAGCGGCACGCCGTGAGTCGTGACCATGGCGTGCAGCGCGCGCATATAGCCGAGGGTGTTTTCCGCTTCGAGTTGAAAATGGGCAGAGAGGATCTGGCTGGTGGCATCATCCTGAAAGCCGATGAGGGTGAGCTCGGGGCCGCGGCCTTCGAGCCAATCATGACGGCTGGCGTCGGTGAGCACCATCATGCCGAAGCGCGGACGGCGCAAGCGGCGGGCGCGGTACTGGCGAGGGCGACGCTTCTGCGGAGAAGCCAACTTGGCCGCGCGCAGAATGCGGCGCACGGTCTCACGGCTGACCTCGAGATTTTCCTCACTGCGGAGTTTTTCGCAGAGATGAGAATCATTGAAGCCCTGATACTTGCCACGGGCCAGTGCGAGGATGGTGCGCCGCAGGGCCACAGGCAAAGCCCAGGGCATGGGCCGTCCGCGGTTGCCGTGATGCACCCAAGCGACCCTGTCGGGACGATAGCGGCGCTTGAGCCGTTGCACCTGCCGTTCACTCAACTGCAGCAGACGAGCCGCTTCGCTTACGCTCAGCCGCCCGCCGACCGCATTCTCAATCACTTTCACCCGTTGGAACTCTTTCTGACTCATCGTCACCATCCTGTGAGGGTGACAGAATCTCGTTGCAGTTAGGGGGTGACATTATCTTGGAGCATCTACACGACAGCTACCGTCGCTTGCGGCTCGCCGAATAGGACGAGATAATAGAATTACCCTTCTCGATCGAGCCGCCGCACGCTGTAAGCCTGCGCGGGCGCAGAACTGCTGGTTCCGATTACCTTCCTTTCGGATGCGACCGCTTACCGTTGCTCCACCCCCAAAGACTACAGCCAGCGAAAGTTGTCGTGCAATGCGTCCAACCAAATTCCGCCAATAGAGCCCAATTCGTAAGCAGTTCCCGAAATTGCCCATCCACGGTGGACGTAGAAGCGTGGCTCAAAACGCGGTTAATGCGAGACAAAGGCAAGAATCCGAAACATCATGAGCGCAGACTACGAGAGCGTTGATCACGCAGAGCAAGACTACGCCGTTATGCGCCTTAAAGATGCTCTGAAGAATTTCGGCCTCGGCCACGCCTGACCGACAGCAAAGGACCCAGCGACTCACGTTCATTCTGCGAGGTACACGAAACCGCCGGGCGAAAGGGGCGGTTGATCGCGCTTCACAGAAAAATCGAGACTCTTGCACGATGCGGAGCATGTACCTCTCGGATTTCAGAAGCCCCCCATTGCAAACGTGCCCACGGCATATCACTCAGAAGCATCGCGGCGGCGTGCGTGGAACGAAACGACACCGCGCCAGGGCAAAAAAACCGCTTCGCCGCTTAGTAGGCGGGGTTCTTTTATCCCCCTTAGCGTACCAGTGGAATGAACTGCATGAGTTTTAGGGAGAAGCTCGATTGCGGTAGGAGTTCTGGGGGCGCTCGCAAGTGGCGAGGTTCTGGGCGAAAGTAATTCCTCACGCCGGATTCCTTGTTCCTTCACCAACCAATACACTTCTAGGCCGCGGCGGGCCAATTGCCAGCAACGTCTCCGCTTCAGAAGTCACTGTGACCTACCACGCCTCTCAACTCACAATTGAATACTTCCTGCCTCACGACCGTCTCGCAGTCCAGATTAACGGCCTGACATCGCCGGCAAAGACGGTGCCTCGCTCCAATCCTAAAACAGGGGCAGACCCGTTCTTGCAGCGCACACGACAGCCGTTACGTCATGAAGTTAAGTCTCCAAAAGTCGGGCCATTTTGGTGTGCTTCTTTCCAGAAATTTCACGGCAGGATGGTTACCCGCGAGCGTGGGTAGTTATCAAACACCACAACTTGTGTGAGCGAAGAAACCGCGGTAGGGTTATAAGCGTATGAGCGATTTGCGAAATCAGATAGATAGCCTCCCCGCAGCGGAAAAGGCGGAATTGCTGGATGCCGTGTGGGAAAGCCTGGAAGCTGACGCGCTGTCGCTGACGGAAGCGCAACGCGCGGAGCTAGATTATCGCATCGTGCGGCATGAGCAAAACCCCTCCGATGTCATCCCCTGGGAGCAAGTCAGGGCGGGCCTGTTCAAAAAACCTTGACGCTGCCGGTCGTCTGGATACGGGAAGCGGACGCGGAGTTGAAAGAAGCACATGGGTGGTACGAGAACATACGCCCAGAGCTCGGGGAACGTTTCGCGCGGGCGGTAGAGGCAACCGTCGAGCCAATCACAGAAAGCCCGTTGCAATCCCTGTCATCTACCGGGGACGGCGGCGTGCCGGAGTACGGCGCTTTCCACGGAATATTCTTCGAGATTCAAGAGCATCGGGTTGTGGTAATCGCCTGCTTCCACGGCAGGCGCAATCCGAAACGCTGGCAAGCACGATAAAGGAAACGCAAATGTTTGCTTGATATGCCCTGGTCTAGGCACAGACCTTCGGTTTTGTAGACCACTCCTAACGGCGGTCCCTCCCTGAGCTCCTAGCCCGTCTTTCGCAATAAGGACGAGGTGGCCAGGCTAAGTCTTTGGTTTCAACGGGGCGATCCAAAAGGTCGGCACTACAGGCGAAGAGCTTCTGGAGGAAATTCGAGGACTCGAGTTTTGATCCGCGGCGGCGGTTGGTGCGGCACTCGAGCTTGAGATTGTGCAGAAGAATCGCCTGGTCCGCCTCTGGCTGAGTGAAGCGTGGCATTACCAGCCAGCGCTGATCAGTTGTTGGTAACCACACATCGAGCATCTGAATGGTGGACAGCTTTTCCAGAACGGCTTTGGGAGTCAGGCCCGGAGCCAGAGCTTGCAGCCGGTTCTTCAGCGTAACCAATAAGCAGCAGGCGAGAAAGGCCACCAAGATGTGTGCCTCCACACGATGGCCGAGGTGATGATAGAGCGGGCGAATGCCTAACTCGCTTTTCATGGTTTTAAAAGCAGCTTCGATCTGTGCTAGTTGCACGTAGCGCTCCCACAACACTGCGGGATCTTCGCCCACGAGGTTGGAGCGCAGCAAATAGTGACCATCCCGCAACTCGGCCGCCCGCAGCTTGGGCTGGTCCACGCGGGTCACGGCTTCACCCTCGCGTGGGAGCTGAACTTGGAGAAAACGAAAAGCGCTGCCCGCTTCTTTCCGCGCCGCGCCGATGCGTAACAACAGCTGGTCCCGTCGCGGACCGCTGCGCTGCATGGCTCGAAACTTGGGCAACAAGCGCGCCAGCTTGTTCCGCCCGCATGGCTCTCTCTTTCGCGCGCCGCCCTTCGCTTTTGGCCAGCACATAAAGTTCGTCTGCCTCGGCAAACAGCTTCACTTCTACGGACTCGCGCACCTTCTGCCAAGGCAGATCCAGCCACTTTTTTTCATACCGGCGGATCTTGCTGCGTTGGGTCCGACTAGGTAGAAAATTTCGCGGTCCGAAGTGCGCATCTCTTCCAGCACCGCTTCGGTCGGAATCCCGCGATCCATCACAGATGTTGAGCTCAACATCTTGCAGAGCATTTTTAGCTCAGCGGCGCGGCTACGAGGGAGCATGGTCGACTAGAAACCTTGGAAGCCGCGCCGGTGAGCTAAAAATGTATTGGACTAAACCGCCTCGATGCCGCTCGCGCTATGGGTATTGAATCGCCAGGACGCTCGTCGGAATGCGATGACCTGATGCGAAGAGGAGTTATGGCGGAGTGTCGGTAGGCCGAAGAGCTGCGATTCATCGGGCGCCGAGCCGGAATGAAGAAGTGGCTGCGTACCTGGAGGAGCATCGGAAGACACTCCTCCTTGGAGTTTTCGTGGGCAATGCTGCAGAGGCAGTAGTTGAGAGGCAGGCGTTGTCATGAAGTGTGCCCCGAGGTTGGAGATGTGCAGACAACGGTGCGCAGTTCGATACGAATCATGCGACCTTGACGGCAGACCGGGCAGAGCCGAAGGGAAATTACGGTCAGTTGCTGGTAGCGCTCGCGCTAGTCCTTCGCTGGTTCTATGGCGGGAGTGGTCTGATCGGCAGATGTCATGCCCAAGAGTCGGGGGCAGCGTTGCAGTTTTTCTTGTCGGTAGCGATTGCCTAGAAAACCATAGTAGCGGATGCGCTGGAAGCCGTTGGGTAGCACATGGAGCAGAAAGCGCCGAATGAACTCATCGGCTGCCAGAGTCATCACTTTCTGCTGGTTGTCGTGGCGATAGTCCTTGTAACGGAATTGCACCTGACCATCTTCGATGTCGAGCAGGCGATTGTTCGCTATGGCGACGCGGTGCGTGTAGCGTCCCACGTAATCGAGTACTGGCTTGGGCCCAGCAAAGGGTGGTTTAGCATAGACGACCCATTCTGCTTGCCGGAGAGGGGCGAGATAGGCGGAGAAGGCAGAGGGGTCCTGAAGTGGGTGGAACGAGGAAAAGAAATGCAGTTGGCCGTCATCGAAGGCCTGCTGCAAGAACTCCAGAAATAAGCCGCGGAACAGTCGTGAGAGCACACGCACGCGCAGGAAAAAGCCTTGGCGGCAACAGACCCAACGGTCGCCGTCGGATGAGAGCCCGCCGCCGGGGATGACGCAATGGAGGTGGGGATGAAACAGCAGGCTCTGTCCCCAACTGTGAAGCACGGCGAAGAAGCCGATCTCGGCGCCCAGATGTTTGGGATCGGCGGCAATGGTGCGCAAGGTTTCCGATGTGGCCCGGAAGAGAAGGTCGTACAGCACTTCTTTGTTTTGGTAATCGATGGCGGCAATCTCTTCCGGCCATTGGGCGCGCGCCAGGGACTGACACTTTGGGCAATGGCGGTTTCTGCACGAGTCGTAGCAAATACGTTCGTGCCGAGATTGATCGCATTGTTCCTGGTGAGTGCCGAGAGCGGCAGTCCGGCACAGTTCGATCGCACTCAGGACCCGGCGCTGCGCCGGGGACAGAGAAACCGCATGCTGTTCACGATAGGCTTTGCCGTAGCGACGAAACACGTCCGCGACTTCCAGCTTGGGACGATCCATGGGCCAGTGCTCAGAAGTACTGAGGAGTGGCCGGTTTGGTCTCGGCGGGAACGGGGTGCGGTCACAAATCGAGCGGGCTCGACGTCGAGCACACTTTGCTGGTCGCAATGTGCAGATATTTTGCGGTGGTGGCCAGCTGCGATGTCCCAAGCAGCAGTTGAATGTGCGGACGTCGGTGCCTTGTTCGAGGAGGTGGACGGCGACGGCGTGGCGCCTATCTACCATGCGAGATAGGCGCCACTATTCCGCGTCCCGGACTATTACCGGGTAGTTGTGTGTGGTGCCCTGTTTCAGCAGCTCAGGAACACACGTATGCCTCCGCCGCCGTAGCGGCTTCGTTCAAGTCCTCTAGCTGCACCCGCTCGTACTGCCGCAGCTTCCGCACCGGTAGCAGCTTCCGTTGCGGGTCATGATGGAGCCGCAGAAGGAACAGGTTGGGGCGTCGCCCAGGTCGATGATTCCGGCGAGGGCGTCGGCCGCGTGGATGGTGCTGGTCGTTGGTCTTTGGTCTTTGGTCGTTGGCTCGGAACCCGACGGGCCATTTATGTCGCCTACCGCTTCTGCTGTTGGCGCGGTGGCTGGCCTCAGGCGCAGGTTCTCGAACAGCATTTGCTGCTGGCCGGTGGAGAAGCGCAGGTCGAGCCAGCGGAAGATGTAGTCCATGATCGATTTGGCGAAGCCGATGTCGGGATTGCCGCTCCAGCCGCTGGGCTCGAAGCGGGTGTGAGCAAACTTCTCGCACAGCAGTTTCAGCGGCACGCCGTGTTGCAGAGCGATGGAGACGGCGCAGGAGAAGCTGTCCATGAGACCGCTGACCGTCGATCCCTCTTTGGCCATGGTGATGAAGATTTCGCCCACGCTGTCGTCGGGATAAAGTCCGACGGTAATGTAGCCCTCGTGTCCGCCTACGTTGAATTTGTGGGTAATCGATCGCCGCTCCGCCTGCAGCTTGTGTCGCACCGCCCGCGGAGGTCCGTTGAGATTCGGTTCTTCGTGCGGCGCGGACACTCCTGTCCGCGTTCCCGAATCTTCTTTCTTCGAAAGCGCAGTAGAAGTTCCGGCGGCGCTGAGCGGCTGTGACTTCTTGCATCCATCGCGATAGACGGCCACAGCCTTGAGCCCCAGCTTCCAAGCCTGGAGATAAGCTTCCATGATGTCTTCGACAGAAGCGCTCTCAGGCAAGTTCACAGTCTTAGAAATTGCCCCTGAAATAAACGGCTGAGTAGCCGCCATCATCCGCAGATGCCCCATGTAAGCAATCGACCGAGTCCCCTTAGCCGGCTTGAACGAACAATCAAAAACCGCCAGATGCTCATCCTTGATGTGAGGCGCCCCTTCGATCGTCCCCGTCGCATCGATGTAGCTGACAATCTTGTCGGCTTCATCATGCGAGTACCCCAGCTTGAACAAAGCCGCAGGCACAGTATTGTTGACGATCTTAATCATCCCTCCACCCACAAGCTTCTTGTACTTAACCAGCGCAAGATCAGGCTCAACGCCAGTTGTGTCGCAGTCCATCATGAAGCCGATTGTGCCTGTGGGGGCTAGCACCGTTACCTGGGAGTTGCGATAGCCGTGTTTTTCGCCTTGGGCTAGGGCTTCGTCCCAGGCTTGCTTGCTGGCTTCGTAGAGTGGGGGTGGGATATTGTTTTTATTTATGTTGTTTACCGAGGCGCGGTGCATGCGGATTACGTCTAAGAATGGTTCACGATTTATGTACCAGCCGGGGCAGGCTCCTCCGGGCATTACGTTCGAGCCCAGGTTGGTTTCGGCCAGGCCCTTTTTTGTAGGCTCAGTGGCTGGCACTAATGCGGGGCATTGTTCTGCGATCTTGGAGGATTGCAGGTAGGCTTGGCCGCACATGATTGCGGTAACGCAGGCGGCGTAGTCGCGACCGGCATCGGAGTCGTAGGGTAGGCCCGCGGCCATAAGCAGGGCGCCTAGATTGGCATAGCCCAGGCCCAGCGGGCGGTAATCGTGGGAATTCTTGCCAATCATTTCTGTGGGGTAGCCGGCGTTGTCTACCAGAATTTCCTGGGCGGTGATCAGGACATCGACTGCGTGGCGATAGGCTTCCACGTCGAATGTCCCGTTTGGTGCGAACTTTAGCAGGTTCAGGCTGGCGAGGTTGCAGGCTGAGTCATCCAAGAACATGTATTCGCTGCACGGGTTGCTGGCGTTGATGCGACTCGTGTTCTTCGAGGTGTGCCAGCGGTTTACCGTGCTATCGAATTGCATGCCGGGATCGCCGCAGCGCCAGGTGGCGTCGGAAATTTTGAAGAGCAGGTCTTTCGCTTTGAAGGTCTGCATCGGGCGGCCATCGCGCACGGCTTTGGTGCTGAAGTCGGTATCGCGGAGGACGGCGTACATGAAGTCATCCGTTACGCGGACGGAGTTGTTAGCGTTCTGGAAAAAGATGGAGGAGTAGGCTTCGGAGTCGGGCGAGGAGCCGTCATATCCGGCCGCCACCAGAGTATGCGCCTTGGCTTCTTCTTTCGACTTGCATTCGATGAAGTCGATGATGTCGGGATGGTCGATGTTGAGGATGACCATCTTGGCGGCGCGGCGAGTCTTGCCACCGGACTTGATTACTCCCGCGAAGGCGTCGAAGCCCTTCATGAAGCTGAGTGGGCCGCTGGCGATGCCGCCTCCGCTTAGACTTTCGGTCGACGAACGAAGCGGTGACAGATTCGTGCCTGTGCCAGATCCCCACTTGAATAGCATGCCTTCGGTTTTGGCTAGGGTCAGGATGGAATCGAGCGAATCCTGCACCGAGTTGATGAAGCAGGCGGAGCACTGCGGAGTGCGGTAGCCGGTGACTCCAAATTCTACGCGGCCTGCTTCCGGGTTCCAGTGCCAGTTGCGGGCGTCGGAGTCGGGTTCGATGCGATCGCAGCCTACGTTGAACCACACTGGCGAATTGAAGGCGGCGTATTGGCGCAGCAGGATGTGGCTGAGTTCATCATGAAATGTGGCGCCATCTTCGGGAGTTTTGAAATAGCCTTGGGCTTGGCCCCAGTCGCGGATGGTTTCAGCGACGCGAGTTACCAGGGCGCGGACTCCGGACTCGCGCTCGGGCGTGCCGATGGTTCCGTGCAGATATTTGCTGGCCACGATGTTAGTCGCGGTCATCGACCAGTCTTTGGGAACTTCGACATCTTTTTGCTCGAAGATCGTGTTGCCCTGGGCGTCGGCGATCTGAGCGGTGCGGCGTTCCCAATCGACCTCGTCGTAGGGCGAGACGCCGGGCTTGGTGAAGAAGCGGCGGAAGGTCAGGCCCGGGGCTTTCTTTGCAGTGGCGACCTGAGTTTCGGTGCTGGTGTGGGCTCCTTTTACAGTTGCTTCCGACATTCTGTTTCTCCTGCGGAGTCTTTGCTCCGCTGTTAATTAAGATCCTTGCGAAAACTTACCCGCTTGCTGGTCTGAATCGCAGCGCTGGAAGCGCTGTGCCATCCAAAAGCTTGCCGCGATGAAATCTGGTCACTCTTTCACCCCGCTGGCGCTTGTCCATTTCCTGTCTTTTCCCCACGGCTTACGCCCTGGGCTGTATTATTCCGCCGCTTCGCGGCTTTGAGGGGCGGGACGCCCGTCCTCCATCGAGATTTTTCTTCCTGCAAACACTTCTACTCCAGTCGCGGGTCCGGGTGCTTAGAAACCGGAGGGGATTGGCAATGGTGGACCGATTTGGGCCTGTTTATTTGATGATTCAGGTTGCGGCGACGCATCTATGGGGTCGGCGGCTGAAGCCGCAATTGATATCGTTGGGTTTGCGGCACGACTAAAGTCGTGCCCTGATACGAACTCGGCCGAGCTTCGCTCGGCTCCCCGGACGGGGGCGTCCGGGGCTAGGTGGGTGTCGACGCTTGCGTCGGCGTTGCGGGTTACGCAGATGTCGTCTGAGATTATTCGCTGGGCTCCGGTCGCGGCTTCTGCTGAAGATGCCATCCAGCGCTGTAACGCGGTTAGGGCGGTGCGGCGTTGGTTTGCGTCTTCTATTACCACGTAGCGGGCGAAGCAGCGTCCGCTGGCGAAGCGCTCGCGGGCGGGGTTGGCGGACAAAAACAGGCGGCCTAGCGCCATACCGACGTCGTCAGCTTCGGAGATCTGAAACAGGGCCAGCATTCTCTTTCCCTCGCCCACCGCCAACTCGCCGGGAGCAATCACTTCTTCGCCGAGGGCAAAAAGCCCTGGCTTGCAAGGAGCTAGCACGAGGCTAAAACTGTCCTGGCAGCGAAACCAGTTCGACCACTGCAGACGACGATGATCGAAGCTGGGTTCAAAGCCGTGACGAACCAGGGATTCTGCGACCAGATCTGCCAGACCTTCCATTTGGGCTCCTCAATATCACCTCAAAAGAAGAGGGCTGCGAGCCCTCTTGAATGAGGCGTTTTCCACAACCCGGCTGTCAAACTGTTGTCGCTTCCCGTGGGGATGTCCGGCAAACCGGACCGGAAAACGGCCACCGCACTTTTCAGGGTTCAGGGTCTGGCTTCAGGAATTCCTGGCGCTTTGACCCCTGGTTTATGTTGGCGGGGCGGCGCTGGTCACCTCGGCCATGACGTCCGCCCCTGTTTTCTTACACTTACTTGCTCTTACCTTTTGCATCGCTCCGTCTCCGTTTCCGGAGGCGTTTACAGCCCTATGGGATGGCAACAGTACTCCCGCCCGTTGTGGCTGTCAAGAGGTAATCCCTATATATTGTATCTCAAAGCAATGACTGCGCAGATGCGGGTTGGCGGACCGGTTTTCCACAAGGACAGTTTTTCCCCGGGGGAATGATATTGTTCGGGCCGCATTGTGCATTGGTTGATGAGTATCTTTGCGTGGCCTGAATCTCCATTCTGCCTTACCCAGGACTTCCGTCCTGGGCTGTCATCGGTCGCCCCTTGCGGGGCTGGTGCCTAGTGGTGCTAGCTTTATTTGGCTACGTGGTCGGTTCGATTCACCGGGCGCTTCGGATTTCGGGCGACTTCTTAGTTTTTTCGTTGAGTTTTGCGCGTTGCCTTTTGGCCGCTTTGCTTGCAATCTAATTTGGCTCCTTGCGGGGCCTAAAGCTCGTTTCTGGCTTACCCAGGACTTTCGTCCTCGGCTGTCATCGGTCGCCCCTGCGGGGCTGGCGCATGGTAGTGCTGTCTGTGTTCATCTCCGCGTCTGTTCGATTGACTGGTCGCTTCGCGTCGAGCGACTGGAAACGATCGTTCTTGGCTGATCTTTGAGAACTTGTACCTCGAACCGTTTCGGCCTCGCTTTGCTCGGTGCCTGGACGAGACGTCCGGGTTGCGTGTGCATTGCGATGTGCCTGCGCAGCTTCGCTCTCCTGAAGGGCGCGGACGCCCGTCCTCCGCAGGCAAAGGATTGAACTCTCCCGCAACTTATCCCTCGCCTTTCCGAGACTAGGCGGTGGCTGCGGATCTGGTGGACATGCGACGTTTGGGACCCGGGAGCGCGACGGCTGGCTCCAGGCGAGGGGGCCATCGCTCGTCGGCTGGACCCATGGCCACGTAGACATCTTCAAAAATCAGCCGGGGCGCAATGCGGCGAGCGCCGTCGGAGGACTCGACCAGATAGTCGCCAGGCTGGCCGCAATGTTCGCGGCCGAGTGCGTCGACGAAGAGGAGCGGTTGTGTAAGTTGCCGGGCTTTGATCAAGAAGCGAGTGCGATAAATTTTCCATGCGGCGGATGTTTTTCTCACGTTCATTTACCCTTCGGGGGGAGGGAGAATGAAAAGGCGTTTTCGCTTTGCGACTGCCGATTTCGATTTCTGCTCTCTCCAGCTCAGCCTCGTTGCCGGAGGCGTAGTTAATTTTGTTGGCTGAAATGTGATTGAGGACGAGGACGAATCTACGCGCGCAGGGGGTCGAGGTCAATTACCAAAGTTTGGTGCAGTCGAGGAAAATACACAGGCGATTTTGTGGGATGGGTCGGGATCGGGAAAATCCGTCGAGAGGACTGATTCAGCTATGTGGCGTTGCGGTTTTTCGGAGAAATCCAAATTGAAGAAAGGAATTTTCTGGTCGCGATCAATTTAATTTCCACAGACGGTGCACAGGAAATGCAGAAAAGTAGTTCTTCGGATGTCAGTTGGATTCATATCGACTAGAAAACCAACTGCGGCGCTTCGCTCCGTTGGACAGCCGGGGGCGGCTGTCCCCAACATGATTTTAGTGGGCCGGGTGCTGTCCCCGGCCCGCTGCCTTTTTTCTTATCGTCCCGCTAGTGCGGGTTCGTGATGGCTCTGGAATGTCTTCAGGCGGTTGTTGACCTCATCCCAGTTGACCACGTTCCACCAGGCCGCCAGGTATTCGGGACGGCGATTGTTGTACTTGAGGTAATAGGCGTGTTCCCAAACGTCGTTGCCGAAAATGGGGAACAGGCCCTGGGAGATTGGGTTGTCCTGGTTGGGCGTGCTGATGATTTGCACTTCGCCCCCGGGTTTACCGGCCAGCCAGACCCAGCCGCTGCCAAATTGTTTGACGCCGGCATCGTTGAACTTGGTTTGGAAATCCTTGAAGTTGCCGAAAGTTTTCTTGATGACTTCCGCGACCTGGCCGCTGGGCTCGCCGCCGCTCTTGGGCTTCATGATCTTCCAGAACATCGTGTGGTTCACGTGTCCGCCGCCGTTGTTGCGTACGGCACCGCGGATGTCTTCAGGAACGGCATTCAGATCGCGGATCAAGTCCTCGGCACTCTTCGATTGCAGGTTGGGATATTTTTCCAAAGCAGCATTTAGATTTTTGACGTAGGCCCCGTGATGCATGTCGTGGTGCAGTTTCATGGTCTGAGTATCGATCACGGGTTCCAGAGCAGAATAGTCATACGGTAGATCGGGTAGCTGATGCGTCATTGTATTCTCCTTCGGTCACTAAGGATGATCAGGTTAGGCCAGACGATGCACGGAGTATATATTTTACCGCAACCTGGAGCGCGTCAGGAAGCGGTAGCGTGGCGCCACGCGCTTGTTGTCTCCGGTGGTACCTATTCGTTCTGTCATTGAGCAGTTACACGACTTCGACGAGAATCGGAGACAGTCAACCTCAACGGCGCAGTGGATTGGAGGGGACGTGCACTCGCGACGCTTGCTTGCGGCCGCACTGTTGATGCTGGGCGGTGCAGCACTGGCACAGGGCAAGGATCTGGCCCTGATTTCAAACAAATCGAACGAGGTGGTGGCGATCACTTTGCCCGAACTGGTGAAGGTATGCAAAGGGCAAGTGAGCCGATGGCCGGATGGCAAGCCGGTCAGCTTCATCACGCGTGATCCGACGACGCCAGAAATGACGCTGTTGCTGGAGAAGGTCTACGGCATGTCGAAGGACGAAGTGAAAGCGACGATCGCGAGCGCCAACCATAGCCGAGCCAACCACGCGGCCATTGTCGTGGTGGAATCCGACGATGCAGTGGTGAAGAAAGTGGAATCGATTTCCGGAGCCGTGGGCTTGGTGGATGTGTATTCGATCAGCGGAGGAGTGACGGTGTTGAAAGTTGGCGGGAAGTTGCCGCTGGAGCCCGGTTATCCTTTGCACGGAAATTAGAGTCAGTGGCGTCGCGATAGAACTTCGTAGCAAAACAAAGCGGAGGCTTTTATCCCCGATCCGAAGCCTGCTAAACATAGCGCGCGTCGGTTTCCACGCTATCAAGTCGACATGCGGCTCTCGGTGCAGATCTTTCGCTCGGGCGAAACCACATCCTTGTGGGGACGTTCGAATGAGTTGGGCGAGGACGGAGTCGGCGGAACGATGACCGGAGAACTGGAAGTTGGCGAAGTTGTTTCCATGGAACTTTCCTTGCCTTTAGCGGCCTATCCGCTGAAGCTTCGTGCCCTGGTGCGCTACCGCATCGGTTTGCTTCATGGATTTGAATTTCTCGCCGTCACTGAACAACAACGTGACGTGCTTCGCCGGGTTTGTGAAATGCTGGCGGCCGGGCAGTAGCAGAGTCTTCATCCATCTTGTGCGGTTCGTCCCTTCCGGAATTACCTCCGTAACTTTCGAGTAACTGGCTGGCACTCTACCATCCAGAAATTAGCTCTGGTTTTGCAGCGAGGGGGATTCAATGGGTGACAACATCACCCAGCCAGCGACGTCGGCTGAGCTTTCACGCGCGAAGTCTCTCCGGGAGGCACTTCAGCGGCGCACGCTGGCACTCTCGGACCCCACCGCGACCGCTACAGCGTCGACCGAACCGATCACTCCCAGTTTCGCCACGGACAGCCCTGAGTTGCAAAGAGCGTACCTCGAGCAGTTGGTAGAGTGTGCGCCGGAAGCTATCAGCATTCTGGATCCGGAGTACCGCATTACCCGCCTCAATGGTGAGTTCACCCGCATTTTTGGGTTTAGTCCGGCGGAGGCGCTGGGCGAACGAATCGATTCGCTGATCGTCCCGCCGGACCGGAGCGCGGAGACGCGCTGGATTGCGGAACTGTTGGTGAAAGGGCAAAAGGTTGTCCTCGAAACCAAGCGTCAGCGCAAGGACGGTACGTTGCTGGACGTTTTCATCTCCGCTGCTCCCATTGTGATCGATGAGCGGCAGGTCGCGATGTGCGTTCTTTATCGCGATATCTCGGAGCAGAAGCGAGCGGAGGCGCTGCATTCGGCGCTGTATCGCATCACACAAAAAACCAGCTCGGCCGACGATCTGCAACAGTTTTATGCCGCGGTTCACGGCATTGTGGGCGAGTTAATGTATGCGCGCAATTTCTACATTTCGGTTTATGATCCGCTGACCCAACTGCTCACCTTTCCGTATTTTGAGGACGAGTTGGATTCCAGGCCCGCGGCTAAGAAGCCGGGCAAGGGTCTGACGGAATACGTACTGCGAACCGGGGAGCCGCTGCTGTGTACTCCCGAGCTGTTTGACAGCCTGGCGAGGCAGGGCGACGTGGAGTCGATCGGAGCTCCGTCGCTGGACTGGCTGGGGGTTCCGCTGAAAATCGGAAATAACAGCTTCGGCGTGCTGGCGGTGCAGAGCTACAGCGGCAACGTGCGTTTTGGTGACAAAGAAAAGGAGATTCTGGAGTTCGTCTCGCAACAACTCGCCAGTGCGATCGAATACAAGCGGAACGAGGAAGCGCTGCGCCGTTCGGAAGGCCGCTACCGCTCGCTGGTGCAGAGCGCAGTTTATGGGATTTACCGGTCCAGCCTCGAGGGCAGGTTTTTCGACGTGAATCCGGCCTTGATCACTATGCTCGGCTACGATTCCGCGGAAGAGGTTCTGGCCCTGGATCCGAAATCGGATGTCTTCGTTGATCCGAGCGAACAGATGCGGGTGATGGCGGAGTTCCAACGCGGGGCACGCCTGGACAACGTGGAAGTCCGATGGAAGCGCAAAGATGGCAGCGCGATTACAGTGCGGTTGAGTGGTCGCGTGGTTAACAATCCGGAGGAGACTGCCGAGGTTGTAGAAATTATCGCCGAGGATATTACGGAACGGCGGGTTCTGGAGAACCAGTTCCGCCAGGCTCAGAAAATGGAAGCCGTGGGACGTTTGGCGGGAGGGGTGGCCCACGACTTCAACAATCTGCTGATGGTAATCAGCGGTTACGCGGAAGTCTTGCTCGAGCACACCAGGAGAAACGACCCTCTGTATCCGAAGATCGAAGCGATTCGCCAAGCGACCGATCGGGCCACGACCCTGACTCGTCAACTCCTGGCGTTCAGCCGGAAGCAACTGTTGGAACTGAAGGTTGTAGACCTGAACCTCATCGTGGAGGACATAAAGCGCCTGCTGCGTCCCCTGATCGGAGAGAACATCGAGTTGCAGACGCATCTCGCACCCGATCTCGGTCGAACCCGTGCCGACGCGGGCCAGATCGAGCAGGTCCTTATGAATCTGGTGGTCAATTCCAAAGACGCCATGCCCAATGGCGGAAAAGTCATCATCCAGAGTGCCAACGCCAGACTGAACCATGAGGACGTGCGCCGCGAATACTCCTACATTCACCCTGGTCTTTACGTCGTGCTCTCGGTAACCGACACCGGCGAGGGCATGGACAAAGAAACCCAGTTGCGCATCTTCGAGCCCTTTTTTACCACCAAGGAAAAAGGAAAAGGCACTGGCCTTGGGCTTTCGACCGTATACGGCATCATCAAGCAGAGTGGCGGCTACGTTCTGGTCCAGAGCGAACCGGGACAGGGCACGACTTTCCGGATCTATTTGCCGCGCGTCGAAGATACTTTGGAACCCGTGGGCACGGCGGGCACTTCGTCGTCGCAGAACGGTGGCTCAGAGACCGTGTTGTTGGTCGAGGACGAGGAATCGGTGCGCCAACTGGTCCGTGAAACCCTGGAGTCAAAGGGATACAAAGTGCTGGAGGCTGACAACGGAGAGGCGGCGCTGCGGATCGTTTCCAATTATTCGGACAAGGTCGACATGCTGATCACCGACGTTGTAATGCCGGGGATGAGCGGCCGCGAGCTATCCGCTCGCATGTGCGCGTCGCGCCCGCAAACCAAGGTGCTCTACCTTTCCGGATATACCGAAGATGCCATCGGACATGAGGGCGTAGTCGATCCCGATACAGCTTTCCTGCAAAAGCCATTCACCCTGCAAATGCTGTCCCGCAAAGTGCGAGAAGTTCTAGGCGAACGCGGTTAAGCCGCGCCGTCGATCTCCGGTTCGTGGGCTAGAGACGTTGCTTGCAAGGTCTCCGTGTAGAGCGCGACTCGTAACATTGCAACTTTTCCAGCCATCGTGCGTCCTATCGGGTAGGGTGCCCGGCCACCAGTCCATGGAGGGTTGGTTCCCGTACACTTAAGGTAAGGACGGTTTCATGCTGATTAAGAAGTCTGCTGATATTCCTTCATCTGAGATCACTCCGAAGAGTTTGTATCTGAACCGCCGTAAGTTTCTCACAGGTACGGCGCTTGCCGGCACCGCAGCGGTGGTGGGCTTAAGATTTCGTGAGTTCGTGTCCCCTTCAATAAAAGCGCAGGCCAACGCCAAGATTGACGGCATCAAGCCCAGCTCGTTCTCGACCAAAGAAACCATTACGCCATTCAAGGACGTCACTAATTACAACAACTACTACGAATTCTCGACGGACAAGTATGAGCCCGCAGGTCTGGCCAAGAACTTCAAAACGCGACCGTGGACTGTAACCATCGACGGAGCAGTGGAAAAGAAGCAGGTCCTCGACGTAGACACGATTATCAAGATGGCTGCACCGGAGGAGCGGATTTACCGGCATCGCTGCGTGGAAGGCTGGTCGATCGTCGTACCCTGGGTTGGCTTCTCGCTGAGCGAACTGATCAACAAAGCGAAGCCAACCAGCAAAGCGAAATTTGTCGAGTTCACGACCCTCCTGGATATGCAACAGATGCCGGGCCAGCGAGGTCATGTGCTCGATTGGCCCTACGTAGAGGGCCTGCGCATGGACGAAGCCATGCACCCATTGGCCCTGCTTTGCTTCGGCATGTACGGCGAGGCGCTGCCCAACCAGGACGGTGCTCCGCTGCGCATCGTGGTCCCGTGGAAGTATGGGTTCAAAAGCGGCAAGGCGATTGTGCGGATTCGTTTCACCGACAGCGAGCCACGAACCACATGGGCCGAGATGGCTCCGCGCGAGTACGGATTTTACGCCAACGTGAATCCGAATGTGGATCATCCCCGCTGGAGCCAGGCAAAAGAACGGCGTCTGGGGGAATTCCTGAAGCGCCCCACGCTGATGTTCAACGGCTACGACCAGGTAGCGAGCCTCTATAGCGGCATGGATTTGAAAAAGAATTTCTGAGCATCTTAGTAGCGCCGGCCTCCTGCCCTCGCGGTGTGGGCGGGACGCTTCCACGACAGCCGCCGGGACGGCGCCGCTACGAAAATGCGTCACTTGATCGCCACATGATTCGCTGGTTCAAGCCCGTAGTTTTGCTCGCCTGCCTGATCCCGCTGGCACTCTTGGGATGGAAAGCCTACAACCACGCGCTGGGCGCGAACCCCATCGAAGTAATCACTCACGCGACCGGTGACTGGACTCTGAGGTTCTTACTCATCACGTTGGCTGTCACTCCCATTCGCAAGTTGACCGGACAGCTTTGGCTGATCCGCTATCGCCGCATGTTCGGGCTATTCGCTTTCTTCTACGGCACACTGCATTTCCTGACTTACGTCTGGCTGGACAAATTCTTCGACCTGCACGAAATGCTGCACGACATCGCCAAACGAAAATTCATCACAGTCGGATTCACCGGATTCGTCCTGCTAATTCCGCTAGCGCTCACTTCGACCAAGGGATGGATACGCCGCCTCGGCGGGAAACGCTGGCAAGCCCTGCATCGCCTGATCTATTTCAGCGCAATTGCCGGAGTAATTCATTACTGGTGGCTGGTAAAGGCGGACATCCACCTGCCGCTAGAGTACGCTGCTGTTCTCACGATGCTGCTCGGATACCGGATTGCAGTCTGGGCAACCCCGAAGCTGGCTACGCATAAAGCAAAATCTCTCAGCGAACCTCGTGTGGAAGCCCCGGAGCGATAGGTCAACCAGTAAAGTGCAGTGCCGCGAGACCAAGTGGTATACTTGCGGCGAATTTTTGTTTCCGCTCCCATCCGTAACCACAGACATAAACCCAACCACCTGAGCGAGGACACAATTGAAGAAAATCGCAACGTGCCTATTTTCGTTGTCTGCCTGTCTGCTGATGGCGCCCGCGGCGTCGGCGACTTGGGGCGGCTTCATCTCCACCGGTAATGCCACTGGTATCGGCAATCCATCTTGCGCCCCGGTCTCGACCGGACACATGGCGTGTGCGGTGCGGAGCGGCAAGTCCGTCATCATGGTCAATGAGTTCAGCGGGACAAAGTGGGGAACATGGAAGAGTTTGCCCGGTGCGGTCAGCTCCGATCCGAGTTGTACGAGCGATGGAACCGGCAAAGTGTACTGCGCGGCCACCGCCACCAACGGCGACCTCGAGGTCACAGTTCTAAGCGGCGGGGCATGGAGCACTCCCACCAACGTGAATGCAGCCCTGTATTCCGCAACCCAGTTGCGCTGAACTGAAAGCCGGTCAGGTGCTCTGCACCGCGCGAGGTGCCACCGGCGGGCTCTCCTGGTCTCTGTACAACGGCACCGCTTTGGAGCAAGTTCGCGAACCTCGCCACCTCGACGGTCTCGGCGCCGAGTTGTACCAGCGATCACAATGGCGGAGTGGTTTGCGCGGTTTTCACCAGCGCCGAGGCCACCCTGGTGAATCGCTTTTCCGTTTCCAGTGGCAGTTGGGAGGTTTCCTAAACCTCGGCGGAATCGCTGGCGGCAACCCCGATTGCACATTCTTTAGCACCGTTGATCCGGTAGTGTGCTTCGCCAAAGCAATCGGCGACTCGATTTTTGTGACCGTTTTCGACGGGGGGAACTGGGTCATGGGCAGTTGGACCACCTACGGTAACCTCGGGGGCGAAGTAAATGACAATGCCAGTTGCACCAGTCAGGCCACGGGCGAGCTTGTCTGCGGAGTGATTGGCCAGCCCACGCCTGCAACGCTTTTTACGCCGACGTCTTTAACGGATCAAGCTGGTCGGGCTGGACCCTTATCGGCGGCGGCGGAACCGGGCTTGGCTCGCCCTCCTGCGCGCCGCTGGGCTCGGGCAAAGTAGTGTGCGTGATCATGGGGTTAAACAACAAGCTCACCAGCGTTGTGGGGCCGTAAGGCTCATTGACTGTCTTCCGGCGCCGGGTGCCCCAGGTCTCGCGGTTTTCGAGACCTGGGACTGTTTTCCGATTGACCGGATTCGTTCTGCTCACCTCCGCTTGGGCCACGGCCCCCATTCGTATAAGGACCGATCTCCTCCAGCAACCAGCTCGCGAACGCGAGCCGGATCGAGTTGCGACTTTTGTGCGCTGCGCCCACCGCCGGACCAGAACTCCCACTCTTGCCACGCGGTTCCTTCGGCGGGCATCCGGATCGATTCCCGGAAGCGGCCTGCGGTCAGGTTCTCGATCATCGACTTCAAACGTTCGCTTTCGCTTTCGGCCGCTTCATCGCACGCATCGCATCCGCAGGTCGGGAATGCGGCCGTGCACCAGCGACCGAAGCGGACGACGATCCCGGGAAAGGCCGAGAACGCCACCACGATGGGCGCGGCGCCGGCGTCTCTCGGCACGAGGGTAACGCTCGGACGCGCCACTTTGATGCCCTGCTCCAGTTGTGGGTCAAGACCATACCCCTGGGCGCGCTCGGTGTCGAACTCCTGCTCCAATCGGTCCAGCAACTCTTCCGCAACCCGGTGCAGAGACCCGAATCGCTCCGGGTCCGTGACCCGCGAATAAGCTTCTAAGGGCGGACCCTCAGCTCCCCAACGATTTCCAATCATCAGTTCTATTATTCCATTGACGGACAGGAGCGGGCAGCCCTCGCGATCTCGTCGGGATCACACCCTGGTGTAAAGCGGGAACTGAAAGCAAGCCACGAATTATCTCAACAAGAAGTCCAACGCAACCTTACGTATCTCATCAGTCAGGGGTGGGTGCAAGAGGATGTTATCGAGAAATCTTACACCGCGCCTGGCGGCACGGTGATTCCGTCGACGACACACTTTTACAGCATAACTGCTCCTGGTATTGACAAGATTGAAGGCCCCGGAGAGTTTACGATGCCAAAATTTCACGGGATCAAGGTCGAAGCGACTGGCCAGAATATCATCACGCTTGGAGATGGAAATCAGGTGAACGCCAAGTTCGGCGACCTCGGACAGTCACTCACTGAGCTTCGTAATGCGGTCACGAGTTCCGGAGTTCATGAGTCCACAAAGCTAGAACTAGTGGCCGATATCGACACCATTCAATCTCAGCTAGCAAAGCCGGAACCCAACCGAACAATCATTAAAGCAGCATGGGAAGTAGTAAAGAGCGCTGCGGCTATCAACGGTTGCACCGTGCTCGTGCACAAAATCGCAGGATTGCTGGCGCACTTTCTTTAAGGACGAGTGGGCCACCCGGCCCGGTGCCCCAGGTTCGCGTCCGCTCTTTGGATGCTCTTTGGACGCTAACCTGGGTTGGGGGAACTCTCCCGGGACTGTTTTCAAAGGCCAGCCCGCAGCGCGTTTCATCATTGACTGCCCACCTCAAACAGGATAACCTGCTACAAGATGCATTATCTACAAGATAATGATCGATCTTTGACAATCCCACCCAGGCGACGGTGACTTCTTGACCGCGGTCCAAATGCCTACCCATCCGTGGTTCCAAAATGGGACGCCGAGACCCGTCATCCCCGCCCTAACTCCCATGTTCTCTGGATTTTGCGTGTAACTCCCGTAAACTCAAAGATCTAGCATATAGTCGAAATTTAACTCTTCTGTTTTCTAGATTTTGCAGAGAAAGGGGGGAAGGGTGGGGTACCCGGTACTAAACAGTAAACTCCGGCGCGAAGTGGGAATTTCAGTGGCCGTCGCCAACAGGCCAAGATCGAGAGTTAGAAGCCAGCAGCTGGAAGCTAGAAGCCCCCTAACTCAATTGCCAGATGGTATCGAGCACGGTGCCGTCGACCCATTTCACCACGGCGACAGGGCGATCTCCCAGCTTCGGCCGTGCGGGCTTGCCGCCGCAGATGCGCTCGACTTCAGCCTTGATGTCCTGAATGGGACGGATTGGCAGGCTCGAACCTTTCACCGCGTCGAGCAGATCTTGGCGGCGGGGATTGATTGCGATGCCGCGCTCGGTGACCACGACGTCGATCAGTTCGCCCGGCCCGGTGAGCGTGGTGACTTCGTCGATGATCACGGGAATGCGGTCGCGGAACGACGGCACGGCAAGGATGGTGCACCCCGCCGTTAAACAATTTTGCCAGCCGCCAATTCCGTGCAGCAGTCGCCCATCGGAGTGCGTCACAACGTTCGCATTGAAATTGACGTCGACTTCGGTCGCACCCAGCACGACAGCGTCAACCAGGGACGCAAAGTTCCCTTTACCGTGATAGTTGTACGAAGTGAACGGCGAGGTAGCCACGTGACGCGGATCGCTGGCGATCGACTTCACGCCGTCAAGATCAAACGTCTGCCCGTCGAGAATGTAGTCGGTCAGGCCTTCTTGTAGAAGTTCGACCAGGTATTTCGTAGAACCGCCGCGGACAAAGCGGGCCCTCACACCCTCTTCTTTCATCATGCGGCGCAAGTAATCAACGAAGGCGAGGGCGATTCCGCCCGCTCCTGCCTGGAACGAGAAACCGTTGCGCATGATTCCAGCGTCACGCAGGAAGCGAGCAACAAACTCCGCGATGCGCAAGCGGTCTGGCGAACGCGTGATTTGCGTCGTGCCCGAGACAATTTTGGCCGGATCACCAATCGAGTCGATCTCGACCACGAAGTCCACATTGTTGCCCTGAATCTGCCAGGGAATGCAGGGGAAGGGAACCAGATTGTCGGTGACGACGATGACGCGATCAGCGTACATCGAATCAGCGAGGGCGAAGCCCAGTGAGCCGCAAGCCGATTTCCCATGCGATCCGTCAGCGTTTCCGAACGCATCGGCGGTCGGCGCGGCAATTACGGAAACATCGATGTGCACTTCGCCATCTTGAATAGACTGCCAACGCCCGCCATGGGAGCGCAACACGCCCATGCCCCGCATCTTTCCCTGGGTGCAGTAGTCGCCCAGCGGGCCATTCATGCTGCCTTCTATGTGATGGATGACGCCGGCTTGCATAAGCTCAATCGCAGATTTTTGCGAGGGAAAAGAGGCGCTCGGAAACCACATCAGATCTTTGACGCCGATCCTTGCTGCCGCTTCGAGCGCCATCAGCGCGACGCGGTCTCCGTCGCGCAGATGATGATGATTCGAAATCACCATGCCGTTGCGCAAGCCGCAATTGCGTAGAGCGGTTTCAAGGTTGGCCACGCGCTTGTCGCCGTTCTCAGGATAATCTTTGCCGGAACAGATGGGTGGGGCAGCCTTTCGGCCGCGCGGTTGATACTGCGCCATGCCCAGAAATGGAATCTGCGGCTTGCCGTTGACCATGGCGGGCACGCTGCGTCCGGCGGCATTCTGGGCAAGTTCGATGCGTTCGCTCATTCCATTCCTTTACTGTCTTAACCGCTGGGCTTCGCCCGGCGCGGACGGGCGAGTCGCCCGTCACCACATTAGATCTGCGAGGCCTTGCCAATCGCCTTTGCCCTTGCCACCAGCTTTCGGGCGCGTTCGACTACAGGTGGATCGATCATCTTCGAGCCGAGACTCACGACGCTGAGTCCGCGTTGCTGCGCATCTTCGAAGGCGGCGACGATCTTCAGCGCCTTTTCGACTTCTACCGGTGACGGCGCAAAGGCTTGATGAATGACGGGAATCTGCGAGGGATGAATACAGCCCATGCCCTCGAATCCTAAGGCGCGAGAATGTTCTCCCCAGTGAAGTAAACCGGAAACATCACCGACATCGCTAAAAACGGAGTCGATAGCCTGAATGCCCGCTGCTTTCGCCGCGTTGACCATACGAGTCCGTGCGTACTGCGACTCGCGGCCTTCCAATGTTTTCACCACGCCGAGGTCTGCGGTGTAGTCTTCGAGCCCGATGGTCAGCGCGGCAATATTCGGACTCACCGTCGCGATGGCGAATGCATTTTCGATTCCGCGAGCCGATTCCAGAATAGGCATCAGCCATATCGCGCGATCGATACCATGGCTGACTTTCAGTTCACTTATCAGGCGATCTGCTTCGCCGACTTGATCGGGCCTTTCCACCTTCGGAATCAGCACCAGGTCGGGAGCTTCGGGAATAATTTCTGCCAGATCTTCCAGCCCCAGCGGCAACTGGTTGATGCGCACCATGCGCTCACAGCTACCGAAGTCGACGGCGCGCAGAGTATTTCGCGCCAGGATTCGCGCGGCATCTTTTTCATCCTGGTGAACGGAGTCTTCCAGATCCAAAATAATGGCGTCGGGCCCGTGCAATGCGGCGTTGATGAAATACTTGGGCTCGCTTCCGGGGAGATAAAGCCGAGATCGCCGCAGGCGATCGCGAGTCGTCGGTTCTTGGAGAGTGATTTTCTCCGGCAACGCTCTCTGGCCACCACCGAGGCCGGCGCGTTTTGCCGCCGCTTCAATTCGCGCTGAGACGACGAACGGCAACGCGCCCTCATCGTGAATTGAAATGCGCGCGTGCTTTACGCCGAGGGATTCGAGCACCTGCCGTGTCTGGCACAGGATTGAGCTGCCATAGTAGAGCCCAACGCGGGACTCGAGCGTGATCTCCAGACCGCTGCTGTTACGCGGTTCAATGGCGACCTGCAAATCGGAGCGCACGTCTTTGCCGTGGTGCCCGGCTTCCGCGACGCGAGCTGTTCTCAGTTCCGTGTCATTCATGCGACGTCTCAAGCAGCCGAGCTTCGCTCCGGCCGGACAGCCGGGGCGGACTGTCCTCACGTGAGTTATAGTTGTGCTAGGATTGCGTCGGTCATTTGAATTGTCGAGGCGGCGCCCTGGCTGATCGACTTCGCACCACCCGGAATGCGCATCATGTCGTAGGTTCGGACTTTGCCTTCTTTCACCACAGTGGAGATGGCGTCCTTAATTCTCCCGGCCTTGTTGTTCTCGCCCACGTGTTCAAGCATCATTACGGCGGAGAGGATCATGGCGATTGGATTCACGATTGGGGGATTCAGTTCGGCATACTTGGGCGCGGATCCGTGGGTGGGCTCGAATACCGCGACTTCATCTCCGATGTTGCCGGAGGCGGCAAATCCCAGGCCGCCGACCAGTCCGGCGAAAGCGTCGGAGAGGATATCGCCGAACAGGTTCGAGGCTACGATCACGCTGTAGTCTTCAGGATTTTTGTTCAGCCACATTAGTTGCGCATCGATGTTCGTCGACCACAGAGCGATTCCCGGATAGTTCTTGGCCACTTCTTTGGCAGTCTCTTCCATCATGCCCGAAGTTTCGCGAACTACGTTTGGCTTTTCGCAGATGGTTACGCCCTTGAAACCGCGCTTTTTCGCATACTCAAAGGCGGCGGTGACGATACGGCGGGCGGCGGGCCGAGTGATGATGCGTACGCTAACTGCGATGTCCGGACCGGGCACTTGGGCGAAGGCTTTGAACTTGGGATGCGAGTTGAGGGCGGCGCGCACAATCTCAGGCGGGTTGGTCCACTCGATCCCGGCGTACATGCCTTCTGTATTTTGCCGAAATACCGTGGTGTCGATTTGCGGCTCGTCGTAGTCGTCGTGCACGCGCTTGCGAATGTAGTTCAGAGGATTGCCCGTGAACCCAATGCAAGGGCGCATGCAGACATCGAGGCTGAACTTCTGTCGCATGGTCACGATCGGGCTGTAGTACACCAGACCCTTGCCTTGCAATTCGGGCTTGAGTTCCGCTTGTGCTTCTTTGTTTGGTTTTGAAGTAATGGCTCCGAAAAGACCGAGCTTGTGTTCGGACAGAAGATCAATCGTCCGTTGAGGAAGTGCGTTGCCTTCGTTTCTCCAGCACTCCCAGCCGATGTCGGCGTGGACGTAGTCGGTGTCGGAGCCGACAGCTTTCAATACCCGCAATGCCTCGGGTAGTACTTGGTTTCCGATTCCGTCGCCGGGCATTGTTACTACCGTATGTTTTGCCATGAATGCGATTCTCCTAAGAACTTTTTCACCACAGAGGCACAGAGAGTTTTTGGGGCTGCCTGGGAGACGTTGCAAGCAACGTTTCTACAGTCCGTCTCGACTTCAGCTGAGGCCCAGGCGCTTCGCTACCAGGTTCTCCACTCCCTCGGCGATGACCAGTGACTGTGGCACGCTCCCCAGCGCGGGAAACGCGAACTTTTCGCCGCGCCAGTGGATCACTCCCGAGGTGAAGTCGATATCGATTTCTTCGCCCGGAATGATGGTTTTTTCTTTCGCAGCGATTTCGTTGGCGAATTGCTCGCGTAGGCGCTTCACAAGGTTCGGTACTTCGACGCAGAGGAAGCCATTGTTGTACGCGTTGCGCAGATAGGTCTGCGAAAAACTGGCCGCAATCACCAGCGGAATGCCTTTGGCTTTGAGGCAAGTCACGGCTTGCTCGCGGCTCGACCCCGTTCCGAAGTTGAATCCGCTGACGACCACGTCGCCGGCGCGAGTGCGAGACGCGAACTGCGGATCGTAGTTTTCCATTACGACCTTGGCCATCAATTCTTTCGGGACATCGTCGCGGTACGTGTAGTCCTTTCCGTAGATCGCATCGGTGTTCACGTTGTCTTGCGGCAGGAAAACGAGGCGGCCATGGACTCTCTCGGGGAAGCCGGGGAGAATGTCGACTTTCTCTGCTTCGGCACCTGCGGCAAATTCGGTGTAGCTGCGCGACGGATCGCCGCCGGTCATCTCATGCGGTCCGCAAATGTAGCCGGCTAGGGCAGAAGCGGCGACTACCTCGGGGCTCGCCAGGTAACACTTGGCATCGCGCGATCCCATGCGGCCTTTGAAATTGCGATTGGTGGCAGAGATTCCGACTTCGCCGGGCTCGAGCAGTCCTACTCCCAGACCGATGCACGGGCCACAACCGGCGGGGAGGGGATTCGCTCCGGCATCAAGCAACGTTTGCCAGATGCCGCGCTTTTCGGCTTCTTCCTGTACCCACTTGCTGGCCGCTCCAAGATAGAATTGCACGCCCGCCGCGACGTTCTTGCCTTTCAAAACCTTCGCCGCAGCTTCGAGATCTTCGACGCGCGAGTTCACGCAAGAGAGCAAGTAAGCTTTCTGGATCGCGACCTTTTTCTTTTCCATCTCGGCGAGAGAAGCCATGGTCTGCACTGTATCGGGACCCGATACGTGTGGCGTCACCTGTCCGAGATTAAGCACGATCCGAGCCGCGTAGACGGCATCGGCATCGGGTCGTGGGAAATTCTTTGTCCAACTCTCGATGTCTTTCTCCGAAAACCGTTCCACACCCGTGGCCTTCAGCCGCGCATGTACATTCTTTAGATATTTGATCGTTCCTTCATCCACCGGAAACCAGCCCACGAGCGGCCCCCACTCGGTGGTCATGTTGGAGATGGAAAGGCGCGCGCCCATGGAGAGACCGGCAACCCCGGGGCCGCTGAATTCGACGGCGGCGTTCAAAACCTCATCGTGGTTGTAGAGGCCGCACAAAGTAATGATTATGTCTTTGCCGGTCGCGCCGTCGGGTAATTTGCCTTCGAGCACGACCTCGACCGAACGTGGAATCTGCCACCAGAATTCTCCCGTGGCCCAGACTGCGGCGGCGTCGGTGCGCACGATGGGCGTCCCGATCGCTCCCAGCGCGCCGTACATGTTCGAGTGCGAGTCGGAGGCGACCACGAATGAGCCGGGGACGACGTATCCGCGCTCCACCATGATTTGATGGCCGATGCCTGAGCCCGCGGGGTAAAAGTCGACACCGTGTTCCTTGGCGAATGCCTCGATGGCCCGATATTTTTTTTGGTTGGCTTCGTCTTTATTTTGGATGTCGTGGTCGAGAGCGAAGACGAGTTGCTTGGGATCGTGAATCTTTTTCGCGCCGATGCCTTTGAACTTGCTCATCACGGCTGAGGTGTTGTCGTGAGTCATCACGTGGCGCGGGCGAATGGAGAGGAAGTCGCCAGTCCGCAGCGGGCGATTGGGGCCTTCGGCGAGGTGGGCTTGCGCGATTTTTTCAACGATGGTTTGGGGCATGAGTTACTCCCGGCTTTTCTGTGGAGGCCGGGCGAGAGGCCCGTTCTCCATTAACAAAATGCAGATTCCTCGCTTCGCTCGGAATGACAAACTTAAAAAACGTTGCAAGCAACGTTTCTACAATCGCTTTTTCTTGCTCGTCGGCTTGCGCGGGGCAAGCTTTTTCGCTCGCACGTCTGCTTTCATCAGCGCCATCAGCTTGCTTACTGAGCCGATGCTCTCCAAGTTCCAGATGGCGTCTTTCAGCTTTTGCTGGGCGCGCTGCGACAATACGCTTTCGGCCAGTGCCGCGAATTTTTCTTCGACTTCCTGATCGGTGAGTGGGTTGCGCGGGTCGCCCTTGGGATAGTCGAGTTGCTTGGTGAACATGCGACCGTCGGTGGTCGTGATGTGTACGATCACCCGCTGCATTGCGGGAAACACTTTCTCGATTTCCGGATCGGCCACGACTTCGACTTTCTGCAGTTGGGCACGAATAGTCGGGTCCATGATCTTTTCCATGGTGAACTGCACCGGCGTCACCTTCCGCTCCGCCAGGGCCGCTGCGATTACGTAAGGCAGAGAATGATCGGCCGTCTCTTTGCTCCGAGGATCATATTTGCTGGGATCGGAAAGAATGTCGGCGGCGCGAGCCAGCGATCGGATCTGAATCTTGGTCACCTCATCCGGTTTCAAGTCATTCGATTTCACGATGTCGAGCACCGCAGAAATTGGCGTATGGGTCAGCGCTTCGGTTGGAAACGCCTTCATGCCGCACTGCGTGATGCGCCACGAATCGCCGAGTCCGTCAGTTAAAATATTCAGCTTCCACTCCGGCCCAAACACGTGCGTCAATCCTTCTTTTCCATCGACTACGTGCTCGGGTCCGGTGTAGCCCTTCTCCGCCATGAGCGCGGCGAGCACGCCGCTCTGGATTGCCATTGGGTCGACCGTGTTCTTCATCATGGTGAGCTTGCCGGCAGTTACCGCTCCCAGCGTGACGTGGCGGCTCGCCGAGATGCCTACGGCATGTTGAATCTGTTCCCACGGGAGATGCAGAGCGCGTCCGGCGACGAAGGGTGAGACGAAGGCGGTTAAGGTTGCGTGATGCCAGCCGCGCTCGCGGATTCCGGGGAACGCGGCTTCACAGAAACGCATTTCAAATTCGTGTCCCAGCACCAGGCCGACGATCAATTCCTTTCCGTTGCTCTTGGTGCGCTCGCAGCACGCGAATGCCGCAGGAAAAATGTCGGAAGGATGCGATGGATCCTGCTTCCAGTAAATGTCGTTGTAATCCATGCAGCGGATCATGAGGGCGTTGGCGAGCGAGGCCGAGACGGGATCGATGCGCTGGCCGGTGCCAATTACCGTAGCCGCACCTTTGCCCGCGATCTCATCGAGTACCTCGAGTGCAATCTTTACATCGTGTTGTTGGTAGCCGCCCAGGGCGCAGCCGACGGAATCCAGCAGGAAGCGCTTGGCTTGATACACGGCATCCTGCGAGACATGCTTGTATTCGAGAGTCGCTGCCCAGCGCGACATCTTCGCGGTAATGGTCTCTTTGGTGGCGACTGCTTCTTTAGCGGCAGACAAGGAATCTCCTTGGGTTGCTTCATTTCCATCGACTTGTCATCCCGAGCGAAGCGAGGGATCGGAATTCTGCGCAAGAAACAGCAGATTCCTCGCTTCGCTCGGAATGACAAGAGTAAGGAACAATGTTCAAGCCATAACTCATTTCACCTTCACGTTCTTCGGATTCTTAAACGGCAAGAATGCCATGAAGTCAGCGTGGTGCACGATGTACGCTTCGGTGGTGCGTTTCACCAGATCACCTTCGGCGGCATGAGCCGCGATAACGTGGCAAACTTCGTCGGGCACACCGCATTCGAGCGCCAGCGCGACTCCCGTGAACGGATGCCGCAAGGCTTCGCCGCGCTCACTTTGGCGACTCTTGCCGTCGGGTCCGAGTTCGTATTCGAGCAGCTTGCCGACGTCAGCAAGAATGGCGCCCGCGATTACGACGTCCATGTTAATCGGCAGCGCGCGGCCCATGAATTCGTGCATGGACTCGGCACTCTGACGTGCGATGTGCACCACGCAGCGCTTATGCTCCATAAAAGTGATTGGGCAGTTGAGCACGAGCAGTGTGAACGGAATACGATTCAGGTCATCAGGTTTCAGCGGGCTGCGTTCCAGTGCTTTGATCCAGGTCTGGGTGACCTGCTCCCGCAGCTTAGGTTTCTCAATCCACTGAATCTCCGGCCACAGCCGTGCGACCGCATCGCGCATGCAATCCGCCCCCTCGGAAACCATCTAGCTTATCGTGCGGGTGGCGGCTGCGTCGAGAGGCACGAGGCTATAATCGCTTCTGTGCCCTTCCGACTTGAGATGCCGCTCGCACACCGACGAATGCTCGTTCTCTTATTCTGTTGTTTCTGCGTGTTTGCCGGCGTAGCTAGAGCGCAACAAGGTGCGGCGACTGGCGAACCTCTTGTGATTCAAACCACGAGCTTACCCAAGGCCTACCTCAGACAGCACTATGAAACTCGTTTGCAAGCACGCGGGGGCATCACTCCCTTGCGGTGGGAAATCACGGAGGGTGCTCTGCCCGCCGGCATTGTGCTTGGGCAAGATGGAATTCTGAGCGGCGCTCCAATGGAAACCGGTGAATCCCGGTTTACCGTGACTGTGACGGACAGCGGCCGGCCCGCTGTTCAACGCAACCAACAATTGGTTCTGACAGTCGTAGCGCCGCTCATGGCGCAGTGGGGGCGCTATCCCAAAGTGAACGGCCAAAGGCTGGAGGGTTCCATTATCGTTTCCAACCAGACCGAGCAGGATTTTGATTTGACCGTAATCGTGATGGCAGTGAATGAGATTGGACGGGCTACGGCCATCGGCTACCAGCGTTTTCCGTTGAAGAAGGGCGATGCGGGGACTGAGATTCCTTTCGGAGAGAACCTGCCGCGGGGCTCGTACGAACTGGACGTGGACGCGGTCGCTGAAGTGGCTGCGACTAACTCGATTTATCGGACGCGGCTGGTGCCCAAGGAACGGTTCCAAATACAGCAGGGGCCTTAAGGCTGTGGACAGTGGGTAGCCTCTGCTACCGGTTCGCAATCTGCTTGGGGAGAGCTGCAGCCCAGGCTAACCACTGGCCACCAACTGCTGCAGACAAATTAAGAGTCCCGAGGTAGTGTTAGGATCATTCGTCTCGGCCAGTAGCTCGCTTTAGACCCTCGCTGACCTGCATGAGTTGCGGTCCTTGCGGATGGCAACTCGCGATCTTTGCTCGGGCTCCGGGCTTACCGCCAACCGGATAAACCACCCCAACGCCTCGGGACTCTATCCTGCCTTCGACAGATCTTCTTGTTCGCCTCGACCAGCACTTTGCTATAGACCCTTGCTAACCCTCCCTCAGTCATTGTGCAATGTAGAGGGTGACTTCGCTTGAGCCCCGGACGCCGCACCAACCGGGAAAACTTCAGAAGTTGTCAAAGAACGATTATGGTTTTACTCTTTTCGTTTTTAGAGTCAATGAAAAATATGCGATCGGATCTTTCGAGTTTTCAATGGAGTGCAGCTGGTTCACAGGTGGGTGCAGCATATTTGGTGCAGCGTTTTGCGTCACAGGGTTTTGTGATGTGCGCCCTGGCGCAATTTTGGCGGAGCGTCTTTATACGACCCGCTTGAGCGGTTGTGAAAGCACATTTTGGTCGCTGTGAAAATCGCAGGCAAAACCCTGTTGCATAAGGAGTTCAGAGGCATCTCGGCACGCTCTGCGGCGTTCTCCGCGACCTCTGCGATTTAAGATCTTGCAGTCGAAACCAACAGCCTAAGACGCGGAGACCGCTGAGAACAGCCGCAGAGTACGCGGAGATGTGTTTCTGGGGGATCTCGACTGACGTGGAACGTAGTGTCGCGTTGTTTCCATGTTTTCATTGCGTCAGGGTAAAATGCCCGTTTCCAGAAAGATCTTTGTTGCGGGAGACGCTGTGGGGCCCGTCGCTCGGTCGGCTGTTCTTCTAATCATCGCGTGGCTCGCCGGTTCTGCGTCGGCGCAATCCGGTCCAAGCGCTGAGCAGCGGACTGCGCGCCATTTCGAGTCCATCCGGCGGCAGCCTTCGCTTCAGTTGGCGTTCCTGCGCGACATGCCCAAAGGTGGCGATCTGCATATCCATTTGAGCGGCGCGCTGTACGCGGAGAATCTGATCGACTATGCTGCGAGCGACAATTTGTGCGTGGACCGTACGACTTCGATTCTTATAGCCCCTCCGTGTAACGATTCCTGCGAAAAGTACACGAGCAAGCCGGCGATCCGTTGTGCATACGGCGACCACGTTCTCTACAACTCGATCGTCGACGCCTGGTCGATGCGTAACTGGAGGCCGGGGGAAGAATCGGGGCACGATCATTTCTTCGCAACCTTCGACAAGTTTTCGTTGGCGACTCGTAACCGTAGCGGGGACGCTCTTGCCGAGGCAGCATCGCGCGCGGCGGAAGACCATCTTCAATATCTCGAGTTGATGTATACCGCGGATTCCGTTCAGTCCGGACAGCTCGGCGCGAAGCTAGGATGGGACGATGACTTCACGCGTATGCGTGAGAAGTTGCTGACCGGCGGCCTCAAGGAGATCGTTGCCACTACCAGCAAGCGGCTTGATGAAGACGAGGGCAAAATGCGGTCTGTCCTCAAGTGTGAGACTGTGGAAGCAAACCCGGGATGCGCGGTTAAGATTCGCTACTTGTATCAGGTGCTGCGTGGGCTGCCTCGCGAGATGGTCTTCGCAGAGATTCTTTTCGGCTTCGAACTGGCGCAAACGGATCCACGTTTTGTGGGCCTGAACCTCGTCCAGCCTGAAGATTGGTACGTCCCCATGCACGATTTCGAGTTGCACATGACCATGCTCGACTACCTGCACGGTGTCTATCCCAAGGTGCACATCAGTCTGCACGCCGGGGAGTTGGTTATCGGCCTGGTACCGCCGGAGGGCCTGCGCTTCCATGTCCGCGAATCAGTCGAGCGCGGACACGCAGAACGCATCGGGCATGGAGTCGACGTGATGAACGAGGATCGTCCGATCGATCTGCTGCGTGAGATGGCACGGAGGAATGTTCTGGTCGAAATCTGCCTGACTTCCAATGATGTAATCCTGGGCGTAAAGGGTGACGCACATCCTCTGCCGATCTATCTGCGGTACGGCGTGCCGGTAGCCCTGGCCACTGATGACGAGGGAGTATCGCGCTCCGATATGATTCATGAGTATCTGCGTGCAGTTCAAACTTATGATTTCCTCGGTTACAAAGACTTAAAGCGCATGGCGCGAATGAGCCTCGAGCATAGCTTTCTGGCAGGTTCCAGCCTGTGGGCATCCGACTTCCGTCCGGTCGCGGCGTGTACGGACGATGGTGCCGGCTCGAGGAAAGTATCTGCCGCGTGTCAGAAATTTCTGGATGGCAGCGAACGCGCCCAGATGCAGTGGAAACTTGAAGAGGAGTTCGCTGTATTCGAGAAGAAGTTCTAGAAGCAGTTGTTCGTTGATGTTCACAGTTTTCAGTGGACAAGATGTAGCCAGGAGCTGGCCCCTTATGGACGACTTCACCAACGCTGAATCTGCCGCGAACTTTCTGCTTTTGCAGACTCGACTTTCTCCATCCATCGGACTGGTTCTGGGCTCGGGTCTGGGCGGCTTTGCCGACGAACTCTCTGAAGCAACGCGAATCCCCTACGCGAATATTCCTTACTTCCCGCGTTCCACTGCAATCGGCCATGCCGGTCAAATGGTGATCGGGAAAGTTGGCTCCATTGCCGTGGCGGCTATGCAGGGACGGGTGCACTTGTACGAAGGCTATTCTCCGAACGAGGTCGCATTTCCCATCCGCGCGTTTGGGAGAATGGGCATCCGTGCGGTAATCCTGACCAACGCCGCCGGGGGCATCAATCTCGAATACAAACAGGGTGCATTGGTCGTGATTACAGACCACATCAATCTGCAGGGACAAAATCCGCTGACCGGTCCTAACGACGATCGCTTCGGACCGCGATTTCCCGACATGACTCAGGCGTACTCGAAGCCGTATCGCGAGATCGCGCTGCGAGCCGCGGTCCACTTGGGCAAAACGGTATATCAAGGTGTCTACGCGGGACTCTTGGGCCCGAGTTACGAGACTCCAGCGGAGATTCGATACCTGCGTACGATGGGCGCGGATCTGGTGGGCATGTCGACGATTCCTGAAGTCATCGCGGCTCGGCACATGGGAATCAAGGTGCTGGCCATTTCCTGTGTGACCAACATGGCGGCGGGGATTTCCGATGACGGGCTCAGCCACGAAGACGTGCTCGCGACTGGCGAGCGGGTTAAGGGAGACTTCGTGGCGCTGCTGCGGGCGGTCTTGCCGGAGATGGTGGCAGACGTGAATACCTAGCGGGCACGAACATGACGCGGGCGGGAGCGCCCGCGCCACACGATCCGTTCTAGAATGTGAACTTCGCGGCCAGTTGAACCACACGTGGGCCACCCCCGCCCAGGCCAGGATTCGTTTGCGCTACGTCGGGCGTCTGCGTGATCAGCCCCATGGGCAGCAGCGGCTGCGATATTAACCCGTTCGTATGGGCGGCAGGATTTGGTACAACCTGCGGATTACCTGGAGTTCCATTGTCGACGTACCCCGGGATAATGGTGTGCGCAGGCAGGGCGAAATTCGGATGGTTGAGAATATTGAAGAACTCTGCGCGCAATTGCAGGTTCAGTCGTTCCGTCAGCCGGGTGTTCTTAGTGATGGAGAAATCCACATTGCTGAGTCCGGGACCAAAGATCGAGTCGCGGCCGAGATCGCCGAAGGTGCCGAAGGCTGGCTGCACGAATGCCAGCGGATTGAGATAGCCCGTGCTCGCCGTCCAATTGGGCAGAATAGGATTCACTCCGGGCACGACATTGGGCCGTTGATTGAAATAAAACCGTCCGCTGGTATCCGTCGAATTGGCGATGGGAATCGGACGGCCGCTCTGAACTGTAATAATCGTGTTCAGCTGCCAGCCCGAGCCAAACCCCCGCAACGCCTTCCACGAGGGAAGTTCGTAATTGATCGCCGCCGTGAAGCGATTTCGCGTGTCGAACAGCGAGGGCCCGCGCTCTGCAGGCAGGTTACCGGGATCTTGAGGAAAAGCCGCCCCTGGGACGAAGTCAATTCCATCCGATGCGTCATCGATCGCCTTCGACCACACATAAGCAGCGAAGCCCGAAAAACCGTGATTCTGCTGGATACGCCCGATCACCTGTAGCGCATTGTAACTGGATGAACTCTCGGGCGTGAGCTCGTCCATCGCGCTGTAATTGGGATTGGGGCGGACGCCATTGGCGTTGGGTTCGTTCAGGTCGGTCAGGCGCACCAACCTGCTACCCTTGCTGCCCACGTAGCGGGCTTCGAACGAGGCATTCTCCCCAAGCTTCTGCTGCACATTGAAATTCCAGTTCTGCGTGTAGGGAGAACGGAAGTTCCGCGGCGTGACGAAAATCGAGTACGGCGGCGATGCCACGCCGTTCATGATCGGCGGATTCGGGGTGGAATTGGTGCCGTTAAATGCAGTTGGATCAAAGGAGAGAGGCACGACCGCTTTCGGTCCGATGGGATTGGTCACGACTCCAGCGGAGCTCGTGAAATTCGCGATGAACAGGTCCTGAGGAACGTAGTCATAGTAAATCCCGTAGCCGGCGCGGACCACGGTGTTGTTCGCGGCTTGCCAGGCGAATCCCAGGCGCGGGGCGAAGTCGTGCAGGTCGCGATTGTACAAGCCGTTGAGGCCGTCGGTCCCCACCAACGCCAGGTTACCGTCGCGGCCGAGGTTTGAGAGCAAGTTGTTCTTCTCGCTCAGCGGTCCGAAATATTCCCAGCGCAGACCGAAGTTCACGGTGAGGGTGGAAGTCATACGGTAATCATCCTGCGCAAAGAAACTGAAGCCGTTGTTGTAGGTCGTACGTTGCGTATTGCCTGCGTCGACGGAAACGAACGAGCAGCAAAAATTCGTGTCTTGCGTGCCGCCGGTGTAGAAATCCGCCAACGCGTCGACTACGGGATCGGGACTCAGTCCGACTCCGGCCGTGAACTGGAAAATGCCACGCTCGAGATTGTCGTTGAAGTTGCTGATGGCGGCGCGACGGAACTCTCCTCCGAACTTGAAGGTGTGGCGGCCTTTCAGCCAGGTGAAGTTATCGAGTATCTGAAAACTCTGGCTGGTCCGGCCTCGGGGAATGCTGAACCCGGTCGCGCCTAAATTCTCAATGTTAGTGAAGTCAAACTCGGGCAATCCGAGCTTGCCGGTACCGAAGTTCAGCCCGATGCTGTTGGGATCAAAGTTGGCATCGAGCGAACTGAATGATGTCCGATAACGGCTATAGCCGAAGCGTACTTCGTTGATCTTCGAGGGGCTCAAGGTGGAAAGCAGGCTGACCGAAACCACCTGCACCCGGGTTGGCGAAGTTTGCGCAAACTGGGGCAGCCGTGATCCTGTGCCGAAACCTCCGGGCGAGCCAAACGGAAAAACCTGGTAGCTCTGGCTAAAGGCGTAGCGGCCAGTCAGCAGCTCTGTGTTGGTGAGATTTTCGTCAATCTTTGCAATGAAGTTGTTCCCGTTGTTCGTGTCGCGCACCACGCCAGGAATCTGGCTGGTATCACTCTTCGGATAGAAGGCGAGAATGGCATCAAGACCGGGATTGATTACGGGATTGCTTGGAGTGCCATTGATTGCGCCCGCTATCGTGCGCGCTTGCTGAATCTGGGACTGCGTCGGAACCAGCAGTAAAAAGTCGGAACCCACTCGCTCGCGCTGGCCCTCGTAAGCTCCGAAGAAAAAGGTTTTGTCCTTCACGATCGGGCCACCCAAAGAAGCACCGAAATTGTTGTTCTGGAACTCGGACTTCTGGGGTTCGGTATTGAAGTAGTTGCGAGCGTCCAACGCGCTATTGCGGAAGAATTCGAAGCCGGAACCGTGCAATTTGTTGGTGCCAGACCTCGTCACGATGTTCACCACGGAACCGCTGTTCCGGCCGTATTCGGCTCCAAACTGCGACTGCAGGTTGAACTCCTGGATGGCATCAATCGGCAGGAGCGAAGCCGGCGCGCCTCCGATACCCGTTTGGTTCAGCGCCGAGTTATTGAAGAAAGGATCGTTGTTGTCGGTGCCGTCGAGAGTGTAGTTGTTGGAGCGGTCACGATTGCCGTTGATATTGAATTGTCCGAAACCGCCTTGCGTACCAGCGACGCCGGAAGGATCGACTGTGGCTCCGGGCGACAGCGCAACCAGCTTGCCGAAGTCGCGGCCGTTGAGGGGGAGTTCGGCAACTAATTTCTGGTCCACGACCTCGCTCAGGACGTCGCGCGTGGTATCGATGACTGGCGCTTCTTCCGTGACGGTCAACTGTTCCAAATGCTTTTCCACTCTGGTTAAATCGAAGTTCGCGGTCGTATCCGAGCCAACGTTGACGATGACATTCTGACCGACCGGAGACAATCCGCCGTATTCCGCCGTGAGCGCATATTCTCCGGCGGGAAGCTCGGCCAGTACGTAGGCGCCGTCGTCGCCGGTCGCAGCGTCGCGCATCTGTCCAGTCGCTCTGTTCTTGGCGGTCAGTTTTGCACCGACGATGGCATTGCCGTTTGGATCCACCACCTTTCCACGAATCGAGCCCCGAAAGCTTTGGGCCAAAAGAAGACAGGGCAGCCATAGGAGAATGCTCACAAGCATCAGGTGTTGAATCGTGCGGTTGCCACCTACGATCGATTGTTCGCCGCTCATGTGTCTTCTCCTTGAATCTCGTGAATCTGGTAGCGCCGGCGTCCCGCCCCCACCCGCCAGGATGCTCTCGCGACAGCGGAAAGATGTCGGCGCTGCAAAGTTTAAT
>Ga0210401_10000859_pt1 | contig 36716 bp, 30 predicted proteins | sample IncBWH32MmetaG_FD_150866 | JGI IMG/M metagenome (GOLD analysis project Ga0210401, IMG submission 150866) | Forest soil microbial communities from Barre Woods Harvard Forest LTER site, Petersham, Massachusetts, United States - Inc-BW-H-32-M | ecosystem: Environmental > Terrestrial > Soil >... | reverse complement strand
CCCGCCTAAATCTATTGAACCCCGCACTCACCGACGAGTTGCTGAATCCAAAACCGCCCGTTCCCAGAAGTGTCGCAGTCTCAATTTAACCGTTTAATGCTGGGTGCGAACGGCTCGGTCGGGCTATTCGCAGAACCGATGTGCGGACAGTCTCGAATCAAGACACTTGCCTGCCCAAACTGACAGGAACGCGAGCGCAGACCGTCGTACCACGTTTGGGTCGCGAGTCGATGGAGAGGTTTCCCTTCACCAGCTTCAGCCGCTCCTGCATGCGGTTGATACCAAGCCCTCCGTCCTGCCTTCCCTCTTTGAGGTTAAAGCCCACGCCTAGATCGCTGACCGTCAATTGAATCTGATCCGACGTTCCCCACAGTCGAGCATCGACCTGCCGCACACCGCTATGTTGCACCGCATTGTATAGGGCTTCCTGTAGCACGCGAAAGAGACAAAGCGAAATCTCTGATGGTATGGCGCTGGGTAATCCGTCGCTCCTGAAGTCAATCCCTACTCTTTTCCGCTCGCCAAACTCTTTGCAGAAACTGCTCATGACCGCTGCGATGCCAAGATAGTCCAGCCTTGGAGAGTGCAACTCATGTGCCAAAGCTTTGACATCGGTCAATATCTCCAAGGTTCGCTTCCATGCAGCGTCCATGTGACTGGGCACGTCGACAGAAGGATCAAGGGTATCTGTCTTGAGTCGTTCAATGCCAAGCGCCAACATAGTCAGCCGTTGACCAATGTCTTCGTGAAGTTCTGTTGCCATCCGGTGACGCTCTTGTTCTTCTGCTTTGATTACCTTGTAACTCACGCTGGAAAGAGCCTCTTCCCCCTGCTTGCGCACTCTGGACACTAAGCGGGTGATGATCAGGGAGGTCGCCAAAAAGACGGTCATTGCCACGTAACTCTGGAGATCGTTCATCCCTAGGGTGAAAAGCGGAGCAGTGAAGAAGTAATCCAAGCACCCAACCGCGAGCACCGAGACCACGGTCGATGAAACGAAGCTGCCCTTGAGGGACATCAGCACTACGATCATTAGGTAGAGTAAAGCGGCTGTAGCAAGACCAACCTGAAACCGGAAGCAGATAAAGGTTACGAGCGCCAATCCAACTGCGCCTAGCAAACCGGGCACGGCTGAGCGCCAGACCTTATGGATAGCCGCCGTCGTCATCATGGTCATCCTCTTTCCTTCGATTTAACAGCGATGGCTCTGTAGCCATCCAGCTTTATTTCGCAAAACCATCCCGGCCCGTCGAGCGGCTTGGTGACTGGGGCGCATTCCGTCGGTTCGATGAACTCCGCTTTTCTTTTCGGGAGCCTGAGAACGCTATTTTTCATTTCTCAATAACCTTCTTAATTGGCCCTTCCGCGTTTCGTCTCGCGGCGTTCTTCCTGCTAGACTCTGAGGCGTTACGAAACACGTGAAGCGCAGACGAGCAATGAACCCACTCTTCAATCGGGTTGATGTATTCGCAGTCATCGAGCACCAGAAGCAGGAACTAAAGAGCGCATTTCAGAATGTCACGAATGCAGAACTCGACAAAGACCCCATTGCTGTAGCAGCGAGGCTCATCGAGCAGTTCAGCATCAACGTCCCAGTGCTCGATGAAGAGAAGAAGCGTGCGCTCACGCAGGAAACGCAGGTGGATGTCAGTGGTGACCCTCGACGGTTCATCACAGATCGTTCCAGACCCTTCTATGTGGCTGGCACGGAAGTCCGAGTCGTGATCCCCTTTCACGGTGACGCCGCTCTGTTTGAAGTGCAGCCCACGATGTTCACTCTGAACCCACCGTTTGGCGAGGTTCAGGACCACGAATTGCATCTTGTATACCGCCTCACGGATGCGAACTTCGACGTGGACGGGGATGTGAATAGAACCATCGGTCAAGTGAAGCAGTATCTTCAGAGCTTGCAAGGTTCGGCGGAGCAACTCAAGAGTGATATCCAGCAGCTTGTGAACGCGATGATCGCCAAGCGCAAGCAGGAACGAGGAACGCATTCGCAGATCGTGGCTGGTTTGAAGATACTCATCAGACAGGCTCCGCCTCCAGCGGCAGCCACTAGTGTGACAAGTTCTGCTCCTACTAAGGAACTGGAAGAAGAGTGGGACGTGTTCGTTTCGCATGCCAGCGAAGACAAAGAAGCAATCGCTACACCGCTCGCAGAAGCTCTTCAAGCCAACGGTTTGCGCGTCTGGTACGACGATTTTTCCCTCCGGTTGGGAGACAGCCTTCGCCAGTCAATCGACCGTGGGCTTGCCCGCTCACGCTTCGGTGTTGTCATTCTGAGTGCCCGCTTCTTCGAGAAGCATTGGCCGCAACAGGAACTGAACGGCTTGGCAACTCGTGAAGTCAACGGAGAAAAGGTAATACTCCCGGTGTGGCACGGCGTCGGCTTCTCGGAGGTACGGAACTATTCTCCGATGTTGGCAGACCGAATCGCAGTTCAAACGAAGGACGGACTGGCACATGTAGTTCAGAAGATCGTGGAAGCGGTCCGCAATCCCGGTGCTCATGGGTCATAGCAACTCGTCCACAAGTTCCGGGTATGCGTGCTCAACCTCGCGGATCAGATCGCGGGCGGTCTCCAGCCCAAGCGACTCGCCTGAGAGGACGAGGTCGATGGCAACGAGCATCACCCGCGCCAGCATGATCTCCCGTCGGCTGCGCTCCTGCTGTTGGCAAGCGGATGACGGCGAGGACTTCGGGCGTTTTGGTATTGTCCATGTTTGGGGCCTCAACCGTTACGATAGCGGTGGGTATGCAGAGAGCACAGTCAGTCCTAAATTTTTCGCGATCTGCGGATACTTGGCAATTAGCCTCAAAAAATTCCGCCGTGCCCGAGAAGCCGGGCAGTGCGGGAATGCTGATGGATGCCGGCCGATCAATGCCCACCGTTGCATCTTTCTGGCGAGCAAATGCTGGCGAAGCTGGGGTCGTGCGTGCATTCTTATTTTCCTCCGTAAACTGGCTGGGAATAGTGCTGTGAATCAAGGCTCAGCGCAGTTGAACTCAGAGCTACTTTTTCCAGTAATGATGGCGATTTAGCGTGTAGGGCAAGGTGATCCAGCCTGCTGGAAACGCCAAAATCCGGTCTTCCTCAAATGATCTGGAAAGTTTGGGAATTGCCCCTGATTAGCGCCGCAACGTACCCCGAAAGCGGGGCTTTAAGGAATATGCTTCAACGGCTTGTCGCACTTGTGAGCCATCCGCATGTCCAGCAGCCGACGCTCAAGCTCTGCCAGCGCCTCGCATGCACGCGGGTGGTTCGTGCGGACGGCTTCAGCTAACCGTTCATACTCGACGGTCGTGATGTCTTGCTCATGGTCATTGCCCGCCTCCAGTGTCGTTCAGCGCGTACATGTAGCACCGCTTGCATCCACGGTTCGGCACACCGTGCAGTTCGCAGGTTCCGCAGTCCGCGCAGTCACGAATGCACGGCTCGTGCCCAGCGTTGCGGGGATGGTCGTGGTTCAGGACGCAGCGGAAGTCGTGGAAGCCCACGGCAGCCGGGATTGTTGACCTTCGCCTCAAGCTCCACCCGCCGCTCAAGCTCGTTGTGCTGCCGCGCCAACTCCTTCACGTACTCGATCAATTTTTCGGAACTCGCTTCCTGTTTTTCGGTCATGCCTTTCTCCTCTCGTTCTTGCTGGATACAACTCACGCACAAACCTGAGCCGCCCCAGTCACCAGGTTTCCCGCATCGCGGGCATTCCTCCGGAACAAAAAACCTACCCATTTCTGCCTCCAAGCAAAACCAACTTCTCTATGGCTGTGTGTGGTGAAGAGAGAATGGTCAAATTTGACCCCACGCTCTTCACATTCTCTCTCTCTCATCACAACCGTAGAGCTAAGAAGGGAGTGAAGAGAAACAAAGGACTTACAGTCCCAAAAACGACGCCTTCGGTGAAGAGAGAACGCATAATTATGCTTAGAATTATTTCCAAATAGTTGTGCGTTCTCTCTTCACGAGAGAGAGTCATCACAGCACCCCGATTTCTTGGTCAATTCTTGCCTCATTGTTTAGGAGTTCCCGCTTGACCAAAATAGGGTTGTCCGCTCCCTCATTCCACTTGAACATGGCCGCATGACCCTTACCTGTTTTCGGCCCCGTCTTGCGCCTGATGATGTCCTTTGTCCAAGCGTCGTTGACATGGCGATACGCCGTTGATTCCCCTATCATAAGCGCCCGAGACATATCTAAAATCGTCCACCAGTCTTTCTGGGTTTCAAACCATAGAATCTCGGCTGAGCCCCCGAGTTCTTCGTCTTCAATGTCGGTGGCCTGCACAAGCTGGCCGTCCTTGAACTCTAGGGTGAACTCTTCGGCGGGGGCGTTGCGGAGCAGCGCATACATCAGGCGACGCCCCTTGGCATCGTCGCCTTTCGGAAACTGGAGATTGATGACAGTTTCGGCGAACCGTGCCCACGCCGACGAGCCTAATAGGTTGTCCCGCTTGGCGGCGTATCCCTGCCCAGCTTTTATCTTCGGAGCGCCCAGCGTCCCGACGACCGCGATGTTGAAGTGCTTGGCAACGCAGTCAAGGCCGAGCATAAAGCCCGTGACGCATTTGATGTCGTTGATCTCGCTCACGAGCATGTCGACGCCCTCAACCACCAGCACTTCGGGCCGCGGGCTGATTTTTTCAAGATGCCTGACGACCTGCTGCACGGCGTCAATGTCAAACGCTGGCTCCATTCGGCTGTACGGAATTGAGTTGAGCGGAAGCCGCATCCGCTCCATCGTCATCTCGTGGGCCGCTTCGCCTCTGTCCACCGCCATCACGGCGAATGTCCGCCCGTAGGTTTCGTGGCCGAAGAATTTCTCCCCGCGCGTTTGGGCGATCAGCAACTGGTACAGCAGGGTCGTCTTGCTCGCTCCCGAGGGCGCTCCCACCAGCGAGACTTCCCCGAGCGGGAACCAGCCGTCAATCTGCCCCAGCGAAGGGGCGATCACGTACGGCCTGGGCTTCTGCCTCGCAACCTTGGGCGACTTGAACACCAGCCCGAGGCTGTCCTGCCCGAGGCCCTTTGCCTTGCAGTCGTCGCAGGTGCGCTGTCCCACCAGCATCTTGCCGCAGCCGCCCTGGCAATAGCCCCCCGAGTTGTCCTCGTTGAACTTTCCCCTTTTCCTCTTCGGCAACTGCTCCTTTGTTGCGCAGGCATCGCAGACGCTGGTCATACGCTTGTCGTCAATGGGGATGGAGCATTTTTTGCACGGGTGGGTGCCGCCCCTCGCTCCGCTCGGGGCGTGGCTGGCCGCAGGCGCTTCACTCCGTTCAGCAGGCGCTGCTACGATCCTATCTATCTCTTCTATGCTTATCCCGCCCGCCGCTTTCACCTGAGCGTCGTGCTTCGCCTTCAGTTCGGCGAGTTCCTGCTTCACGGACTTTTCTTCAGGTTCTTTGACCGCGCCGAATGTTTCCTCCGCCAGTTCCTCGGCGGTCTCCTCGTCCCAGATGATCCCGTCGTAGCGCTCAAACTCAGTGCTCAGGAAGCTGATGAGGTAGCCGATCCCAGATTGCTTCTCTTTGCGCTCCACATTGCTTGGGCATCCCTGCGCCATGCACTTGAAGCCGATGCCTCCGCCGTCCCAATACAGCGCACAGCCCCTGACGCCTTGGCCGTCATGCCTTCGTCCAACTACTGGACATACTTCAAACGGTATCCACGAGCCGTCCTCTGTTCCCAGCTTGCAGCCAGCCTGTTCCAGCCAATCAAAGAAGCTGTCTGGATCAAAGTCTTCGCTGCACTGCCGAAGTCCCTCGCCGAACCTTTTCTCGCTCACGCCTTCCTTGGCGATCTTCGCGACCAGCCAGTCGGGGATCGGTGTCGGCTCGGTGTCCACCACGCATTCGTACTCTAATTTTGTGTCGGGGTGGATGGACGGCGGCGCGACAACGTATCTTCCATCGGCTCGGAACGAGAACCATTCTGCGCCGTTGCAGTTGCCGTTGACGTTGCCAAGCTCCAATGACTTTTCGGTGTGGGTGAAAATGTAGTGAGGGGAGGCTTTCCCTCCCGACTTGTGTAAGCGGGTGACGGGTTTCTCTTGTCCAAGCTCTTTTGCCCATGCGGCGAGCCACGGTCTCTGATCGAATTCGAGGAAACACGGATCGCCGACCTGCTGACCGCGTGCGGCGAGTCCGATGCCCGCCTCTGGCGTTCTTGTCCACCACTCCTTTATCAGGGCGGGGTCATCGGTTGCGTCTTTCACACCGTGCGCTGTCATGGGTATCTTGGTGCCCGGCTGCAACGGGAACACGCGCAGCCCCATTTTTGCGTACTTCAATGCCCAGTCAAGGTTGGTTGTTGAGTCAGGTTTTGAACTTTCGGTAGTATTAGTAGATAGCATTTTGATTCAACTGAGCCGACCGGAGTAGCTGCCGGTCGGCTTTTCCTTTTGGATTAAACCCTTCCCGCATACGCCAAGGCCAGCCGGACCGCCGCTATGGTTGCGCGGTTGATGTCCGTTATCGCGTGGATGTCCTCGTGGGTCATGCCGTGCTTCAGGCAAGCCTCGATAGTGCTGAGCTTGTCGGGCGTCAGCTTCACGTCTTTGCGCTGTTTGCGCTGCCTTGATGTCTTGCTCATTCGAACTGCCTCATAAAGCTGGTTCATAGTCCGAAAATTCCTTAACTACTAGATACTGGTGTTCTGACGATTACTTAATTTCTCCGCTGCCGAACCTTCCAATAGAGAGGCGCGATCCTTACCGCACGCCGTTCAGGGAGATCATCATGGAAGAGAAGAACAAGCGAGAAACACCGAGGTGCGAATTCAAGGGATGCCTGCCGCACTCCGCCATACCCGCTTATCTGTTGATTTGGAACCTGCCGAGCGGCCCGGTCGTGAAATGGTCGTGCACCGGGCATCGTTTCAGCTTTGGCGGGAACCGCAGCTACGCAGTGGCGAAGTTTGAATGCTTCGAGGAAAACAGGAATCCGCGCCGTCACGAGCTTGCTGCGCCGCTGGACATACCGGAGGAGGCAACGCTGCGCGAGATGACAGGGGAAGAAGAGCGGGATTTCGGCGAATCTGACGAGGAGACGCCCACCTGCGTCGATCCCGAGTGCCTCAATCCCGCCCGGCGTGGCGAATTTTGCAACGAGTGCCAGTCGCGATGGGAGGACGAGCAACACGCAAAAGCTGCTTCTGCCGAAGCAGAGGGTCGCCCCCGAGCCATCAACAGGCGCAGAGGATTCTGACCCGGCGCGAAAGCTGCTGGCCGGCGGCGAGATACCCTTCAATCGGATTTGAGGCACCGCTTCGCCTTCAGGCTCACAGTTGATGCGCTGGACTTCTCCTTCAGCGAAACCAGACCATGCTTCATACTTTCTCCGTGATCTGAACCAGTTCTTCCTCCAGCTCGGTTGATTCCTGTTCTGCTCGCCAGACCCGACCCGTTGGAGGCGCTGGGTATTCCTGCAACAGGCTGCCCGTAAGGCGGTCAGCGCCTTCGCCGCTGCGCTCGCCCGTGCATTGCTTGAAGAAAAACGGAATGCCTGCGTTGTTCGCCTTCATGTACAAGCGATAAGCCCATGCCAAATCCATAGTGCGGCGACCCGGCAAAGCCTCTCGCATTTCCTTGCGCCAGTCGCCGTTCTCATCCCACTTGTATTCCTCGCCGAATCCCGACTCGCCTCCGGCGATGAGCCAACCGATGCCGTCGAGGTTGATATCTTCCGAGATGTCTTCGAGCAGCGGTTCAGCCGAAATGAAACGCACCGCTTCGGGGTGAATGGGAACCTTGCGGAGCGAATCAATCTTGCTGAGCGTCAGCTTGCAGCCCGTGGAAGTTCCCAACCAAACGTTCGGATACGGCCAATCCTTGGGCAGATGGTCGATGATTCTTTCCGGTCTCTTGGTCAAAATCTGGTACGTGAGATGCGGCGTGTCCTTGATGACCTGCCACGCGGCGTCCCGCCAATGCGTGTGGTACAGGCCGCCCCTGCCGCCCGAGATGCGGTGCTGCGCGAGCCACGGGTCGCCAATGAGCCTGAATCTTCCAGGCTCCGTCTCCACAGAGGAACTCTGCTTCCCGAACGTCCTCCCGTCCACGGCGGCGTGGAAGAAATCCGAGAGCGAGCAGGTGAATACCCGGACTTGCTGATCCGTGCCCGCCAGTTCCCCTTCCCATCTGTACGGGTCTCTCCACGTCTTAGTGAGGTAGATGTCCGCCCACGGGTCTCGTGTGCCGAAGCCCATACTGGGGAAATCCAAATAACAATGGCAGCACTCAGGTGCGCAGCGCGTGCAGCCCATCCAGCTGTTCCATGTACGCCCTGTCCAGGCGATTTTGCTTTTCTTCATACTTCCTCCTCAACTTTGTTGTACTCAAACTCGCAGAGGAGCAGGCTGAGCAACTCGTCTATCTCGGCCTGCGCCAGGGTTACCGTCTGGTCACCGCCGACCTCGGCAGTGGCGAGCAACTTGGCCTGCACGCTTGAGAGGCGGTCGTACTCTTGCTGTGTCATTCGTTTCTCCTTGGAAAAATGTTTTGGGCGGCGGCTTTCGGTGACCCTTGCGGGTTCCTGCTCGCAGCTATCAGAAACCGCGCTTGCCGACCGTCCAATCCTATTCGCCCGCCGCCGTGCTCTTGGACTTCTTGGTCTGCTTGTTGATGATGTCGCCGATCTCTTCAGGCTTCATCTTGCCGATGTCTTTCGGCGTGTATCCCAGCTTGCCGAGTTCCGCTTCGTCGGCTTTTGTGATCATCATTTTCACGGAAGCCGTCGTGCTGGGTGGTTCGTTGGATTCGTCCGCAGCAGCGGCGCTCTTGGACTTCTTGGAGCGCCGTGGCGTCGGTGCGGGAAATTCCCCGATGTCCGCTTGGTTGTCTGGGGGCGGCGGAACTTCGCCCGCTGGTTTCGGAAGCACTGCGTCAATTTCTTTCAGCAGGTCGTCCGTGTCTGGCAGCGGAAGTATCGGGATGGGCGGCAGCGTGCGTTCCTTGGCCTTCGCCGCCGCAGTGAGGAGTTCCTGGGGAACCGCATCCTTGTGTCTCTCAATCAGACCGATGAGGTTTGCGAGTTCCTGTAGGAGGTTGTCGGTTTGTCTTTCCGCGCGATCCTTCTTCTCTTCCAACTGCTGCTGGATCGCTTCGGGTGAGGGTTCAATTACGTCTTCGCCCTCGTCTGGTTCGTCTTCTGGTTCGGCTTCCACTGGGACGGGGTTGGGGCAAGCCTGCATCTCTCCGTACATCTTGATGAGCTTGCGTACCCAATCGGCGGAGACCCCGTAAAATTCGAGGCAGAATTCCGACCACGTGTACGCCTTCGTGACGCCGTCCTGCACGATGGCGATCTTGCAGCCTCGCCCTCGCACAGGGAGGGAGTCCCGCAATGCGTGGACAAATTCCACGTTCTTTGCGAAGTACTTCCTGAACTTCTGGGACGCCCGACCGATGCAGATGTTGTGCTGCACGAGAATGCTTTCGTCAACGTTGGACACGTACCAATCCACCGTGACCTTCTCGCCGTTGTACATCACCATCGCATCGCAGCCCTCGCCCTCAACCTCGGGCGGCTCAGCCATTGTGTCGGTCAGAACGACCGTGCAGAAGGGCTGTTTGTCTATCTCCGCCTGACGGCGCTTGTTTTCCGCTGGGTTTGAGGTGTCCCCAGCGATGTTGTCTACTGTTGCCTGTGTTGCCGGTTTTTTCTTAGCCATTGGTTGTCCTTTTGTAATTTTCTTTCCAGACAAAATCTGGAAATGATTCGGTCTTCCCATCTGCCCCAATCGGTGGTGCGTCCGTCGTGTCTGTCGGCGTAGTCTTGAGTCTCGCCAGAGTCCTCCCAAGAGCGTCCATGACTCCGTGCTCACCCTGCGCCCCTCGCCTAAGTGCTGGCCGCCTCACGCAGGCTCCCTCTTGGGAAGTTGTGGGTTGGTTTAAGTAAGGCACCCACCGTGCCATGCACTCACACTAGGGCATGGGCAAAAGGGCACGAATGGATCAACTTCGGAAACTTGGGGGCGACTTGATCTGAGCGTGAGGAGTGGTTAGGCAGGGCTACTGCGAGGCGAAATCGTGCAACTCTTTCAGTTTTTCGGCCAACCTTTTATATAGCCGGGGATGGTCTTCCTTAAAGTCAGCGAGCTTCCGGTGAAGGTCGGATGCTGACCATTCGGTATGCTTGGGCTTTTTCTGCTCGTTGCCTTCGTCTTTGCCGTCCGTGTGTCTGCTCGTGAGGATCACCGCCAAATTAGTCAGAGGATCGCCCGCGAGTAACGTTCGTCGTGCGACCACCGTCTCGCTTGGCTTGGAACTATCGCGAGTGAAATCGCTGGGCCTAGAACCGAGAAGTTTTTTGGTGTCCGCGAACATCGATACATAGAGCGTGAGGTAAAGCAGCCCCTTTGATTTTAGGAGTGTAGTCTCCATCGGAGCGGTGTAGGCGTCGGCCAGTGCCTCCACCCAAGTCAGAGAATCTTGAAGGAGGTCCAGCGCCTCTATTGCGGTTTTGGGCCGACACTCGAAGCCGACAGGCAGACGGTAATTGGACGATTCTGCTATCAGAAACAGTTCACGCTGGTAACGATGGATTTTGTTTCGGAATGCCTTCGCTGTATTCGCAACAGCTTCCAAATCCTCGCGGATGGCCAGCCCTCGTTTTTCTTCCGTGTCCATAACAGCGTCTTCTTGCTCGTTCGTAAACACTGGTTCTTTCTCTACCCCCTCACGCAACCGGGTCGCCTCAGGACTTAACTGTGCCAGACAAAAGTAGACGACCCGCCGCCGACACCCGGCAGCCACCAGCCTCTCGACCTCTTTGCCGATGTCCTCGATTTCCCCCTTCTTGTACTTCTTTCGAATGAAATCCGGGAGTCCGTCTGGCACCTGTAACTCCTCTCTCCATTTGCCTCCCTCTTCCCATCTCTCGATCCATTCTTCGTTTAGGCCGAGGCGGTCGGCGAGCAACGCCTCGCTGATTCTCTTTCGGTCGATTGCTTTGGTCTTCAGTGTCGTCTTCGGCTTACTCATGTTCGGGATTCCGCAGTGACTCCATTGTAGCCGCCGTCTTCTTTCCAATCATCCTCCGATCAAGTCGCCGCCGAGAATCCAGACTTGAACCATTTTTGCCTCCCTCAAGATTTCATAGCCTGAATAAACGATGAAGCGGTTTGACAAACAAAGCGAGACGGACAGCGCCTCTGAGATTCTTCCAGTCACGGTGATCGGGCACGCCGACGTCACCTCCGTCATTCCTGCCTTGACTGTCTCGGCGGCTTCTTCGGTCGTAATTGCCGGGCAGCCCGCCGCGTTGCAAATTGCCGCGAGCGATACTAACGTTTCTTCCGCAACGCCACGTAAGCGGACAGGAAAGCGCATGAGCCGTCGAAGTGGCCAATCGGGACACGTAGAAAAGTCGGGGAATTGGTACGTAGTGCGCTATTGGATCGACATACCGGGGCAGCCGCAGAGAGCCCACAAGCGGGAACGAATCTGTCCCGTGAGTGGCGCGGGTGCGTTGTCAGAGAGCGCACGGAAACGGAGGGCGAGAGAAATCGTCCAAAGGAGTGGAGCCGATACGGTCGAGCATTTCGAACGGACTGTTTTGCACCTGACGGGCGTCACGTTTCGACAGCAAGCCGAATCATGGTACGACGGAATGTCGTCTCGAAAGTCCAAGCCAGTACGTCCCTCGACGCTTGCGACATGGGACGGCATCCTCCGCAACATCAATGAGACCCTCGGCGATCTGCCGTTGGCAGCGTTGGTGGAAGACCAGACACCGGTTCGGGATTTCGTACAGATGATGTACGACGAAGACTACGAGCCTAAGACGATTCGCAACTACTTGCAGGTTATCAAGGGTGTGGTTGCGAGTGCGAAAGACTTGAAGTCTCGAAAGCGGTTGTTTCCCGTCGCTTGGGATGACGAGTACATCGACGCCCCAGCGGTGGGTGAACAGCGAACGCCGTCCGTAGTTGGACACCAGATGTCTTTGATCGTCCAGCGTGCTCAAGGGCTGTATCGGGTGATGTTCACCGTCAAAGCCGCCTCGGGTTTGAGGTTCGGAGAAATTCTCGGACTCAAGATCGAGAATGTCTTGGACAATTGCAGCCGTCTCTGCATCATCGAAAAACTCTGGAAGAACGAGCAGCAGGACTTTCTCAAAACCCCCAATGGCAAGCGCTACATCGAGCTTCACAGCAGCATCGCAGCATTGCTGCGGGAACACATCGGTCAGCGTAAATCCGGCTACGTGTTCTGTACGGACACGGGTGAGCCGTTCGACCAGTCCAACATTCTCAAGCGTGTGCTGCACCCGATTCTGATGGGTGATGAGAACACGCCGGGGATTGTGGTGAACATCAACGACAAGTCCTTCACAGGCGTCAAGGCTGGTGCTCACATTTTCCGCCGTTTCCGTAACTCGCACTTGCGTGCATCCAACGTCCCGACTGGCTTGCTCAAGTATTGGATGGGGCACAGCCGCAAGCAGGACATGACCGACGTGTACGACAAGAGTAGCGAGGATGCTGAATGGCGGGCGGAAGTCGCAGAGCAGATCGGCACTGGTTTTACGGTGCCGAGTTGTACCGATTGTACCGAAAAAGAAAAAGAGGCGACTGGAGCCGTCGCCTCTAAGTAGTTGATGGAACAGGAGAAATTGGTTGCGGGGGTCAGATTTGAACTGACGACCTTCGGGTTATGAGCCGGAAGAAAGAATAGCTCGTCTTTGCCTCTCAATGATTTACGTATCGGATGTAGGACGGTGTTTTGTGCTATTACGGGGTGTTCTGTTCCCAGTTTGTTCTCCAACTTGTTCCCAGTTGCCTCGGAATAACGTTTCGTTGGACCTGGAGACCGCCTCGTGTGGAGGATGTTATCGCATTGAACCCAAAAGACCGCGGACGAGTTATGCACGTCTATTCGAACGCTGTAATCCCGAGGGGGGAAATAAATGAGCGAACAGTATCGCAATAACTGGGGAAGTCCAGTGACCCTTGGCATCTGTCACCACTACGCGTGCCCCTGCTGTGATGGAAGTGGACAAAAGGACGGTAATGGAAGGGAACCAGCCGAGTATTCTCTGGTGATTGTTCCTAGCCATTTGCGAGATATGAAAACCGTGCCGGTTCTCAGGCTCTATGACGAGGAACTAGAATCATTGGTGAACCTGATAAGCGAAGCTCTTACAACAGCTTTCAGTGAAGTGGAAAGCGAGATTTGCAACGAGAGCGGGTACGAGGCAGCAGTGTCCTTCAGTTTGACGCAAAATAAAAACGGCCGATTGGGCGAATACAGCCTGCATGTGGTAGGCCGCGGAGTTGATGACATTCTTCCCGTTGACAGCAAGGAACTCCAAGCTTTTGTGGAGGAAGTCTCCGAAATGAAGGAGTTTTATGAGGCATACCGAAGAAGATTGGCTGAAGAAGAGGATCGGGAGCGAGAAGCGAAGTCACGAATGAAAGGGAAAACGCTAGACGAGATTGAGGACGAAGCGAAGCGAGCAAGTCCTTTCATGGCGCAAGACGCGCAGGAGTCTCGAGTCGTTAGGGTTTTGTTGGCCTCGGCATTCTTTGTCGGCCCTAACATCGACCGGCTAGTCTCCTTAACTTGCTATTCACGGGACTTCATAGCGGAAATCTCTGTCCGAATGCACGACTCTGGACTATGGGCCGACCGCGAGGTTTGCGTCGGCCATTGGTTCGACGACGAATTTGAATGGACTGAACTCGGTTTAAGGCAAGATTGCCTTGTTGCGAGTGGAGACATGGTCAAATGCTCTTGTGGAGAAAACGGAACATTGGACTACTGCAGTTCGGGGCGAGCATAGTCTAACAATGCGCCGTAAGTGTAGACAGTCCATAGTTCCTCGCATGGGAAGCACTGCAACTCAAGGACCTGACGCACTCAGTTTCAAATCCAACTGACACCAGAACTGACCCATGCACACTGTCGCACTCCACCGCGGTCCATCTGGTCCCAACTTTGTTTGTACGAAGGTGCATACACAACCGCCGTGGATTTGTAGTAGGGCGGGGAAAATGGTTTCAGAAGTACTCGGTTGCCTTTTCTAGCCTAACGGGATATTCCAACAAAGGATCTCGTCCAAACAGGTTCGCCAAAACGGAAAGAGCTCTGGGGCCACGTGCGTAGCGGCTGGTCGGCATAGACTGCATGCGGAAGCCGCCCAATCCAGGCGCTTCCGCCATCGACGCGAGATTCTGCAACCATTCCGTGCTCAGCGGCCATGGATCCCAGCAGGGCCGTCTCCACGACTTGAATCGTCGCTGTCCGGAGATCATATGGCTTGTCGTGCAAATAACCACCCTTGGCACGCCCAAGCGGCCAACACTCGCTGGATCGAAAAATTGTGCTCGGGGTCTAACGGAGGTCGCTGCTCGTCTGTCGGATACGTTTGTTATAGGTCGGTCGTATAGATGGGCCCAGTAGGGTACTGGCAGCCATCTCGCCGATTACCGGGGTTTGGCCGATAAAACCGGAACGCCAGTGCCATGAGCCGGGCGACCGCCAGGATCAGGGCCATCTCGAGAAACAGCAGTTTCGTTTCAGGCATCAGTTGCGATGCGCCTAGAGAAGTCTCAGCAATTCAGATTATTGATTATTGAACAAATATGATAAACATTCTTAAGCAACATACCTAAGAATCGAACCTTATGATAACCACTAATTATTCGATCTACATAGTGGCTGGTATTGTGGCAGTCATAGCTACGGTTGTGTTCGGCCTGAACAAAGCACTCAGGCTCGCCAATTGGCCAGCCCGAGACCGCAAGCTAGCAGTGTGGAGCACCACTGTGGTTCTCGCGTCGTGGTTCTTAGCGACGCTCTTGCTGTCTCTCGCTGGAGTCTACAGGGCGACGCCCTCCCAAACCCCATCTATCCTGTACGGTGTACTTGTTCCAATTGTGATTGGCGTCCTGCTTTTTTGGAATCAGCAAGCGGTCAGGCGGGTTGTCCAGTCAGTACCGCAGGCGTGGCTAGTAGGCGTCCAGGCGTTTAGAGCGCTCGGGTGGATCTTCATCCCGCTTTACGTGAATCGACGTCTGCCGGCCGTCTTTGCTTGTGTGGGCGTGGGCGACTTGATTGTCGCGGTGCTTGTCCCGCTGCTAGCCATTGCTTCATTGCAGAAGTGGAGCAATGCCGATCTGTTGGTGCGCGCGTGGAACTTGTTTGGGATTGGTATTCTGGTTGCGGCAATGATGGCCGGTGTTCTAACTTTACCCTCGAGATTCCAGGTGTTTGTGTTTAGTGAGCGAAGTGAGCCAATAAGCGTGTTCCCTCTAGCTATGATTGCTGTGTTTCTGGTGCCGCTAGCCACGTTGTTGCACTTAGCTTCGTTGACAAAAGTGGGGCAAACGACACGTGCGACAAATCACTTAAGTTGAATCTGCTAATTGTGAGAATTTGGTCAGAGTCTTAGAGCTCCTCCGCCCTCGACTGCCATCACTGCTCCCGTAATTGAAGTCGAGGCAGAAGATAGGAGAAAAATCATTGGCGCTATAATGTCTTCAGCTTCACCAAGCCTCCCACTTGGTGTTCGTGACTCCCAATAGGGGATCAGTCTCTCACTGTCAGGATACGCAGCGAGCAAATCGCCCTTTATTGGTCCGGCGGATATCGCATTGACCTGAATATTTTCTGGGCCTAGGTCGACAGCAAGGTAACGCACCAGTGATTCCATTGCCGCCTTCGCGGAGCCCATGCAAGCAAAGTGCTCTATATATCGGTGCGCGCCGGGTGAAGATACACAAATAATCTTCCCGCCACCTCGTCGGGCCATTAATCTCCGGCATCGGAGCGCTCCATGATGCAGGGAAACCACATTTGTGTTGAAAGCTCTTTCCCAGTGAATCTCCGTCACTTGATCGATGGGCGCTATGATGCCGTTAGATGCATTGTTAATGAAAAAGTCAAGACAACCAAATCTGGAATCAATTTCATCAAAGATTCTGTCGAGTTGCTCTATTTTCGCAACAGACCCCCAAACATGTACAGCCTTCCCTCCCCGATCGCGGATAGCGGCCGCCTTCGCCTCTCCCTGATCCCGCGAGTGGAAGGAGTTCACTATGACTTGAGCCCCGAGATCCGACAGCCTATCAACGATGACGGAACCGAGTCCACGACCTGACCCCGTGACCAGGGCAATCTTTCCTTCAAACGGTTTCTCGTGGCGTTTGCCATTCCCAGCCGATGCCCATGCAAAGCCATCCCTCCACAAGTTGGCTGTGTCCGGTGAATATTCCCCTACGGTGCCCCGATGCGTGCCTTCAATGTGTCGCTTTGGAGTGTTTCGATGTGGAGCCAAGTCCACTGTGCTATTCGAGTTCTGATCCTCCGCTGCACTCCGCCACCAAGCGTCCTTTTTCACTCCGGTTTCACCTAGGGCGCGGCGCCAAGCACTGCCTAATTCGGGCTCCGGTCCGGGTTCCTCGGTCCTTGGAAGGGTTTTAATCCCAACTGTCATTCGAGGCGAGACTCCACTAACTAAACTATCGATCAATCGCGTCAATTCGCCGATCGTCGTCACTGACTCTTCAGGTAAGGCAAGGTCCGACGGTAGTTCGAACTCGCGCAACAGCGCGGCACCGATCTCTACACGTTTCAGTGAATCAATGCCCAGATCGGATTCGAGGTCCGCATTGACATTAAGAAGGGCGATCGGGTACCGCGTAAGTTCGGCGAAGACCCTCCGCACGCGCGTGGACGTATCGTTCATCAGTCTGCTCCAACAGCTGTTCCGGTTTCAGATACTTCTCCAACTCGCTTCGCCACCAAATCGATAGCCCGAAATATTACGTGTCCGTGTGGATCGCATGCTTCGGCCCAGCGATTGCTCATTTTTCCCTCGGACAAGCGAGGGTTGTCACCCCAAAGAGTGATCGCTTTGCCGGAGGTGACGAGTGTGTTGTCGTTGGTACCAGGACGGATCTGCAACTCGCCGCAGGCTACTGGCACATATAGCGGAAAAACCCCATGTACGTCGCGGTGAATCATTGCAAACCGACATGTGGCATCCAACAGCACAACGGGACCCAATGCATCTTTCATGCTGGTTGGCGTGGCAGTTCCATCAAATTGAAAGGTTGCGCGCCGAATCCGTTCAGAGATCTCGATTCGGGTTATGGGGCAAAATGGGCCAGACAGTCTTACTACCGTTCCTGAAAAGTGGTATGGGTCAGGGAGGCGATCACTCACGACACCGAACGCACCAGTCACCAAAGAAGGGAGAACCTCTGCGCATGGTTTCAGGCGCACGCGGCACTCAAAGTGCAAAGTACTAGACTTGACCTCGTGATTGGAGGGATGCAAACCATCGGATAGGAGGCGGACGCGGATCGTGCATGAGTTTGGAGAACATTTCTCGATAATAAGATCGCTGCGCAAAACGGAAGATTTCTTGTCGCGTACTCGCACAAAGCGCAACCATCTAAGGTTCTCGGTTGCGTACACTACCCAATCAGGTCGTACTGTGCGCGCTGCTTGCATTGCGAGATCAATCTCAAACGATCCAGGAATTGTGGGTTTTCCACCGACAATATGATTGCTCGCAAGTGGAAACGTTTCTAGACTTATCGTCCATGAAGGCCCGGAAAACGTATTCCCTTGTCCGCAGAATGGTTCACGGTACCATTCAAGTTCGCGATCCGAGATCGTTATGATTGAGGCAACCTCGGGTTTACCTCCGAGGAGTTCGGTGAATAGTGCTGCGCCCTCACCAGTGGTTACTGGCCGGAGCTGCCTGGCCGCCGCCAAAGCAGCATATTCTGACCCTTTGGTCATTCCAACCGATGCCCAGCCGAGCCACGCTATGCTCGTCCAGTCCTCGCCCAGTGAACGTCGCTCCACCGCCAGTCGGTTCATTGCCTCATTCGCGCTACCATAATCGGGCTGCCCGTCATTGCCAAGAAAACTGAACGTGGATGACAGGACATGAAATGAGACTTTCGGGTTTGCGGAGGCGCATGCACTAGCCAGAGTTATCAAGGTCCCGACCTTTGTATTGACTACCTGGCGAAATTCTTCAAGGCTCCGTTTGCCCAACCCACCCGAGATCTGGATACCGGCACCGTGTACGACCAGGTCAAGTCGTCCGAACTCCGCTCGTAAACTTGAAATCAGTGCCAATACCGCTGAGTCGTCGTTTAGATCGATCCTTCGATAGTGGACGCGCCCGGGTAATAGGCTCAATCGATCGAAGGATCGAGCAGCCTCACGGGCGGCACGAATAGCCTCGAAGCGACGCTTTAACTGGGAAAGCGATATGTCCGGTTCGCGAGCAGCTTCTTCCCGGTAGAATTCAGTCTCCGACCTGTCAAAGGACTCGTCGTCCATCAATCTAATCTCAGACGGAACTGTGTCGATTGCACTTCGTCCGACAAGAACGACTGTGCATTGAGTCTGACGTACCAGGGCTTCTATCAATACGTTCGTCACTCCACGTGCACCACCTGTTGCGAGCACTACCGAAGAAGAGCCAAGGCCGGGGTCTCCTGGGGCCGCCAACCGGTTGAGCTCCTCGAGGCGCAACGTGTTGCGCTCTGGATTCCAGACGGTTTCTAACTCCCCGTCGCGAGGTCCAAGCCCCCACTCCATTGCAAGGCGACCTAGCCCAGACTGAATGTTGTCATCGCCCGTTACAACGGCTTTGCAGAGCGCCTTTGGGAGTTCTCGCGCCACGGATTTCAACAGGCCCGCCGAAAGTCCAGTCCACGGGTGCGGAAAGCCGCTCGCTGATAGCGCGTCCAAGCAAAGAGTGCCTACCGCGACCTTTCCCTCCCCAAGGGGTCCTGCGATTGTACGCATCACGACGAAAAGAAGATCCAGAAGCAACCTAGACGCAGAACTCAGAGAAGACAGTCCGTCGGTCGTTCCGATGCGTTTGACGGCGATGATCGTGTCGAATCGCTCGATTCCCACCTCCATTAGTGCTGAGCGAACAGACGTGTCAGAACTCATGTCGACAGAGACTGCACCGGGCACCGCAATCCCGATGGGACTCAACACGATGACCTCGGCCGCGAGACTCAATTCTCCGGTCAAGGCAACTAATCCATCGGTCAAAAGCAGCACTCTGCGCCCGGCATAACTGCGGGGCACCTGTTCTGTCTGAACACGGTTCGGCCAAACTCTTGCAGTTGCAATTCGAATAGGGGGCGCAACTCCAATCGGCCCTGTCACTTCAAGCGTCGCTCCCGGGAGGCGGACTCTAGAAGGACTCCCAGTACGTGCCAGATCCAAAGCCAGTGCGAGTTCCCGTATTCCTTCAGCGCCACTGAGGTGTGGACTCTTTCCGGGCAGAACGTCTCCATGTCGGTCGGGACCTCCACTGTCCACACGTACCGTTGCGAGCACTGGTACTCCCCAGATCGAAGCATTTTCGATCGTCGTCACGGCGAGAAGTAGCGCCCCTTCACCGAATGGGTTGGCGTTAACGTCGAACACTTCGGAGGCTGTTATGGCGTTGAGACCGCCGGAAAGTACCAATTCACAAGTTTCGTCGTTAAGCAATTGTTCCGCAAGTGAAAATGCTTCGACTAGCGAACCACCTGGACCCGCATCCAACACGAGATTCGGCCCCTGTAGATCGAAGAAGTTAGCAATGCGCCCTGCGGCGACGTTTGGCATTAGTCCAGGAAGTGTATATGGACCAGAGGGAAGCGAATTAGAAGTGAGTATCGATTCCACAACCACTCCGCCCCCTGTGACCCGCCGCACGCGATCGGCATACAATCTATGGTTGACGCGAAGTGAGAGGTCTGTCTTTCCACGAAGTCCCAAGACGACTCCAACCTTCTTCCGTCGCTCTTTCCATGGAACTCCCGCAAGCGCTCGATACGCAGTTCGCAACGCGAGGCGATGTGAGCGGTCCATATGTTCGAGCACATCGGGCAGTATTGCCGGCCCCTGGGGTAGCGAAAGATCCTCCTCTCTGAAAACACACGCTTCAGAACGCTCCGGCGTCGCAAATTGGACTCCGATTCCAACGACAGCAAGAGACTTGCGGGGAGAAGGAGATGGTTGAGGGCCAATCTCGGACTGGCCTGAGTCAAAACTTTCAAGCACTACGTGTACATTGCTTCCCCCAAAGCCGAAGCCGCTTACGCCGGCTCGAAGAGGAGTGTCCACCCAAGGCTCGGGTACTGTGCCTATTTTAAAAGACTGTCCTAGCTTCATAGCTGCTGGAGGAGCGTTAAACGAGGTTTGGCCAGGCATGGTTTTGTGAGACATCGCTAGACAGACCTTTACAATCGATGCAGCTCCGGCTGTCCAGCCAGTATGACCTGTGATCGCTTTCAGGCTGCCCAGATTCATGGGCGGCCCTCCGGCTTCTCTGTTGAACACCGCCTTTATTGCCTGGAATTCCGTCGCGTCGCCGACGGGAGTGGATGTCGCATGAGCTTCCAAATATTGCGCTGAGGTCGGGTCGAGCCCTGCGCGTGCCCATGCTCGCTCCATGGCTAGAATCTGGCCCTTCGCCGAAGGAACAACCACCGAAGCACTTCGTCCGTCGCTCGACACACCTACACCCTTGATCAAGGCCAGTACTTTTAAGCTAGCTGCAAGTGCGTCCGAAAGACGACACAGAGCAAGGACCGCAGCGCCCTCTCCAAACACAACACCATCAGCATCACGATCGAAGGGCCGACTGCCGATCGCTGACAACCCTCCGAACTGGGCGAATAGACAGTTATTCGCGGGACCCGGCCCGAAGAAACCCCCACAAAAGGCCATGTCACAAGATCCGTCCCGCAGAGATCTTACACCCAGGTCAACCGCTTGCAGCGACGAGGCGCACGCGGCATCCACCAGAACAATGCGTAAAGGCGTTCCAAGAATTCGTTCTCCAACCTCGCGAGCACACGAGAGGGGGGCTAGTTCTGAAGTCTGTCGCCCAGTCGAAAAAAAAGCTGCCTTGATTTGAGTCGCAATTCGGTCGCGCTCCTCCCGCGACGCATCGCATTGGGAGAGACGGTTTATGAGATCTGTGCCAAGCAATGCCTCGTCAAATTCGCGGATTCCATCGCTGGTCGCCCCTAGAAACAGCGCCCGACGGTTCGGCTTCGGACTATCGCCAACAGCCTCTACGCATTGATCTAAGGCAGATGCCAAGAACCGCTGAGCAGATGTGAATCCGGCGGCCTCCTGAGCGGAAAATTTAGTAGGCACCGGTGGCCGTTCAAGTATAAAACCTCCCAAGAGAGAATAAGTTTTGTCCTGCTGAGGTGCTCCGATTCTCAAGAAATCCTGAGCCATCTCGGGTTCTTTTGTCGCAGCATCGGATAGACCGCTTCGGCCTTCCAGAAGCGCCTGCCATAGGTCACTCGGATCCTTCGCGCCCGGGAGAACACAGCCTGCTGCAACGATTGCAATTTGGACATCCTCACGGTCTACGCGATGCGTGTCTGTATCGTTTTTTGATCTCCACTCCCGGTGCCTCCTATCCCCTGTCGATTGCGCCGAGCCCCTCAACTCTTCGATCGCCTGGACCGAAGCGTTTTCATTGCCCTTTGGGAATGGGGTAAATACCTTTACCTCATCGTTTAGCACCTGTCGGACGAAGCTTCCCAGAATGGTGCCACCACATTCAACGAACGATTTCGCCCCTCGATCTCGCAAAGCGCGGAGTGCTACAGGAAAATCGAGGGGACGCACAAAATGTTCAGATAGACGGAATCCTATCTCTTCAGCGCGATCAAAGAGGCGGCCGTCAATTGGAGAATATACCGGCATCTGGGGCGCCTTCGTTGGAAGCGACCCAAGAGCATCAGCAAAGACTCGGATAGCAGGCTCGAGGAGTGGTGTGTGAAACGGATAGGCGGACATTACACGCCTCGTGCCCAGGCCCAGTGTTGGCGCCTTGGCCTCAAGTTCCTCCAACGCAGCAAAAGTGCCTCCAATCACTACCTGTAGGTCGTGGTTGGTAACGGCCAGCCACGCGTTGCGCACTCCATCAAGAAGTTGAGCTCTTGCACTTGCCGGACCAAGCACAGCTAACATTCCGCCGATTGATCCGATTGCACGCAAAGTACGGATTCTGAGGCATGCAACGACCAGACCATCCTCTACGCTAAAGGCGCCACCAATTGCGAGCGCAGAGATCTCGCCCAAGCTGTGCCCAACCAAGGCTGCTGGTCGTATACCCTTCTCCAGAAGCATCTGCGCAGAGCCGAGTCCGAGGAGAGTGATCCCGAGTTGAGCGAGGTCCGGACACCCAGCTAGGCGACGCGCATGCTCATCCTCTGACCGGCTTTGCAGCAAATCCAAAAGCGATGCGCCGAGCAAATCCTTGCCGATCTCGTCAGCATAGGAGATCCAGTCAGCAAGCACGCGCCCGTTTTTGAGCATCGCCCTAAGGGCGACAGGGTCGTATGAGCCCTGACCCGGAAAGAGGAAAATCGGGCCCGCTTCCAGATTTGGAAGCGGAGTGCTTGCGCACACAAAATCTCCGTCAGAAGGGAAGGAGCGTTCTGACCCAACTTGCCGCGCAAGCGCAACTGTACCGGCGTCAAAAAGTTCGCGTGTCCGACCGCTAAGAACTCGGTCTGCGAATGTCGGCGACGTCAGGCTCTCCCTGATACGCACCCCATAGGAGCGCATCCATGCCGGTGGCGCGGTGGGCCGACCTGTCTCCTTCGCCACCGCAACGACAGTCTGAAAACCAGCCGAGACTGGGGTACCGTCGTGTCGCAAGACTCGGAAACAGAACCGTACTGAAACAGCAGTGATTTCCTCCACACTCATCAGCACTACTGCACGCTCTCCAACACCCAAGGAATTCATGTTCCGGGCGTAGGCTTCTTGAGTAAGGAAGAGAAAGTTCTCCAACATTTGGGGCCCATCGGATGACCCGTCTACGATCTCGCGAAAGAACAAACGTTCCCTGGCCTGACATTGGAAAATGAAGTTTGTCAAAAAATGATGAGTGCCGTAGGCCATCGTGTCGTGGAAAAGCACCCGATATTGAATGGCGAGGAAATTCATAGTGCATCATCCTTAGGAGCCTGCAAGCCTACCCATCGACTGGTGTACCGCTCGCAGGTTTCAACGAAACGCCGAGACCAGCCCGGGCCTAGCGTCAGGCTCACCAGCCCGCCCCGAGCCTCGTCAAGAAGAACATTGAGTGGCGGAGGAAATTCATCCAAATGGTGATGGACCCGAGCATCTTCCATCACTAGGCCAGCAAGGGCTACACGGCTCCCATTGAGCAGCGAGGGCCAGTATTGTTTGGGCAACGATGCGAAGTCCGAGAAAATCTGCTCAGGGGTTTCCAACTGGGTGTAGGTGATTGCTATCCCCACGCCCTCGGCCAGAGTCTTGGCGTGATTAGGATGAGCGGCCAAAACGCCCGATAACTTCGATGGGTTGTGCATACATAAGAACCAGAGCGCGCGACCCGCACCGCGATAAACGCCATCCAAATCAGCAAGATTTCGAACCCCGGAAAACGATTCGAGACGTTCTTTATTTAATGCACCTGAACTTGCTGTAATCGAAAATCCCGCACCGCCCAGCACGAGCGAATATTCTTCATCGAACTCTGGAACATCGGCCCAGCGCTCGGGGGCTAGCGATACGGGAGGAAACGGCCATGAAACACCGTTCCAGAATCCTAGTCCCGTCCAAAACATAAACCGATATCCGGGGGCGAAATAAGTCGATCGAGGATTTGCTGAATCTTGAACGAGCGCATAGCGGGCTGAGATTCCGACCGCATAGCCCTCCCAGAAGAAGATTCGCCGCGTCCACGGTACTTGTGCTTCTAGACAGGACAAGCGCGACATACTCAAACGTCTCAAGCCTCCTGCAACTCCGGCCTTCCAATACTGAATAATATCAGCGACCATGGATGCATCCTGACGTCCCTTTTGCCCCGAACAGTCCAAGCTCTTTAGCCGACTTTTTATCATCCACTCCAAAGCCACAGCCAACATCATCTTTCTTCTCTCAATGGTGCACCGCTTAATCCAGACTCCATATGCGCATCGTTGCCTCTCTCCCGAACGGCAATATCCATCCGTTTTACTCGGTTCCAAGGCACGAACACGTCATGAAGGAAGCCAGATATGCCGCTGATGCCGCGTGCTAGCTCTTTTACAAAGCCGGTTAAGAACAGTTTCCAGACGCCAACCTGCGAGAAGCCGTAAAAAGAGTCCCGAATGCGCTTAGGAGCTCCGCTCCTGCTCCACCAAAACAACTGCTGCAGTCGGTGGAAATTGAATGTTCCAAGGCTCCGCCTTCTTGGGATGCCGAATCCAAACTGGGGAGGACAGAAGTCGGTGTCGGCTATTAGCTTAAAGATCGCGCGCGAAGCGTCTTCGCCTGACACTCGGTTAGCTTTGAAGGCCAGCAGTTGTGTTTCGGCTTGGTCCAGAAGCGAGATATACTCATTAAAATCGGCTGCACCAAAACCGCGAAGTGGAGCGGCTGGAGAAGTAAGGTGAGCGCAGTCGCCAGATTCGAGGTACCGGAGGCAGCGAGAAATGACCCCCAAGCCTCCGTGGAAATTTCCTATTGCCCAAACCCGATACCATGCGTTCCATAGGTCAAAGTTGGCGAAAGATACATACGCACCCGACACGATTCGATCGAAGTGATCAAAGTGCTTCTGGGTCCATTCCTCGATTACTCGAAACCTGTCGATTGACCAATCGTCCGTTGCCTTAGCCGAAATAAGAGCAGCCGCCAAATTATTAACAGTCCACGCCATGAAACCCAGGCCGCTCGAAAATAACGGATCGATGAAACCCGCAGCGTGAGGCAAAAGAAAAAAGCCTTCGCCGGTCGTACATCGGGAGGAATACTGCAACCGTCCCGTAGCAATCCATGGACGGACTGGTCGCGCATAGTTGAACTGGCTTGCTATTCCGGGAAAATGTGCAAGCAAGTCGGCAAACTGTTCCTGTGCGGGGCGGCTATCATCCGGGTGGACATTCCGGTCTAGTTGCAAGCCCACGCTGCACAAGGGGTTAGTGGATTCCCTGTGGTTGTTGAATGGAATTACCCAAAGCCAGCCTCCTTGAAACACGTGATGCAGCGTGGATTGCGAGAAGGGATAAGGCATATCTCTTTTCAGCGGCATGATGTCGTCCCAAGGGCGGACGCAAACCATATGAGTGAAAATCGATCGAGAATTAGTTCGAAGTCGGCAGGGCTCTTCTCGAATGCCAAAGAGTTGCACGAGCGGAGATCTGTAACCACCGCCATCGATTAGGAATCGGCTTTCAAAGGCGAGGCCGTTTTCGGTTCGAACTTGCCAACCGGACCCTTTGCGTGCAACGGATTTGATTTTGCAGCCCTGGTGTACCTGTGCTCCATAGCGAAGAGCTGCGGCGAGCATCCACTGATCTAAGTCCTGACGAAAAAAGTGAGTGTCCGGGCCAATCGGAGGAGCTAAGGTCGGAAACTGAAGAAACTCGGCAGCCTGGGGAGGCAGGCCATCTCGATGGTACACATAGCTAAATGCGCGTTTGATTCCACAGGCCGAACTCACATGATGGCGCACACCTTGAAAATTGCTAAGGTAGTTCAACTCTGGAACGTCGTAGCGCAAGGCCATAAGTCGGAACCATGCGCCGGTTTCCGGAATCATTGATTCACCGATAGCAAACTGTGGATGGATACCGGACTCTAGCACTCGGACAGATACGTTTTGCCTCGCGAGTACGGTAGCAAGCATGCTGCCGGCGATACCTCCGCCGATAATAGTCACATCCGTAGGAGATTGGACTTCCAAGTGACGTACCTCCAAGATTTCCAGCCCAGAGGGTATCGCGAGTTACCGTATCGCGCATGTTACCATGCATCCGCATAAAAACTCTTGACATGTCGCGGAAAAGATCGCCAAGATTACATCCCGGACGGTGGCAGGACCACTGAACGCCAAATGGTGAGTCCGGTAGGCGCAACGATCCCTATCCAAAGACGTTCAAGAATCCCGCAATATGATCCGCACGTGGCCAACTCGGCTTGCAGTACTTGTAGTTTGTTCAGCTCTTGGCGGACTTTCATATCGCCCAACAGCAAGCCACAAAGAACGGGAAGTCCTGGCGAAGCGTTTTAGTTTCGTCAAGAAACCTATTTTTATTCCCTCAGTCTCGTCGAACATTCGACATGCGGTAAATCAAAACGCTTCCCACATGCGTTACTACCTGTATCAAGTCGGTGCGTCAGCTGCGATTGGGGATCTTGATGGAGACGGCCTGGCAAACGATATATGCTATACGGATGTTCGTGCAAAGGCAGTAGTCGTGATGCCTGCGCCTGGGACAGGGAATCGATATGCGCCGTGGGTAGTCGATTTCGGCGATTCGGTCGATCTTGAAACACAATTTCCGACGGTGTGCCGCTTCGTCGATCTCAACGAAGATGGACTCCAGGACATATTCGTTGGCTTCGCAGGCCGCGCTCCAATCGTGCTTCTCAGACGCAATGATGTCAATTCCATAGGTCCTCAGGCCTTCGTTCAGCAGGACATCCTGCCTGGTGAGCGTGGCATCTGGTACACCGTCTCGACGACTTTCGCCGACGTTGATGGAGACGGGCATCTTGATGTAGTGCTTGGGAATTATTTCCCCGACGGAGCCAGGATTTACGATGCTCGCTCCAACGCTCAATTCCATTTGAACGAGTCATTTTCACATGCCCGCAACGGCGGACCCAGCCGCATTCTGCTTTGGACAGGCGCGACAGCAGGCTCTTTTCCAACGGTGTCATATAGCGAAGTTAAGGATCCACTGCCCGGTAACGATGCGAGAGCATGGACTCTTGCTGTGGGGGCCGCAGATCTCGATGGCGACGGACTGCCTGAACTATATTTTGCTAACGATTTCGGCCCCGACGTACTCCTATACAACCGATCCACGCCAGGCAAAGTCAAGTTTGTTGAGTTGCACGGTGAACGGAGCCTAATGCGACCGAAATCGTTTGTGCTTGGGAACGATTCATTTAAGGGGATGGGTGTGGACTTCGGCGATGTCAATGGCGATGGTTTCTTTGACATATTCGTTAGTAACATCGCTACTCCGTTTGCTCTGCAAGAGACGCATTTTCTCTGGATGAGCACCGGCGAAGTGAGCAAAATGTCGGTCGGCGTTGCTCCTTATATCAACCGCTCTGAGGAGCTTGGTGTAGCACATAGCGCCTGGGGCTGGGATGCGCGTTTCGAAGACATGGACAACGATGGTCATTTAGAGATACTCCAGGCCACCGGCTTCTTGCGTCCCTTAAACGGGAGAGTGAACCGCTGGGCGGATATCGGACAATTGGGCCTGGTGAACGACGGCGTCACAAGCGACCCAAGAACTTGGCCGCCCTTTCCGGAGGACTCCGACGTAGACGGCAGCGAGCATAACCCGTTCTGGGCTCTGGACAACGACGGAGTCTACGTCGACCTCTCTCGGGAAGTATTTCCAGGTTTTCTTCCGAACGCTCGCGGGATAGCCACCGGAGACGTCGACGGAGATGGGAAAATAGATGTGTTTTACGCAAATAATTGGGAGGATTCGGCCTTCTTCCATAATGAATCGCAAAATCCCGGAAGTTTCCTCGGGTTGCACGTCCTTCTGCCAATCTCCAAGGAAACCAACAGTGGGGTTGTTTCGGCTCATCCAGGGCATCCAGCGCTCCTCGAAGGCACGCCCGCAGTCGGCGCGACTCTCAAGGTAACCTTGCCTGACGGACGTCAGTTGATTCGTCTCGTTGACGGCGGAAACGGGCATTCAGGACAACGCAGCCCGGACGTTCACTTCGGCCTTGGTGAAGTCCCTCCAAATGCCCGCCTTCCAATCTCTATCTGTTGGCGAGACCGTTTAGGGGTGGTTCACCATAGTGATTTGCTCTTGCCGCCGGGTTGGCACACAGTCCGGCTGGGCTATCATGGCGATCCCCAGATCTCTGTGCCACGGACTCCGGTGGCCAGACCTCTCTGAGCGATATCCGATGAGTAATATAGCTACAGTCGCCGCAGATTTCCGACCGAAGATACGCAATCCGCGCACTGGTCTAAAAATGTCGGCAACACTCGCGACTGTCTTCACGATTCTGGGCCACACGGTGTTAGGGTTCGAGCAGCCAATCGTATACGTTATGATTGCACTTTTGACGGGATACTTCTGCGCAATCGTCTTCGAGTCAATCGACGCGATAAGTAATTCCCGATCTGCATTGTTTGCGGGACGCGGCACCTTCGGGATGCTCGACTTCTTGTTGTCGGCACACATGACGGCAATTACGATTTCATTCTTGCTGTATTCCAATCAGCAGTTTTGGGTGCTTTCGTTCGCGGTGGCGGCAGCCATCGGCTCAAAATACCTATTTCGCGTTCAAGAGAGCGGACGTCTTCAACATTTCTTGAATCCCTCGAACTTTGGCATTTGCTTAACCCTCTTTTTGTTCCGGTACACCGGCTTACTCCCCTGGAATTTCAGCGAAAACACATCCAGGTTCGCTGGGTGGTTACTTCCGATCGTGATCTTGGTGTTGGGCTTCCGTCTGAATCTGGTATTCACCCGACGCATTCCTTTGATTTCCGCTTGGTTGTTGACGTTCCTGGTACAGGGAACCGTCCGCGCGCTACTTTACCATGCCCCAATTCAGTCCCAACTACTCCCTCTGACCGGAGTGCCCATGGTTCTGTTTACGCTCTATATGATTACCGACCCCCAGACTACGCCCTCTTCTGTCAGCTCACAGATTGCTTTTGGTGTTGGGGTTGGGATTGGTTATGCGGCCTTCTTGGAGCTGCACATCGTGTACGGTATGTTTTATTCTGTCTTGGTCGTGGCCAGCGTACGGGGCATCTTGATTGCAGTAAGGAGTCGGCAGGCTAGCCGAAAGCTTAGTCTGAGGAGTGAAAAGGATTTGATACCTTACTCTGTTGGAGTGGGGATTCGAAATGTTCCTTGACGCATCTGGAGGATTTGCAGCATTGGAATCCCTTAGGACGACGACACATTAGTGGGTGCCTGTTGGGAATTGGAAATTTTTCCGCCGATTCCGTACTGCAATCCTTGGTCCTATGTCTCCTGGGTGAGTCGCTGCGGCGCAACCCCAATGGCGTGACTTTCCCTGAAGCATTTGGAACAACCCGTCACAGCGTTCCGCCCGAAGACGGGCAAGGTTTCAACTCTTTCGCATCGCTACTGCTGCTCTCGAAACAAGCGCACCGCACAAGATCGAGCCAACGAATCCCGCCCACCACCAGTCGAGGAATATATGTTGATCCAATGACAGAGGGACTGTCCACCTGCTGGCAAGAAGCCGCCCGACAGCTATGATACCGGCTAGCGTGTAACAAAGGAGGCGCACATCGCGGAGCCCTCGCAGTATCCCCATCTCAAGTCGGCTGAACTTCTCAGAATACTCTCGACGCAAACCTGGCCAACCAAGTCGGAACCACTCCATGGCTTCTAGGGCGAGTGGAGGAAGCTCGGCCGTGATTGCTGCGGCGGCGTTAACTGCCTTAACTATACCCAAAGGAGATACAGCCTTAAGCTGCCGACGCAGCGTCTCTCGCTCGAAGCCATCGCGCAGTATCTTGACTGAGTCGACGTCGGGGTCCAGGCTCAAGAGAATTGTGTCTGACATGAGAGTGCTTCGATGAAAAACCAAAAAGCGCCAGGGGAGATGGAGGCCGTGCCCGCGCGCGACATTTGCCACTTCAAGGATCAGCCTTCCGGTGCTCAAGTCGGCTATGGAGCCGGAGTGCGTTCGCACAGCAACAATCCACATCCAAACCAGATCCTTTATCTCGCTTTCCATTCTCGAAAGATCAATTTCTGGCAGTGGTGAAAAGGTATCCAATATTGCCTCATACGCTTCGTGTACAGACTCCCGCGCCATTGCCTGAAACAAGGCGCGCTGTCGAGTGAATAATTGATCGTCGAGATGGGCAACGATGCCAAAATCTACGAAGCCAAGGATCCCGCCTTCCAATACTATCAGGTTGCCTGCGTGCGGATCAGCATGCATTAGTCGATGCACGAAGGCCTGCTCGAACATCGACTCAACGAGTGTGCGAGCCAGTCGACTTCTATCGATTCCTTTGGATGAATAAGTCGCGAGAGCTGCGTCGTCGTGTTGCTGGATGGCCCTCAAGAGCTCGGTCATAGGTATACCGTCCAGACGTTCCATAACGATGACAGTTGAGGTGCAGAGATCAAGGTACACTGCTGGAGAGCGGTGTGCGACGTCGTCCTTTTCCATATTTTGATGGATGAGGTACATGACCCTTGCTTCTCGTACAAAGTTCAGTTCCCCCAGTACTATCCGATTGAGTTCCTCTGCCAAAAGAACGATCTTAGAGGGCCCGAATAGACCAGAGCTGTCAACAAGCCTCGCCAAGCGGCGCATGTTGTTGAGGTCGATCCTGAACTGACGCTTTATGTGCGGTCGCATGACTTTTACCGCGACCTGGGCTCCGGAAAGGAGCGTCGCACCGTGTACTTGAGCAATCGAAGCCGAACCCATGCAGTCGTGCTCAATACTTGCAAAAACAGAGGAGAGTGGTTGACCGAACCCATCCGCTAACGATCGATCAAAACGACTAAACTCCATCGGAGGCACTTGATTCAATAATTGGGCGAGCTCTTGGCAGTACTGCATTGGCAGCAGGTCATACCGCATTGCCAAAATTTGTCCCACTTTGACAAAGCCCGCCCCGCAGGACTCGAGATACTTTCTTAGGATCGTTGGACGCTCTCCACGGCGGCCCGAAAATGCCAGCGCGAAGCGCGCCAGGAACTTGACGGTGAGAATTCCCGTTCGAAACGTACGGGCGATTGCGAACACGGCGTCAGATAGTAGAGGCATCGGGAACGTTTCCTCTTCCTGAGGTTGCCATGGATGGACCTTTCTTAAGCACCATACAAGAGTACATAACGTTTTTTTAAAACGTATTTATTCTGAATGGGCAAATTCCCCCCCTTGTATTTGCAGAACCATTCGCCTATCCTTGGGCTTATCGTGTTAGTTGATTTGTCGGAGGTACCCATGGCCGCCAAAGATACCATCCCAGCAACCGCTCGCATGATGGCCGGCGTAGCGGAAGCGTTCCGCAAAGGTTTTGAAATCTTCGCCGAACAGATCGACAAGAAAAGCGAAAAAGGCGAACCAAGAAGGATGACGGACGATTTCATTGACGGTGTTACGTCCACGATGGAGGAACTGCCGAAGGTCGCGCGTCGCTACTACGACGATATGATGCCACCAAAAGAAACCAAAGAGTCAACCGAGAAAGCAACAAGAGAAATAGACTACGAACGCCTGGCAAAGCTTGTAGCAACAGAACTTGCGGCCCGCTCCAAGGCCGAGTAATTCTAATCTATTCGTACCCTCTTCGTCCCCGTTCTGTCGGTAAGTACGTCGTACGTAAGGTAATAGCCCGGTAGCTTCAACAGCTGCTGAACGATTCCGATCAGTGTCCCCTCCCGAAAACGATCCGGATAAATGCGACGAAGGAGAATCGTGACGGACTTGAGTTGATTTCCAGGGACGTAAGGGAAAAGGTGATGTTCGACGTGGCGGCCGAAATCCATGTGACTCCAACCGTGAAGCAGTTCCACGCTAACTCCGGCGTTGAGTGAGTCGGCATGTGCAACCATTGGACGTGTAAGATGATTTGAAATTAGATAAAGACTTTGAAGGGTAGAACCAACGAGGGCGTACGGAAGCCACCCGACAATCAACATTCGCCACCCAAGGAACCAAGCCAAACCGACGGCGAACAACAACCCGCCTGCCAATTCAATTAAGACTCGCCCGCGGGTCACATTAAAAGAAATCTTTTCAGTTAGAAAAGCCCAAAGTTGACCATAGTAGACTGCGTGGATTGCGCACACCAGACTAAAAATGATCCAAGGATTATCAAGTTCATACTCATAGAGGCGTTCGCCGACTTCCCCACGACCTGCGATTCGACGTCTATCGTGATCTTCCTCTTGATTGACATATTTATGATGATGATTGTGGACGACAGACCAAAAGGTGGGTTGAAGAAGTATCGGATAAGCAGCAAACGCGCTCGCGAGAAATCGGACTGGACCCCGGGGCAGTAACGCACCATGGCCCAATTCATGAAGCACGAAGAGAAAGTACGGCCAAGTGGTCACAGCTGCCGGCAAGGTGGCTATCATCCACCAACCATAGGCATCGCCTTTTAAGGCTGCACGGACCACTAAAAGGTGTGCCGATACGAACAGTAGTGCGAGCAGGAGCCAACCGAGGCGTCTTGGATCGCGTTTCCCGAAATCCTTAGGAAGGTGCTCTCTCAACATTTGACGGATGGCGGTGTCCGGCGTCATATTGCTGCTCACTTTCACACCTCCGGTTCAGACTTGTGGCTGGCTACCGGTCCCAACAGGGGACGCTGTCAACGAATAATATGATGTTACGTGCCGTCCGATGATTGGATAGAGTTGACTAGCAAATACGCGATAAATAGCATTTGCGAACATTCGACGCCGCGGCACTCTTGATATTGTGAAACAACTCCATGTCCTGAGGAACACTGAACGCACCCAGCGACGCAGCAAGGGGAGGGAGATCTCGCCGTTCTTTCCACGTTCCTCGATCTCGTCGAAGATAGGGTGCCCCCCTACCAATCCTCGCAAAAACGACTCATATCTTTGTGCCGACTTCGGATTTTTTAGGAATTCGACAGCGATTTCCGCGGCTCCGAGGGCAGTCGTGACGCCGGTCGATGAAAAAAAGTGAATCTGTGTACATGCGCCTCCGGCAAGAAGCCAATTAGCCCCCGCTGCCCTCGCGTGAGTAAAGTATTGGTGCGGTACCGAAACAATAGGGCCTTTTTGTGGGAATCGCTCGACGACGTTTATACCCCGAGACTTGAAGGCTTCGAGAAGTTGCCCGACTAGTTCCTCGGGGGACACTGAGGCATTCGGTGGCAGAATACTGAGCCCGATCGAAACGTGATTGCGAAAAGGAATGCACCAGCCTTGTCCTTCGACTCCAGGCGGTAGCACACTTCGACCGAAGTTCAAGACCGAAGTAGAAACTTCCCATTCATTCGCTGGCTCTCTATTCTTCTCCACGGCGTATAGGTGCGTGAAGACGGCGACTCGCGGACCGCCGAGGTCTTCTCGGCGTACGCCCGCGGCCTCTGCGATTAATCGTCTATGAAACGTTGCATCGAACACGACAGATGGTTCCACGCGGGCTCCCCCATGGAGTGTCAATTCCACGATTCGATCGCTGTGATGGTCATAGGTCACAGCTTCAACGTCTGCCTCTATGCGTCGTACGTGAGGATTGGCGATTACCTCGTCATAGAGGGCGCCATCGAATCCCTGACGATCCAGGTGAATCAATCGAAAGTCCAGATTTCGTAACCCGATTCCTCCCCGCAGGAGCAAATGAGCTATCCGATCAGCGAGAAAGCTATTCGTGTCGAAACGAAGTACCTGCCCTCGTGCGCCAAGCGCAAAGACCTGGTCCTTACGATGGAAGAATCGTGACAGGTGACCGAAATTCTCTTTGAGCAACCAAGTTCCGGCAAAGTCGAGTGATTCACCGATTCTCAAGCTATGAAAATCAGGTCTCTTGCCAACCAGAAGATGGTAGATCCCGGCTCGTGCTAGGCGATGACTGATAAGCAAGCCGGCAAAACTGGATCCAACTACTACAGGGTGCTTCATGAACAACCGCCGGATAAGCCGGAACAATGGCACATCCACACCCGCACGCGCCTCGAGCGACATGCGAGTCTTATTGTTCGATTTATCAGTGTCGGAGGCCGCATAACTTTTCAATGGGCCCTAATATTTGTAGGTGTTTGATTATACCGGCGCCAACAATATACCATCATTCTGTCTGCGCACACACGTTACTTGGCTATAGGAACCGGCAAGGATGGTTCCCACCCCGGCTCCGCAAGTACAACCGAGATCTTCTGTACGATGAGGGTTGGAAACAACCGATGTCGGCACCTGGTAAGAGAAATAGCATCTCGGATGTCGAGCTAAGGAACGTGTGCAGAAAGCTTGGGAGCCATGCACTGACTTCTTGGTTGAGGTGGCCGCTTGAATCAAAACCGTAGTTCCCAGTTCCTTATAGTCCTGAAACCTTCCATGGTCCGAATAGCCTCCCGGTGGTGATACCGCGAAATCACACTGTGAAACTGGGCTATCTTTAAGTAAGGAGAGCTCTTAGTAGGATACTTTCGTAAACGAAAATAGAAACTTGAGACAACCCTCTTTCGCTATCCCATAGTAATGAAAGGGAGTTATCATGAGAATAGTGAGACAACTGTGGGCCGGACTTAGGTAAATTGAGACATGCAGAGGACAAAACAAGAAAGAACGGCTTGGGTCATTTCCCGCCTTCGAACGATGCCGCAGGCTTACTTCTACTGGTCAATCTTTTCCGTCTCTTCTGGTCACCGCTGCGTGTCGGCCACCGCCAGGATGCTTCTGACCCTCCCTGACCGAGGAGGCTTGCAATCAGCGACATTTCATACCTTGCGCACATACTTAACACCGCTCAACAAACTCCTGCAGGAATGGTTGAGCTCTCTTCCTGATTTGGGCCCACCGCCAGCTATCCTCAGGGAGGCAATGGAGTGGCTTGAGATGCAGCCGAAGCCCGATAGCAATTAACGAGTCGTTCTCTTTCCGTCTTGGAAGAATATGTGGCGCCCGAGCCTAAAAATTGGAAGAAGACCTCGAAACGATGGTACGGTAACGCGGGTACTTCTTCACGGACTGGTGCCTGGAGTTCCTGATGCTAGCGGACAACATCAAGGCTGGCGTTGGTGGCCACGCTATTGCGTCAAGGTCACTTCGGAGCGGCTCAGATGAAGAGCTAGTCAGGCTACGCTCTGCTCTCGTCAACAACAAGAGGATAGGTGAAAATCAGAGCCTCAACATTCATTTGCCTTCCCTCGAACATTCTAGCGAGTACTCCAAGGTGTAAATAGCCGACCACGGCGAGGATGCAGTCGTGGGCCTGAGAAGCCTGCATGATTGTGGCGTACATGAAGGACTCTCGTCCGCCCTGTAGTTCCAATTTATATCTTCCTGCGAGGACTTCTGGTTTGACACCTGTTCTTATGGCTTCCTGAATGGGCGGCTCTATAAGAACATCGGACGGGTCAGGCTCGCCGTAACCCAAAGCCTTCCAAGGGAGGCCACGTTCTTTGGCGATGCTCGAACCAATTGTTGGAGCGGTTTCATCCTGCATGGGGTGAGCCTCTTCTAGAATGATTTTCACCCCAAATTTGTCAATGCAGTAAGCAATCAATCGGCGAAATCGCTTTGCATCACGCGGAATCCACGCATTCGAGACCGGGTCTTTCCGAAGGCTCTGTTGCAGATTGTGATCGGTGCCTATGAGAACGAGCTTCATACCCTATGGAAGAGGCATCCTGCGGTAAGAGCCGTCCGGCATGACTTCGAAGAGCAGGTGAGGCGGGCAAAACATGTCGAGCATACGCATGAACTTAAAACCAGCGGCTGCCCTCGACAGAACTTGGTCGTCGATAAGTATATGAGCCTCTTGGATGGTGACGCAGTGCTTCAGGTCGGTCGGGCTTAGTGTAGTCGCTCGATTCTTGAATTTTTGCGTCGGGTCCGGTTCGTTCTCGTCCCAATAGCCATGAATTTCCTTCACAACCCAACACCTTGCCTTGTCGGTTGCCTCCGGTAGTTCATCGGCAAAAATTGTGTACAACTCAGAGACACGGTCTTCCGGGTCGGGAACTTTGTACACAACCTTCGGTATCGTGGGCACGACCGTGGCAGTATACAGTAGGCTGAGGTTCAGGTCATTTTCACTATCTCTGCACGACGATTAACGTGTGACGTTCATTCGCTACAATTCTGAGCGCAGCGGGAACGACTAGCCCGCAGACAACTGGGAGACTCGCCATGCCTCTTCCAAAACTCAGCGATGATCAAGTCGAGTGGGTCATCCAACAAGTCGCTGCCTACATCGACCAGCAGCGACAAACCTATAGACGCCGGGCGTTGCCCCTAAGCCAGAACCAAAGGGTTGCCATGCGCCCCTTCTTTCCGGCGTCAAGTTTGGAATCGGCGCGGGTCGTAGTCCTCGCCGGAGAGCGAGTCAGCAATCCATCCTTCTACACGGAACTGATGAAGATGGGCTTCGAGGCTCAGGGACCGTCACAAGGGTCGCGTGCTTGTTCGTCCCTTTCTTCGGTTCAACCTTGTAGAGGACCTTTCTGGCCAGTTTCTTTGGGTCTACAGGCCGCGAAACCGGATTGAGTTCAGCCTTTCGCAGAAGGGAAAGAATCAGATCACCATCCCGCGGACTCTCGAAAATCCTTAGGCTGCTCCTCACGAAGCCGTTGAACTTGCCTCGATCTTTTGCGCTTGCGTAAAACTTAACTTGGCCTTCTAACTGCTCCATCGGAACGCCGTGCTGCGGGTCGAGCATGACTTGTGGTTTGACAGCGAATCGGAAACTCGTCATCCATCCCCAGTTTGGTACGCCGCTTTTGTTCTCCGAGGGGTTGGTGGAGAGCTATGGCGAAGAGAACGGTATCCTGAACGTCCCACTTGGCTATGTGGACAAAAGCGATAGATACGTCATCCCCCTCGACGACAAGATATGAGGATTGAGTTCTTGGTCGGATTTTCCCAAGGGCTGGCCAGAGTGTCGATGCAACCAGAACAGGGCTTGCTCGGCTTGGAGCACGCCGACGGCAGCGTAGGGCCGAGCCATTGGGGCTGCATTGACCACACCGGAAAGTGGGTTATCCCACGGG
>Ga0210401_10000858_pt1 | contig 36737 bp, 38 predicted proteins | sample IncBWH32MmetaG_FD_150866 | JGI IMG/M metagenome (GOLD analysis project Ga0210401, IMG submission 150866) | Forest soil microbial communities from Barre Woods Harvard Forest LTER site, Petersham, Massachusetts, United States - Inc-BW-H-32-M | ecosystem: Environmental > Terrestrial > Soil >... | reverse complement strand
TCCCTCTAACAGCATCATGTGGCGGCTTTAGCGTCGACCACGGACAGAAGCATGAGCTCGGCGACGTGACGATCAAGGGGACGCTTGACATCAACGGGCCCATTACAGAAGGGCGTGTACTCATAAAGCCGACTGACAAGTAACCCGGTCGGGCGATAGCCAGTACCCGCTGTTGGAGGTAGAGCGGACCTCGAAGGCCGGGACTGGGCATGTCTGTTAAAATGACCCAAAGCGGTCCTCGGGCCGAGTTCAGGAAGACACGACCGTCGCTCAATCCCTCGCCTGCGTGACTAGGAGGATGGCGGTTTGGTCGGGCCGAGGCGTCGCTCGCACGAAACCCAGAGTTCCGACCTAATATTGCGACAGCGGATCGCCTCACAAAACCTCGAACACGCTGTAGACCGGCCCATCGGCATGGCGGTCGCCGACGCCGATGCAGAGGATGCGGTTGAGCCAGTCGTACTTTGGCGATGCCGTCTCGAACATCGGATTGATGCGGAAGTAGTAGCTCGCGGGATCGACGCGCTCACCGCGATCGATCCGTTGCAGCACATCGGAGGCGCCGTGGCGCAGGCCCCGATATGTCATACCGATCACGGCGCCGTCGGTGGTTTTCAACACCAAGCGGACGTCGAGCGTGAGCACGCTGTCAGGGCGCAGGATCTGCCAGTCACTGCCACCATCCAGGACTTCGCCGGATAGCCGCCCACCTTCGAAGACCCCGCCGAACACCACACCGATGCGGCGAACGCCCACGGGCGTCTCGCCGACCACCTGCAGCGGACGTACGCTAAGTCTCATCGCGAACAGTGGCCGCGCCTTCACTGATCTCTGCACATCCGGAAGATTGTCATAGGCCAGCGTCGACATGGTCTTCTCCCCTTGTTAACCAGTTTATCGGTGGCAGTGACTTTTGGCGGCGGAATGGACGTCCGTAACCTCTGCCGACAATGGCTCCCGGACGAGGCGATGGCAACCAACGGCCATCAATCGCGAGTAGCCGACCACATCAAACGCCGCGATGGCAGCCAATTTGCGCTGTTCTTTAGTATATCCAGGTCTCCCGTAAGACAACTAAGGTGCAACATGGTTGAGACTCTAGCCGAGACTGGCGATGAGCCGCACCAATGTACCGACCCGGTTCGCGCCGGGCGCACCCGGGCCGCAACGTCACGGGCGTTTTCCTGATCGCGCCCGAACTTGAGGTCGAGCGCTTGTCCTTACTTCGTGAAGCGTTCCTTCGGTGCATCGAATTGCCATGCTATCCAATCACCGCAGGATTGTGGAAGCGGGCATGGGCTGCTGCTGAGGCTGGACTTGAGCTGGTCTCAGCATTCCTCCGTTTGTACGATGTTGCTCCCGGCTCTTTCAGCCGGTCAGGTCGCAAATTCGCGGTCGGGTATCAATCCGATACCGATCCGGCGCGCTGTCCAAGGACTGGAATCATTCTGACCAGAATGGTGTCCCGAAACACAAAATGGTGGAAAAGCGCCGCCATCACGTGGAGAGAAATCAGCGCTAGAAGCGACCAAACAAAGAAAACATGAACGTGGTACGTCATCGCGCCGACCGGATGGCCGATGGAAAAGCTGGAGCCGAGACGATCGATGTTCGGCAGCCTAGGAACGGCCGTGCATCTCACCTCTGAGGCGACGATCCAGCCGGTCAGTGGCGTCAGCAACATCAAGGCGTAGAGCGTCCAATGCATGGCCTCCGCGACGAGCCTAGAAATGCGAGTGCCGCCCTTCTCCTCCTCGGGCCATGGCAACAGCGTCCGCAGGAAGAGCCTGACAACCACAAGACCCAGCACGGTGAGGCCGGCGTAGGCGTGCGCGACGAATGCCTCCTGGCGCGGACCATTCCCATAGCCGAAATACAGCGCTAGGATCATTGCCAAGGCTGCGGCCCAATGGGCGATGACCGAGGCGATATTGGGCCGTTTCAGATGTCGGATCATCGGTATCAATGAGTGTTTGGGGAGTGAACTGTGCAGCGATGATCGCGTGCGATTTGACAAAAGCGGTTTGCCATCGATCGCGCTGCCCCGCCCCGACCGAGACCCGGCCACGACGGGTTAGTCCCGCACGCAGGCGGTCTTGCGGTCGAGATCGAACGGTTCTGGCGAATCAGCCGACGGGCCGTCGCCTCACACTAGGTTGCCTCTCTTCCTTCAACCTTCTGGGCGAGCCGTCGACAGTCAGCAATATATAGTGCGGCTTATCGATCGGACGTTGCTTGAATTTGCTTGAATTTGCGCAAAATTTGCATGATTGAACTTTTCATTGGTCGCGAGTTGATTAGGAGCCTCCCGACAGCGCAACGGAGGATTTCGGCCCGCCGACGTCATGCCAGGCGAATTCCTTCGATGCGCTCATCCTGATCCGCGTCGAGCACCTCGAATGGAGTGTAGGGACGAGGAGACCCCGTTGGAAGGGTCATTTGACGCCGAGCGTGCAATGTGCCGATTTGAAGAAGCTAACGAAGTTTCTACTTTGATCGCCTTGCCGACGATATGCTGACAACGCCGACGGACATAAAGCCAAGCACCACTGATGGAGACGGTCGAAGCTGTATTGATCGGTGACTTGCGTTTTGCCGTCATCTTATCTTTATGTCGTCATCAAATGGTCGCTGCGGCATCGGGCATAGTTCGTCCCTGGCGCCTCTCCAACTTGCTGGAATCGTTAAGTCGGCATTCTGCCTGCCCGCGCGTGAAATAGCCGACAGCGGGCAAAGAACGTCCTCTAAAGCTGAACCGCCGCCACGGATGGCGGTTTCGCTGGCGAGGCCGTTGGCCGGTTACGGCTGGGGGCCTGGGGAGCCGCCGAGATCGGCTTCCGCCAGGGTCTCGCCCGGCCGACTCCGTCTCGGGGGCGGCGGTTCGTGCTTAATGCAATCGACCACCAATTGAGTGAAGGGAACGATGTCGCGTTCGCTGCTCGCGGATTCGAGCGCGCGCATGTATTCGTTTCGCCGGTCGACAGGTATGGCTCCGACAACCCTCTGGAATCGTTAGTGCGAAATTTCGCGTTCTGACGTGCTACCTGCTGGATGCCGGGCAAAGTACGTCCTCTAAAGCTGACGGCCGGGCGAACATGCAAACCGGAAGTGAGCAGCCGACGCCCAAAGCCGCGTTTTTTACCCGGACAGACCTCGCCCAACGTCCCTCGGAGGACGCGCGTGTATTCTTGAGGCCCACTTGATAAGTGGATAGGACGGAGACATAATGAGTGACAAGAAACCCATGGTGAACGTCATCATATATTCTAGCGCCAAAGCACGAATGCGCGGCCCAGCCTCCAGAGAGGGACTGGGTTGACCTGACGCGTCCTGAGAATGCGTGCAGCGATCGGACCAGGCCCTCGTTTTCGGGGCCTTTTTTATTGCCGATTTCCCACTGCACAAATTCCAGGAGCACGACAATGACTGACATCAAGAAGACGCTGATCACCAGCGCACTTCCCTACATCAACGGCATCAAGCACCTCGGCAACCTGGCCGGATCGCTCTTGCCGGCCGACATTCATGCCCGTTACAGGCGCCAAACTCGCGACGACGTGCTGTTCATCTGCGCAACCGACGAGCATGGGACGCCCGCGGAGCTTGCAGCTGCCGAAGCCGGTCTCCCCATCGCCGTTTACTGCGCTCAACAGCACGGAATTCAGGCGGATATTTACCGTCGACTCGGGATTTCATTTGACCATTTCGGGCGCTCGTCGTCGCCGCAAAACCGGGCATTGACCCAGCACTTCTTCAAAAGCCTGGACGACCGTGGCTTCATTGAGGAGCGCACGCTGAAACAGGTCTATTCACTAGACGACGGGCGTTTCCTTCCGGACCGCTACATCGTCGGCACTTGTCCGCACTGCGAGTCCGACCGCGCCCGCGGCGACCAATGCGAGAACTGCTCGCGGCTGCTGGAGCCAACCGACTTGATCCGGCCACGGTCTGCGGTCTCGGGCGGCACGAACCTGGAAGTGCGTCCGACCAAGCATCTGTTTCTGCGTCAGCAGGCATTGGTCAGCGCTCTTGAGACGTGGCTCGCTTCGCGCAAAGGTTGGCCGCATTTGGTGACGTCGATAGCGCGCAAGTGGCTCGACGAGGGCATCCAAGACCGCTGCATCACGCGCGACCTCGCTTGGGGCGTCCCGGTGCCGAAAGAAGGCTTTGAAGGCAAGGTCTTCTACGTCTGGTTTGACGCTCCGATCGAATACATCGCGGCGACACAGGAATGGGCTGACGCTGATCCTGAGAACCGCGACTGGAAGAAGTGGTGGTGGCAGGCGGACGACATCGAATATCTGCAGTTCCTTGGCAAGGACAACGTGCCTTTTCATACGGTTTCGTTTCCATGCACGCTGTTAGGATCGGGCGAGCCCTGGAAGACCGTCGACGTGATCAAGGGCGTTTCATGGCTCACTTATGAGGGTCAGAAATTCTCCACGAGCCAGCACCGAGGCGTGTTTCTCGACCAGGCGCTCGATCTGCTGCCGGCGGACTACTGGCGCTGGTGGCTGGCGGCGAACGCACCCGAGGGTAGCGATGCGGCGTTTTCCTTCGAGCGGTTTGCTGCCGGCGTGAACAACGATCTCGCCGATACGTTTGGCAATCTCGTCAACCGGGTGCTGAAGTTTGTCATCGCGAAATACGACGGCGTCGTGCCGGCAGCGGGCAAAACGGGCGAACTTGAGCATTCTCTCGCCGCCGAACTGACGCAACACTTGGCAAATCTGAAATCGCACCAGGAGGAACGGTCGCTTCGCAAGGCAGCGGATGAGGTCCGAGCCATCTGGAGTGTCGCCAACGCCTATCTAGTCTCGGGTGCGCCATGGTCGCACGTCATCAAGGAACCCGACCGCGCTGCCATCGTCGTTCGCACCAGCGTGAACCTGGTGGCGTTGGCGGCGACGGTTGCATGGCCGTTCATACCGGCTACCGCTGAGCGCGTGTTGGAGGCATTGGGCAGCAATTCCGAACCGTCATGGCCGTCATCAGCAGCCGAGGCATTGGCCCTGATCGAAGGAGGACGAAGGATCGACGTTCCGCCTACTCGGCGGAATGGGTCGAAACCAACAGGGCGAAGTTTGCCGGAGTGGAACACCAGGAGGCTAGTATACTCGCGAATGAGTCCTCATAACCAAGCCCTTTCTATCGATCCACGACGCGCTGAAGTTGAATCAGAAGGGCTCGTAGCGGACTTTGAGTTCGCTGCGAGCCCTTCTTTTTTATTCGTGGCCCCCTACGAAAGTCGGGGACGTACTATTAGGGGACGCACTTTGGTCGGCGCTGCAGTCGCATCGAAACGTCATTCGCCTCCGCACGCAATTTCTGCGATAATGAGGGAGTTGAATGTTGAATCGTCAGACCATCGTAGCAATCGTCGTGGGCACGAGCTTGTTGACAACTGCTGGATTTGCTTTGGCCAAGAACGCCCATCACAACAACGGCCACAACCTTCTTGGAGAGAAAGTTCACAAGAACGGAAAGCATGAACTCGGTAAAATCGGCAAAGATTCCGTCGTTGCGGAAGTGAGCAATGACAAGGTAGTTGGAATGAGCGCCGGGAATCTTCCTGTTCAGAAAGTGAAGTCGACAAGAAGATGGCGGGCGGACACGACGCAGGTTGCTGCGAATGGTCCGATAAAGCTGGCGCAGGTAACGGATTACTATGGGTACTGCTTGATACAGGCATTGACGTCGAGTGCTATTGGTATCCAGCGACAGACGTGATCGTAACTGACGTGTGGGCGCCTTATTCGTATTAAGTGCCGGCCAGGAAAGCCCGCGGGTTTGGGCGAGTTAGATCACTGGCATCTAGCAATACAACCGACCCCAGCAGATCGCTGCTGGGGTAATTTTTTCATCTGCAGCTCCGGGAGATTATCTCGACGACTGAGCGCTAACCGCTGACTTGCCGATCATTCAGCCGACCAAGTTCGAACGGGTTGTCAACCAAAAGGCTGTCAAATTCTTGGTCTCAGTCTCTCGCCCGATTTGCTTTCGATTGCCGACGAGGTGATCGAATGAGTGCGTCGGCCGCAGGCGGGTTGGGATCGATGGGTAGAAGCGAAGCGCCCCACTTCGCTGCGTCGCATGAGTCTGAAAATGGCCCTGAGCGGACGTGCCGGCGACTAGTTTTGATGTCCGCTTTCCGGGTGCCGGTTCAACCGGTCGATGCAACACAGGCGTGAAATCTCTCTGCTGGGGTTTCAAATTGCAAGGTCTCACGTGGTCGTTCGTTTAGCTGACGAGCAACTTTGTTCATTTAGGCTTGCGAGTGCACCGACAATGCACCTTTGCGATCGCGACCAGGCCCAGGGTTAAACCTAGGTATGCACTTCTCGACCCAATGTAACGTATGGGATCAACCTCCGTGTAATGGTCCGGTCCGTCTCTCTATGATTACACTCGGCGTGTAATTTAGGTGGCCGAACGGCAGTCGAGCCGTCTCTCACCGCCCTACGGGAAGACACCAAAAAGGCGAGAAACGAGTCATGGGCCCGATGTTCGACATTGTCGGACGTTTGATTGCCCGGTTGCAGAAGCCGGCCAATTGCGAGCCGTTCACTCCGAACGATTTGACGGGCTTACGCGAAACCCTTCGACCCGGTGATGTTTTGCTGGTTGAGGGCAAAGGTCGTATTTCCGGCGGCATCAAATATCTCACTCAATCGACCTGGTCGCATTCGGCGTTGTATGTCGGACCGATGGCCGGCGCCGCAACCGACGGCGAGTCTCATGTCCTGATCGAAGCCAATATCGACGAAGGTGTCGTGTCGGCGCCGCTATCGAAATATCTGCATTGTCAAACCCGCATCTGCCGGCCGGTGGGCCTGAGCGAAGCGGACTGCGACAGGGTCTGCCGCTACGCCTCCGAACGCATTGGCCTCGGCTACGATTTCAAAAACGTCGTCGACCTGATGCGCTATCTGTTCCCATGGCCAGTGGCGCGGCGTTGGCGCCGCCGAACGATTGCGCTCGGGTCCGGCGATGCTAGCCGCATCATCTGTTCTTCGCTAATTGCGCAGGCATTCGATGCCGTGCGTTACCCGATCCTGCCCAAGATCACGCACGTCGACAGCCAGACGGCGCGGCGCGAAATCGCCGAGATCCGCCACTCGTCACTTTACGCGCCGCGCGACTTCGATATTTCGCCGTACTTCATGGTGGTGAAGCCCACGCTCGCGCGCGGCTTCAACTATAAAGATATGCATTGGGCCGATCTTTCCGAGGTTCGCACCGCACAGATCACGCTCGCTCCAGAGATCGAAGACGCGATCGCGGAGGTAACCTAAACCCGAATTTCGCGGATGAAGCACTGAGTTGCAGGGCCTCACCTCGTTTCAAACATGGGAATCAGTACCTGCGTCGCGCATTCCGAGAGCGATCAAGGTGATACACAAAGGAGTCGATGACATGAGCGACAATGATGAATGGGTCAGCTATTCGCACTGGGGCATGTTTCCACCGGAATGAAAATCCTCGACTTGCTGAAGGAGTTATCGATGTCGAAGTTTGCGATTGGCGACAAGGTCGATAAAGCAACCGGCGACCATGAAGGCGGTGTCGTTGTTGCCGTGTTCTCAACAGACGATGGCAAATTTAGATACGCCGTCGATATGGAGGGGTACGGCGCGCTCCAGTTTCTGACCGAAGAAAGGCTGGTCGTTCACCCCTGTTAATCGGCAACCAGATGCCGATCGGAATCAGCCCGGGATAAAGCGATAGCTGCGGGACCCGCTCGCACCGATTGTTACATCGGCTTGAGCAGCGTCTATCAGGGACAATCGGACGTTGCCACTGGCAAAGCACGCATTCAATAGACGCGGCGCGCCACCGGCAGTCGACCGGAACAAGCCGTTCAAAGCATATTCGAGGACACCTCACTGAATCTGGTTGAATTGCGCCCAAGGGGCCGTCGCATGTGGCGATGCTTGCCGATCTGATCGAGGAAGAAGAGATGGCCAGCTCGCTTCCCGAAGCAGCCCGCGCCATGCTCCGATTGATGTTAGACCTGCTCGCCGGCCTGAAGGGCAAGATCGCGGATCTCGACAGGGAGATCGCGCGACGTGCTCGCGAGGACGAGGTGTCGCGCAGGCTGATGAGCATTCCCGGCATCGGCCCCATCACCGCCACCACGATCGCTGCCCTGGCACCGCCGGCCGAGACCTTTAAGGGCCGCGACTTTGCCGCTTGGCTGGGTCTCACGCCTCTTCAAAGATCGACAGGCGGCAAGCGGAAGCTTGGCGCGACATCCAAAATGGGCGAGCGCACGCTCAGGCGCCTCATCATCATTGACAGCAGCGCTGTCGTCCTCCAGGCGAGCAAACGCGGCGCGCCAAGGGGATCGTGGCTCGAACAGATGTTGGCTCGCAAACCGCGTTTGCCGCCGCCATTAAGCAATTACGAGGACACGATTAGGACCGACAGGATGACCCCGGGATGTCCAGCTCTGTTCCGTGTTCCCCGCGTGCTTGTAACGGTTGCGCTCGCCAACAAGATGGCGCGGATCGTCCGGGCGCTACTTGTAAAGCAGGAGAATTACAGAGCGCCGGTCGCAGCCAAGGCGTGATCTTGGCGGGCCCGGGTCGTCAGAGGTGTAGTCGGTCGAAGGAGGGTATGGCGCAACAGTCGGCGAGACGGGGCCGGAAAACCGGGTGTACTCATCGTGCCCAGAGCACGCATTTATGATTTGGTTCCGGTCTGCGAACTCCCATACGGGCCCGCTGCTCCATCGCTGCATCATCAGAGGCCGGACAGATGACAGCATCCGACTAGGTGCCGATGTTCTTCAAAAACCGCTTGCATCTGGCGGGGCGTCCACAGATGGGTGCACGCTTTAATTTCACGATGCACTTGCATCCGGACGTGGCACCGCGATTGGTGGTTGGCGTCATCCGGCCAGATACATTGTTCAGCGACGGTTGGAACGCTATCAACGTATTCGTGGTCCTCGAGGGCCGATAGGACTGATTGGTGGGTCGCCGCACTACCACCTTGGTGGTATTTATTGAACTCTCCTTCCCTGTCATCATGACCCACCGCTTCATTGAAGCACCGGAACCACTCGTTTGTGCCTCCTGGTTGGAAAGAATGATCTCGGAAATTCCGCTGATATCAATTGTGGACGACGACGACATGGTTCGCGCGGCGACGGACACTTTCGTGAGGTCACTCGGATTTGACTCCCGCACATTCGCATCCGCCGAGTCGTTTCTTCAATCGTCAGCACTGTTGAAGACGCGATGTCTGATTCTGGATGTACAAATGCCCAACATGAGCGGTCTCGAACTGCAGGAACGTTTGTCAAATCTCGGCTTTGAAATTCCGATCATTTTCGTAACAGCCTATCCTGATGACGCCGTCAGGCACCGCGCATTGCAGGCCGGAGCCGTCGCATTCCTGCTTAAGCCCTTTGAAGCCTATGGGCAACGCTTTGTGGACTGTGTTTTCAAAGCACTCAAAGAAGATAGAAGATCGGCCCCATAGCTACGTCGCCATCTCCATCGCTGCACATGCTTGATTCGCCGGTGAAGCCAACGAACTTTGCCTGCTCTCACTTGCATTGAGTCACCCCCGATAATGAGAGTGATAAATCTAGCTCAGACCACACCAGGCTCCCGTCTTCAATTACTAAAACTCGAGAGAGAAAGATAGCGCAAGAACGCGGTAATTGAGGCAACGCAGTGCAAGCAACTGCAACTGATCGCCATTAAAAAGAAGCTACCAACGTTGGATCTTTCCTCCCGCGCTTGGGCCGCACACAGCGCTTCACGTCGATGGAGACAACAATGCGAAGAATAGTCCTAAGCGCACTTGGCGTTTTGCTGATTTCCGGATCGGTGGCTCAGACGAGCACAGCTTCTGCGCGTCACATTCACAAGAAGCAAGTAACGGCAAGCAAGCAATTCCGAAATGCCAATAACTCTCTTAATGGTCGCGTGAGCATTTTTTGCAGCCAAGAAGCAGGAAATCCCTACGATGAACGAACCGACTATGGGGGTTGGTCTGCTTGGCGACAGCTCGGTGCGTGGGATAGCCGGCACGATTGCTGATGTCGTCCTTCGCCCGGTAAGGGGGAAGAGTGTCATGACGGAATTCAAATTGATTGGAGCACAACTAGTTTCAATGTTGGTCGCAACGCCAGCGGTGGCAACGCAATCACGGTGATCGCCATCGCCACGGTTACATTCACCGAGTCTCGCACTGGTCGCCTTACGCAGCCTACGGCTTCTACAAGGGTTACGACTTCGCTCCCGGGAATGTCTACGACCTTGGCCTTGGGTCAGAAACGCATGAATTCGCCATTCCGCCGTATGCGACAAGAAGTCGAAGTGTGTCACCCGTTGTCGGGTCCAAAGGATCAAAATGAATTCGGCGGGCGACGCCCCATATGGAACTCCGGTCACGGCAAAGGGCCAATGCCGCGCGATGTCGCGTGGTACTTTCGGCCTGGTCGTCTTCCTCATCGCAGCGCTGCATTTCACATTCTGGGCGGTCAAGGCTCCTCACACCACCGCGCCTTCGGTGGAACCGAGATTGCCGAGCGTTTCGTACGATCGGTTCGCCTCAAATAATTCAGAGGTATCCGAATCGAGGATCCGGGCGGATCTCACCGCGATTGCAGCGCAGGCCCAGGCGGTACGCACATATTCTTCCACTCGGGGTCTCGAGCTTGTTCCGCCAGTAGCAACCGAACTCGGGCTTAAGGTCTCGCTCGGCATTTGGATCGATAAGGACGAGGCCCGAAATGAACGGGAGATTGCCACCGCGCTCGAGCTTGCCCACCGCTACCCGAATGTGATCCGGCTGGTCATTGGCAATGAGACACTATTCCGCCGCGAGCAGACTGCAGCCAGTCTTGTAAGAATTATCCAGCGTGTGAAGCGCGACAGTCCGGTACCGGTAGCGACCGCTGATCACTGGAAATTCTTCCTCGACGACCCGGAACTGGTCGATGCCGTCGACCAGGTCTTCGCCCATATCCTTCCCTATTGGGGCGGCATACCCAATGAACGCGCCGTCGAAGATTCGATAGACCTTTATGACAGATTGCTCGCCGCTTACCCGAACAAGAAGATCGTCATCGGTGAATTCGGCTGGCCGAGCGAGGGGCACAATTTTGAGCGGGCCGTAGCCGATCCCACCAGCCAGGCTGTGATCCTGCGGAACTTCGTCGTGCGCGCCAACGCGCGGGGCATCGACTACAATATTGTCGAAGCGATCGACCAGCCCGAGAATCTCTTTGAGGGCAATGTCGGTCCGTATTGGGGCATTTTCGACGCGTCGTTGCGACCGAAATTTTCCTGGGCAGGACCGATCAACGACGTCAACTACTGGAAGACAGCGCTGGTGGCCGTGATGACGGGCCTGCTGCTGTCGCTCACGGTTCTGGCGCTGCCCGGCGTGACCATCCGCCAGGCAGCGCTTCTGTCCGGCATAGACCATTTATGCGGGCACTGGTGTGCAGACCTGCTCGTGTACTGGCATTCGCACTACCTGCTGGTGGGCGAAACTGTTTCGTTCGCCATCGCGCTTCCCCTTCTGGCCTTGCTTGCACCGGTCGTACGTTCGCGGGTGAGCGAAATGGCGAAAGTGTCGTTCGGCCGTGGACCGGCGCGGCTGTTGAAGTTGTCCCCGCCGATGCCGCGCGCGCACACACCGAAGGTCTCGATCCATATCCCGGCTTACCGCGAGCCGCCGCAAATGCTCCTGCAGACCATCGATTCGGTTGCCCGGCTCGACTACCCGAATTTCGAGTGCGTAGTTGTCATCAACAACACCCCCGATCCGGCTTTCTGGGAACCAATCAAGGCGAGGTGCGATGAACTCGGCCCACGCTTCAAGTTCGTTCTTGTCGAGAACCTCGCTGGATTCAAGGCCGCCGCGCTACGGCTTGCCCTGACCGAAACGGCAACCGATGCCGAAATCATCGGTGTGCTTGACGCCGACTATGTCGTCGATCGCAATTGGCTCAAGGACCTGATTCCCGCCTTCGACAATCCCGATGTCGGGCTTGTTCAGGCGCCGCAGGATCATCGCGACGGCAGCCGCAGCTTTATTCATGGCGCCATGAATGCCGAATATGCCGGCTTCTTCGATATCGGCATGGTGGAGCGCAACGAGGTCAACGCCATCATCGTCCACGGCACGATGTGCCTGATCCGACGCACGGCTCTTGACGCCGCCGGCGGCTGGTCGAGCGACACGATTTGCGAGGACAGCGACCTCGGGCTGTCGATCCTGGAACAGGGATGGCGCGCCCACTACACCACCCGCCGCTATGGCTGGGGATTGCTGCCGCAAGACTATTTGGCCTTCAGAACCCAGCGGTCGCGCTGGGCAGCAGGCGCGGTGCAGATCGTCAAGAAGCACTGGCGGCAATTCCTGCCGGGCACGAACCGGCTTGATCGCAACCAGAAACGCGAATTCATCTTCGGCTGGCTGTCATGGTTCGGAGCCGAAATCATCGCGGTCGCCGCGGTGATCCTCAATCTGATCTGGGTTCCCTTTGTCGCTTTTCAGGTCGTCGCAATTCCGGATGCGTTGCTGACGCTGCCCATTCTGGCCGCTTTTCTCGTATCGATTGGACACTTTGCCTCTTCGTACAGGTTGCGGCTCGCCATTCCGTATCGGCAAATGCTCGGCGCCATGGTCATGTTCATGTCTGTTCAGTGGACGATAGCGAGTGCGGCCCTTAAAGCCGCGCTTCCGGCGGGACAAAGCTATTTTCATCGTACACGCAAAGGCAATGGCGCCATCGTTCGCGCGTCCTTCGCAGCGATGCCCGAAGCATTCCTCGGCACCCTTCTGCTCGCCGGCAGCACATTGATCTATGCGACGAATTTCTATCGATATATCGAGACCGACCTGTTCGCTGCGGTCCTGCTCATTCAAAGTCTGCCTTTTTTGTCGGCCGTAGCAATGGTTTCGCTTGAGCATTTCCGCAATCGAATCCCAGGAAAGGCTACAGATCCGACAACACCCACAAACGCGCTTCCCGGACCTCGGGGGAGGCGATGAGGCGGCGCGAGTTTAACTCGCTACTCCGCGGTGCCACAGCGGCTGGGCAACGTGGTACCAGATTGGCCGTTTTCACGCTGGTGATGGTGGCGCTGTTTGTCGGCCTTGGCGTCTGGCAATTGCAGCGCCGGGTCGAGACGCGCGCGCTCATTGCAGCGCTAAATGAACGTCTCGCCGCAGCGCCTGTGCCATTGCCTGATCCCTCACAGTGGCCCGCTCTGACCTCGGAGAAAGACGAGTTCCGGCACGTTGTTACGGCGACCTATGAATCCCGTCTGGATGCGATGGTCTACAGCTCCGACACGTCCATGCGCAGCGATATTTCCGGTCCCGGTAACTGGGCTTTCATCCCTGCGCGGCTACCGACCGGCGAGACGGTCGCGGTCAACGCGGGATTCGTGCCGAACACGATCCAGGACCGCAATGAGCAGGATCGCGTGGTGGCACAGCTCATCACGAACCAGCCCGTCACGCTGACCGGCTACCTCCGCTTTCCCATGGCGGCTGGCTTGTTCACGCCTGACGTAGAGCACACCAAGCGGTTGTGGTTCACCCGGGATCATCTCGCGATGGCGCAGGCGCTCGGGTGGGATCGGGTTGCGCCGTTCTACATCGATCTAGAGGCTCCAGCGCCTCCAAGCGGCGTCCCGAAACCCGGGCCGCTTCAGGTGCTTTTTCCCGACGATCACATTCGATATGCGGTCACCTGGGTTTCGCTGGCAGGCCTACTGCTGATCGCGTTTGCCGTTTGGCTACGCTGCCGCATGCCTACCCATTTCTAATGTGTGCCGATGGCCCTTCGCGACATTTTGCACACGCTAAGAATGACAACTGTCTCGAACCATGACATGTTACTTGACCACCCTGGCCCATCAGCTACCCGTTAACTCTTCTCTTTCTCCCGTCCACGGATCCCGAGATCTTCGGCCATCAGAACCAGATCGGCCAGCGATTTGGCGCGCATTTTTCGCACGAGCTTGCCCCGATGGATCTTCACCGTCTGCTGGGCTATACCGATCTTGCCCGCGACCTGCTTGTTCATAAGGCCGCCCGTCACCAATGCCATAATCTGGCGCTCGCGTTCGCTTAATAGGGCGAACCGACCTTGGAGGTCCGAGTGGGATCTCTCTTCACTGCAACGTTTTTGATCGCGCTCGAGCGCCGCAGTGACCGCATCAAGCATCTCCTGCTCGCGGAAAGGCTTAGTCAGAAAGTCGACCGCACCAGCCTTCATCGCCCTTACTGACATTGAAACATCCCCGTGCCCCGTCAGAAAGATAATTGGAATCCTAATATTGGACTTCGCCAATTCAGCTTGAAGATCAAAGCCATTCAGGCGTGGCAATCTGACATCGAGAACCAGACAACTGGGAGCATCCTCCAGCTCAGATTGCAACAATTCCTTAGCGGACTCAAATAACCGAACCCGCAAGCCAACCGATCGAAACAAACTGCTGAGCATCTCACGCATGAGACGATCATCGTCAACGACGTAGACCATAGGCTCAACAATGACTTCAGCGGTGCTGATGCAGTTTGGGGATTGGGCAGTTTCGCCAATCGTTGTCATGACTGATACTCCCGGGTCGTTGCAATGTCATACTGAGGCTTGCTCGCAAGGCCTCCGTTCTAACAGGTTTGGCCAAATAGGCGATCGCTCCTTCTTCGAGCAATCGCTTTTCAGCCTTGGGATTCGGATTGGCCGCGATGAATATCGCAGGCATCGGATATCTGGCCGCCTTGAGCGTGTGAAAAAGCTCGATCCCGCTCATTTTAGGCATTTGTACATCGACAATCAGACAGCCGGCTTCATTTATCGCATCCGACGTCAGAAATTCGTTCGGCGAGCCGAAGGCAGCAGTTCGGTAACCAAATGTTTCGACGAGTCCCTGCATCGCTATCAAGACGCTCTCGTCGTCATCTACGATTGCTATTAGCTCCAGCGTATTCAACGGAGATCTCCATGTTTGCCGCTCTCAGCTTAACCCGCAGAGCCGGATTTCGGTACCTACCATTTTGTCGTCGCAAATAAACAATGAAAGGGGCGTCCTTTCGTATCGTTTAGGTAAACTACGATCGAGTTTAGAACCTGCGTTTCTTCGCTTATCCGCCATAGCAAAACGCCGGCCTTAGTTCATCCACCGCTGGCGCGGACCTATGGGCCTGGCAGCGCACTCATTGGGAGCGCGATGCGAAGCCGAGGCAATCCGGGCACAATGTGTCGCCAGATCGAGGAGCCATCTAATTCTTGTGACGAGGTCGGAGAGGAACGCATCGCAATCACGTCAATGGTTACCCGGCGATAGTCAGAAGGTTACTTCGCTAGATTGCCGCGACTTTTCTGTTTCCTTGTGACGCGCTTCGCCGTGCGGCTGGTGCGAGGCAGCCCATCGTAGGGGCCTTCAGCGACCGGGTCCAAGGGGTTTTCGTCATCCGTCTTGAGCTGGTCCGCAATTCGTACCAAATCCGCCAGCGAGCTCGCGCCCATTTTTTGCAAGATTTGGCTACGATGAACGCGGACAGTCACTTCGCTGACGCCAAGTTGGCCGGCAATCTGCTTGCTTACGCGTCCCCTTGCAAGCAAGGTCATGATTTCCTTTTCGCGATCGGTCAAGCCTGCAAATCGCTCGTGGATTTTCGCCGAAGCGCGTCGTTGCGCTGCGCGCGCACGGTGGCGTTCGATCCCTTGACGTACCGCATCGAGTAGCTCTTGCTCCCGGAAAGGTTTTGACAAGAACTCTATTGCGCCTGCTTTCATGGCACGCACCGACATCGGGATATCGCCATGGCCGGTAATGAATACAATCGGCGTATCGACGTGAGCCGCGACTAGCTGTTTTTGCAGCTCGAAGCCGCTCGCTCCTGGAAGTCTCACATCCAGAATGATACAGCTCGGTAGTACTGGAGGGTTGGCGCCCAAAAACGCCTCAACTGACCTGAAGAGCGCGACCCTCAAGGAGATCGTTTCCAGAAGCGCCCCCAAACTTTCGCGGACGGATTCGTCATCGTCTATGACGGCAACGATGGGCTGGTCACTGTCATTCATGGTCCATCTGCAATGGGCAGGCTGAATTGGAAAACTGCTCCAAATGGAGCACCCGGGGTCGCCGAAATCTGTCCGTCGTGGGCTTCGATTATCGAACGACAAATTGCCAAGCCCATACCCGTTCCATTGTGTTTCGTCGTGAAGAACGCATCGAAGAGTCGATCGACCACGGTCGAATCGAGTCCAACGCCAGTGTCGTGGAATGAGATCTCAACCATCCTGTCATCCAGCACCCGAGACCTTATCGAAAGGGTCCTTGGACGATCCTCCACAAGCATCATTGATTCGATACTGTTCAATACGAGATTCAGAATGACTTGCTCTAATTGGACACGGTCGCCGTTGATCCACGGAACCGACTCGTGCAGATCCGCAAGCGTCGTAATGCGATGCTTGCGAAATTCCCCTTGCGTTAGCTTCATGACATCACGGATCGCGTCGATAATGTCGAGTGGGGCCTTTTCAACCGGGGTTTTGTTCATCAATGCCTTAATACGGGCGATTATCTCGCTCGCGCGTCGCGCGTCCTTGGCCAACCGCTGGGCAGCTGCCCTCGCTTTGGCGAGATCCGGCTCCTCCGTGCTCAACCAGTGGAGGCACGTATCGCTATTGGCCGCAATGGCCGTCAGAGGTTGGTTGATCTCGTGAGCGATGGACGCAGACAGCTGCCCCATTGCGGTAAGACGGGTCACCCGGGTCAGCTCTTCCCGCGCTCCGCGTAGCGCCTCCTCTGCTCGTCTCTTATCCGTCAAGTCGCGCACAAAGGCGGTGAAGTGCCAAGATTCCAGCCGAATAGCAGTGACAGTCAGCTCGACGGGAAATTCATGTCCAGCCCTATGGAGCGCCATTATTTCGATGCGTCTGTTTAGTATCGGGCCTTCGCCGGTAGCGAGAAAGTGCTCACACCCTCGCAAATGAGCCTCGCGGTACTGCATGGGGATGATCGTATCTACGATGCGCTTGCCGACCGCTTCCTCGCAGGACCATCCAAATATGTCTTCGGCGCTTTTGCTCCAGCCGGTAATTGCATCACGCGCGTCAATCGTGATGACAGCGTCGAGGGAGGAATCCAAGATCAACCGTGTTTGGTCCACGGCCAGGCGGAGGTGTTCCTCCGCCCTTTTGCGTGCTGTTACATCCGTCGTGATGTGGGCGGTCGCATAGATTCGACCGTCCCCATCGACGATTGAGAACTTCTGAACTGCGCCCCAGCGTGGACTTATATCGGTTGTAGCAAGCTCCTCGAGCATCAGTTCGCCCGACCGGGGCACTTCTCGGTCGTTCGTTCGAAGCGCGCCCGCTTCGCGCAATTCAGATAGGTCATCCTCAGTTTTACCAATAATCTGATCGCGGGAGACGCCGGCGATCCTTTCAAATTCTCTGTTGACTAGCAAAAAGCGACCATCAGGGTCCTTAAGAAAGATCGGGTTGGGGCTACCATCGATGATTGCGAGAAGGCGTCTCTCCCTCTCCACCAGCGAGTCCCTCTCCGACCTCAACTCCTGGATATCGGAACTAGAGCCGACGAACCTCAGAACCTTGCCCTGGGCGCCTCGCACCGGGACCGCACGGTCAAAGTGCCAATGATAGGAACCGTCTGCATGAAGAAATGGTGCCTCAAACGTCCAGCCTCCGCCTGATCGGACACCGTCCCAAAATATATGGGACACACGTTCCTTATGGTCCGGATGCAAAACGGAAAGAAAGGGCGGTAGATCGCTGGGAGTCTTTCTCCACGTTTTGAGCGGCCCCGTGCAATAATCCACCGATAGGCCGGTCTCATCTAGATAGAATTGATTCACAAAGTCACAGCTGCCATGCCGCGTAACTGTCCATGCGACCGCGGGCAATTTGTGCAAGACCTCGAGGTGCAACCGCGATCGGTCCAGGACTTGTTTATACTGGTCTATTTCGTGCGAAAGGGTTTCCGAAGCGGTTCTAACCTCGCCCATGCGACGACGTTGGGATCGTCGTTGAGCCATAATGTTTTTCTTTACGCTGCGGATCCGCTCGGGCGTTAGGTCGCCTTGGTCCAAGGGCTCCCCTTGGCCCTGCCGAATTCCGCTCAGTTTAGAGGAGTCTGCGTGGCGATCATCGACCACAATCTTATTCTTGGAATATCGCGCCCTTTGGCGCGTTGCATTTGAGCGTCCGATTACCGTCCGCGTTTTCTTCTTCGACTTGGACTTCAAACGAGTCATTTGTAGCTGATTTCGTGTCCAGTATCCGCGCAGAGATTATTTTCCGTCACGCGTGTCCTCAAGTTACATACCAATCTCCTTGCGGCACGCGTCGGTTCTGCCCCGGTGCGACGAACCATGAATCTAGCACAGCAGCAGGCGCAGATCGCACTCAGGTCCGAAGGGCCTTGTGGCGGGCGTCATCCTTGAACGGCAGCGATTGATGACAAAATCGGCCAACCAAAGAATTGAAGCGTCCCGATCCAACCTGCCGATAGCCTACATCTGACCACCGGAAAGTCGATACTGGAAGCACGATTGACGGCCTGCTTCCGTTTTTCTTGGAACCGCTTGGAGGTTAGTTTGTTGGCCTCTCTTTAATTTTTAGACCTCTCTTGCTGGTCGGGCCAGCGTGGCTCGGGCATGCGCACTAGTCCGCCTCGGTTTAGCCAGTCGAGCGTGACCTGAGAGGCAACATCATACCCTGGTCGCGCGCATGGTTTTTGCAGCAAGAAGGAGTATAGTGGTGCCGTGGCATACCGGAACCACTCGAACTAGGACTTGGCCGCACGGCTGGGACAGGGCGAGGCTCAGCTTTCGACGCACCTCTTAAGCGCAGATGCTTCCATAGATCGCCGCGTCCTTCAGGATCTCGCAGCCCGGTTTCGCACTCATTGACAGTATGCCGCGGACGGAACTCCGAGTTTGGTTGCATTAGGCGCGTTTGTCTCCTCACTGTCAGATCCGGCGGCAATTTTAGAGGTGAAGAACGGAGGACGACTCGATGGCAATCGACATGCCGAAGAGCGGAATCGACGCCGTTGGCGATATGGTGTCGTGGGGCGGCCACTTTTGCCTCTTCTATGAGACGAAAGAGGATCTCCTCGACGCGTTGGTCTCATACTGCAAGTTGGGTTTGGAGCGGGGGGAGTACTGCCTGTGGATCGTCGCTGAGCCCTTGACAATTGAACAGGCAAGACGGGCGCTACAAGAGGCAGTGCCCGATCTTGATCAATATTTGGCGAAGTCCAGCATAGAAATTATAACTTCGCACGACTTGTTTCTCCAGGGCGGCACCTTTGACGATAAACGAGTAGCAGCCGCTATGAGTGAGAAACTCGCTAGCACGTCGGGCAAGGGCTATACCGGTGTGCGGGTGACTGGGGATACGAGCTGGCTCACCAACAAAGACTGGGCACATTTTTGTAAACTCGAAGAGAGTATCAACGGGCTTATCGGCGAGCAGCACCTCTCCGTGCTATGCACGTATCCGCTTAGAGAGTGCGGACCTTTTGAAATCCTGGATACGGTGCGCACGCACCAGTTTGCCATCGCAAGGCGATCTGGCGGTTGGGACATTATCGAAACCGCCAAACTGAAGCGAGCGAAGGCCGAAATTGCGCGAACCAATGAGGCGCTCGAACAACGTGTCGCGGAGCGGACCGCCCAACTAACGCAGGCTTCAGCAGCGTTGCATGAGGCGCAGACAGAGCTAGCGCATGTCAATCGCGTCGCCACAATGGGGCAGCTAGCGGCGTCCATTGCACATGAAATCAAGCAGCCAATCGCGGTGGCAGTCGGCAGTGCCGAGGCCGCGTTCAACTGGCTTGGCAAGCGGCCTCCGGCACTAGAGGAAGTGCGGCAGGCGCTCAGTCGTGTCGTCGAGGCGGGCACCCAAGCCACCGACTTTATCGAGCGGATTCGAAACCTTTATAAGAAGGCACCCCCTCGAAAAGAGCCGTTCGAAATCAACGAAGCGGTACTTGAGATTATCGCCTTGACCCGTGGCGAAGTAATGAAGAACAAGGTCTCGGTAAAAACGCAACTCGGAGACAGCTTACCGCTCGTTCAAGGCGATCGGGTGCAACTGCAACAAGTGATGCTCAATTTGATCATCAACGCCATCGAAGCGATGACTGGCACAAGTGATGGTTCGCGACAGTTGCTGATCGCGACAACGAAAGATGCATCGGGTGGGGTGCTCATCACCGTCCAGGATTCCGGCCCTGGACTGAGCCCGGACAGTTTAGACCGCCTGTTCGACGCGTTCTACACCACCAAGCCCAGCGGCATGGGAATGGGCCTGTCGATCTGCCGGTCGATCGTTGAAGCGCATGGCGGCCGCTTGTGGACGGCCTCTCATGATGGCTCCGGTGCGACTTTTCAGTTCACGTTACCGACACAGGGAAGAGTGACTCGCGAGGGCGGCAAGCCTCCTGGCTTGCCAAGCACCGAACAAATCGGTCGCCGCCAGCCGAAGCTTGGGCGCTCAGAGTGGTACGATCTCTGCCGTGACATGAATTGGCGCTTCAAGTATGTGTCAGAGGCAGAAGTTTTCCCTGAAGCGCTCTCGCGAAGCCATGGCATACCCGCTGCCGCTTGGTGGACCTGGGATGAGCCTTACAAGATCAGTTACGGTGAGTACGTCCGCAATCAGGCCGAGAAGGACGCCGCGGTGTACTCCGTCCGGTCAGCCATCGTGCGCTCCAGGCTTTTTGAGAACCTGGACCCGGGCTGGAAAGCCGCGATCATCTTGCACTACGGGGCCATCACAATGCCCGAGTACCTGGCCTCCATCGGTGAGGCTCGCATGGGCCGATTTGGGCGCGCCGCGGCTTGGCGTAACATGGCGTTGTTCGGTACGTTGGACGAAGTGCGCCACGGCCAAATTCAGCTCTCCTTTCCTCACGCCCTGCTCAACAAAGAGCCGCGCTTCGACTGGGCGCACAAAAGCCATCACACCAATGAGTGGGGTGTGATTGCCATCCGTCATTTTTTTGATGACGTGTTTACTTCGAACGACGCTGTCTCCACAGCGCTCCAACTCACCTTTACCGTGGAAACCGGATTCACGAACCTGCAGTTTTTGGGCATGGCTGCCGACGCCATGGAGACAGGTGATGTAGCATTCGGCGCTCTGATCTCCAGCATCCAAACCGACGAAGCCCGCCACGCTCAGCAGGGCGAGCCGACACTGCGCGTGCTGGTCCAGCAGGGTAAGAAGGCCGAGGCCCAGCGGTTGATCGACGTGGCGTTCTGGCGTTCGTGGCGTATCTTTGCCTTATTGACGGGCTTGTCCATGGATTACTACACGCCCCTTGAGCATCGCAGGATGTCCTTCAAAGAGTTCATGCTTGACTGGATAGTCAAACAATTCACTGATCAGTTCCGAGACCTCGGGCTAGAGCGTCCGTGGTATTGGAAGCTTTTCTTGCAAGAGTTAGACTGGCTCCATCACGCATACCACTTGGGGGTCTGGTTCAAACGACCCACCGTCTGGTGGAATCCCGATGCAGGCGTGAGCGTGGCGGAGCGTGAATGGCTGGAATCCAAGTATCCCGGCTGGCACGACCGATTTGGCACCTATTGGCATACCATTGCCGAGAATGTGCGCCGGGGAAACATCGGTCACACGCATCAGGAAACGCTCTTGAGCGTATGCAACATCTGCCAACTGCCGCTGTGTAGCCCGACGGTCGGTGCCCCCCCTCGGCAGGTTACGCACAACGGCCGCGTCTACACGTTCTGTTCAGACCCCTGCAAGTGGATCTTCGCGCAAAATCCGGCACGCTATGCAGGCCACATGTCAATCGTTGACCGCTTTCTGGCCGGCCATATTCAGCCACCTGACATGGCGGGCGTACGGGCCTATATGGGCCTTTCCCCTGCCGAGCAAGGCGATGACGCGATGAACTATGCCTGGGCTTTTGAACAGCTGCAACCTGCAGCCGCGGCCGCCAGCTAACAAGGAGCGAAGCATATGGCCACAGTTCCGCTTCAGGCGGCTTTCCGCGGCGATTTTGCGACGTTGCTCGTGCTAGTAGATGACGAGGACACGATGGAGGTCGTTGCTCAGAAGGTAGCCTATCACGTGATTGGCCGACGCTTGCCGCCGCAAGATGCACCCCTGCGCGTGCAACATAATGGCTTGGTCTTGCTGCCCGACCAAACGGTTGCCCAGGCGGTAATGGCATCGATGAGTTTTGTGGAGGTGTTTTATGATGCCTCAGAACACAACACTGCAGTGGATTCCCGTAACTACTCTGGAGGATCTTTGGGAAGGTGACCTAACTGATGTCCAGGTAGGAGACGAGTTGATCCTCCTCGTCCATTTAGCCGGTGGCAATATTTGTGCCTATCAGGGATATTGTCCACACCAAAAGACAATCCTCGCCGATGGAGAACTCGACGGGCACATTCTTACCTGCGCAGCCCACTTCTGGCAGTTCGATGTGTCGACGGGGGAAGGCGTGAATCCAAAACACTGTCAGCTCCATCGTTACCCCGTCAAGGTAGAGAATTCGACAATCTCCGTGGGTATTCCTCAGGGCAGCAGGTGAGGAGAAAGGCGATGGAAACGGTTCAACCGCAAAAGTTCGTGGGCCCGGTGCTACGTGGCATGGATCAGGACATCATCGAGGCAATGCGGATAGCTATTGAAGATGACAACCCTGACGCCGAACTCCTGTACGAGGACCGCGGCGGGTATGTGCGTATCCACACTCGCCGGCTTTGCCGGGTAACCCGTAAGAGTCTTGAAGCCGTGTTGGGGCGTTCCTTTCGACTGGCCGATCTGGAACCTTCCTTGTCCGGGTTTGCCGGCCGCATGCGCTATGTGGGCGATGAGGCACTTGAGTGGTATCTCGAACGAGAGGATTAGCCATGGCAAAGGCTCGTAGGCGAGAGCCCGCCAAAACGTGGAGTCTGTTTGGCGACGTGCGCCGAAAGCCCACTGAGTACGAAGTTGTTACGGCCAAGTTGCACTACCATTATGGTCGCCAGCCTGCTCCCTTTGAACTTGACCCAAACACGCCCATCAACACCTGGTATCTAAAGTATCGGGAAGGTTCTCCCCTGCACACCGATGATTGGGAAGGCTTCCGTGATCCACACCAGCTCACCTATCAGGTCTACGTGCAGCGACAAGCCGAGCGTGAGAGCCATGTAGACAGCTTGGTGGATGATTTTGAACGCCGCAACCACGATGCTAGTCTTCAGACAGAGTGGGTACGTCTATTGAAGCGGCTTTATCTGCCTGCCCGCTTCCCCATGCATGCCTTGCAAATGACCGGCCTCTACATGGCACAGTTGGCACCTTCATCATTCATCGCTAACGCGGGCTACTTTCAGGCCGCGGATGAGCTACGCCGTATTCAATGGGTGGCCTACCGGGCCAAGTCGCTCTCACTCGAGCATGATGACGCGGAGTTAGCCTCAACCGCACACGCCCGGCAGTGCTGGGAGGAAGATCCGGCTTGGCAGCCGCTGCGGGAGGCCGCGGAAAAAATGCTTATTGCATACGATTGGGGTGAGGCTTTCGCGGCGCTCAATCTGACAGTAAAGCCAGTCGTCGACGCCGTGTTCAATGTACAACTTGCTGAGTTGGCACGTGCTCATGGAGATGGTCTGCTCGCCTTGATGCTTGACGATTTTGAGCTTGACGGAGAGCGGAGCCGCGATTGGAGCGCAGCTCTGGTCCAATATGCCGTGGCGCAGCGTCGCGCCAATACAGAGTTGCTCAACCAGTGGGTCAAGCATTGGGCGCCGCTGGCGTACCGGGGAATGGAAGGCCTGGTCGAACTGTTCGGACAAGCACCTCGTCCGCTGCAACCCCAGGCTGTTGCAGCGAAAGCACGGGCGGCCCACCACGCCCTCCTGACTCGATGCGGCCTCAATACGGTTGAGATCTGAACGGCGAGGAGAAGCGTGGAATCTGTTCGCCTGAACAAGAGGATTAGATCGCCGGAGCAGGTCCCCTGTCTCTGTCGAGCGCTGCGTGAAGACAATCGATAAGGCGACGCCCGAGGTCTAACGGCTTTCGAAGGAAGCAGATGGCTCCGGCCTTCAACGCGCGTTCCTTAGTGGCCTCGTCGGAATAGGCCGTAATGAAAATAATCGGAATGTCAACGCCGTTTTGAGACAAGTAATCCTGCAGGTCTACCCCGCTCATTTTTGACATTTGCACGTCCAAAATCAGGCATCCAGTTTTCCTGATCGATGAGGACTGCAGAAACGACTCGGCTGACGCAAACGTGCGGGCTGAAAATCCGAGCGATCTCACGACATCTTCAATGGCCGCCCGGATCAAAGAGTGGTCGTCGACGATCGAAATAAGCGGGATTTCTGTCAACCGCTTATTTTTCGCATTTGCGCGTCCAATATCAGGCATCCCGCGTCCCCGATCGGTGATGAGTGCAGAAACGATTCGGCTGATGCGAGCGTGCCGGTTGAAAATCCGAACGACCTCACAAGATCTTTAATGGCCGCCCAATCCAAGTGTGGTCGTCGACCATCATATAAATGAGATTTCTGTCAATCGCTCGTCCGTTCCCCGGTAACAAACAACTGCCCTAACGTTCCTCCAGATGCACAAAGCCGTAGTGCCACGGAACGGCAATCCGGGATATAGTACCTGAGTGCTAGGAACCCTTACGGAAGTTGCGGCAGAATTCAACGCTGCGTCTGCTCCATGGCGTGAGCCACGACAAGCTTCGTCGAATCACCGGCTCTCGAGAGAGCGCAAAGGGCGCCCTTTCGGCATAAAAGGACGGTCCCATCACGAGTGTGGACGAACGACCGGCCGAACCTAGGGACGTAGAAGTTGCAGTCCAGGCGGTTGCTGGCATTCTGGGTAAGCCAGTAAACGCGATTTCCAGGATATAAATTGGCCGCGGCTCCCAACTGAGTCGCCATCAGGACACGTGTGGGCATCTGAACGTAGGACGGTAGCGGCGCCGCGATTGGTCACTCGGCACTTAGAGTTAATTCGAAAGCGATGTCCTTCTGCTTCGCGCGAATCCAGCCTGTCCACCATCCGCACCAGATCGGCTATCGACCGTGCCCCCATCTTGGCCATAATTCGACCACTGTGAACGCGAGCCGTGTGCGTGCAGATTCCCAGTTGGCCAGCGATCTGCTTGGGTCCCTGTCCGGCCGAAAGCAACATCATCGTCTCCCTTTCGCGAGGCGAAAGCGACGCAAGCCGGGTTCGAAGCTCGTCCAAAGTCTGCTTTTGTAAACGCGCGACGAGATCACGCTTGATGCCGCTTCTCACCGCGTCGAGCAGCTCTCCATCTTGAAAGGGTTTGGTAAGAACGTCTATGGCCCCAGCCTTCATCGCCCGAACGGACGCCCTTACCTCGTTCTGAGCGGTAAGAAACACTAGGGGTGTTTCGCGTCTAGTCTTTGCTTGTCGGGACTGAAGGTCGAGACCGCTGATGCCGGGTAACCGCACGTCTAGCACGATGCAATTGGGTGAATGAGATTTGCTTCTCGTCAAATATTCTTCGGCCGATTTGAAGAGCTCGATCTTCAGGCCCGCCGCTTCGAGCAAGATCCGCAATCGCGCCCGCAACGAGTCGTCGCTGTCGATAACAGCAATTAAAGCTTGGTCAACGGTCATGAGTTATTGCCACCATGCAACGGCTAGCCGATGGATTATCGGGCATGTGCCACGTTGAATAGCATTTTTCGTGCAGCCACTGGTCTTGTGGAGGATGATGGAGGGTATCGTGACCTTCACCCTCTTGCGCCTGGAGTGGCAGACCCAAGCGCCCTGTCCTAGGCGGCGATTTGAAGTCGGCGCAACCATTTGCGGTTCCCCTCGTGGCGGTCCTTGAGGCGTTCAACGCACTTCTTTGAACAGAGGGGAGTTCGGCACGAATAGTGCCGGATGAGACCGAACGGTCCTTCGCAGACCGCGCAGCGCTTTGGCGCGCCAAGCCGGGTTTTTTGAGAGCTGTTGAGCATTTTTGTCTCCTCTGGTCTTCGCGTGAGCCCTATCTCTCATTCCTTCTTTGTTGTCACACTCCATCCGCATCCATCCCGACGCCGTTCCAACAATTGCGATCAAACCGTCAGCCAAATCGTTGACATTCGCGTCCTGCAACCCACCAACCTGGAACCGACAGCGAGATTAAGATGATAGAAATGAATTGCTCAATTGTACGGTGGTGCGCGCCGGTAACCGAGAGGGCTGCAACAACTAAACAAAGGTTTGCATTGATCGCCTTTCGCTCACAGTCTTTCGCGGACACTTGCACGGCCAGACCCATGACACTTGCTTTGTGACGGCGCCTCTGCACCTACGTTCGCGTCCCCGTCATTGCGCCGGACGGTGGCGAGCAACCAGTCGTTTGAGTCTGGTGAGCTAGCGCAAAGATGACCAGCACACGAGCGATGCTGCAACGAAGCCGCGTTCGTTCTCATCGAGGCGTCTTTGATGTAGTTGCCAAGAATATATTCCGCGCAAAAATGGACAACGCGAGCAATGTAGCGCAAGCGATCATTGCGTATTGTGATTATAAGGAAGACGTCCGACGCGGGGCATTCCCCGTCAGCAACTGGGCCCATTGCGCCAGCAAAGCGATCAAACAGGAATTATCTCATCAACGCATTGTCCAATTCCGGTCTTAAGAACGACCTGAACTGCCTGCTGGTTCGCGCGTCGATGGTGATCGTATTGGATTGAGGAGACGTAACGATGGCTGGGAAAACTGAACGCGCGATTTTGGCTGGCGGCTGTTTTTGGGGCATGCAACAACTCATCCGACGGTTGCCCGGCGTAGTGTCCACCCGGGTCGGCTATTCGGGTGGCGACGTCAAAGACGCCACCTATCGGAATCACGGTACGCACGCCGAAGCGATCGAGATCATATACGACCCCGACAAGACCAGTTTCCGAAATCTCCTGGAATTTTTTTTCCAGATACACGATCCGACGACCCGCAATCGTCAAGGTAACGATGTTGGCATGAGCTACCGCTCTGCGATCTTCTACACCGACGACGAGCAGCGTCGCCTCGCGGAGGACACGATCGCCGACGTCGATGCTTCTGGCCTTTGGCCGGGCATGGTTGTGACGGAAGTAGCTCCCGCTGGTGACTTCTGGGAGGCGGAACCCGAGCACCAAGACTACCTGGAGCACTATCCCACTGGCTACACCTGTCATTTCGTCCGTCCGGGCTGGAAATTGCCCCGCCGACCCTCCGTGGCGTGACATTGCGCCGAGGAAATACTCTGTACGTCATCTCGGAGAGTGCCCACCCTGCTGAGCTTGTTGCCGGTTGCATACGAACGGGTCTGCGGGGGGCGGCCCAGTCGTGGGGAAACAGTAATGAGGAGGCACGACATTATGAATCAGTTGAACCAGCTTATTCTTTATGTTTCGAGGACCACCCCGTTCCGGGGCGGTCTGGACCGTCATTTGATTCGTGCTGCGATGGTTTTTACGTTCTTCGCTTTCAGCATCCAAAAGTGGAGCCAGTATACCGCTGAGATGCTGGTGCCCTTAATCAACCATAGCCCCATCGTCTTCTGGCTGCTCCCAGCCTTCGGCGTTCGTGGCGCAGGCTACTTCCTCGGGACGACCGAGACGATCTTCGGCTGTCTCATTTTACTTGGCTATTGGAGCCCGAGGTTTGGCATCCTCGGCGCGCTTGGGTCGATCGTAACCTTCATCGGCACCACGAGCATTATTCCCTTTCTACCCGATGGCTGGGCCCCTGAGGCGGGCGGATTTCCGATCATGACCTTGCCGCTCGGCTTTCTCATGAAGGACGTTCTGTTCCTCGCTGCTTCATTCTATCTGCTCAAGCAGGATCTTACCCGTGCGGCGCTGGAGATAAAACGCAGTTGAGTTTTGACGGGGGCATTTTTGGACGCGCTCCATCTCGACCGGTGGCGAACACGGCAATTTCCATCCAAGCCTGAAGGGACGCCTGCCGGCGCGGCTCGTGCGGAGGTTGAGGAGCGGAAGCTTTGACTTCAAATAAAATCTGACCGGCGTCTAGCCGCTGTCGAAAAGGTCAAAGAGTTCCCTGTTTGACCAGCCCGAATCTTTCTCCCGGATGGTAACGAGAGCGTTTAAATACGATTACGGCCGAGCTTTGACCGCATTTCCGCGAGGTCAATGAAGACATCGGCCTGACGCCGCAAATCGCTACCAATCATCGGAGGCTCGCTAGAAATGTTCGAAATCACGGTCACGCGGACGCCTCGGCGCTGCAGCGCTTGGACTAGGCGGCGGAAGTCTGCGTCACCCGAAAATAATACCATCTGATCGACATGTTTGGCGAGTTCCAACGCATGAACCGCTAGCTCGACACCAATGTTCCCTCTAACCTTGCGGCGGCCATCAGCGTCTGTGAATTCTTTAGCGACCTTGGTAATGACCGTGTAGCCATTGTAGTCAAGCCAGTCGATCAAGGGCCGAAGCGATAACTGCTCCCGATCTTCGATGACTGGAGCAAAGTAGACTGCGCGCAACAGAATCGCGTTGCTCTGAAACTCGTCGAGAAGGCGCCTATAGTCGATTTCAAAACCGAGCGCCCTCGCTGTCGCACTAAGATTTGGCCCGTCGATTACAAGCGCGATTCTCCCGTGCCACGCTCTGCTAACGCCCAAATTTAACAGATGCCGCTTTCGATTGGCCCGATTGGGATCCACCGGGTCTTTCATTGAGGGGGGATCTCCACAGACCAGGTGGCCGCCTAGAGATGCGAGACCGTGGTCAACTGACTCGGCAAAATCAGTACGAGGAGCCACGGATGGCATCGAATATGGCGCAGGAGCTAAAACGCTCATTGCAGTTGCGGAAACAAATTTCGATATCCCAAATGGGAAAAAAGCGACTTGGCTTTTTGATGTTGAATGCATTTCTCTGCAGGTACGCAATAGAATGCTTAGAAAGACCTCACCAGCTGAGCCCCCAAAGCCGCAGCAAAAATCAGTCGTACTGAGCGAAGATCAGGTCAAGTCAGCGCTCAAAGCTAAACTCGAAACTGACGGATGGACGGTTGAAGTTGCATGGGGACGAGAGCGTGGTATCGACATCGTTGCTCTGAGGGGGCCAGAGAGATGGGTGATTGAGTGCAAAGGGACAGGCTCCATCCCACCGATGCAGAACAACTATTTCGTGGGAGTAGTAGGTGAATTGTTGCAGCGTATGAGCGACGAGCGCGCCAAGCATTCTATCGCTTTTCCCGACGTGCCGAAGTTCCGACGACTTTGGACCGAATTGCCCACGATGGTCAAAGAGCGCCTCAAACTCACGGCGCTTTTTGTGTCCGACGACGGTTCGGTTGTAGAGATTGCTTAGCAGTGGACGCTACGTTCGGGGCTCGCCGATAACAATTCACCGCGACTTGCCTCCTAGGTAGACCGGGCTCCGCTCGATACCGGATCAGGCGAGCCGACTTTCGCGATTTCATAGTGATCGCGTCCGCGCTTAACGACCAAACCGGCCTTCATCATCTTCTTGACCAATAGTCGCCACCCTCGCCCGCCTTATCGCAAGCGTGACGGACGTCGCTAATGTGGAAAGGCCTTTCCCCATGAGAGCGTTGCAGGCGGTGGAAAAACTCCATCATTCGGTCTTCTAATGTGCCCCTCCCTTGAACCGAAAACCGGCTGAGAACCAGTCCTAGCCCTGCCAGGCAGATGGCATGGCAAAGCCGCGACTCCTCAAAATTCGCCTTCAAAAATTTCCACCAAATTTGGCCGCCAAGCCAGCGGATTTTCTGCGCCAGCTCGTACCAACTGCCAAATTCATCAATGGATTTGTGGCCGTCCGGCTCGGCTGCGCCACGGGTGAATAATCGCCTCATCTTGGGAATTTTCGCTCTCAACAGCGCCTACCAGAGGCGCTAGTTGGGGTAAGGATCGGTCTGGGCATCAGATCCAAACACCGTCGCTGCTTAAGGGTTGGCGCTTCGTTCGCGAATCGAATGTTAGGGAACAACAAACCCGAGCTATCGGGCTGCTCCACCCCGCGCCAATCGGTGCTTTGTGACATTTCAAATGATTGCCGGGAGGCCCAATGTAAAAGCAGTCCAAGACCCCGATTTTGTGCCGGTCAGGTTTGCTCCAACTTACCTTTGGGCCAAAGACCGGTAATAGCGCTTGTTGCCGCTGCCGGGCGGGTCCTCATACATGAAACACTCGGCATAGGCGTCGATTGCCGCGATCACGCCGAGCAACGAGGGAGCCGAGAAGGCTTGGGTCGATCCAGTCGCGTAGTGCGATAGGAAATTGCCCGTGATGGTCGCCATGTGGGTTTGCAGGCCGGTTTCTTGCTGCGGGGTAAGAATGAGCCTGTTGGCGGCCTTGTGCAGGGTGACGGCGGCCTGAATGGCGGCGATGCAGTTCTGCACCTGCTTTTTGTTGTCATCCATTGCGAAATCGACGGGAACGGGAATTGCCACCTTCCCGATGATCTCCAGTAGCTTGTATTCGAGGTACGGCCGAAGCCGGAGCGCTCCATCCTCCACTTGCCCTGCATTAAGATGCGTTACGGCTGCGTCTCGAACGCGGTTCGCCGCGCCCGTCTGCTGCAAGACGGCTGTCTGAGCTGTACCTTCTAATCGGATGTGCTGCCAATCCGGCTCATTACCGTTTTTGTTGAAAAGCTTTTCCAGCAACGTGTCGTGGCTCAAGATCACGACTTGCGGGCCGCCAGCCTGTCCGGGCCGGGCAAACTTGGTCCGAATGCTCTCCATGATGTGAAATTGGTGTCCCGCATCAAAACTCGACGTAACGTCGTCGAGGATGATGAATTTTGCGTCTCCGCCATAAAGCTGCGCAGCAGCGAGATACACCGACACGGCGAACGCATTTCTAAAACTTTCTGAAAGAAGAGCCTGCGCTGATACGTCTTGAAGGCTCCAGAATTTCGCGAGGGCTATCGCGAGGGATTCACTTCCCGACGGCTTTATCAGCGAAGGCTCTACTGGAGCGTGAACAATCCCTCCGAAGAAGCTTTTGCAGATTGGGGTCACTGCCGCGAGGCGCCGGGTGGCGGCACGGGATTCAGCGCCTGCAAAGGCCGCAGCAGCGCCGTCCAGGAAGCGCTTGATCTTGTCAATCCGCGCCTTGCGGGCAGTGACGGCGGCGATTTCAGCCTCCGCAGTGGCCGCATTCTTCCATGCTTCGGACAATCGGCGCGCCGCTTCGACTCTTCTGGTCACTTCAACATATGAGGGTGGAAGCTTCTTCTCCAGTTCGGATCGTTCGTCCCGAAGCGCTTTAAGCCGCGTGTCGAGCTTTCCGCGACAAGTGGCACGGTGCGTCCAGATGGCGTCAATCTGGGCTGCAGTCAGAAAATCTTCGTCGACGCGAGAGGCGATCTCGCCGATGGGGCAACTTTCGCCCTCCTCCACCGCCGCGTCTTCCAAATCTGTCAAGCAATCGCAATTCCGATCCGACCATCCAGAAGCCAGTTCGGCCCCAAGATCATGCACAGCCTGATATGCGCTGAGGTTGCGGGTCACTTTGTCGAAAACTGATTTCTCGTTCTCGGTTTCGCATGTCGGGCAAAGGTTCTTGTTGGACCACGACTCATCAGACAAGACTCTTTCGGCCACGATGAGGTGTTCGTGCAACAGCGCACTGCCCACCCTTCCAAGCGCCTCTTCGCGTCTTACAGCGATATCACGAAGTGCGTCGCGGTCCGCGTCAGTCAAGCTATCCGCGTTTAGTACGGCCTCGATCGCCTCCTGCTCGCGGATGATCTTGGCGAGCCGGTCTTTCTCCTCGCCGCCTTCGGCCTTCTTGATCTCCTCGAGGCATGCGTCAAAATCGATCTCGCCAAAGGCCTTCCCGGTGCATTGGCGCTTGAGGATAGCGATTTGCTCAAGGGATGAGTACGCAGCGATCTGTGCTTCCGCATGTGTTTGGAAATCGGTCAGCTTGCGCTGCGTAAGGACTTCGAATGAGGTTTGCGCGTTTCGCTGAGCGGTTTGAAGACTGGCCGTTCCCGTGCGGCGTCTGCTCTCAAGTACGCTTGTGCCGAAGTGGTTGTTGAAGGGCTGAGTGCGCCCGAGAGCCTGAAGGCTTTGCCTCAGATCGGAGTACTTTTTCAAACCAAGCAAGCCAGCGAACGAGCGCCCGCGATCCAAATCCTTGGTGTCGATAAACGATTGAAACGTCTTGTTGTCCAAAAGGACAAACTCGCGATCGAGATCGCGCAGCAAGGCCTCGGCGTTGGGAGGACCGGAAACGGTGCGCGTGCCGTCGGCGGCGCAGTCCACACGGATAGCTACGGGGTCGCCTCCGCCTTCGGGAATGAGAGTCAGGGTTACGTGCCCTGCGCCCACGGAGTGAAAGCGGTTCACATAATAGGAACGGCCATTCTCGGATGCGGGCAGCCCGTCCAGCTTCGGAATGACGCCACGAATCGCGAAGTTAATCGCGTCGAAGATCGAGCTCTTGCCAACACCGTTCTGGGCGGAAATGGAAGTCACGCAATCAGACTTCAGCCTGAGCATGAGGGGAGCACCCTCGTTATTGATGCCCCGCAAGCCCTCGATTTCGATTGATTGCAGTAGCCACCCGCTCATGACGCCTGCTCCTGCGAACCGACTTCCAGGGCATCCCAGATATCGGACGGCTCGATGTTGCCCTTCAGAAGTTCGGGCAATTTTTGCGCGAGCACGGCGGCAAGCTTTGCGTCGTCGGCTTCCAGCGACTTTACAAATGCTGCCAAATTTTCTTCAAACGTAAGCGTGTCGTTGATATCAAAAGGCATTTGGCTCCCCCACCAATGCGCGCATTTTGGCACTATGCGGATCTTTTGCAACCACCGAATGAACGCGAGTAAGAACCTTGCAGCTTCCGCGTCATGATATGAAATGAGACCATTTCCGGTTCTGGTTCTTGAAGCGTTCGGGAGGCCTACCGCTCTTGATGCCATCGGCAATGGCGTCCATAGCCGCGTTATGGCGCTACCAAAGCGACGACAGCACGCTCCCGACCCTTCGGTGAGTTGATTGAGAAATGCTGGATCACGACTGCCGCGGCGGCCACGCAGTGCAGATCGAACCCGGTCTCCGGCCGCAGTCTCCTGAAAACGGGAATTTTTCAAATGCTCGCGGGAAACTATCGGCGATTTCGACCGCGCAGGGATCAAACCCAGAGCACAGAGACCGATAGCCAATTCGCAAAACCCACCATTGGCGGGCCTTTCTGGCGCGACCTACGCTAAAGTCTCCAAGCGCCGCACTGGCTGGCTGGCGACGCAGTGCTGATCGCACCAGTCTCCAGGCAAATTCCCTGCTAACAGGGAATTTTACAGGGAATTTTGCGATTTCAGGGCCCCAAGACCGAATTTCGGAGCAAGAAACGGCTGCACTGCAGTGTCTTTTCGTGAAATTCCCTACGGAAATTAACAGCGAAAATCTTTCGAAGAACAGGGATTTTTCGGCGGATAACAGGGAATTTGGCGCAGCGACCCTTCACAAGATGCTGTTTTGGCCGCGAGCGGTTGCTTTGCGCCAGAACCAGCCATTCGCTTTGAAGATGAGCGGCGCGTCCGCCGTCAAGGCTCGCCGATTGGCGAAACCGTTCGCGGGCCGGCGACAACCACGATAAAACCTTCAGCAGGGACCAGGAACCGCCTCGAACGATGCGTCGAGCCAAAAAGGGGGATAAAGATGTCCAATCGCTATGCCGCCTATACCAGACTGACACTCGAGTATCCTTCGCAACGCATTCTTCGGCTGACCTTCAACCGGCCCGAGACCTACAATTCGGTCGACGCCGAGACACATACGCAGCTCACCAACATCTGGCGCGACATCAATAACGATCCCGATATCAATGCGGTGATCGTCACCGGGGCCGGCAAGGCCTTTTCCGCAGGCGGCGACTTCGAGCTGATTAAGAGCATCCTCGACAACCCCGTCGCCCGCATGGCGACCTGGAAGGAAGCCAAGGACCTCGTCTACAACGTCATCAACTGCAACAAGCCGATCATTTCGGCGATCAACGGCGTCGCGGTCGGCGCGGGTCTGGTCGTCGGCATCCTAGCCGACGTATCGATCGCGGGAAAGTCGGTCCGCATCGTCGACGGTCATACACGGCTTGGTGTCGCGGCCGGTGATGTCGCGTGCATTATATGGCCTTTGCTGTGCGGCCTTGCGAAGGCGAAATACTATCTTCTGACCTGCAAGCCACTCTCCGGCGAAGAGGCCGAACGGATTGGACTGGTGTCGTTGTGCGTCGAGGATGCGGATCTGCAGAAGACCGCTCTTGATGTGGCCGAAGATCTTTCCAATGGTGCACAGAGCGCAATTCGATGGACGAAATATGCGCTCAACAACTGGCTGCGAATCAATGGCCCGCTGTTCGACACCTCAACCGCGCTTGAGATTCTCGGCTTCGCCACTGCAGACGCTCGCGAGGGACTTGCATCTCATTTGGAGAAACGCAAGCCGATATTTCCTCAGGATTGCCCACTGTAGTGGACCAATGAGGACGCATTGCCCGTTGGAAACTTGCAAGCCCACTAACTCTATTTGCGCGTGAGTGACCACTTTGCGCCATAACCGGTCGTTCGCTTAATTCGCCACCGCGGCGTCTGTTCTGAGCCGTATATGATTATTACTGCGCTGGCGCAGCGATGGTCGGGACTGTTTTCTCATTCAGCCGCCAACGCGGTTACCCAGCTGAAATCATAATGCGCGCTCAATGCTTTCATCGCAACGACTGCACCCAGAACGCAGACGATCTGCAATGGCGTCCTCGTCGAGAAAACCTTATTGAACAGCGTCATATGATCTTCCGCTTTATCTAAGTCATAATGTCAGCGAGCCGAGTGGCATCAGTCCTAGCGTCGGTGGCCTAGACGAATCCCAAGCTTGAGCGCCTTCTGCCGCAGCGAACCCACACTACGTCTTGTAAGCTTCGCGATTTTAACGACGGGTGTTTTCGCCTTTGAGTGCATGCGCAGCAAAGTGGCGCGTCAGCTCAACGAACGACCACGCGACACCTTGCAATTTGAAACCCCAGCGGAGAGATTTAACGCCTGTGTTGCGTCGACCGGTTGAGCCGGGCGCCCAAAAGCGGAAGTCGCCGTTCGTTCGATCACTTCGTCGGCGCAGGCTAGGAAAGCTGCGGGAAACTCCGGCTGGCATTCCGTTCGGGCGGTCGTACGGCGCGCCGTTTTCGGTGCGGTAAGCGACATGTTTTTCCACAGCAAAGTCCAGGGGCCTCGGGAACCGAGCCGGGTTCGCCGCGTTGCCTGTCCGCTTCATGGGAGGGGTTCACCACATGATCAAGACACTCGCGTGCGCGTGCGCATTTGTGATCGGCGCGGGCCTGACGTCAGCAACAGCCGCTGAGCGAGAGCAGGTGCGGATGGTCATCAATCTGATTTCCGGAGTTAAAATGCCGTACCCGGAAAACCTGCGGAACATCGTGGCGCATACCGAACGGGTCCACCTCGACACCAATGGTGCCACTGTCGTGGAGATGCTGCGCATCCGCAAGGAGCCCGTGCCGGGGCTGCTGGTCGGCCAGTCCTATCAATATGTCGACGATTTCGATCTCGATGGCACGATCGACGTTGGGAGCACGACCACCCCTCGAAGGTGAGCCGTACGCCCCGGTTGGCAGGATAAGCCAGTTTTTCTATCGCGCCGCCAATCGCGGCGACCAATTTCGCGGCGACTTTCAGGCCCTCTATGACGAAGGCATCCAGGTTGCACTCAAGTACCTGGGTGAATAGCGACACTTGAGGCCCGCCGCTCCTTTGGAAACTCTTACCAACGGAAGGTTTCACCCACATGTTCCAGCCATTTAAGTCCCTCCTCGTGACGAGCCTATTGCTCGGCGTTGCGCTGACTTCAACTGTTGCGGCGGAGCGCGAAGACGTGCGCAAGGCCATCAATCTCGTGACTTCGGTGAAGATGCCATTCCCCGAGGGTCTGTCGAGAAATCGCGCGAGGACGGAGCGCGTCTGGCTCGAACGTGAAGGGGCCACGACCGGGTGCATCACGCTCCAGGATCGCCGGTGGTGTTACGACCACATTGCACCCAAGGGCAACCGGGCGGAGATGCTCCGCATCCGCAATGAACCCTCGCGCGGCGTCTACATCGGAGCGCTCTACTATTACGTCGTCGACTATGATCTTGACGGCTTGATTGACCTGGGGTCGACGACACAGATCGAGGCGGAGGGGGACCGTCGGCGTGAGATACCGATTGCGCATGTCATCGAGTTTTTCTCACGCAGTACCAAGCGTGGGGAACAGTTCCAAGGAAAGTTCCAAAGCATGTACGACGAGGGCATCCAGATCGCGCTGAAGTATTTCGGCGAGTAGTAGACTAGCGGCAAGTTCGTTTACTCGCGGCGGCTGCGCCGGGCAACCGTTGCTTCATTCCCGACTTCCGTTAATGGGATGGACCGGCCGTGCTCCTGCCCCTAACGGCTTTCGATGGGGGCTTAGAAGCGCGAGGAGCGCCACCGCGCACCCCGGCCCGCCCAAGCGTTCTGGCTGCCCAGCCCGCCCCAGCGCCCAGCCGCGCCGGGCGCACCCAGCAAAACCTGGCGTGAAATCTCAAGCAGAGAGGTGTATCGTGGGTTTTCTCCCAGGAGGCGATGATGGCTGAGAATAAGACACCCGCTGACCTAGCACGTTCAATGATGACCAAAAATCTTGAGCAAGCTCACGAGGCGATTACGAACTATTTTCGGTTGGTTGAAAAGAGCA
>Ga0210401_10000854_pt1 | contig 36800 bp, 29 predicted proteins | sample IncBWH32MmetaG_FD_150866 | JGI IMG/M metagenome (GOLD analysis project Ga0210401, IMG submission 150866) | Forest soil microbial communities from Barre Woods Harvard Forest LTER site, Petersham, Massachusetts, United States - Inc-BW-H-32-M | ecosystem: Environmental > Terrestrial > Soil >... | reverse complement strand
CGTGGCAGTCGGTCTCGCCACGACCGGTTTCAATCAACGTTTCAATCTGCGAACCATCGAGATTGGCGCGCATGACGCGCATACCCTCGCGATCGCACCAGTAGAGCTTGCCGCCCTTCTTATCGAGAATGATCTGCTTCGGCGTATGAGTGATTCCCTGCGGGACGATCACCTTGCGATTCTTGCCGTCGATGTCGGCGCGCTCGATGGAACCGTCGTCCAGGTTGGGAACACCCATGTTGGTCCAGTAGATGTGCCCTGCCTCGACATCGACGACGATGCCGTCCGGGAGATGGCAGCGCGTCACGATGGTCTTGCGGTCCGAGCCATCGGTGTTCATGACGTGGATGCATCCGGCATTCAGCTCGAGAACGAAGAGACGACCGACCACGCCACGCGCGACCGTGCTTCGGGAAGATTTCACGACAGCTTCAGACATCTCGCACCTTCATGGCTGCCTGACACGGACTCCGTCAGGGCTCGACCGTGACTGTGACGCGAATGCCGGCTATTATCTTGAATGCGATTGTCGCTGCTGGGATGGCTGTGCTTCGGCGCGAGACCGAAGCCTGCTCGACATTGGGCTTTCGCAAACACGATCGCCCTTTCGACCCTGCGAGAAGGGCGTTCTCTCGGGCTATCGCGGCCGAACCAGACACGAGGCTGTGAACTGCACGTGAAGGCACCCGTGAGCGCCGAGCTGGAGACAAGCAAATCGATGCAGGCAGGGTTGCTTGTAAGCCGCTTGGTCTCCGGCATTCCCGCACTAGCTGAGCGAGGTTAGCCGTTTTCGTTCAAGAGGCTCGTCTGGATGTCAGCCCACTTTTCAAGCCAGTCCGCGATGCATCAAGGCGGCAGTCTCTGGCCGATGTTCGCGTGCATGGGTGTCCTTCTGATCGGCTCCATCCAAATGTCCGAGCCACTGCAACCCGCCGACGATTTCGCAGCGCCTCGCTACGTTCAGCCTGCCAACTACGTGCAACATGACAAACCCGTCGGTGACGCAGCCAACAAGGCTTCCATGCTGTCCGATCCAACGATCAGCCATGACGGGCAACCCGCTCGGCTGTTCGGTATGGAAACGGAACCGGTGGCCAGCGGCGCGATCCTGGAAAAGTGGACGAGCGTGAAGGCCGACCTCGCACAGGAATTCGAAACTCTCGCGCGATGCCGCGCCAACGGACCCTGCCCAGCCGCAGCGCAAAGACTCATCGATATCAGCGCGACGGGCGCGCACCGAAGCGGCCGTGCGCGTGTCGGCTTGATCAACAGAGCGGTGGATCTCGCCATCAGCCCCGTCAGCGATGAGACACAATGGGGCATTCCGGACCATTGGAGCGCTCCGTTCGAGACTCTCCAATCCAATCGGGGTGACTGCGAAGACTACGCCATTGTCAAATATGCTGCGCTGCTGGAAGCGGGCCTGTCCGAAGACGACGTGAAGATCGTCATCGTGAGGAACGTCCTGCCTGACGAAGATCATGCCGAAGTCGCGGCTCGCGTCGATGGTCGGTGGCTCATCCTGGACAACCGCACGCTGACGCTGGTGCGCGACACGGATGTCACACGGGCGATCCCCGAATATGTGCTCGATCGGGAGGGGGTCAGGCGATTCATCCGGAGTGGCCGGAATCGTCAGGCGAATGGCCAGACGTGAGCGCGGGCATTCCCCGAGTTGATCCCGGAGGAAGAGTCACCCCCAGGTTCTGACATCACCTGGCGGCCCTGCGTTTGCGTCAGACGAAGGCACTCAGCCCGGTAATGGACTTGCCGACGATCAGCGTGTTCATCTCCCTGGTGCCCTCATAGGAGTAGATCGCTTCCGCATCGGCCACGAAGCGCCCGATGTGATTTTCGAGGAGAATGCCATTGCCGCCGAGCAGCTCACGCGCGTAACCGACGGTCTCGCGGCATTTGACCGTGCAGAAGGCCTTGGCAAGCGATGCATGCTCGTCCTGCATCACCCCTTCGTCCTGAAGCTGGGCCAGGCGCAGCATCATCGCCTGGGTCGACGTGACGTTGCCGAGCATACGTACCAGCAGATCCTGGACGAGCTGGAATCCGCCGATTGGCCTTCCAAACTGTGTCCGCTCGGTCGCATAGCGCAGCGCATGCTCATATGCTCCCATCTGGCAGCCTACGGCGAACCAGGCCACCCCCGTGCGCGTCATTCTCAGGACCTTCGCCGTATCCTTGAACGTATTGGCATTCTGCAGACGATCCGCCTCTGGCACCCGGCAGTCGTTCAGGGTTATGAGTCCATTCTGCACGACCCTGAGTGCCATCTTGGTCTTGATCTTCTCGACCGAGAAACCGGGATTGTCCTTAGCCACGACAAAGCCCTTGACCTGGTTCGAACCCTCCTCGCGCGCCCAGATCACATTGATGTCGGCGAAGGTTGAATTGCCGATCCATTTCTTCTGGCCGTTGAGGATCCAGCTTTCGCCTTCGCGGCGGCAGGTTGTCGTCATTCCGCCTGATGTCGCCGACCCCACCAGCGGCTCCGTCAGACCGAATGAGCCGATCTTCTCGAAGCGCATCATGGGCGGCAGCCAGCGCTGCTTCTGCTCCTCGTCTCCGCACAAATAGATCGAGCCGGCCGACAGCCCCGTGTGGACGCCCCAGAACGTCGCAACTGATGCATCGACCCGGGCCAGTTCCATCGCGACAAGGCCGTTCAACACCCAGCTGCCGCCCGCTGCGCCATAGCCGCTGTAGCCAATACCCCCGATGCCGACCTCGGCCATCTTCGGAATCATCGTGAAGGGAAATTCATCGCGGGCCCAGTAGTCCTCTATCACCGGTGCAATCGCGCTTTCCATAAACTCGCGAACGCGCCCGAGCAGCGCGCGTTCCTTATCGTTCAGCACACCCGCGATCCGGTAAAAATCTCCATTGACCGGGGGCGGTGTGTAGTCCGTCTTTCTAGCTGGTGTCACCTGTGGGCTCGCCATGGGTTCCTCCCTAGGAGCAGTGAGGCTTAGCAACTGATGCACTCTTAAGTCTGTTCACCGCCCTTTTTGCGTCAAAAAGAGGCGCCTCGTCCCGCTGACGAGTCGCGAAAGCAGGTCCGCTTGCGGTTCGACACGCTTGGTCTCGTCAGCCAGAAATGCCTCGATCAAGCCAGCGGTTTCGGCTGGCCGCGTTACCATGAACAGATGCCCGTCATCGATCATGCGGAGCTCCGCGTTCGGGATCAGTCGTGCCAGGATCTGGCCGTTGATCGGCGAAACCAGCGGATCGTCGCTGCCCATCAGGACAAGCGTCGGCTGCGGCAATGACCACAGCCACGGCAGACTCGTCCATCCCGCCATGGCGAGCAACTGGTAGAAGTAACCGAGGTTGCGCGCGCCATGGATCGCTTCCGCGTGGGAAGCAATCGCGGATGGATCCTTGCGGAAAGCGCCGCCATAGATGTCCGGCGCGACCTTGCCCATGTAATCCTTGTCGATGTAACGCCGTGGCGTCGCCATCTTCCACAGCACGGAAAGGCTAGCCGGCACCATGGTGGCCCCGGGCGCCGTCGCTGCGAGCACCAAACGCCGACACAGCTTTGGATATTGATGCGCGAATTGCTGGGCGATTGCGCCGCCCCAGGACACGCCGGCGGCGTCGACCTCCGCATAAGAGAGCTCTGCAACGAGACCGGCGGCCAGCCGCGCGAGCGTCGAGGGGCGATATGGCAGGAGCGGCCTTGGCGAGCCGCCCACGCCGGGTATGTCGAAAATGATCGCGGTCGTGCTTGTGAGTGCCTCTAGAAAGGGCCGCGCCAGCTCCCAGTTGGCGCCGATTCCGTTGAACAGCAGCAGTGGCGGCTCTCTGCCGCTGCCATGCTTGATCGCAACGTGAAGCGACCGCCCGCCAATCGCGATTTGCCGCGACACGATCTCGCCTGGCCTTGCCAGCGTCGGGCCCGCCTCAGGCTCTCGGCCCGAATGGTCTGCACTGGTTAGGTTGTCAGTCAAAGACGTAGGTCCCCGGCGCCGACACAATCACGGGGTGGCGCTCGCTGCCAAGCGAGGCGGGCGCGCCCACCTGTTCGCCCGATCGTGCGTGCAGCCAATCGCGCCAGTCGAGCCACCAGCTTCCCTTCCGCTTCTCGGCTGCGGCCAGAAAGGCGTCCGGCCCGGCGGGGTTGACGGTCCCGATCATGAAGGAGGCTTTTGGATTGCTCGGCGGATTAAGGAGACTCTGGAGATGGCCGCTGTTGGAAAGCACGAAGGTTGTCCCCTCGCCCATGATCTGGGCAGTCTTGTGCACGCCTTTCCACGGCGTGATGTGGTCGGTCACGCCGGCAATGACATAGGTGTCGACCTTCGTTCCGGTCATATCGACGGTCTTGTCGTTCAGGCGGAGCTTTCCGGCATTGACGAACGGGTTGGTAAAATAGAGATCGAGGTAATCGCGGTGCAGCCGGGCCGGAAGCCGGGTGGTGTCGGCGTTCCAGAACAGGATGTCGAACGCGGGCGGCTGATTGCCGAGCAGATAATTGTTGACCCAGTAGTTCCAGATCAGGTCGTTGGGCCGCATCCAGGCGAACATCCGCGCCAGATCGTGGCCGTCGACGATGCCGCGGACGCGCGATGCCTCCTTGGCCAGGTTCATGGTCTCCGGCGTCATCAGGCAGCCGAAGGCGCTCTCCTCGGCCGTGTTCGGATCGAGCAGACAGACGGCGAGCACCATGTTCCTGATCTTCTTCTCCGCCGCGTTGCCGAGCGTCGCGACATAGGCCGTCGACGTGATGCCGCCCGAACAAGATCCCAGCATGGAGATATCGTCGCTGCCGGTCACCTCGCGCGCGACATCGACGACTTCATCGAGCGCGGCGACATAGCTGTCTAACCCCCAGTCGCGATGCTCCGCCGTGGGATTGCGCCAGCTGACACAAAAAACCTGGATGCCGCTCTCGAGCAGGAAGCGCACCATGCTCTTGTCGGGCGAGAGGTCCAGCGCGTAGTACTTGTTGATCTGGGGCGGCGTAATGACCAGCGGCCGTTTCCAGACGTTCGACGTCGTAGGCTGGTACTGAATCAGCTCCAGGAGTTCGTTGCGGAAGATCACCGCACCCTGTGTGGTCGCGACATTCTCGCCGACACGAAAGGCGGTCTGATCGACCATCGACGGCATTCCGCGGTTCTTGACGAGATCGTCGAGATAGTTTTTCAGCCCTTGCCAGGCGCTGCGACCGCCGCTGTCGACGAACCTGCGTACCGCCGCCGGATTGGTCAGCAACGCATTGGTCGGAGCGAGAGCATCGACCAGGATTTCGGTCACCAGATGCACCCGCGCCTTGTCGATATCGCTGAGGCTCGTTTTGTCGACCAAGGCGTTGACCGCCTCGCCCCAGGCCAGATAGGCCTTCAGCAGCCCGCTGTGCAAAAGGCTGTCCTTCCAGGCGGGATCGGCGAACCGCCGGTCGCCTGCCTTGGGCGCACGCTCCGACTTGCCAGTCATGATGGAGCCCAGTTCGCCCAGGAAGAAGAGCCACTGCTCGGCCGCGACCCTCGGTTCGTTGACGATGGCCCTGAAGAGGACGCCCGCGCTCTCGACCAGGTCTTGGCTGCGGATCGCAACGAGCGGATTCAACGCCAGCGTATTTCGGGATGCGTCGTCGGTGATCCCTTCCATCAATGGGGAACGGTCGTGATCATCCTTGCCCATCTATCTTGCTCCCGTCGCCGGAATGAGCAGTGCCAGTGTTTCGGCAATCAGCGCGGGCTTCTCCGATCCTTCAACTTCCAGCGTATTCTGGGTCCTCATGATCGCCTGTCCGCCGTCCTTCGCCTCGATTCCGGCGAGGATGACGCGCAGCCGCACGCGCGCGCCTGCAGGCACCGGCGCCAGAAAGCGTACCTTGTCGATCCCGTAGTTCAGACCCGCCGCGACATCCTTGGGGATGACGCCAATCTGCATGGACAGCGGAGCCACCATCGCCAGGGTCAGATAGCCGTGCGCGATGGGACCGCGAAACGGACTTTCCCGCTTGGCCCGCTCGACATCGACATGGATCCATTGGATGATCGCCGGTGCACGATGCGAACGCGTCGATTGACGCCTGGTCTATCGCGACCCAGTCGGAGACGCCGAGTTCCTGTCCAACCCGTTCGCCCAGCTCCGCAAGGGTGAGATTGCTCACGTTTTCCTCCCTGAGGCATTCGTCAGAATCGAGCAGCTAGTCGCCGTACCGCTCGCGCAGCTCTTTCTTGTTGATCTTGCCGACGCTGGTCTTGGGAAGGCTGGCGATAAAGATCACCTTCTCGGGGATCCCGTACTTGGAGATGACGCCTTTGTCGGCAAACACCTTGAGGTGCTGCTTCACAGCCACGTCGGTCACCTCGTCCGAACCCGCCGGCTTCTTGACGACCAGCGCGAGCGGACGCTCGCCCCACCGGTCATCCTTCACACCGATAACGGCTGCCTCCGCGACGCCCGGGCATTGCGTGATCAGGTCCTCGATCTGCAGAGATGATACCCATTCACCGCCGGTCTTGATCACATCCTTCAGGCGGTCGGTAATGTGGACGTAACCGCCCGGGCTCACCACGGCGATGTCACTGGTATGCAGGTAGCCTCCGGCCCAAAGCTCCTCCGAGCCTTCGGGATTGTTGAAATAGCCTTGGGTGAGCCATGGCGCCCGTATCACGATCTCACCGGCGGATTTGCCGTCATGCGGCACGTTATTCATGTCGGGGTCGACGATGCGCAGATCTACCAGCGGCCCGGCGATGCCGGCCCTGGCGCGGAACTCAACCTCCCCGTCCGGATCGCCGGTGAGGTCCTTCGATCGAACATGGGACACCGCGGCAAGTGGGCCGGTCTCCGACATCCCATAGCCCGCGAAGATATCGATGCCCGCAGCAAGCGCCCGCTTGGCCAGCGCCTTCGGCAAGGCCGAACCGCCAATCACCATCTTGAGGCCCTTCAGATCGACATTCACCTTGGCGGCGGCGTCGAGCAACATCTGCAGAATGGTCGGCACGCCGTGGGTGAAGGTAACGCCCTCACTCTTGATCAGCTTGACCAGCATCGCCGGCTCGTAGCGTCCGGGATAGACCTGCTTGACGCCGGCGAGCGTGGCGGACCAGGGAAAACCCCAGGCATGAACGTGAAACATCGGCGTAATCGGCATGTAGACGTCGTCGCGCGAAAAGCGTCCCTGCTGCTCCGCCATACCGAACAGCGCCAAGCCGCAGATCGAATGCAGCACGAGTTGCCGGTGGCTGTAATAGACCCCCTTGGGTAGCCCGGTCGTGCCGGTCGTGTAGAACGTGGTCGCTTGGGTGTTCTCGTCGAAATCAGGAAAGTCGTAGTCAGGCGCAGCCGCAGCAAGCAGGCTCTCATATTCGCCGACGAAGGACAGACTGCCAGTCTGCGGCGCAGGCCGGTCCGACATCACGATCAGCCGTTTGACCTTCGGCAATTGGGCCTTCAGCCCCTCGACCAATCCGACGAACTCATCGTTGACGAGAAGCGTCGAGGCGCCAGCGTGATCGATCGTGTAGGCAATCTGTTCGGGTGACAGACGAACATTCACCGTCTGCAACACGGCGCCCATCATCGGGATCGCGAAGAACGCTTCGAGAAACCGGTGGCTGTCCCACTCGAGGACGCCCACGGTGTCGCCGGGCACAACCCCCGCTCTGCTCAGCGCCGACGCGAGCCGGCCTATCCGTTCCTTGATCTGGAGATAGGTGAAGCGTCTCAGATCGCGGTAGACGACCTCCTGATCCGGCGCCTGCACGCGCGGCGTGTGCCACAATTGCTTGAAAATCAAAGGATATTGATAAGCTGATTTGGTGGTCTGAATCAGCCTTCCCACCATAGCGGCCTCCCTCGATTTGTCTTCCTCCGGCCGTCTCGGCGTCCGCCATTCTAAGTGAGCGGATCGCTTGGTCTGCCTCGTACCGCACGACACCGGCCCCAAGCCTCGCGCAGCCTGGCACTTGTGAAGGCGGACGATGAGCGGGTCCGAGTGGGACAAGCTCGCCCCTTATCAGGGGCCAGGTCTTGAATAAAACTGCTGCATTTTGCCGCGCAGGAAGCGGGACTCCCAGGTGCCTCTCAACCTGCCACTGCGACGATCGGCTTGATCTTCGTCGGTGCCTTGTCAGCGTTCTTCGACCAAGACCGGTAGTACGCCAGCGCGGTCATCATCGAGATACCGACGATGCTGACCACGATCTGCATCCAGATGGCGCCGGAAATCTCGACCAACACGAAATGTGCGGCAAAGGAAAGGAATATGCCGGTGCAAAAGACTTCAAGCGACTGCTGACCGCATTTGATTGCGGGCCGAAAGATCCGCCATTCCAGCCCCGGCCAATCGCGTGGCAGCAGACGAACGACAAAGAAGGCGAACACAACAAAGTGTAGCAAGCGATAAGGCGCGAGGTTGGTCTTGTCGTTCGGATTGAAGGCGCCGTAGATCTCCGGCGGGATCAGTGACCGCAGCTCGTCAAACCGGGCGGCCATTGTCATGATCAGAGCGAACAGAAGATAGGCGGTGCCAAGCACCAACGCGGTACGCGATCGAATGAACGGCATCGCCTGTGCCGATCCGCCGAGCGCAAACCAGGCCCCGAACGTGAACAGGAATTGCCACGCGAATGGATTGAAATACCAGACGCCACTTGGATAAGCCGGAACGTTCCAGCCAAAGTGCCTGGCCATCAAATAGAGCAACGCCGAAGCGGCCAACGTCAGGTTGGGTCTGCGCAGCATCAGCCATAGCACCGGCGGGAAAACACCCATCAGCACGATGTAAAGCGGCAGCACATCCATGTTCACCGGCTTGAAGCGAAGTATCAGCCCCTCGAACAAGAACTGCGCCGGATTTTCCAGGAAGCCCCGTATGTTGAATTCATCGGTGAAACCGGAGTTACCATAGCTCTGCGCGAGATATCCGATTTCGGTGAGGTAGAGTACGAAAAGGAAGACGTGGGCGACATAGATCTGCCAGACACGCTTCAGCAGCCTCGACGCGCCGATGATGAACCCACGTTCGAGCATCATCCGCGCAAAGACAAAGGCGACGGTGTAGCCGGAAATGAAGATGAAGAGATCCGCCGCATCGCTGAAGCCGTAGTTCCGCGTCGTCACCCAGTTCACGATGTTGTTGGGGATATGGTCCAGGAAGATTCCCCAATTTGCAACACCTCGGAACAGGTCAAGTCGGAGATCTCGGCCTTTCACCGGGAGTGTAGCGAGAATCTTCATCGTCAATGCACCCCAAGCTTTAACACGCGGCATTTCTTCCGCCGACTGCTTGCCTGCGCAGCGCCCACTGTTCACGGCGTCTAGAGCCTGCCCCCGGCATTTCGACGTGGTCGTTCTGGGCATAGCCGTCCAATAGCTGCCCGTATTGGACAATTGTGCGCATGCTGGATTGGGATTTCGTTCCGCCTGCAATAGGGATCGGCGTGCAAAACTGACGCCCTGTCGGTTAGGCCATTGTGCTGGCCTTGCAATGAAGTGGGAGGTTGGCGGTGCTGGCCGCGGAGGCGATCGCGCAGATACCGCGGGAGACCGGCCGCACCGCAGAATTAGCTCAGCCAGCGGGTCGCCGCGAAATTGATCTGCGTGCAGACGACGATCTCACCAGCTTGACGATGCTACACCGCTCGCATGGGAGGTTCACGTGGGATCAGATCCAGAATAATTCGCATTGACAACTCGGCGACGATCGGATTGGCCGCGAAATCTCGGGGACAGCTGCCTTCAACCCTAAATTCCCCTGCCATCCTGTTTGCCGATCACGCAGCGCCATGCCGCCAGGCGCTCGGCCGGATGTTGCTTCATCCATTCCGCGAGCTGCGGCGCGCCCATCAGGCAGGATTGCATCGAGATCTCAGCGAAGTCGGAGGTGGTGACGGTCTGCTCGTGGCAATTTGCCGGAGAAGAGAGACTGCAGAGCACGGCGATGACCTTGATCATGACAGCAGAGTCCCGTCGCTGCGATGGGCACTGGCGCCGCTGACCGTATGACTTACCGGTGCCTTGTCCTGCCGCTCGCTGGCCGGGTCAGCCGGCGGGAAGATGCTGTCGTATATCGCGCGGGCCTGTCGAATTAGGCGGGCTCGCTCGCGCTCGGACTTTGGGACAAATCGAATAATTTCGCCCATATTCGCTCCAGACATCAGTTAGATCCGCGGTCAGACAATCAGCCCACGATGAGATGACACCAATCATCCTATCTTCATGTGGGATGTCCGCCCTGACTGTGAAAGCTCCGCAGGCGATAACGAAGGAATAAAAAGCTCGTGACTGGGTTGCCCGCCGGGCGTCCCAGCGTTCACCACGCGTCGCGTCTGCGGGTTAGCTGTGATGCTGCCCATCAGGTCACGTCCGCGCCTTCAGCGTTAACAGCCGATCGAGCCAACGCTTTGGCGGCATCAACATCTGAAGCTTTTTCAGCTCGCCGCTGGTAGTCGTCGGCAAGGGCCTTGAGCTGACCCGCAATCGCTCGGTCAGTCATAGTTTCGGCGGCGCGGAGCAAGGTCTGTGCTACTTCTAGATATTTCTTGCCTCGTCGTGAGATCTGGAACGTCATAGAGCGCTCACGCGGCTCTCCGGCAGCCGGAGGGCGATTTGGAGCCAGCTCACCCAAGTGCGGTCGCTTGCCTGGCGAGCCTTGAAACGATCCACGCACTTCCTGGAACAGAGCGGCCTTCGCCACGAGTAGTGTCGGATGAGACCAAACTTGCCATCACATACTGCGCATCGCGCGGCTCTGCCGGATTCGGAGCCATTGGGCATTACACTCTCCTTTCGGTATTATCGTCGCTGTTCGTCGATCATCCTTTTTTCACCGTCGGACTTCATGAGCCCGTCCGCTTTCGAACGCAGCCTAAGACGATCGCGATCAGCGGTTCAATTGGACGTCGGTAATCATCGGCTATCCAAAGTAGTCACGGGACGATACGAAGGTCTAGATGCTTGCCAGCCCCAGATCCTCGGTTCTAGACATCTGCAGCTGCTGAGGGCGGCGCATCTTCCTCCGCTTCAAAACAACATGGGTCGCACCGGCCGTGCGTTGCTCGGCCTCAGTCAATGGGAAGGTGAGAAGAAAGGAAAATCCGTCGGCGGCGCAAGACGTATGAACGCGGCCGCCCAAACTGCTGGCCAGTTCGCCGATGATCGCCAGCCCTCGACCGCGCCGGATGGATTCAGCTGCCGAGCCATTGTCAGAGACCCTGCACTTTACGACGTTGCCTGCAAGCAGCAACTCCACTCGCAATTCTGGATCTCTGGCGTCGAATTGTGCATGTCGTGCCACATTGGTCAGTAGCTCGGATACGATCAGCCCTAGCTTCCAGCAGCGCTCTCCTTCAAGCCGCAGATCATCGGCCGAAAACAGGACACGTATCGCCAGGCGGTCCAGTCGGTATTTCGTGACTGAGAAGCAGAGCTGCTGGAGGTACGTCGCGGCATCGGTGAGGCGTCCCTGATCCGGCATGCGCAGCGCCCGATGAACATCGGCGCATTGATGCAGGAGGTCAACGACGTCGAGGAGCGCGGCCTTGACCGCCACGCTATCCGAATGCACCGCTTTGGCCGAAACCGCATATATGGCGGACGTGAGCTCGTTTTTTATTCTGTGGCTCAATTCGCGAAGAAGCAGTGATCCATCGGGATTCGGCAACTGTACAACGTGTTTTCTCATTTCGTGCTCCAGCATTGCTCTTTCTGGCAAAAAAAATGAGGAGGCACTTGCTCCTCTTGATGCTCCATGGGGTAGCGGAGGTACTCCGGACGATCTTGTTCATTCCTGATCCAGTTGGACGGTTACTGCGCAGTTCCTTACACGGCCGATGGCTCCCGTGCATTCAGCAATCGCGGTCAGGCCATGGCAGCAATGCTTGACCACGCTCATGTTGCACGGCAAATCGATTCCCGAGACGAGCGGTCGCGCGCTCCGCCCAGATGCGGCATTCGATCAACATCGACAGCTCGAGAAACAGCTGCGTTGAAGCGGCCGCGAGCCTCGTCGCGATCTCGTCGTCACCATGTGGCCCGAAGCTCCATTCCAGCGCCGCACGGATGTTACCCAACTGGCTGAAATGCGTTGGAACGCTGGGGCGTCCACCCACGATCTGGTTATCGCCGCGCGGTTCAACGCTCCATTCTGGCGCGAGGCGAATGCTTCCCTGTGGGCTGGGATTGGCTGCGGCTCGTTCGGCCCTTGCCGCAGCCAACAGCTCAACTCTTTGCGCTTCGAGGTATCCGGCGACGTATTCTGCGTGTCGGCGGAAGGCCATGTCGACTTCGGCATGCTCCTCCAGCTTTTCGAGCGCGTACGCCCGCGTCGTGTCCAGCAACCGATACTGTGCCTGGGTTTCGTCGATCTGGGTTGCTATCAATGATTTCTCGACCAGACCGGCGATCGCGTCAAAAATCTCTCCGGTGCCCGCGCCGAGTTCGCCGGCGACATCGCGCGCGCCCTCAAGGGTGAAATGGCAGACGAAAGGCGCAATGCGTCGAAAGACAATCCGCTCTGCGTCAGACAGCAGATCGTAGCTCCAATCCAATGTCGCCTTGAGGGTCCTATGCCTGGGGACTGCCGTCCGATGGCTTAGTTTCAGCAATTCCGGCCGAGACACCAGGCGGGCAACCGTGTTCTTGAGGCCGAGTGCGGCCACCTGACCCGCTGCCAACTCGATGGCCAACGGTAGACCATCCAGCTTTCGGCACATTTCCGCGACAGAGGGCGCCTCTTCGTCGGTGAGAACGACGCTTCCCGCCCTCGCTGCCACCCGCCGTACAAACAGCTGCACTGCCGGATACCGAAGCACGGCATGTGCCGTCTGGTCCGGGCCGTCGGGCGGAACATCGAGGGGAAGCACCCGATAACAATGCTCACCCTCTACTTTCAGCAATTCTCGACTCGTGGTCAGAAGATGGATCTCGTCCGTTTGCCGATAGAGTTGCTCGGCAAGCGAGGCGACCGCCTCGATCACATGCTCACAGCTGTCAAGAACGATAAGAAGCCGTCGGGAACGAACGAGGTCGACCAGTTCCACTTCAGGGTCTTTCGATCGGAGCGCAAATCCCAAGGATGTTGCGACAGTCCCCACAACGTTACGCGGATCGGTGAGGCCTTCCAGGTCGACAAAATAGACCTCGCCGCCAAACTGCTCGGCGGCGGCGTGGCCAACAGCGGAGGCAATGGTCGTCTTGCCAATTCCGCCGGTGCCAAGCAGTGTCACGAACCGGTCATCTCGAAGCTTGTCGCTGACCTCGTCGACCGCCGCTTCTCGCCCAATCATCACGAGCGGTCGCACCGGGAGCCTGCCGCGGTGACGGAACTTGTCGTTCCTGCTTTCCGTATTGCCTGTGAGAAAGACCACGGTGCCGACGAACGAGTAGCCCCGTCCCTTGATGTTTGCGATGTATCGGTTGCCAAATTTGCCGTCACCAAGCGCCTTGCGGATCGCGGCCACGTGGACGCGGAGGCTCCCCTCCTCTACGGTTACGTCCGACCAGACGTGATCGATGAGCTCCCGCTTCGCGATGACCTCACCCGGACGGTCGGCAAGATAGATCAAAATATCCAGCGCCCGGCCGCCGAGGGGAAGCACCTGACCGTCGCGCAGGAGCACCCTCTCGCCAATCGAAAGTTCGAAAGGACCGAACCTCAGCTTCCTGTGAACCGCGGCACCATGCATGTGTCAGCCAAAAGAAATGGATTTCGCCGGCCCCATCCGCCTACCGTCGGTCGGCAAGCGCCGCAATTGTACGAGCGTAAAGCTGGCCGCAACGAAGCTCGTAGGCCGTCCCACGCCTTTGGAAAGGACGAGTTAAACCTTGGTATAGCCTCAACGCGGAGGATTGAGCCGAACCCCGCGCCGCTGCGACCGCGATGAGCGGCGCGAGCAGCATGCGCCAGCACAACTGTCCTGCGTTGCGCGTTCAGCCGCTGCAGCCTGTTGCAAAGATCAGTCGGCAGATAACGGACAGATCTTACGGTCGCGCCCTTGCGATGCCGATGTGATCTGAGTTGCATCGCCGATGGGCCGGCGGAGGCGACCTGCCGCGCGCCTAGCGCTTCCGAAGTTCGCATCATGTCGCGGCATCCTCGTTTGCGAACTTCCGAATCAAAGGAGCATTGGCAAGTCCATGATTCTGGTGCGGCGTTGGATTTGAAGTTCCGATCACGAGCGCGCGGAAGAACTGATCGGAACTTCAAATCCGCCGCACTGGTAGCCATTGATGTAACGCCGGCAAACTAGGGCGCGCCTCCATTTCCCTTTGCGCGATCCAAAGCGATCTGGATACAATTCAGGAGGTCGCTCTCATCGAATGGCTTGGGCAGATAACAGATGACCCCAGCCTGAAGCGCGAGGGCACGAATATCATCGCTGGGATACGCAGTTATCAGTACAGTGGGAATCTCTTTGCCGGATCGAGACAAATTGTTGTGCAGATCGAGGCCACTCATCTTGGGCATGTCGAAGTCGACAACCAAGCAGCCGGTACGGCTCAGTTCGGGTGAGCGCAAGAACTCCTCCCCCGACAAAAAGGCCCGGGCAACCAACCCGATCGAACGCATCAAAACTTCGATTGCGTTTCCAACCGCTTTGTCGTCATCGACTATGGCAACTATCGGTTGGCTATTTGGCACTTGGCAAGACCGGTAACCTTTTGCGGAACAACGGATATCGTCCGCGACAACTCTTTCTTATCCAGCCTAGGCGCAGCCGCCACGTGCTTCGATTATACGATTGTATAGGAACTCAACGATCGGCCTCGAGGCCCAGAAATTCTGTGGTCGATGCGGCAAGCTGCGTCACAGGCATCGTCTTTCATATCCCCCGAGCCCCGGTTAGCTGACAAGAGCCCCTCCAGCCTGGACCGGGCTGGAGGGGCAAGGGGAGGCCGCGGGGAGTGGTCGGCCTCGGGGGAGGAGAACTTCACCATACCGGCACGCATTGGCGCTCACTATTGAACTCGCGGAGAGATCGAGTACCAGATGGGAGGGTGCGCACTATACGAAGGTTGTGGCGCCAGCCTGGTCGGTTCGACTTTGGTGGGCAGCTGGCTGCCCAAACGCAGAACCTGGCCGACTTCAACCGGCCAGTTCGCCGATGGCTGCGATCCGCAGGCGCCGAATTGGGCTGGTCATCCCCTCTATCGCCCGCCCGATAATCTCGGTATGCTCCGTCTCGGACTGGCAAAGCTAATGCGCATGTCGATGAGGAACATGTGGTAGAGCAACGGGCCAACGAGCAACCGCCAACAGTGATGGTCATCGACGATGATCCGGGAGTGCGGGACTCACTGGGCATGCTGCTTCGATCGGCGGGCTTTCGGGTCAGCCTACTCGGTTCGGTGAGCGAATTTCTCGCGGCGGATCAGCCAGAAGGACCCGCTTGCCTGGTGCTGGACGTGCGGCTTCCCGGTCAGAGCGGACTCGAACTGCAGCGCGAACTCGCAGGTGCCAAAAGTCGGCTGCCGATCATCTTCATCACCGGACATGGTGACATTCCAATGTCGGTGCAAGCGATGAAGGGTGGCGCAATCGAATTCCTGACAAAACCGTTCCGAGAGCAGGATTTGCTCGAAGCGATTCAGCTCGGTCACGCCCGTGATCGAGCACGGCTCGAGCAGCAACGAGCCGTGGCGGAACTGAACGTTCGTTTCGAAACGTTGACGCCGCGAGAGCGCGAAGTCATGGCGTTCGTGGTGACCGGGCGGTTAAACAAGCAGATCGCACACGATCTCGGCGTAAGCGAAATCACGGTAAAAGTTCATCGTGGCCAAGTCATGCGTAAGATGCGGGCATCGTCCTTGCCTGACTTGGCGCGCATGGCCGACCAATTGCAACTGACGCCAACAAAACCGCATAACCCGGGTCGCGTTGCCTAGCGCGGACGCCCTCTGCCACGTCTCCGATTCGAAGCGGCATTCCACTCACGATACGGCGGCCGGATGAGCCGGCGCAATGAAACGAAAGACTGCACCACGTGGCAGGTTAGGGCTCGCAGACAATCGTCCGTGATGCGCTTCGATAATCGACCGGCAGATCGACAGCCCAAGCCCCAAGCCACCCGGTTTCGTGGTGTAGAAAGCCTCGAATACGCGGTCAAGAGCCGCCGGCGCGAAGCCTGGACCTGAATCTCGCACCTCGACTGACACGCCATCCGGTTCGTCACGGGTACTGATGAGCAGTTGCCGCTCCCGTTCGTCGACCTCGCGCATCGCTTCGATGGCATTGATGATCAAGTTAAGCAGGACCTGCTGGAGCTGGACCCGATCTCCCTGCACATGCGGAGAGCCCTCCGCCAATCGCATCCGCACCGAGACGCTATTGTTTGCGGCCTCCGTACGGGTGAGAGCAATAACCTCCAGGATCGTATCGTTGATCGCTACCGCGTCTTTTCGTGCGGGCGCCTTGTTAATGAGTGCCCGGATTCGCCCGACGACCTCGCCTACGCGGTTCCCCTCCTTGACAATCAGAGAGAGGGCGTCATCCACCTCCTGAAGATTTGGCGGTTCCGCGCTTAGAAAGCGCCGAGCGGCTAACGCGTAGGTGACTGCCGCTGTAATCGGCTGGTTCACTTCATGGGTGATCGAGGCCGTCAGCTGGCCCATCGTCACGACGCGGTTGGCGTGCGCGAGCTCCAGTTGCACCTTGCGGTATCGCTGCTCGCTCTCGCGAGCTTCTGCCTCTACTGTCCGCAATGCCGTAACATCGGTGCCGGTGCCGCGATAGCCGCGGAATCTTCCGCTGGCGTCAAACACTGGCTTGCCGCTGACCTTCACGTACATAGGAGAGCCGCTGCCGTCTACCGAGCAATATACGAAGTCGCGGAACGGCTTGCGTGAATCGAGAGTTGCCCAAACAAGCCGCCACTTTTCTGGTTCGGTTTCAAGATCGAGAGCGTGATCCCAACAGAACGTGCCGATTCGATGCGTCGGATCCGAATGAAACGCATTCTCAGTCAACAGCGTGAATTTGTAGTCCGGACCGATTTCCCACAGCCAATCGGAAGCGGTTGCAGCATAGTCGCTGAACTTCGCTTCGCTTTCCCTCAATGCTTCCTCGGCGCGCTTGCGTTCTGTTACGTCTGTCGCAGTGCCGATGAACTCGATGAGCTCCCCGTTCCCATCGAGAACCGGGTGCCCAGATGAATTGACGTGCTTGACTGTTCCGTCAGGCAGCAAAACCCTATACTCGTCGAAGCTGTCAATTCTTTCGCTGACCACCCTCGCAAATCTCTCGTCTACCCTGTTGCGATCCTCCGGATGGACTCGTTGCTGAAAGTTCTTGCGGGTCGGTAAATGCTCCTGCGGATCCAGTCCGAAAATTCGGAACATTTCCTCGGAGCAGTAGAGCACCTTCTGGCTACGGACGTCCCATGCCCAGCTGCCGGTGCGGGTCAGCTTCTGCGTTTCGGCCAAATAGCCTTCGCTCCGCTGCAAGTTGGCGGTTCGTTCCACCACTTTGGCCTCCAGCTCCTCGCGGGCCTGACGAAGCTCTTGCTCCGCCCGTCGTCGCACGGCGCTGACCCAGCCGACAGCCAAGGCGCAAAATATGCAAAAGATCAAATAAACGAGATCAGCATAGCTGATTGTGCTGAAGGAAAGAGTGGGACGTAGCAGGAAGTAATTAAGGCTGAGCACTGAAAGGACAATTGCGAGCACACCTGGCCCAGTTCCAGCGTACCAAACGGTCGCCGCGACTGCGAACAGGAACGGCGTTAAAATGGCCTCGAAATGTCGCAGCAGGAGGAAATCCAACCCGATTGCGATTGCGACGGACAGAACCGCAATGCCGTACCGGAGAATCGTCGGCTTGAGTGTTCGCGATGAAGGGTCCCGATGCGCCATGGCTTACCTCTTTCGTGAGCCAGCCGACCAACGAGGAGTTATGTGCGAAAGTTTTCGGCTCTTCGCCCTTTTGCGAGGCAAGGCCACCTCCATCGCCGGTCTGCTGGACTTGACGTCTGCCACGTCTTCGATCCAAAGCGGCATTCCACTCACGATGCGGCGGCCGGATGAGCCGGCGCAATGAAGCGAAAGATAGCGCCATGTGGCACGTTATGGCTCGCCCACAATCGTCCATTATGCGCTTCGATAATCGACCGGCAGATCGACAGCCCAAGCCCCAGGCCGCCCGGTTTCGTGGTGTAGAAGGCCTCGAACACCCGCTCAAGAGCCGCCGGTGCGAAGCCTGGACCCGAATCTCGCACCTCGACTGACACGCCATGCGGTTCGTTACGGCTGCTGATGAGTAATTCCCGCTCCTGTTCGCCGACCTCGCGCATCGCTTCGATGGCATTGATGATCAAGTTAAGCAGGACCTGTTGCAGCTGGACCCGATCTCCCTGAACGCGCGGCAAGCCCTCCGCTAACTGCGTCCGCACCGAAACGCTGTTGTTTGCGGCCTCCGTCCGGGTGAGAGAAATAACCTCGAGGATGGCATCGTTGATCGCTACGGCGTCCTTTCGCGCGGGCTCCTTCTTGATGAGTGCGCGGATTCGTCCGACGACCTCGCCTGCGCGATTCCCCTCCTTGACAATCAGAGAGAGCGCGCCGTCGACCTCGTGAAGATTCGGCGGCTCGGCGCCTAGAAAGCGCCGAGCGGCCAACGCGTAGGTGACCGCCGCCGTAATCGGCTGGTTCACTTCATGGGTGATCGAGGCCGTCAATTGGCCCATCGTCGCGACGCGGTTGGCGTGCGCGAGTTCCAGTTGCGCCTCACGGTATCGCTGTTCGCTTTCGCGAGCTTCTGCCTCCACCCGCTTGCGCTCAGTCAAATCAAGTACGTAGGCGACACCCTGGTTACTGTTCTCTTCAAATGTTGCCCCACCAATCAGGATGGGCACACGACTACCGTCTTTTTTAGTGAATTGCTTTTCGAACGGTTCAAACCGACCGCCACCTTTTTGCCGTTCGATCCTTGCGTTATTTCTGTCGCGCCAGTCGGGCGGCGTCAGATCTGTCCACCATATGCTGCCCGCGAGCAGGTCTTCACGGTCGTAGCTCACCATGCGAAGAAATTCGTCGTTGGCCTCAAGAATGCGACCATCAAAATCCCAGATGAAAATTCCGATGATGTTGGAATCGACCAGGCGCCGGATCTTCGCTTCGCTTTCCCGCAAGGCTTCCTCGGCGCGCTTGCGCTCCGTCACGTCGATCTGTGTCGTGACAATCTCGACAAGTTCTCCGCTCGAGGAGAACGCAGGTCGGCCGATTACTTCGAGGTGCTTGATCGTTCCGTCGGGGAGTACGATTCTGTACGCGGCCGAGTAGTCTCTTTTCTCGCTCACCGCGCGTTGAACTTCTGCGTTCAATCGGCCCAGGTCGTCGGGGTGGATCCGTTGGAACACGGCTTTGCGGCTCGGAGCACCCTGCGCCGGGTCGAACCCCCAGATGCGGTATATCTCCTCCGACCCATAGAGAGTTTCCGTCTCGTTGTAGGCCGCCACACCACTGTGACTCAGCCTCTGTGCTTCCGCCAGATAGGTTTCGCTGCGGCGTAGCCGCTCTTCGGCCTTCTTTCGTTCGTCGATGTCAACAGACACGCCATACCACTGGACGACGCGCCCCTGTTGATCGCGCAGAGGCTCAGCACGAGTATGGTGCCAACGATACTCGCCGTCCGACCGACGCACACGGTGCACGGCCTCGTGGGACGTTCCGCTCTGAACTGCCCGATAGAAAGCCTGTGCAGTTTCCGCAAGGTCGTCCGGGTGCAGGAATGCCTCCCAGCCACGGTGCCTAAAATCCTCTTGTCGCGTGCTGGTGTAGTCCAAAATGCGCTGATTGACGTAGGTCGGTTCGCCGTTGGGCCCCGCCGACCAGAGCAGGCTTGGCACCGTATCGATGATTTGGCGGTGCCTGTATTCGCTGTCCCGCAGTGCTTGCTCGGCGCACCTGCGCTCCGTCAGATCGACGACGAACGCGACGCCCTCGTTGCCGCCCGCTTCGAACAGCGCGCCTCCAATCAACACGGGTACGCGGCCGCCATCTCTTCGGAAAAATTCCTTCTCATAAGGCTGGGCAACCGCATTGGAGTACAGTTCCCGCAGCGCGCGCTTGTCGTGTTCGCGCCATTCCGGTGGGGTCAGGTCCGTCCAGCGTACCCGACCTGAAACCAGATCGTCCCGGTCATGTCCTACGAGACGAAGAAACGCGTCATTGGCCTCAAGAACCCGACCTTCCAAGCCCGTGATGAAAATTCCGATGATGTTGGCATCGACCAGGCGCCGGATCCTCGCCTCACGTTCTGCGAGATCGCGGTTGGCGCGCGCGAGCGCCAGCGCGCGTTGCTTCTCGACTTCGAACAGGCGCACGTTTTCGATCGCGACCGCCGCCTGGCCGGCGAACGTCTCGAGCAGCGCGATCTGTTGGTCGTGGAACGGCCGGACCTCCATTCGCCGTACCAGAATTGTCCCAATGGGGGCGCCTTCGCGCAGCAACGGCGTCGCAAGCGTGGTGTGCCAACCCTGGCCTTTGACGATCCTGCTGCCCACCGGGTACTCGCTGACCTCTGCGGCGATATCACGGACATGAATCGTGCGACGATCGCACGCGGCTCGTCCGGTCACCGTGTCTCGGTCTACTGGCAGGCCCTCGCGCCCATCCATCGTCGCCGAACTTTCCCCGTATGAAGCTACCAGCCGAAGCCGGCTATCCTCCAGGCGCCAGATCCTCACATTGCTCGCATCGCACAGGCGCGCGGCATGTTCGGCCACCGCGTCCAGCACCGACTGAATCGGCGAGTTCGAGATGAGGCGCAGCATCTCGGAGGTTGCAGTTTGTTGCATCGTCGCCTCGGCGAGGCGCTGACGCGCGTGGGCGATCTCTCGTCTGCATGCTTTGAGCTCCCGTTCGAGATCGGCGCGGGTCTTGCGAGCGCGAGCAACGCGCGCCTTCGCTTCGGTCTGGTGAAGCTTGCGACCTCGCGTTCGGCTCTTCGCCCCTTTGCGAGACAAGGTCACCTCCATCGCCGAACTGGTCCGCAATGCTGGTGGTACAGCAGGGGACTCGACCTGCGGGAGAATAGCACGCACCCCAAAGCGCACGTCAGGGGAGTGGGTTCGGACCGGTGCGGCATCAAAATCCCTTTCAATATCGTCTGGCGCGGTGCCCAGATGTCGAATGTCGATCATCGTGCTCTCCTTTGCATCTTCGGAGCGGAGCACAGACCGCGCGAAGGCCTGTCTGGCGGCGAAAGCATCCCCCGAATGATCAATCCCCTCTCGGAGGGGTTTGATCCGGCCCGGAGGCCTTTGCTTTTTTCATGTGGAATTTTCGCCGGTTGCGCCTTTGAGAGACGGGATCGAGCTCAATTGTCCAAATCCGGCTACTTCGGGATCGGCAATTTGGGCGCACTTTGCTAAATTAGGTGAAAAAGCAGCTCCGCCAATTGCCTTCGGCGATTGCGGGGTCCTCCAGATGGAGTATTATGACACCTCTTCGGCAACGCGTTTTTTTGGTGTCCGCGGTACCTCCAGGAGCTTGTGGCGCCGTTCGCCGCGACAGCGCGCGTTCGCCACGGTCGGAAACTGGACGGCACGCCGTCGCTAGGAGCGCCTCCATTGTAAACCAGGTGCGGTGATGGGACTCTCGGAGCGGTCTGCAAGTTCGCTCGACACTATCGAAGGGCACGCCGAACACGTTTATTCGGTTGCAGAGGGGGCGACGCCTCCGCCGGGGATACAAGCCGTATCAAGCTCCTGGCAAAGATCGGCAAAAAGTCACGGCCTCGATCCACTCGACAGCAAGGCGCCACGCATCCTCACGTCTGCTGAGTTGAAGCATTTTCGCGAACCGCTGGATAAGCTGATCTCCAGCGCCCAACAGGAGCTAGATGAATTATACAAGGTGGTTCGTGAGGCGGGATATGCCGTCCTGCTCTGTGATAGCTCGGGCGTCGCAGTCGCGCATCGCGGTGAAGATGCGCTGGCAAGCCAGTTCCAATATTGGGGGACTTGGCTCGGCGGCGTATGGTCCGAGGACGTGGAGGGCACAAACGGCATCGGCACCTGCATCGCCGAAGAGCGGCCTGTTACCGTTCACAGAAGCCAGCATTTCAGGTCCAGACACATCGGCTTGAGCTGCTCTGGCGCGCCGGTGTTCGGGGTCGATGGGCGACTGATAGCAGTCTTGGACGTCTCTGCCATCGATCCTGAACTCTCCGAACGGGCGCACGCGCTGACTGGCGCGCTCACAGTACGATCGGCGCGCGCGATCGAAGAGCGATTTTTTCGTGAGCAGTTTCGTCGAGAATGGATCGTCGCGGTAGCGCCGCCGGACGGAGGCGCTTCAGGCATGCTGCTGGCGATTGCGGGCAACCAACGCATCATCGGCGCAAACCGCGTCGCGCGCGCGTCCCTCATGCTCGATGATCGCGGGCTCCAGGCCGGTACCAGCTTGTGGTCGGTCTTCGAGCGAGACGTGGACCTCTTCCGGCGCCAGGACCGGAGCGATATCTCTGCGCGATTGCTGATCGCCGGCAGCAATGACAGTCGGCCCGCGCTTGTGACTCCACCCGAACCTATGAGTGCCTCGAACAATCCAGCGAACTGCAACCTGCACACGCGCCCGCGGCTGGGCTCGATCGATATTTCGAAGCTGCCGCCAGCACCGCAAGCACAGGGCGGATTGTCGCCCGGCGCGATGCGTCGGGTGCGGGAATACGTCGAAGTGCATTTGGACGAAAGCATCGATCTGTCGATGCTGGCTCGAGTCGCCGGACTATCAGTGCATCATTTTGCGCGACAGTTTAAGCAATCCGCCGGGGTGACGCCGCATGTCTACCTCACGCAAAAACGAGTCGCGCGCGCCCAGGAGATGTTGGTTCAGACGGATCTCCCGCTGGCGGAAATTGCGTGCGTCGTAGGCTTTTTCGACCAAGGTCATCTAGCGCGTCACTTCCGTCATATGCTCGGTACTACGCCTCGAGAGTTTCGGTGGTCGCAACGCTAGAAACGAGCGGGTTTTGGACACACTCCTCTCAGGCCGTCAAATAGACCGAACGCAACAGCCAATTGCGTATGCCACGGTCTTTGTCGCCAGGACAGGAAGTTTTGCCTCGTGAAGCTCAGGACCTTGCAGCGCTGATCGCTCGTCCGATGTTCTCATCCATGCCGGTTCTCGAGGTGACCTCGGCAGGGATTCCACGCTCGCGCCGCCAGTGGCCCGGACTTTGACCGAAGGCCTGTCTAAAGAGCCTGGAGAGATGAGCTTGATCCGAAAAGCCCACGCTCAAGGCTATTTCACTCAGGGATGCCGCACTGGTCATCATCAGGTGACGGGCTCTCTCCACGCGCCTTCTCACCACATAGGCATGTGGCGACTCGCCAACAGCGAGTTTGAATTTCCGCGAGAAGTGCGCCGGGCTTCGACGCGCGACGACACTGAGATCCCGGATATGAATGGTGCGGTGTAAATTGCTGTCAATGTAAGCTCGCACGCGAAACATCTGCCAAGCCGCCAGACCGCCCCTTATGGAATCGCTGGCGTCCGAATAGCGCCCGATCTCCGCTTGCAGGATGCTCGACGCCGTGACCAGCGACGCCTTGGCCGCCTCCCGATCACGCTCCAGCTCTCGCGTTGCGGTTTCAAGCAGCCGGGCCAGGCTGTTCGCAACGAAGTGGAACTTTTGCTCGGCCCCAGAAGAAGACTCTGGTGCGGTAGTTTGCAGCCCATCCATAATCAATTCCCTCAAACGACGCATCCGACGGCGTCGGATCGGCGCGAGAGTGCAGCAAAGGGTCTCCTTTGGCTTGCTAATCAGCGTTATGGAAAGTTAATTCCAGCCCCCAGGCAGAGAATTAATCCTTAAATACCAATGCGTTGCAAGCGAGAGATCGCAGCGATTCAGAACACCTCAAGCGGTCACCGATGATCGGCGAGCCAATCTTGTCGCTGTCGATGCCATAATCGGCAACGGCCTGCGCCTCCCCTGCGCCTTTCGAAGGCGCGGGGCATGATCTTAATGATGTCGGTGCGGATGCCGAGGTCGCGCAAACGACGCTCCGCCTCAAGCCCGACGATCCACGCCGTTCACCACACCAGCCCAACCCACGATATTTCGTCCAATCGTTCGCATGATGCGGCTTGTGGACCCGCAGCGACCCTAGCTCAAATGTGCCGTTGGAAAGATCACGAACTGTCGCCGCATCGAACGGACCTCATCGAGCGCCAACGAGGCCAACCGCCTGTTTCACGACTACAAGTCCCAACTCTTCTCGAAATGTTGTCGTTGATGAGATCTATGTTGGGCAAACGAGTCCGCTTGGCTCCATCCCGCTGCAACGGCTCAACGCGGTGTCGGAGATCGTGGAGCGCCGACGACAGAAGACATGCTTGATCGGATCATTCCGCATCACCGAGGAGATCACTCCTTCAACAAGGCTTCGATCTCCGCGCGTCGCGGCATGGCGGGCGCCGTCCCGGCCCGCGTCACCGAAATCCCTGCAGTCGCCGAGCCGAACCGTGCAGCCTGGAGCGGATCCGCGCCGTCGGCGAGCGCCGCCGCGAAGCCGCCGACGAATGCGTCGCCCGCGCCCGTGGTCTCGACGACCTTGCCGACGGCGAAGGGCGGCACGTGCAGCGAGCGGTCGCGGGCATGGAACAGCGCTCCGCGCTCACCGAGCGTGATCAGCGCCATCCGCGCTCCCTTGGCCAGCAGCACATCCCCGGCACGGCGGGCGCCCGCAAGATCGCTCACGGCGATCCCGGTCAACGCCTCGGCCTCGGTTTCGTTGGGAACGACGTAGTCACACAGCTCAAACAAGCTGTTGTCGATCGCAATCGCGGGCGCCGGGTTGAACACGGTGATGCTGCCCGCAGCGCGCGCGATCTCGAGCCCTCGCCGCGCAGCATCCACCGGCTGCTCGAGCTGTGTCACGAACACGCGGCTGCTGCGAATGGCGTCTGCCGCCGCATCGACGTCAGCCGCGCTGAGACCGCCGGCGGCCCCGGGCACCACGATGATCGCATTGTCGCCGCGCGTCTCGTGGACATAGATGAACGCCGCGCCGGTCGGCGCCTCCGCGGTCCTGACGACACGCGGCGTTATTCCTTCGGTCTCCCAGGTCTTGATCGCAAGCTCGCCGAAGGCGTCGTTGCCGATCCGGGATATAATGGTCACGCCAGCACCCGCGCGCGCGGCGGCCACCGCCTGATTCGATCCCTTGCCGCCGGGACCCATCGCAAATCCCGATCCGGCAATCGTCTCGCCGATCGCGGGGAGGCTGCCGGCGCGGAAAGCCAAATCGACGACGAAGACGCCGAGTACGGCGACACCATTCTGGCTCATGGTCATCACTCTCCGTCCGGCCCAATGACACCCTTGCTGAACAGGAAGCAGCCGTCGAAGCGGAGCTCGCTTGTTGCGATCACGCAATAGGCAGTCCTTGCCGTTTCGGCGCTGAGCGGTGGATTGATGCTCTCGAGCATGTTGCCTCCCTCCCTTTCTTCGAAATCGCCTGAACTCTGGCGGTCAGGATCTCAGTTGCCGTCGCCGCGAGACGCGGCTTCTCTAATCTCCATACGGAATCCAGATGTTCTTCACCTGCACGGCATGGCGGAGCAGGATCGGGCCTTCGCAGGCGGTCTTGTCGTACCAGTCGAGCATCAGACCGTGATCGACGAGCGTGCGCTTGAGATTGCCGATCGACAGCCGTTCGGCCGCTGCGGAGGCATCCTGCGATCCGAAAACCCAGAGCGCATCGACATCGTCGTGCTCGGCAAGGACCTTCACCAGTCCATCGCGGTCGCCGGTAACGATATTGACGACGCCACCCGGCACGTCCGACGTCTCGAGCACCTGGTAGAAGTCGGTCGCGGCAAGCGGATGCCGCTCGCTCGGCACGGCAACGATCCGGTTGCCCATCGCAATCAATGGCGCGACCAGACTGATGAAGGCGAGCAGCGGTGCCTCATCGGGACAGGCCACGCCGACCACGCCGATCGGCTCATGCATCGCAAGCGCCACGCCGCGCAGCGGCGGCGCATGGATTGCCCCCTCGAATTTATCGGCCCAGGCGCCATAGCTGAACAGCCGCTCGATGCTCGCATCGACTTCCGCGCGCGCCTTTGTGCTTGATACGCCTGTCATGCCGGCGATGCGACGGGCAAATTCGTCGCTGCGGGCCGCAAGGTTCTCGGCAAGATAATAGAGGATCTGGGCGCGGTTATGCGCCGTCGCCCTTGCCCACGCCTCGGCGGAGCGCGCCGCGGCGACCGCATTGCGGATGTCCTTGCGGTTACCCTCGCCCGCCTCGCCCAAGTGCCGGCCCTTTGGCGAGAGCACCGCGCGCGAATAGTTGCCGTCCGGACGGACCTGCTTGCCGCCGACAAACAGCTTGGCCGTTCGATCGATCGGAGGCACGCCAAATCCGGCGCTGTCGCCGGAGCCAGCCGGCAGCGGCGATGCCTTGGCCCGCGCCTTGCGCCCGCTCCATGCCCTCGGCTTGAGATACTCATACATGCCCTCACGGCCGCCCTCGCGGCCGAAGCCCGACTCGCGATAGCCACCGAAGCCGACGCTGGCGTCGAACAGATTGGTCGCGTTAACCCAGACCACGCCGGCCAGCAGTTTCGGCGCGATATCCAGCGCCAGTCCGATCGTCTCGCTCCACACGCTGGCGGCAAGCCCGTAGCGCGTATTGTTGGCAAGCATCACGGCTTCGTCGGGCGTGCGAAACGTCATCGCCACCAGCACCGGGCCAAAGATCTCCTCGATCGCAACGGTCGATGATGGATGGACATTCCAGAGCAGCGTCGGCGGATAGAAACATCCTCCGGTCGGCATCGCGGCGGACGCCTGATATTTCTCGGCACCTTCCCTCACCCCGGTCTCGACCAGCGACTTGATCCGCTCGAGCTGCACCGGCGCGACCACCGCGCCCATGTCGATTGCCTTGTCGAGCGGCATGCCGACGCGAAGCGTGTCCATGCGACGGATAAGTCGCTTGCGGAAGGTGTCGGCGATCCCCTCCTGCACGAGCAGGCGCGACCCCGCGCAACAGACCTGCCCCTGGTTGAACCAGATGGCATCGACGACGCCCTCGACGGCGCCGTCGATGTCGGCATCGTCAAAGACGATGAAGGGCGATTTGCCGCCGAGCTCGAGTGTCAGGAGCTTGCCCGAACCGGCGGTCGATTGGCGGATCAGCCGCCCGACCTCGGTCGACCCCGTGAAGGCGATCTTGTCGACGCCAGGACTCTCGACGAGCAAGGCGCCCGTCGTACCATCGCCGGTCACCACGTTCAGCACGCCCGGCGGCAGGCCTGCCTCGGCGGCAATTTCGGCGAACAGCAAGGCCGTGAGCGAGGTGAATTCCGCCGGCTTCAGCACCACAGTGCTGCCTGCGGCCAGCGCGGGCGCGATCTTCCAGGCCAGCATCAGCAGCGGAAAATTCCATGGGATGATCTGCCCGATCACACCGATGGGAAGCTGATCGGCGAATTCCCGCTCCTGCAACTGGGCCCAGCCGGCATGATACAGGAAATGGCGCGCGGCGAGCGGCACATCGAGGTCGCGGGTTTCCCGGATGGGCTTGCCATTGTCGATCGCCTCCAGCACGGCGAACAGCCGGGCGTGACGCTGCAGCATGCGGGCCAACGCGTAGAGATGACGCGCGCGGCCGTGACCGTCGAGCTTTGCCCACGGCAGCTGCGCGGTGCGCGCGGCATTGACCGCCGCCTCCACATCGGCAGACGAGCCTTGCGCAATGCGGGCCAGCGCCTCGCCGGTGGCCGGCTCGATCGTCGTGAGGTGCTTGCCCGAATGCGGCGCGACGAACTTGCCGCGGATGAAATGCCCGAACGTGGCGCCATGCCGCGCCAGCCAGGCGCGCGCCTCGCCGTCCGCTTCGGGCGCGGCGCCATACTCCATGGTCTCGAAGTAATGTGCGACGCTCATCGCTTAAGTCTCATCCCACCGGGTGGCGGTTGAAAGCCGAGTAACGGCCGGTGACGTGATGCTCGAGTTGCCGCTCGATGTCGGCGAGCAGGCTCGAAGCGCCGACGCGGAACAGATCCGGCTCGAGCCAGTCGCGTCCCAACTCCTCTTTCATCAGGAACTGATAGTTGAGCACGTCCTTTGCGGTCGAGATTCCACCGGCCGGCTTGAAGCCGATCCTGTAGCCGGTGCGCTCCTGATAGACGCGGATCATCCGCAGCATCGCCAGCGTCACGGGCAGCGTCGCATTCACGCCTTCCTTGCCGGTGGATGTCTTGATGAAATCCGCGCCGGCCATCATGCAGACCATCGATGCCTTTGCGACATTGCGCAGCGTCTTGAGGTCACCCGTGGCCAAGATCGTTTTCAGATGCGCGTTGCCGCAGGCGGCGCGGAAATCCCGGACCTCCGCGTAAAGTGCACGCCAATCGCCGGTGAGCACATGCTCACGGGTGATGACGATGTCGATCTCCCGCGCGCCGTCCCGGACGGATGCGTCGACCTCCTTGAGCTTCAGGTCGTGGGGTACGAGACCTGCCGGAAATCCGGTCGAGACCGCGGCGACCGGGATCGCCGATCCATCGAGCGCCTCGGCGGCGGTCGCGACGAAGCGATGATAGACGCAGACCGCGCCGGTATGCAGTTGGCGCCCGGCAAACCCGAGCGCCTCGAGGAGGTCGCCGCGCACAGGCGCCCTGGCCTTGGCGCATAGGCGCTTCACCCGCTCGGTTGTATCGTCGCCGTTGAGCGTCGTCAGATCGATGCAGGTGATCGCCTTGAGAAGCCACGCCGCCTGCGCGTCCTTCTTGACCGTTCGCCGCCCCGGCAAGCTGGCAACGCGCCGTTCGGCAGCGGACAGATTGATCCTGATCTCGTCGACCCAATCCATCTCGAGCGCGCGGCCACGGTTGCGCGAGACCGGATGCGCGTGCTCCTCGCCCCGGGACGGGGGCTGCGCCGACGCATTCTGAATCAAGACGCTCTGCGTCATCGAAGCGCCGTGGGGTCCTCGCGAATCGACGAGATCGCCAGATAGATTGAAGGTGTCGATCGCAACATGTGATCCTCCCCTGACCTGCCAGCCGGGGTTTGGCGCCTGCGGACGAACGACATCGTCGGACACCGGAACTCCAATCAACCCGCATGTTATTATTATAACATATCTACGTTGATAAATTCACAACATTGTAAGATCATTGTCAACCGTATAACCAGGCGCGATGAGCAAAATGGCTGAAATAGCGAACGCACGACCAAGCGAGACCCGCGTTCAGCGCCTGCAGAGGCTGCGCCGCGCCGTCGAGACAAGCGGCGCGCTGCACCTGAAGGACGCCGCCGAGCTTCTCAAGGTTTCCGAAATGACGGTTCGACGTGACCTCGCCGGGTCGGACACCGCGCTCGCTCTCCTTGGCGGCTATGTCGTCAATGCAGCATCACCGACCGGGATCAAGTACACGTTCGAACAGGAGATCGACCAGCACACCCAGGACAAGCGCCTCGCCTGCCGGTCCGCGGCTGCCTCGATCAGGGAAGGCGACACGATCTTCATCGACTGCGGCACCACGATGCAGTCGCTGGCAGACTGCCTGCCCGAGGATCTGCCGCTCTCGGTGATCTGCTATTCGCTGAACGTGGCCACGATCGTCGCGCGGCGGCCGGCCACACAGGTGATGCTGATGGGCGGACTCTACCACCCGTCGTCGCAATCATTTGCGTCGGATGACGGCCTGTCCTACCTGCGGCGGCTCGGGATCAACAAGGCATTCATATCCGCCGGCGGCATCCACTGGACTCGCGGCGCGAGCTGCTCCAACTTTCACGAGGTCGCGATCAAGCAGGCGGTGATCGCCACTGCCATGGAGAGCATCCTGGTCGTCGATGCCAGCAAGCTCGGCAGCCTCAAGCCGGCCTTCTTCGCCGACATCAGTGCGTTTTCGCAGATCATCGTCGGCGGTTCTGTGACGCCAGACATGCGCAAGCATTTCCGCAGCCTCCCTGTCGAATACGTCACCAAGGCGACCTGATCCCGACGAGATCGCCTCGTCCGGATCCGGTTTGACCGGAGACGAACGATACGCGGCCTTGTGAGACCGCGCATCGCAGGCCGAATGTCAGTTGCAGGCGGGTTTCGCCTTGGTGCAGGCGTCGGTCAGCTCCGTCGGCGGCTCCTTCTTGAACACCGTCCGATAGGATTCCAGCACGTTCGACTGCGTCACCGGCAGCGACTGCACACCGATCCAGCCCGGCGTTTCCTTGCCGAGCAGCGCGTTCATCATAGCCATCGCTTCCGCGACGCCCTGGTCATAGGGCCGCTGCGAGCCGGTCGCCTTCAACGGACCCCCCTTGGCGATCTCGATCGCCGATTGCAGGCCGAGATCGACCGTGGTGACGGGAATGTCGATGCCTTGCGCCCGCATCGAGCTCAGAGTGTCCAGCGCCGGCTGATCCCAGACGGCGAACAGCCCCTTCACATCGGGATTGCCGGTGAGGAAGTCGCCCGCGATCTGCGAGACTTTCGGCGGATCGGTGAAATCGACCTGCTTCATCTTGATATCGGGCCGGTTCGCTTTCATCCACTCCCGCACGCCCTTGGTGCGTTCGTTCGTGCTGAAATAGTCGACGCCGAAATTGACGAGACCGATGGTAGCGCCCTGTGCCATACAGGAGGCAAGGATCTGTGCCGCGATCTGGCCGTTACCCTGGCTGTCCGCGGAGACCATCGACGCATATTCCTCAGGATGCTTCAGGCCGGTCGGGATGCTGTCCATCAAGACCAGCTTGATGCCGGCCTTGGCAACCTTCTTGTAGGTTGGCGCAGTCGCCGTGAAATCGACCGGGATCGAAATGATGCCGTCGGGATGTTGCTGGATGGTGTTCTCGATATCGGCGATCTGCTTGTCGACCTGATATTCGGCGGATGCGACACCCGTCACCGTCACGCCGTACTTTTTCAGCGTATCGGTGATACCCTGGATCTGGAGCTGCGACCAGTCGAGGTTGACCGTTTGCATGGAAATGCCGACCTTGAAATTCCGCTCCTTGATCTTCGCGGCTTCGGCCTCCGACAGCGCGAGCACCTCGGGCGAGGCCGCCTTCTCGCCGTGGGGTCCCTGGCCGACGATCGATTTCGGTCCAAGCGTCGCGAGATCGACGCCCTTGACGCAGGTCGCGGGCACTTCGGCGCGGGCCGAGGGGACGATCGAGATGGCCGTCGCCGCGATCAGCGCGGTCAGCGGCAGGGTTTGTCGTAGGATTGGCTTCATTGTTTCCTCCCGTTTTGGTCGCCGATTCACCGGAGGGCCAGCGACCTTGCCCTACCCACGCCGCGCAATGAACCTGTGACTCATGCGCTGCGCTCGAGCTTGACTAGCGTTTCGTGAAAGCAACCGCGGCAACGATGATCGCGCCCTTGATCACCAGTTGCATCGGCGAGCTCACGCCGAGCAGCACAAGGCCATTATTGAGCGTGCCGATGATCAGGCTGCCGAACAGCGTTCCCAGGATGTAGCCGCGCCCGCCGAACAGGCTGCAGCCACCGAGGATCACCGCGGCGATGACGTCGAGCTCCATGCCCTGCACGACGTCGGGCCGCGCGGCATGTGAACGCGCGGACAGCACCAGCGCCGCAAGGCCGGCCAGCGCGCCCGTCAGGACAAAGGCCGCGGTCGTCACCCATTTGGTGTTGATGCCGGAATACAGCGCCGCGGTCGGGTTGCCGCCGACTGCGTAGATGCGACGGCCGAACACGTTGTAATGCAGCAGCAGGATGCCGACGATTGTCGCCACCAGCGTCCAGGCGATCGGCACGGGTATGCCCAGAAACGTGCCTTCGCCAAAGATTGCAAAATAGCTCTCGTTGGTGATGATCACCGGCTTGGTGTTGGTGACCATCATTGCCAGTCCCCGCGCCATGCTCAGCGAGCCGAGCGTCACCAGGAAGGATGGGATCGATAGCTCCGTGGTCAGGACGCCATTGAGCAGCCCGACCAGCGCGCCGGTGCCGAGCCCGGCGACGGCGCCCACAATCCAGCTGTTGTTGATCTGGTTCATCGCGAGCGCCGCGGCCATACCGGACAGCGCCAATGTCGATGCAACCGAAAGATCAATCTGACGCGCAATGATGACGAAGGTCATGCCGACCGCGATGATCGACACCAGTGTCGTCTGCCGTCCGATGTTCAGGAAATTGTCGAGCGACAGGAACCAGGGTGACGACAGGCTGAACACGACGAGCAGGATCACGAAGGCGATGTAGAGCATATAAGGCCGCTCGCCCCGCAGCAGGTTCTGCAGAAACTTGCGGCGCCGGTCGGATCGGGTCGACGAGGCGACGACGTTGGGCGCGGTCAGTTCGGTCATGCGGGCAGCTCTTGCAATACGCCTTGTCCGGAAGCCTGGTACATCTGCAGGAGATGATGGAGCTCTTCGGCATCATCGATCTCCCCACGCATGAGCGTTCGGGCCACACGGCCATTGACGATCACGGAGATGCGGTCGCAGAGCTCGATCAATTCGGCGAGATCCGAGGAGACGAGGAGGACGCCGGTGCCGTCGCGGACGGCATTCCGGATCACGCCATAGATTTCCTCGCGTGCGCCCACGTCGACGCCAACCGTCGGCTCGTCCAGAAGCAGCAGGCGCGGCCTCGGATCATTCCATTTTCCGAACACGACCTTCTGCTGGTTGCCACCGGAGAGTGTCCTGACGAGGCTGGAGGCACCCTGCGCCTTGACCGCAAGCTTGACGATCGCGGCCTCTGCGCGCCTGGCGGCGGCGCGTTGCTGCATCCAGCCCCACCGCGAGAAATAGGCAATCCGTGACAAGGTGAGGTTGCGTTCGATCGAATGGTCCAGGACCAGGCCCTGCACGTGCCGATCTTCCGGCACCAGCGCGACGCCCTGGTCGATCGCATCGGCCGGGCTCTTCGGCAGCCATCGTCGACCCGCGATCGCGCACGCGCCGCTCTCGAGCGGCCGGAGGCCGAACACCGTCTCCAGAATCTCCGTGCGTCCGCTGCCGATCAATCCGGCGAGGCCGTGGATCTCGCCCTTCAGCACGGACAGATCGACGGCGTGCAGCCGATCGTTGGACACGCCCGACAGGGACAGAATCGGTGAGGAGTCGAACGAGCGCATTGCCGCGGGCTCGGCACGCGACGCCGCGGGCGCCAATCGATCGGTGCCGACGATGGCATTCACCAGCCGCTTCATGTCGGTTTCGGCGGTGACGAATGTGCCGGCATTGGCCCCATCACGGAGCACCGTGACACGCTGCGAGATCTCGAAAACCTCGTTGAGCCGATGGGTGACATAGATCACGCCGACTCCACGGCGCGTCACCTTCCCGATCGCATCGAACAGGATACGGACTTCGTCCGACGTCAGCGAGGACGTCGGCTCATCGAGGATGAGCAACCGCACCTCGCCCAGTAGCGCCTTTGCGATCTCCGTCATCTGGCGGTAGGCGAACGGCAGCGAGCCGACCGTCACTTTCGTATCCAGGGGAATGCCGAGCTCGGCCAGGAATGCTTTGGCCTGCGCCATCAGTTCGCGCTTGCGGACAAAGCCGAAACGCATGCGCGGCTCGCGGCCGAGCAACAGATTGTCGGCGACGCTGAGCGATTCAACCAGGCTCAAGTCCTGATAGACGACGGCAATCCCCGCGTCGCGCGAGTTCGCCGGACTGTCGAATGCCACCGGCTTGCCCGCGATCTCGATCGCGCCGCTGTCGAGGGTATGAACACCACTGAGGATCTTGATCAGCGTGGATTTTCCGGCGCCGTTCTCGCCCAGCAGCGCGTGCACCTCACCGGCCCGGACCTCGAGATTCACGTCGCGCAACGCTCGCACGCCACCAAAGCGCTTGCTGATGCCGTTGACCATCACAAGCGACGTCGGCGGCGGAGGCTCTGCTGCAACCGGTCCGGACAAATCCAAATTCTCCTCCCGCCGCCCGCTCCGAAGCGCTGGTACGATGGTGACATTTTGTTATTATTGCAACTTATTGTGTTATAATTCTATCATATCGGCTAGCCTGTCAATGGGAGATCACGCCGGCGAGCGTCTGGGATTACGGCCGGCCAGGCAGTTCTTATGTCGCGGACCGTGAGAATGACGGTTATGGTCCGCCGGCCTCGGGGAGGCCGCCAGTCGAGAGCGCTCGAAGCAAGTGCTCGGCTGAGCCGTGCTTAGGCATTGGAAGAAAAAGGAAGCCCCACAATGGCAAACACGACGGCGGAGCTCGAGGCGCTCCTGATGCAGCGTTCATTCACCGATCCACAGCTTGTGGCCGCGGTGGAGGCGGCAGAGGACTTCCGCATCCTGCCAGATGCCACCGTGATCAAGATCGGCGGACAGAGCGTCATCGATCGCGGCCGCGCCGCGGTCTACCCGCTGGTCGACGAGATTGTCTCTGCCCGCAAGCTCCACAAGCTCGTGATCGGGACCGGAGCAGGCACCCGCGCCAGGCATCTCTACTCGATCGCGGCGGGGCTTCGCCTGCCGGCCGGCGTGCTCTCGCAACTCGGCGCCTCGGTAGCCGATCAGAACGCGGCGATGCTGGGGCAGCTCCTCGCGAAGCACGGCGTCTCCGCCGTCGGCGGCGCCGCGCTCTCGGCCGTGCCACTCTACCTCGCTGAGGTGAACGCCGTCATCTTCAGCGGCATGCCGCCCTATAGCCTCTGGATGCGTCCCGCGACCGAGAGCATGATCCCGCCCTACCGCACCGACGCCGGATGCTTCCTCGTTGCCGAGCAGTTTGGCTGCAAGGCGATGATCTATGTGAAGGACGAAAACGGCCTCTACACCGCGAACCCAAAGACCTCGAAGGCCGCCACGTTCATTCCAAAGATCTCGGTGGCCGAGATGAAGGCCAAGGGACTGCAGGACTCGATCCTTGAATTCCCGGTGCTCGATCTGCTCGTCTCGGCGCGCTATGTCCGCGAGGTGCAGATCGTGAATGGCCTTGTCTCCGGCAATCTGACCCGCGCGCTTGCCGGCGAGCACGTCGGCACCATCATCACTGCGAGCTGAAGAGAACCCATCGCCATGGCTGACACCAACCAGATCAAGCACGTCACCTCACCGCTCGCGCGCCAGACCCTTCTTGACGACGATCTCACCCTCCCCGTCGCCGGCGGACACCCGATCCGGCTGCTCCCTTGGCTGCAGGTCGTCAAGATCGGCGGCCGCTCCATCATGGATCGCGGCCATGAGGCGATCCTTCCGCTCGTGGACGAACTGCGGACGCTCTTGCCTGAGCACCGTCTGCTCATCCTGACCGGGGCCGGCGTGCGCGCCCGCCATCTCTACAGTGTCGGTCTCGACCTCGGCCTGCCGGTCGGGTCGCTTGCTCCGCTCGCCGCAAGCGAGGCCGGTCAGAACGGCCATATCCTTGCGTGCCTGCTTGCGCCGGAGGGTGTCTCCTATGTCGACCATCCCACCATCGCGAGCCAGCTCGCCATTCACCTCTCTGCGGCCCGCGCGGTCGTAGGGAGCGCGTTTCCTCCGTATCACCATCACGAGTTCCCGACCTCGCGCATCCCGCTCCACAGGGCCGACACCGGCGCATTTCTGCTCGCCGACGCGCTGGGAGCCGCCGGCCTCACGATCGTCGAGGACGTGGACGGCGTGTACACCGCTGATCCCCATGGTCCCGATGGGAAACAGGCGCAGCTAATCAGGGAGACCAGCGCCGCCGAACTTGCCAAGCTGAAGGGCACACTGCCGGTCGATCGCGCGCTCCTCGAGGTCATGGCGAACGCGCGGCACATCGCGCGCGTACAGGTCGTGAACGGGCTCGTTCCCGGCCGCCTGACCGCGGCGCTGCGAGGCCAGCACGTCGGATCGATCATTCATACCGGCGCGCGCTCAGCCTGAGCCCACAATCACTGTCGGAGGGTCTCTCGCCGCTACTCTTTGGCGCGGGACGAACCGGAAAATCGCTTTTGCGATCACCAGCCAAATCGCGCTTTTACGATCAAGCGGTCGTTTTCAGATCGGGTCGGTCGATAATCTGCTCAACGGCGAGCGCCTGACTGAGCTGTATGGCGTCGGCCTGACAGTCGAGACAACATCCTCGGGACGACGAGCCATCAGCCCATCCTGGGCGAATGCTTGATGCACCTGACCATTGCCGACATCGGATTGCACCGTGTGACCGAAGTTGATAACAAGGCACGAAATTCAGCTTCGATTGATATGCGATATATCCATATGGATACGACGGGGAGGGAACCGTGCGGACTTTCGCGTGGGCGGCGATTGTTTTGGCAATGACAAGTTCGATGGCATGCGCAGAGGACCTGGTGCTCTACGGCGCGGGCAGTCTGCGTGAGGCGATCGGGCAGATCGCGTCCGAGTTCGGGCACGACCACGGCTTGACCGTGAAGACGCAGTTTGGTCCATCGGGGCGCATGCGCGAACGGATCGAGAAGGGGGAGCACGTCGACCTCTTCACCTCGGCGGACGTCGGCCATGCGCGCAAGCTGGTCGAGGACGGCCGGGCGAGCGTCATGGCGCTGTTCGCTCGCAACACCGTCTGTCTGCTCTCACCCACGAAGTTCGGCGCAACGACGCAGACAACTCTCGACAAGCTGCTTGACCCAAGTGTTCGCATCGGCATTTCGCCGCCCAAGATCGACCCGCTGGGCGATTACACCGAGCGCCTGTTCAGCTTGATCGATCAATTGCGCCCAGGTAACGGCGCTGCGATTCAAGCTCGAGCTGTCATCCTCGATACGCCGCCGGGTGCGCCACCGCCCAAATCGGGTGATACCGATGTCGACGCCATTCTGGACGGTCGCGTGGATGCGGCCATCGTTTACTGCTCATCGCGGGATCGGTACACGCAATTGTTGACGGACGCCCACATGGTCCAA
>Ga0210401_10000852_pt1 | contig 36808 bp, 32 predicted proteins | sample IncBWH32MmetaG_FD_150866 | JGI IMG/M metagenome (GOLD analysis project Ga0210401, IMG submission 150866) | Forest soil microbial communities from Barre Woods Harvard Forest LTER site, Petersham, Massachusetts, United States - Inc-BW-H-32-M | ecosystem: Environmental > Terrestrial > Soil >... | reverse complement strand
CAGATTGCATCCCGCATTTCCAATCGAAAGAGAAATTCTCAAGAATTATGCCCAACTCCAATGGGCACAACCAAAATGGCACTTCCCGTCGATAGGAAACTGGCCTGTCCCGGGGTTTGGATTCGGAGTGCCGCGATTTCGCCGCTCCGCGAAAATGTGCTAATTTCGCATGCCGTGAAAAAATCATGAGAAAACGTATCGGTGTGCTCCTTTCCGGCCGCGGATCGAACTTTGAGGCACTGGCCGAAAAAATCGACGCCGGAAAAATTCCCAATGCCGAAATCGCCGTCGTGGTCAGCAACCGCGAAAACGCTCCCGGTCTCGACCGCGCCCGCGCCCGCGGCATCCCGGCCAAAGTGATTCCATCCAAGGGCCTTGAACGCGAAGCCTACGACCGGTTGGTCGTCGCCGCACTCGAGGAGCAAAAAGTCGATCTGGTTTGCCTCGCGGGCTATATGCGCCTGATCTCGCCCTACTTCGTGGCGGCGTACCCGAGTCGCATCCTCAATATTCACCCGTCGCTGCTGCCGTCGTTTCCCGGGCTGGAGGCGCAACGCCAGGCGCTCGAACATGGAGCAAAAATCTCCGGCTGCACCGTGCATTTTGTCGATGAAAATCTCGACGCGGGGCCCATCGTGATGCAAGCGGCGGTCGCGATCGAAGATTCCGATACGCCGGAGACACTTTCGGAGAGAATTTTGCGGGAAGAACATCGCATCTATGCAGAAGCTGTAAGGATCGTCCTCGAGGGGCGCTTCAAAATCGTTGGCCGCCGCGTGCTCGCGGCGGAGGGAACAAACTGATGGCGGCCGCGGCTTTCAAGCCCATCGACGAACAGCTCGCGTACCTCAAAAAAGGCTCGGCGGAAATTATTCGCGAAGACGAGCTGAAGCAGAAGCTCGAAAACGCCGCGAAGACGGGCAAACCGCTTCGCGTCTATCTCGGTGTCGATCCAACGGCGCCCGATATTCACCTCGGCCACACGGTGGTCCTTCGCAAACTGAAGCATTTTCAGGATATGGGCCACACCGCGATTTTCCTGATCGGCGATTTCTCCGCGATGATCGGCGATCCGACGGGCGTTTCTGAAACGCGACCGCCTCTTACGCGCGAGCAGGTCGACGCTAACGCAAGGACGTATCTCGCGCAGGTCTACAAGATTCTCGACAAGGAAAAAACCGAGGTTCGCTATAACAGCGAATGGCTCGAAAAGATGCCGAGCCAGGACATCGTTCGTCTCTGTGGGCATTACCGCCTCGCACGGATGCTTGAGCGCGAAGATTTTCGTTCACGCCTGGAGAATAATCATCCGATTTCCGTTCACGAACTTCTCTATCCGCTGCTCACGGCTTGCGATGCCGTCGCGCTGAAATCCGATGTTGAACTCGGGGCCACCGAGCAGAAATTCAACCTGCTCGTTCACCGCGATATCCAGCGGGAATACGGTCTGCCGTCCCAGGCGATTCTCACGATGCCGATCCTTGTGGGACTTGACGGCGAACGGAAAATGTCGAAGAGCCTCGGAAACTACGTGGGCATAACGGAGGCGCCTGGCGAGATGTTCGGAAAGCTGATGTCAATTTCAGACCAAACAATGTGGCCGTACTACGAGCTGCTGACGGATTTTTCTTCGCGCGATATCGCTCGAATGCGCGAAGAGGTTCGCACCGGCGCGCTCCATCCGAAAAAAGCAAAAATGGAACTGGCTCACGTGATCGTCACGCAATTCCATGGCGAGGAAGCCGCCAGGAGGGCCGCCGCCGAATGGGATCTAGTTTTCAGTAAACGCCAGTTGCCCTCGGAAATGGCGGTTGTTCCCCTTGAGCCAGCGGCAAAAGTGAAGCTATCGACGCTCGTCGGACTTGCGCAAGCCGGCACATCGCGTGCGTCGGCCGAGCGGCTCATCAAACAGGGAGCGGTCGAATGGGATGGAGCAAGAATCGACGAGGTGACGCGCGTGCTCGATTTGACCGAACCGGGCGACCACACTCTCCGCGTCGGGAAAAAAACCGCCATCACGATCCGCGTGGAAAAAAAATGAGTCTTCCGTCTTCATCGCCAACGATTGCGCTTAGGGGCGACAAATGCTTTGTGATATTGTTCGCGCACGAATTGCTTGGCGAGGAGAAAAATCTGTGAAGTTCTATCGTCTTGGTGCGAACGTCGCCACGATTGTCGCGCTGGCTGCCGCCGGAACGCTGGCAGTCGCGATGGCGGCGCAGAATCAAAGCGCTGTGCCTGCTAGCTCTCTAGCTCCGCAAGCAGCCGCCGCTCCCAACGTTCCCATCTGGGCGTATCCGGTGAGTCCGCCGCGACCTGGCGCAGGCCGCGGACCAAATGCAGGCGGTGGAGCAAACGCTGCCTCCCCCGCACCGGCCGCGAACCGAGGAGGGGCAAGTGGTGCGCAGGGCGCCGGTCGCGGGCCGGGGCGCGCTCCCGACGATGGCTCGCTCAGGCGTGTCCCCGGCAGCGACGTCGGCCTGACGCAAACACAAATCCGCAGCAACGGGATGTTCGGTTTTCCCGATTGGTTCCCGAACACTCATCCCAACATGCCCGACATCGTCTCGAAAGGAAACATCGCTTCCGGCGTCCAGGCATGCTCGTACTGCCATCTCCCCAACGGGCAGGGACGTCCGGAAAATGAAAGCATTGCCGGTCTTCCCGCGGGTTACATTCTTCAGCAGCTCAGCGATTTCGGCGACGGCGATCGCAAAGGCACCGATCCAAGAATGGGCTATACGTTCATGACGCGCATTGGAAAGGCGATCAGCCCCGAAGACGCAAAAACGGCGGCGGACTATTGGGCCGCGCAGAAGCTCAAGCCGTGGATTCGCGTCATAGAAACGGATACGGTTCCCGTCACGAGGCCGCAAGGCGGAATGCTCGTTACCGTCGATGGCGGCGGCACCGAGCCAATCGGCGAACGCGTGATTGAAGTATCCGAGGATCTTGAGCGCACCGAATTGCGCGATCCGACCTCGGGCTTTGTGGCTTACGTTCCAAAGGGAAGCCTGGCAAAGGGCAAAGAGCTTGTCATGACGGGCGGTAGCGGCAAATCGATTCGCTGCACGCTTTGCCACGGTACGGATTTAAAAGGGCTCGGCAACGTGCCCTCCATCGCGGGGCGTTCTCCAAGCCAGATGGCGCGCCAAATTATCGACATTCAAAGCGGCGCGCGAAACGGTCCATGGTCGCAGCTTATGAAAGAACCGGTGCGCCAACTGACAAACGACGACATCGTGAACGTCGTCTCGTATCTGGCTTCACTTGAACCCTGATTGCGCGCTTTTGTGGTTCGCGGATGATTTTTGCTGAGGAGAGAAAATTTGATGAATTGGCGTGGTCTGGTCATCGGCGCATCAACGCTAGTTGCGATTGTGGCGGTCGGTTTTTCAAGCGTTTCGATCTTGGCTCAGAATCAGGCCGGCGCTCCGGCGGCGCAAGCTTCGAACGCGCAGACGCTCCCTGTCTGGGCCTACCCGGTTCCTCCGGGCCGCGGGCCCGGTGGTGGAGGCGGCCGAGGTCCCGGCGGCGGTGTGCCGGGCGGCGCACCAGCTGGCGCACGCGGCCCCGCGCCTGCTCCCGGCCGCGCTCCGGATGACGGTTCACTGAAGCACGTACCAGGGAGCTCGGCAGGATTCACCGCAACGTACATCGCCGACCTTTTCTCGGTTCCCGATTGGTTCCCCGACACGCACCCGGCGATGCCGGACGTCGTTGCGCACGGCAACAAACAGGGCGCCGGGCCCGTGCAAGCTTGCGGATATTGCCATTTGCCCAATGGTCAGGGCCGTCCGGAAAACGAAAGTGTCGCCGGCCTTCCCGCGGGCTATATCCTTCAGCAAATCGCCGATTTCAAAAACGGCCTGCGCAAAAGCTCCGAGCCGCGAATGGGTTCGGTGGCTCTCATGGTGCGGATTGGGACCAACGTGAGCGACGACGACGCAAAGGCCGCTGCAACGTATTTCTCTACGATCAAATTGAAGCCGTGGATTCGCGTGGTGGAGACCGACACGGTGCCTGTGACTCGTCCCAATGGCGGCATGCTCAACGTAGTCGATGGCGGAGGCAACGAGCCGATTGGCGAGCGCGTGATCGAAGTACCCGAGGACCTTGAACGGACCGAATTGCGCGATTCGAGCTCCGGCTTCGCGGCTTACGTGCCGAAGGGCAGCCTCGCAAAAGGCAAAGAGCTTGTGACGAACGGCGGCAACGGCAAAACGATCCGCTGCTCGATCTGCCACGGCGCTGATTTGAAGGGCATCGGTAATGTGCCATCCATTGCGGGCCGTTCACCGAGCCAGATGACGCGCCAACTGATCGACATTCAAACCGGCGCGCGCAATGGCCCGTACACGCAATTGATGAAGGAGCCTGTGCGGCAGCTCGGCAGCGACGATATCGTGAACATCGTGTCCTACCTGGCGTCGTTGCAGCCGTAAGGATCTACAGAACTTCGAGCAGCACCAGGGAAACGTCGTCAATCGGCGGGCCTTCGCGCCATGCCGCGACGCGATCGAGGATTCCCTGCTTCATTTCCGCAAGGGGGAGGTCTGCGGTTTCGCGTACGAATTTTTGAACGCCCTCCACGCCAAGCATTTCGCCTTGCGTGTCAAACACGTCCGTAATTCCGTCGGTATACAAAACGACGCGATCGCCGGGTTCCAAGTCCACCTCAATCGAGGGCTCTGCGCCAATCGCATTCGGCAGGGCGCCGAGCACCATGCTCCGCGACTCGAGCTGACGCGGCTCCTGCCCCGGCGAAACGACCATCACCGGCGGGTGACCCGCTCCGGCAAATACCATTCTGCGCGCGCCTTGCTCGATCCGGACGGCCGCGAGCGTGAACATGAAGACGCTGCCGCCGATTGTCTGCAGAAAAAAGCGATTCAGTTCGTGGAGCATTTCACCGAGCGGCGTACCGGTCTGCAATAGCGCCATCGTCTCGGTGTAGATGCGGTTGGCTACAAGCGCTGAGCCGATGCCGTGGCCGGAAACGTCGCAAACCAGCAAATTGAGGTGGCCGTCGCGGGGGCTGACGAGCCCGAAGTCTCCGCCGATCGTACGCACCGGGTGGTAGTAAGCCTCGACACGGGTGCCTCCCCATAGCAGCGAGTCAGGCGCGAGGCTTTGCTGGACGCGCGCCGCAAGCGCCAAGTCTTCCTCGATTTCCTGCTGGCGCTGCTCGAGACGCTGGTTTGCATCGCGCAATTCCGATTCGGCGCGCTTCTGGTCGGAGATGTCTGTGAACGTGACGATGGCAAACTCGCCGCCATCGGGGTCTTCGAGCCGGCGCACGCTGATAATGACGGGCATGCGGCTGCCATCTTTCCTGGGCAGCACGAATTCGAAGCGGTTGGTCCCGCCGAGCGAGCGCGCTTCCTGGTTCAGGATGACTTGATACTCTTCGGGAGAATAAAAGTAAGACGCGGGCCGACCTTCGATCTCACTCTTGGGATTGCCGATCATCTCCGAGAGGCAGGAATTTACGTAGAGAATCTGGTGGCAGCTGTCGCCGACGAGCACACCCTCATTGAGGGTCTCGAAAATCGTTTCCATTTGGAGAAGCCAGTCCGGCTTTTCAAGTTCCATGGAGTTGCTTTCGTACGAGCGGCCTATGCGAATCATTCTAGCGGATTCGTGCGATCGGCGTGACAGTTTCCGAAGCGTATGGCAGGCAATTAGAACGAGCCGCGCGATGGGTTAGACTGAACGTCTCGGGCGCCTACAAATGGTCTGAGGGTCACAAGCGAACGATGTTCATGAATGGAAAAAACCGACCGCCGGGGCCGAAGGGACTGCCGTTTCTGGGCATCGCGCTTTCGGTGCGCGCTAATCCTCTCGGCGTGCTGACGACGGTGGCTCGCAAGTACGGGGATATCGTTCGCTTCATTGTCGCAGGCCAGGAACGGGTCCTGCTCAATCATCCCGATTTCATCGAGCAAGTTCTCGTAGTGCAGCAGGCCAAGTTTCACAAAAGCGAGCTCACACGCCGGGTCACGGGTCGTCTGCTTGGCCAGGGATTGTTGATCAGCGAAGGTGACTTCTGGCGCAGGCAGCGAAGGCTCGCCCAGCCCTCGTTTCACCGCAGCCGGATCAACGAATACGGCGCGCCCATGACGGAAAACGCCGAAGCGTGGATTCGGCGCTGGCGGGATGGAGACAAGCGCGATCTTGCGAGCGAGATGATGCAGCTTACGCTCGGTATCGCCGTGCGAACGCTTTTCGGCACCACGCTTCCCGGCGAGGCGCAGCATGTGGGCGAAGCGCTCGAATTTCTGATGCGCTACCAGCTGTGGCGGCAGCGTTCGCCGTTACGCTTGCCCGAAACATGGCCGACGCCAAAAAACCGGCGCGCCATTCGCGAACTCGACTTTCTCAATTCGCTCGTCTACCGGATCATCGAGGAGCGGCGGTCGCTGCACGGCGAAGGCAACGACTTGCTCTCGCTGTTGATGAGCGCGATGGACGACGACGGCTCACAAATGACACCGCAGCAATTGCGTGACGAAACCATGACCCTCTTTCTCGCCGGTCATGAAACCACGGCACTGCTGCTTGGCTGGACTTGGTATCTGCTTGCCGAAAACCGGGCGGCAGAAGACCGTTTGCACGAGGAGCTGAGCGGCGTCCTCGCTGGACGGACGCCGCAAGTGTCTGACCTGACGAGGCTTCCGTACCTGCAAGCTGTCCTTCAGGAGACCTTGCGGCTCTATCCGCCTGCCTACATTACGGCGCGGACGTCGATCGATTCATTCAGCCTGGGGGGTTACGATTTCGGGAAGGATACGACCGTACTGATGGCCCAATGGGTCACGCATCGCGACGCGCGGTTTTTCGAAGCGCCAGAAGAGTTCCGCCCCGAGCGATGGCTTGAAGCAAAAGCCGGTGTGATCCTGCCGAGCGCCTACTTTCCCTTTGGAGATGGGCCGCGGCGGTGCATTGGACAGGGATTCGCGACGCTCGAAGCAGCGCTCGTCGTTGCCACGATCGCGCAGAGATTTCGGCTGCGCCTCACGCCCGGACAAATCGTGCAGCCCGAGCCGCTGATCACGCTGCGGTTCAAGCACGGCTTGCGGATGAATATTCACTCGCGCGACCGAAAGGATTCCGCTCAGCCGTAGGAATAGAAGCCGCGACCGGATTTTCTGCCGAGGCGTCCGGCAGAGACGTATTCCTTGAGCAACGGGCAGGCGCGATATTTTGCTTCGCCGCCGAATCCTTTTTCGAGAACGCCCATAATATCCACGCACACGTCGAGCCCGATGAAATCGGCGAGCTCAAGCGGGCCCATCGGATGATTCATGCCGAGCTTCATCACGGCGTCGATGGCTTGAGGCGTGGCTACGCCTTCCATAACTGCAAATGCGGCTTCGTTGATCATCGGCATCAGGACGCGATTGGAGACAAATCCCGGGGAGTCGTTGACGGCCACGGGTTTTTTGCCGAGCGATTCGCAGAGGGTCATAGTAACGCGAAAGGTATCGTCGCTCGTAGTCCTGCCTCGCACGACTTCCACAAGCACCATCACCGGCACCGGATTCATGAAGTGCATGCCGAGAAAGCGCGCGGGACGGCTCGTTTGCGCGGCCAGCTCTGTGATTGAAATCGACGACGTGTTCGAAGCGAGAATTACGTGAGGCGCGAGCACCGCGTCTGCTTCCTTCAGCACGCTGACCTTCACGTCGAGTTGTTCGGGCACAGCTTCCACAGCGAAATCGGCGCCGGCCAGCGCGCTTGCGTCGGTCACTGGCCGGATCCTTGCGAGGCTTGCGGCTTTTTCACTTTCGGCGATTTTGCCCTTTTTCGCTTCGCGCTCGAGATTCGCTCCGATCGTGGCGATGGCCCGCTCGAGCGCTTCCTGGTTCACATCTCGCAGGATCACGTTATAACCGCTGCGCGCGAAAACGTGCGCGATCCCATTGCCCATCGTGCCGGCGCCGAGGACCGCGACTGTTTTTATATTGTCTGTGGACATGCTGGGATGATAACGAAAGCGACTGCCGGAAAGAAGGAGCCTACTGCGGATTATTGCATCGGAGTGCCTTCTTCAATTTCGCGAACGACCTCGCGGGCGCGCTTTTCGGCCGGCGGCATTACGTAAAGTTCGGTCTTGCCGGAGTTCTGTTTCAGCACGCAGCCAATGCCAACGTTCGAAAGACAATCCTTGAAGATCGGCCCCATTTGCGAATCTTCGCCAGACCAGATCAGAACGGTGGCTTCTTCGGGGTCGAAATTCTCGACGTAGTCATTCGGAATCGACTCCTCATCAGCTTCGCCTCGAACGCTCTGTTCCACCGTCTGTTCTTCGGGAGGGCGATTGAAAACGGGCTGTTGAAAATGGAACGGGTTCACCGTCGCGTTGCTTCGAGACAGCGCCTCGGTGGCTGTTTCGCTATTCTCGGAACTCTCATTCTCATCCGTTGCGGGCCTGGACCATCGTTCGGCAATCGCTTTCTGGGCTGCCTCGAGATCAGCGCTAGACACTCGAATTTCATGCATCCCTCTGTGTATCGCGGGCAGAAGCACGGAGTCGGGCTGCTCGTCGATGTAATCAATATTTGCGTCGGCGAGCGCTCGACAGACAAGGTCGGCCAATCGGGGATCGACACCTGCCCACACAACCGCTGCCGTGTCGTTGTCCGACTGACGCGCCGAAGCGGCGGGAATGCCAGCTTCATCGAGGGATGGGACCAGGTCCACATCGCAGTCTGCGCAGTGCGTAAAGCCCGGGCGGTATTCCGCATGGCAAACGGGGCAAAACATGGCGTGGATCTTAGACTGCCGAGGCCGATCGGCGCCAGCGCGATGGGCGCGAAAAAAGGAAGGCGTAAGCTCGCGCAGTCCCAGAACCTGGTTTTAGTACGTATGGCTCTTTCGATTCTCCCGAATATGCCTTGTGCGTTCGTCGAATCTGATGTACTTTTCGGCGCACTGAAGCATGTGTAACGTGCCTTAGCGTGAAGGTACGGGGTGACGCCATTTCAAAGTTTCTTGGGCCCTTCGCCATTCTTGCCGCTGTTCTTCTCGTCTCTGGTATTGTGTGCGCCCAGTCCACCGATACCGAGGACAATGCCTTTGCCGATGCCTCCAGCCTGATTGCGGCGGATACGTCTGCGACGTTGCCGCCTCCGATTATTCCGAACCGGCCGGTCAAGGATCCCGGGACGAATTTCTACATTCGTCCGACACAGCAACAGAAATTCAGAAACTACGCGTGGAACGCGGTTGGTCCGGTTGCGTTCGCCGGAGCGTCTTTCGCCGGGGCGATTGATCAGGGATTCAATTTCCCGCGCCCGTGGCATCAAGGCGCGGGCGCCTACGGCCAGCGCGTGGCAAGCAACCTCGGGATCAGTATGGTCACTGCGACGGCGCAATATTCGATCGCCGAGGTCTTTCACGAAGACACGGCGTACTATCGCTGCTTGTGCGACGGGTTCGTCCACCGGTTTATGCACGCGGCCTATTCGAGCGTCGCGTCACGCCGCGGCAGCGACGGCCACATGGCATTCTCTCCCGCGCTGACGATTTCCCCCTTCATCGGTCCGATGGTTGCCGCAAACGCGTGGATTCCCAGTCACAACGGTCCGACTCTCGGCTTTCACATGGGCGAGCACAATCTGATGGGTCAGTTCGCTCAGAACGAGGCGCTTGAGTTTGTCTACGGCGGGCCGAATACGATTTTGGGACGGCTGCAGCGCCGCTTCTTCAAGAAATAAGCAAGCCGGCTTTCAATTTCCGCGTCACATTCTTTCAACGGCGAGCCCCACAGCGTTGCCTCCGCCTAAGCACAGCGCGGCGATTCCGCGTTTCAGATTGCGCCGCTGCAATTCATAAAGCAAGGTGACCAGGACGCGCGCGCCCGAGGCTCCGATGGGATGTCCGAGTGCGACCGCGCCACCGTTTACATTCACTTTCTCGGGATTAAGCTTCAGCTCGCGCGTCACAGCGATTGCGGCAACCGAAAACGCTTCATTCAGTTCATAGAGGTCAACATCTTTATCGCGATCCCAGCCCGCTTTTTGCAGCAATTTCTCGACGGCTTCGACCGGCGCCATCATCACCCATTGCGGCTCAACGCCGCTGGTTGCTTGCGCAACAATTCGCGCCATCGGCTGCTTTCCGAGCCGCGCGGCGGTTCGCTCAGTTGTGACAACGACTGCGGCCGCGCCGTCGTTGGTGCCGGGCGCGTTGCCGGCGGTTACTGTGCCGTCTTTTTTGAACGCCGGCCGCAGTTTTGCGAGGGCGTCCAAGGATGTATCCTGGCGCGGCGATTCGTCCGTTTTTACGACGACGGCTTCGCCCTTCTTTTGAGGAATCTCCACGGGCACAATCTGATCGGCAAAGAAGCATGACTTGATTGCGCGCACCGCTTTGCGGTGGCTTTCAACGGCAAACTGGTCCTGCTCCTCGCGCGATATGGAGTACTTTTCGGCAACGAGTTCTGCCGTTTGCCCCATGTGGTAATTGCCGTACACGTCCCAGAGGCCGTCAACGATCATGGCGTCGAGGACTTCCTGATTCCCGAGCCGGTAGCCGGATCGTGCGCCTTTGAGCAGATAGGGGCAGTTCGACATCGACTCCATGCCGCCTGCCACAACGATTTCTGAGTCGCCGAGCAGCACGCCCTGCACGGCAAGGCCGACCGCTTTAAGCCCCGAGCCGCAGACCTTGTTGATCGTCATCGCGGCCACGCGGGGATTGAGTCCCCCGCGCAAAGCGGCTTGCCTGGCGGGATTCTGTCCAAGGCCGGCCTGCACCACGTTACCCATGATCGTTTCGTCGATCTGCTCGGGATCGATGCCAGCACGACGCACGACTTCAGCGACAACTTTGGCGCCCAGATCCGGCGCGGATAGCGACGCAAGGCCTCCGAGAAACTTGCCAATTGGCGTGCGGGCCGCGCTCAAGATGACGGCTTGTTCGGTGTGCGCCATATGGATGCTCCTTTGGCGGGTGAAAAGGGTCTACGGGCAGTATAGCGCGGCCATGAAGGCGGTCAATTTGCCGCAGGGTTAGGTTACAGGGCGGGGAAAAGTGATACACCCCGGACGCCCCTTAATTCACAACTCTGACGGTTATCCCGTCAGTTCTCGAATTATCCGGTGAACCGCGACCGTTTCGCGATCCAGGTCCGTGAGGCCACGCCCAAGCAAGACGATCTTGTGAAATAGAAAACTCATTCCGATCTTGCACAGGTCAATATCGTTCGAATCGTAGAAAACCAGGGTGGCAACTTCCCAAGGCTTCGCCAGACCGAAGTAGAAGTCGTCCCCTCCCCCGTATTTTCCTTCGTCTGTTACAAACTGAAAGCCAACGCGGCCATTACTGAGATGGTAAGATCGCGCACTGCAAGCCGCCGCGTTTCGCAATACACGCCGCTCGGTGATCCAAATCCAAAGTCCAAGCCCGACTACGTAGAAAGGTGCGCGGAGCAATGCCCACGCCATTCCGACCGCTTCTGAATGAATAAAAGTCTCCAACAAGCTGAAACGCCAAAGGGTACCGTTGGCTGACGTTACGACAAGGAACGCTACGGCGAGAGCCGTTGGGACAAATAGCAGCCACAGACGCGCCGTCTCGACCCGGACGGCTAACTGATCGTGTTCAATTGTCAAATTGCGATCAAGGTCGCGGGCTTTTTGGGTGGTGCGGATGTAAAACACATCCTTGCGAGGATGCAGCGCAAAGCCGTAAGCAACTGCGGTTACGAACGCGATTGCCACGACAGCTTCGAGCGCCGGTTCGAGGGAGGGGAACAAAAGAGCCAAGCTGAGCGCCATCGCCCCGACAACGAACGTGCCAAAAGAACGCATCGCCAAATGCTACAACCGTCTGTGTGTTTCGGCAGGTACTTTAATTCTCGTTGAACGGGAGCGTCGGAGCGAGGCCTCTACCAGCGCATTCCAGTGTCCTAAAAACATATCTGAAGAATGAGCCTGAATACCGATAGCGGCGGATACATCCGCAAATCTGATCGCGAATCCCATCTTCGCGGCCTCGCCAGCGAGACATAAAACTGTAGCGTTCGAGCCAGGTATCCACTGTGTATTGAATGAGTTCCATTAACCGATCTCTGGCGAGCAAGTTTCCTGATTGTGCGAGCCGGACCAGAGCTATTGCAATTCTGTCTCTAACCTGTAAATCCGCTGACTCCGCTTGTGCGACAAAAACGTACAGCTTGTCTCGATATTTATTTAGGATCAGCGAAATTTCACGTTGGTTTCTGCGAGTTCTGAGGAATTTAATTCGCGGTGTCCAGAGTCGTTGATACTTTGGCTCTAAAGCGTTTGTCACCGTGTCCCAATCAATAGCTCCGACTTTTGATCGGATATGTTTTCGGATGAAACGGTGACATTCAGGCGCATTTTTTATTACCCAAGAGCTGTTAATCACCCGCGCACCGCGACGACCTAGTTGAAAATACGAAAGGAAGAGGGAAAAAGCGACCACGAGGTACATTCAACGCTCTTTAAGCGGATATTTTCCGGTATCGGTATGCTTGATCGAGTTTTCGGTGCACCAATGAAGCGGTCGTGAGAATGTCCAGAGCATCTTGCTCCGACATATTCCATTCAACCTTCGGATTGTGTGCCAAGCCGACTGTTCCCACTAGCGCGACGATGCCTGCGAGGCAAATCCATAGAGAGCCCGACAACTTGCCTTTCCATAGATCGGCGAAACCGAGAGCAACCATAAGCAATGGGAGCGAGAAGTTCATTAGCCTCCAAAACACAAGTTTGATGAAATCGATAACGGTCCACTTCAGTCGAAGGAAGTTCGCATCGGCGCTGTAGGCTAGAGCAAGCGCAGCCCCTACAGCGGCAAGCGGGGGCACGCAGAACAGTAGGTCTTGAGCAGACTCGGTTCCTAATGCAGTCGACAGGCGAGGAAATCGAGCCGTAAGGAAGCCTGCGAGGGAATATAAATCCCAAGCGGCCCACCATGCAGCCAAGCTTGCCGCCATCAAGAACCTTGTGGCCTGCCGATATTTTACCCAACTCGACTTTTGGTTATTTTCAGACCGCAAAAGAGCCAAGAGTCGAAAGCACAACATTACCGCGCCAGGCAAAAATAAAGCGATGATGATCTCGGCGAATGGCTGAGCAAGGACGGTTGCGAGTGGCATCGGGTCGGTGGACGCAAGTGCACCGCGAATGCGACTCCAGATTTAGAACCCGGTTAGATTTCCCGTTAACATCACGGGGGGGCCCTTTTTCGCGGTGCTATCCGCATACCCGTCAATTGGCCGCAGGGATAGGAGACAGGAGAGTGCGAAACTGCCCTGCTGCGGCCAGGGTAGGGATGTTCGGCATTGGATCTACTTTAAAAGTGAGACTGAGCGAGAGGTTTTCCGATGTGCAGTACTGGAATTGCAGTACCGCGTGGAGTCTCAATCTTCGGGTAAACGCCCCGATCTTCGGTTCGGACTGTGCATTGCGAGGATTCAGTCTGTTCGTTCGTCCGAAGTCGATGATGCGGTTATCGAACTATTTCGCCTCGCAAAGTACCATCGCGGAGACTATGACGAAAGGGACACAGAAATGATCAGCACCGCACATGTGTCTTAGTCTAACTCAATTCCCGTTTTGCCAATTTGTGACTAACGCTTTACCGGACAGGGCGTGGTCATCCACATTTTTCTTGGATACGCGCTTCCGATACAGCACTAGGACCAATCAGATGGGACTTGGCAACCATCGCGAAGATAGTAGGATGAGGTTGGCCGCGCGGGTCGCAGAACATAAATTCGCGACGCAGACATGAGATTGGAGTTTCAATGTCGAAGGCAGCCAGACGAATCGCGCTAGCAGCGGCACTCGCTGCGTGCTTATTTATTTCTTTTGCCGCAGAAAAAGTGTCGTGGGACGCCCCGTCGGGAAAAGATTTCCCCACAGCGGGCGGCAATTTTGGCAATCAACGGTATTCGTCGCTCACGCAAATTACTCCTGCGAACCTTTCGCGGCTCGGAGGCGCATGGATGGTCCACACTACCAACCAATCCGGCGGTGGCAATATGGAAGCAACTCCCGTGGTCGTGAATGGAGTGATGTATATGCCCACCGGGACGGGCGGGGTGATGGCGATCGATGCCGCGACCGGCGCGATCCGCTGGAAATATCAGTCGCCGAATGGCGGCTCGACGAATCGGGGCGTTGCCGTAGGCGAGGGTAAGGTTTTTTCCTCCGGCGGTGGTAATACCCTGATCGCACTCGATCAGGAAACCGGCGAACTCGCGTGGAGCTCGAAGGTGGGCGACCGGGGAACGACCGTGGCTCCTGCGGTTTACTGCGACGGGCTAGTGTACATGGGAGTCTCCGGCGGCGAAGCCGGAGCGCGCGGACACTTCGGCGCGTTCGATGCCAAGACCGGCAAGGAAACTTGGGGATTCTGGTCCACGCCCGGTCCGGGGGAACGCGGGTCGGCGACATGGGAAGGCGATTCGTGGAAGTACGGAGGTGGTCCCTTTTGGACGCAGCCTGCAATCGATCCTCAATTGGGCGTGGTTTACGTGTCGGTCGGAAACGCCTCACCGGACAATGACGGTACGAAGCGCGGCGGGGACAATTTATTCACCGACTCAATCGTCGCGCTCGACCTGAAGACGGGCGCATACAAATGGCATTTTCAGGAAGTGCATCACGATATCTGGGATTACGACAACGAAAGCGCACCCGTTCTTGCGGACATTAAGTTTCACGGCCGCACGCGAAGAGTTTTGATGCATGCCGGTAAAACTGGCTTTCTCTACATTTACGACCGTACGAACGGCAAGCCACTCGTCGGCATCGAAGAAAAACCAGTGTCGCAGGAGCCGCGCATGAAGACCGCTGCCACGCAGCCGTTTCCTGTCGGCGACTCATTCGTGCCCACATGTCCCGAGCCCGGCAGCGTGGCGGCAGAGGCCAAGAGTAGCTGCATCTTTGGCGCTTATTGGGACGAACCGATTGTGATGGCGCCCGGTACGCAGGGAGGAAATTCGTGGTCGCCGATGACGTTCGATCCGAAGACCGGACTTATTTATGTTCCCGGGTCAATGGTAAATTCTGCGTTTACAGTTCGCCGCCAGGATTGGGATGCGCAGGGGAATCGCCTACAAACGGTAGGCGACGTGGGACCGGCATTCGTGAAACCCGCAGGCGAGCCGCGCGCGGGCACACTGACGGCGATGGACCCGGCCACGAACAAGATCGTTTGGCAGAAGCGAATGAAATTTCCCCTGGGAACGGGGAGTGGCCTGCTTACTACCGCGTCAGGGCTGATATTTCATGGCGAATCGGACGGACGATTCGTTGCTTACGACGTGAAAGACGGGAAAGAGCTGTGGTCGTTTCAAACCGGCGCTGGCGCCGACGCGCCTGCGATGACGTACGAGGTGAATGGCGAGCAATACGTAGCAATTCTTGCGGGCGGCAGCGGCAACTACCAGCTTTCGCAACACGGCGACAATCTCTGGGCATTCAAGCTGGGCGGAACGATACCGCCAGCCGCCTCCCCGCTAGAGCCTCCACTCACTCAACCTGCTCCGGCCAATCGCGGCGGCGGACGACGCGGCGCGCCACCCTCGGATCGTGGCGCTCTGCCATCAGTCGAAGGCGCAGCTCCGGTGGGCCCTCCTCAGTAGTCATGCAAATGTAGCTCGGGTATGCTGACGTACGGCTCGGCCGCTTGCAGCGCGTTTCACTCCGCATGGAGCGCTTTTCGCGTAACGATGAACGGCCTGCACGCGATCCCCATAAGGTGGACACCCACGAGAAACTCTATGAAGCGGTTTCAGTTGTTGCCCATCTGCTGCGGAAGAAACCCACCGGTGCTCGATGACGCTGCTCCGGCCACGAACCAAAACATAAAGCACTAACTGAATCGTCCGGACTTCGTAGCGGTGGTTGCGGAAGTCGTCATCGTTGGTGTGACGATAAAGCCTGATAGAACCCGATCCTAAGGGCGCTCCCAGCCTTCATCGGGGTAAGGCCCAAAGCGGTGACCGGACAAGCCGCGTACCAGACCCAATTTCAATTTGGGCTGTTGAGCTGGCCGAGGGGTGTATCACTTTTCACCGCTCTGCGACCTAACCCGTCAATTTGCTGCAGAGTTAGATTACGGGGTGGGGAAAAGTGATGCACCTAGCCTCGTCACGCGTAGCCCTTTCCAGGCTCTTGGCTCAATGCGTCGATAGAGCCTCTTATCATACGGAAGCGCTGCGCAACTCACCTATGAAGCAGCTCGACTACAAACTGTTCGCGGACTTTTTCCAATTCTATTTGCAGGATGAGAGCTGCCCCAACGATGACCCGGGCGGTCTTTGGACGCGCGAAGCGCTGGACCGTCTTCTTGCAGTCGGTTCCGGAATTGTGATGGTTGGCACGGTGCGCAACATGACTGTTCCCGTGACGATAGAAATCCGTGAGACCGAACCCGATGACGACCTAAATAAGTGGGACCAAGTGAATGAATGCCCCCTCGACGTTCCATCAGGCCGCATCGTCGTTGCAGGCTGCACCGATTACTTCCCAGACGCAGCGCGGATCACGGTTTCACCCGGTTCGTACAGAGTTCGTCTCTATTACGGAAATCTTGATGCGCTCAGCGAAGATGGCCTTGAAGGCCGCGACGTCTATAGAGTTGCGATCTGGCCAGATGACGCTCACGTTGCCGTGCGAGTCATAAAGCAACGAAAGATTGAAGGCAAGTCGCATTAGCCTGTCTCAATTATTGGAAGGTCCGCTTCGCGTCCTTGTGGTGGCCTAGTAACGTTCGACGAGAACTCCGTTACTCAGATGGAGATGAAATCCGGCGGCTCGCTTGGGCCGCGCCAGCCTACCGCCCTCCAATGGCTCACGCAGTTCCAATCCAAGGCGTTTGCTTGCGCTTCCGGCGACCGGTCCATATATTAAGCAATCATGAAGTCCGGTAGCTTGCTGTGCGTCGTTTTCGTCGGTAGTCTTCTCCTTCCGATATATTGCCCAACGTCTGCGCAGACATCTTGGAAAGCTGAACATTGCCGCTTATTAGCCACGTCATCCGGCTCCGCGGGACCGAAGGTCATCGTCGACGACCTTGTGTTAGACCGACCCACGGATGTAACCGAAGAGGTTTGGAACGCTGTTGTTTCTGAGACTAAGGCACGGATATTTCTTGGTGACGGCTGGGTAGACGACTTACGGGAAGTGAGTCTCAAGGGTGCATTGCAGAATCAGGGCTACCTGAAGGCAGATGTCAGCGCGGACGCCAGGATCATCTCTTCCAGTCCGGTCCTCGAGCACGTTGTCGTGCACGCAGGAGTGAGAGGCGGCCCGCGATACAGCTTGTCCGGGGTTCAGTTTCGCAACATCGACTCCGAAAAACCCCTAGCGTTTTCGACAGAGGAGCTGAGCACGCTCGTCTCTTTACATGAAGGGGATCTCTTCAGCCCAGAAAAAATCAGGACGGGTATAACCGCGCTGAGGAAATGGTACAGCTCCCACGGATATATCGACTTTGTGGCGTCGCCGGACACTGAAATCGACGAGATGCGTCAACAAATTGCATTGGTCATGTCGCTGCAGGAGGGAACGCAATTCCGGCTTGGGAATATTGAAATCGTAGGGCTCGATTCGGTACTTGAAAGCGAACTCCGCTCGAAAATGAGGCCGGGAGACGTGCTGAATTTCCAGCTCATAGTCGATTTGTATCAAGAGCACAAGTCAGAATTGCCGGAGGAGGCTTTGCCCGGAGATACTGAGTTTCACACGAACATGAAAGAGCGAATAGCGGACGCATCGTTTGATTTCCGAAGTTGTGCTCAACTTCAACAGTAAATAACAACCTCCCTATATCTCGACCGCCTTCATCCCCTCCCGACGCAGGGGTGGTCCCTTTTTCCCGGCCCCATAGGCTCAGCCGTCAATTTTCTGCAGGCCCGGCTACCGCCAACTTTATCGAAGAAATCCGCAAAGTCTCCTTGCCTTGAAAATTGCGCGGGTGTATTAATCCGCAGTCGGGTTATTTTGGGATGCAGCTTTCATTCTGTGAAAATGCTGCAAGTCTGAAACATGGAGGTAGGAACGATGAGACGCCGCGATTTTATTGCCGGGGGACTGGCGCTGGCCGCTGCAAGCAGGTTGCGCGCGCAGGACACTTCCGAACAGGAGAAGCTCGCCCGCTTGTCCGTGATGACCTACTGCTTTGACACCATCGTCAAGGGAGGGCTCGGACGGCCCGATGATCCGAACCGCACGCTCGACATTCTGGACGCGCCGCAGATGATCGCCGATCACTACGGCATTCACCACGTGGAGATGCAGCACACGCACTTTGCGTCCACAGACAAAGCATACTTTCAGGAGATGCGCGGCCGGCTGAAGAAAGCGAACTCACAATTGACGCAGATCTGTCTCGAGTTCGACTTCGTGGACATTTCCTCCAAGCAGCAATATCAACGGCTCGAGATGATCGACCTTTCCAAGACTTGGATCGACTACGCGGTCGAACTGGGGTGTCCGAGGCTTCTGGTGAATCAGGGGACTCTCCAACCGGATGTCGTCGAAACGGCCAAAACAACTCTCAAAGCGATCGGTGACTACGCGAAGACGCAGAAAATCTTTATCGACCTTGAAAATCGCGGCGGCGGACGCCGTCCGGCTACTCCCGCCGCCGGCGCTCCGGCTGGTGCTGCGCCCGCCACCGGCGCTCCCGCAGCAGCCGCGCCGTCTGCTGCTCCCGCGCCTAACGCGACGGGCGGAACTGCTCCGCCAGTAAATGGCGGCTGGGAAGTTCTGGTCGACGTCATCAAAGCGGCCGGTGTTTACGCGAACCCCGACATCGGCAATTTCCCGGATGAGGATTCGCGTGCCGCGGGGTTGCGCGTGATGTACGCGATGACCTCCGGCAACAGCCACGCGCACTACGCGCCGGATCGTTACGATGAAGCGAAAGCAATCGCGATATCGAAGGAGGTTGGTTACAAGGGCCTGTTCTCGATCGAGACCAGCAGCCGAAGCAACGGACCCGATCCGTACGCAGCCGTGCAATCGGTCCGCGACGCGCTCTTGAAACTCATTTAGCACGCATCCCTATCCCGGCGAAACGACGATGAATGCAAAACTGTCATTTTGGCGTCATCTCTTTCTGATTCTTTGCCTTGCGTTGGGTGTGAAATTCATCGCAGCGCAGCAGACGGCAAATAAGCCCGCGAACGCAAAGTCCGCGGTGCCGGGGAACGCGGCAGGGCCCGATCACAAGACATGGAGCGACAATGGCGGCGGGCCCGACAACTCGCACTACATGGATCTGACGCAGATCACAAAAGACAATGTGAGCCAGCTGCAGGTCGCCTGGTCCTATCCGAGCAACGACACGATCTCCTACGTTTGGAATCCGCTCGTCGTCGGCAACGTGATGTACGTGCTCGCTCGCAATGACGCTCTGGTAGCTCTCGATGCCACAACCGGAAAAGAAATCTGGGTACACGAAGCCTTGCAAGGCATCGAGCCGCGCGGCATCAACTATTGGGAGAGCAAGGATCACAAAGACAAACGATTGATCTTTGCACGGGCCGGCTTTCTCGAGGAAATCAACGCCACCACCGGCAAGTCAATTCTCACCTTCGGAACAGACGGAATCGTCGATCTACATGCAGGCTTGGGGCGTTTTTCGACATCCGGCCCGCTCGGCAGAATCCAATCCAATAATCCCGGGAAGATTTTTGAAAATCTGTTGATTGAAGGTTCGGCGACCGGCGAAGGTTATATGTCTCCGCCCGGCGATCTGCGTGCCTACAACGTGATCACCGGCGCGCTGGTTTGGCAATTTCACACGGTTCCGCACCCGGGCGAATACGGATATGACACATGGAAGAACAAGGATGCGTGGCGTTACGCGGGCGGTGCGAACACCTGGGGCGAAATCACCATCGATACGCAGCGCGGCATCGCCTATTTTCCCACGGGCTCTGCGACCTACGATTTCTACGGCGCCGACCGACTCGGTAATGACCTTTTCGGTGACTGCCTGATCGCTCTGGACGCGCGAACCGGCAAAAGGCTGTGGCATTTCCAGAATGTTCACCACGATTTGTGGGACTACGACGACACGGCCGCGCCGCAGCTCATCACCATCGATCGCGAAGGCAAGAAAGTTGATGCGGTCGCCATGGCCGGCAAGACCGGTTTCCTCTATGTCTTTGACCGCGTGACGGGCAAGCCCATCTGGCCGATTGTTGAACGGACCGTTCCCAAGAGCGATATGCCCGGCGAACAGGCATCTCCGACGCAGCCAATCCCGACCGCGCCACCTCCCTTTGCCGTGCAGAAATTCACCGCCGACGATATCGATCCTTACATCCTTACGCCGGAAGAACGTGCTCATTGGACTGAAGTCGTCAGTGAAGCACGCAATGAAGGCATCTTCACGCCGCCCTCGATGCGGGACACAGTTCAAATGCCGGGCAATGAGGGGGGAGCAAACTGGGGTACGACCGCGGCAAACCCCGTCAAAGGCCTGGTCTACGTAATGACGCTAAACCAACCGGCCATCTTGAAAATGTCTGACGCAATGCCCGGACGAAATACTGACGCCGGCGCTGCAGCGCGTCCGGTGAACGGCTCGGCGGCGCAGGGGCGCACGATCTACGTCAGCAATTGCCAGGGCTGCCACGGCGCGGACCTGAAGGGAAACACGACTTACCCGTCCCTTGTCGACATAACGCAGCGGATCGATCTGGATACGATTCGCTCGACGATCAACGGCGGAAGAGGCCCGATGCCGGCATTCAGTCCCGAAATCAACGAGACCGATATGAACGCGCTGCTCGCCTATCTTTCGAACCCGGCTGCCGCTGCCGGTGGCCGCGGCGGTCGAGGACAAGCGGCGGAAGCGCCGGCGCCTAATCTCGGTGGACCAGTCGTCGCATCCGGTGGATCGCCAGCCGGAAAAATTATGACCGCAGCGGTGGCCGCAACGCGCGGGCTGACGTCGTACGGCGGAATGGGTGGTCCGTCTTATCCGGACGACGTGGACGCGCCAGACGTGCGCTACTACACCGGTTACAACATTCAGGGAAATATCATCAAGCCGCCGTTTGCGACGCTGACGGCTTACGATCTGAATAAAGGGACGATCCAGTGGCAGATTCCCGTGGGCGATGACATGCGCGCCATACGTGAAGGTGTTCACGATACCGGCGGAATCGACATTCGCGTCGGCATGGTCACCACATCGACCGGATTGATCTTCATGCCCGGCGGCGATCTGAAGATCCGCGCCTACGACCAGGGGACAGGCAAAGTCCTCTGGACCGCGAGCCTGCCTGGAAATTCTCAGGGGATTCCAGCGATGTATGAAGTCGGCGGAAAGCAGTATCTGATCGTCAATGCGACATCGGCTCCCGGCGGACGCGCGCAGGTATCGTCGAACCTGCCGCGCGGCTATATCGCCTACGCCCTGCCTGACGCAGCGCAATCGAACAAATAGATTGCGCTGCGTGGGCTGAACACGCGACGCTTCAAGCGCTGTTCGCTCTACGGCCGCGCTTCGAATATGAGGTTGAACGGCGTCTCGGCGGCGCGCCGGAAGCGCGAAAATCCTCCGCCGGTCACGACTTCGCGTAACCGCTTTTCGCCCGCTTGCGCACCCAGTGCGAGCCCGACCTCCTGGGAAAGTGAGGCTGGGGTGCACAAGAGCGTCGACGCTCCGTAGAACGCTCGGCCGACCGGATTCAGGTTGTCTTCGAGCTTGTCGCCCGCCATTGGCTCGACGATCATCCAGGTACCGTCCTTTTTGAGCGTGCTATGCACGTGCGCCGAAGCGCCCTTGGGATCGCCCATGTCGTGCAAACAATCGAAGAAGGTCACGAAATCATAGTCCTTGCCGGGATAGTTCTTGGCCATAGCGATCTCAAAGCGGATGTTGCCGCCGAGTCCCGCTTCCTTGGCGCGCTCTCGTGCCTTTTCGATCGACTTATCGTGGTAGTCGAACCCGACAAATTCCGACTTGGGGTAGGACTTCGCCATCAGGACGGTCGAGGCACCCAGTCCGCAACCTACGTCTGCCACGCGGGCACCGCTCTTCAATTTTTCGTCTACACCCTCGAGCGAAGGAATCCACGAACTGACCAGATTTGCCGCATAGCCGGGCCGGAAGAATCTCTCGGTACCAAGAAACAAGTCGGGATGATGCTCATGCCAGCCCATTCCCTGGCCAGTTTTGAAACGCCGGGTTAACTCCTCCTCGGCTCTCGCTGCCGCGAGCGCCAGCTGAAACGCACCGGGCAGAAACGCCGGGCTGTTGTCATCGGCGAGCGTGAACGCTTGCTCTTCCGAGAGGCTGAATTTACCTGCCGATGGGTCGTAGGTTACATACCCGCCAGCGGCCTGATTGGAAAGCCACTCCCGCACGTAGCGTTCGGTCGTGCCCGTTCTCTTGGCGAGTTCGGCGGGCGTTTGCGGTCCGCCCGCCGCGAGCGCTTTGTAGAGGCCAAGTTTGTCCCCGATGCAAATCAGCGCCGCGTGAAACGTCGCGCCGAAATCGGACACGCCTTTTCCGAGCAATTCGTTGAGCTTGTTCATGTCGATCGCCATGTTTGTTTCCCTCCAGAGGAATGGTGGTGAAGAAGACGCGACGCGCCGTCTCGGCGCAAATCCGTGGCCCAACCGTATGAAAAAGCGTTCTGCGAACAACCTGTCCGGGTATTTCTCACGCTGCCCGAGTTTGCAACCGCGGGCTCGGGAACAATCGATCTGGATCCAAAAAAGAGTGAAAAAGTCCGTGGTACCTCTGTGTAGTGCCGCCCGGTCCGCGCGGCGGGTTTGCCCAAACAGAGGGTGCTGTGAACTTTCCCGGCGGCCGCATTCTACTCCGGGCGGCGCGAATTCGGGAAGCGATTCATTGGCGACGTCAATTCCAGGTGCAGTGCGGGCATTTTCCCGTAGAATCGGCCCCATGAAACAGGTCCCCTTCGCGCTGACCACGTTGAGGCTGTTCCTTGGCCCGGTCGCGTTGCTGTGTGCCATCGACCGAGCGCCACAATATGTTTACGCGCCGATTCTGGCGACAGGCACGCTCTCGGATATTTTCGACGGCATCATCGCGCGGCGGTTTGGCGTGTCGACCGATCGGCTGCGCCGATATGACAGCGTCACTGACGTTATCTTCTATCTTTTCGTTCTTGCGGCGCTGTGGATTTTAAGGAAGCCCGTGATCGTTGCCAATTGGTGGGCGATCGCACTGCTGCTGGCTTCTGAAGTCTCTGTGCTTGCCGTGAGCTTCGCGAAATTCAGAAAGTACCCCGCGACTCACTCCTACCTGGCGAAATTCTATGGCCTTTGCTTGTTGGGTGCCTTGATTGCGTTGTTCGCGTCGGATTCTTCGGCGTGGAGCGTCATCGCGCTGGCCGTCGTTGCTTTCGTCACGAATGCCGAGATTATCGCGATACACCTGCTGGCGAATTCGCCTCCGGTCGATGTGCGCTCGGTATTTCGACTGCGCACCAGAAAAGTCTAGGCGCCGGCTGTTTTGTCGGTTTCCTCAAAGGGCCAGTGGTGCATGCGCCATGCCCAGACGAAGAAAATCGGCACACCGGCCGCGAGGCTGATCGCACCCCAAAACATGTTCGAATGCGCGACGGCGGTACCAAAGATCGTGAACGTTGTGGCGCCCGAAGTTGCGAACACGTAGATCCATCCGGAAATCGCCAGCAGCGCTGGCAGCGGATAGAGCCACATTCGGAACGGTCGCTGACTGGGCGGGAAATTCCTGTGCATGAGGAAGACGCCGATTCCCTGGGCGATAAACTGCACCAAAATCCTCGATGTGAGCAAAATCGTGATTTCCGCCGCGAGCGGAATGAAGCTGACGGCAATCGTCACAGCTCCTACGACCAGAAGCGAAAGATCGGGAAACTGTTCCTTCGGATGCACGTGTCGGAAAACGTGAAAGAAGCATCCATCGCCGGCGGCAGCGTAAGGGATGCGCGAGTAACCGAGCATCAGTGTGAACGTGGATGCGAAACTGGTCCAGAGGATCAGCGCTGTCACAATGGCAGCGGTCCGCGCGCCCCAGACTTTCTCGACCAACTCGGACGCCACATAAGGGCTTTGCCGGGCTTCCGCGATGCTGAGCGTTCCGGTGACCGCGACATGAATCGCGAAGTAGAGTGCCGCGATCACAATCACCGAAATGATGATCGCCGCCGGAATTGTCCTCTGCGGATTTTTCACCTCTTCGCCGACGTAGCAGACCACGTAGTAGCCGAGAAAATCGTAGGTGACAAACGACATCGCCGCGCCCAAGGCGAGAAGGCCGGCGCCGTTCAGGTGAAACGGCTCGCCCGAATGAAACGCCAGCTGCGAATTGAAATGCGAGAAACCGGCAGTCACAACCAGTCCGACGGTTACGATCATGCCCGCCCAGAGGACCACCATGATTTTCCCGACCGTCTGAATACGGCGGTAACAAAGAGCCAGCGCGACAAAAGCGACCAGCGCGGCGAGCAAGCCGTGGTGCAGATCGGTAAGGTGCGGCGCGAAGTACTTGAAGTAGTCCGCGAAGCCGATGCTCCCGGATGCGATCTCGAGCGGGCCGCTCAAAATAAACTGCCAGATGAAAAGGAATGCGAGAAATCGACCCCAGCGGCGCGGCCCGAAAGTCTCGCGGAGGAAAAGATACGTGCCGCCCGATCCGGGCAGCGCGGCACCGAGTTCGCACCAGATCATGCCGTCGCAGATTGCAAGAAGCGCGCCGGCCAGCCATCCGAGAAGCGCCTGCGGTCCGGGAAGCTCGGCCAGAATCAGCGGGATGGTGAGAAAGACGCCGATCCCGACCATATTCGACATGTTGAAAGCGGAGGCTTCGAGCAGGGAAAGGCTCTTGGTGAGAGCCGGTTCTACCGGTTTTGTCGCTTGCGCTGGGGCGGTCGAAGGCTGTTCCATCTCGCGGGCCATCATACTTGTTCATGGCAATCGTGGAAATGACCGAATCGCAAAAGGTGCCGTTTTTATTGCGTTTTGCACCAGGTGAAAAATTCTCGCGCAGCGAAAAGGGCCGGCTCGTATGTACCAATTTGGAGGGGCTCACGAGCAACGCCGCGGCAATCTTTTTTTACGAGTATTCGCGCCAGACGGTTTTCAGCGATTTCCGGATTGCCGCGCTGCCGTCCGAGAATGGCGTAGACAGGCCAAAGGATTTTTTGGGATACTTTGCTGTTTCGCGGGCATGATTTGCGCTCGAAGCACCGCGTCTACATGAACTCAGGAAAAAATCCGATGAATTCAAATCGCCGGTTGGCTGTTTGCTTCACGATCCTTGTTGCCGTCGCGGCAGGCGCTGCGTTGCTCGCTTCGCGCCCGACTTCGGCCGGCCCCGCGCAGAAAGCCGTAACTGCCGCTCCAAAGGGCGACGTCGAACGCGGGCGCTACATCGTTGAAGACGTGGCCATGTGCGAAGAGTGCCACACGCCTCGCGATGCAAACGGGAACCTCGATGAATCGCGACAGCTGCAGGGCGCGCCGATCTGGATCGAGCCCGTTCGCCAGACGACCGGATGGGCGAACCGCGCGCCGGGCCTCGCAGGTTTTGTCGGATTCACCGACGTGCAGGGAGAGGATATCCTCGAGCGCGGCATCGGTCCGAACGGTCTGCCGATCCAGCCGCCGATGCACGTCTACCACATGAATCAGGCGGACGCGCAAGCGGTGATCGCCTACCTTCGTTCGCTGCCGGCCGTTTACTCGCGCTAGTAACGCGCCCGTAACAAACCGCAGGTACTCTCCCGAAGCTCAAGGAGAGGTATGGTTTCCCGCAACGATCAGGGCCCCGAGCTATTCTTCAATCGCCATTTTTCCTGGCTGCAATTCAACGAACGTGTGCTCGAAGAAGCCCGCGACGCCAACAATCCCCTCCTTGAGCGTGTGAAATTCCTCGCCATCACGGCCAGCAACCTGGACGAATTTGTCGAAGTGCGGCTGGCCGGAATGATGCAGCAGGTCGAACACGGCAGCCAGGAACCCGGCCCGGATGGTCGATTCCCGGCCGGCGTGCTTCCGGAACTGACTTCGCGAATTCACAAATTTGTCGGCGAGCAATATGCCTGCTGGCGCGATCAGCTTTCGCCTGCGCTCGCCGGGGAGTCCGTTCGTGTTCTGGGCGTGCACGAACTGAAATCGGAAGCCGCCGAGTTCATCGAAAAGTTCTATACGCGCACCGTCGATCCGCTGCTCACTCCGGTGACGATCGATCCGGCGCACCCCTTTCCGCACGTGCTTAACAAGGCTCTGTGCATCGCGTTTCTTGTGAAGCGCAAGCGCCGCGGCGCGACCATCTACCTCGGCGTCGTTACGGTTCCGCGCGCTCTGCCGCGTCTTGTCCGCGTGCCATCGGCCGAGGGAATCGTCGAGTACGTGTTCCTTCACGATATTGTTCGCGCGTTTGCACAGCGCCTCTATCATGGTTACGAGATTCTTTCCGCAGCCGGGTTCCGCGTGACGCGGAACAGCAATCTTTATCTCGAAGAGGAAGAGTCGCGCAGCATCCTCGAGTCGGTAGACATGCAGTTGCATCGCCGCCGGAAGGGACAGGCTGTGCGTCTTGAGATCGAAGCGGATGCGGATCAGGAAATCATCGACCGGCTTGTTGCGAATTTTCGTTTGACGCCCGAAAAGGTCTTTCGCGTCAACGGGCCGATCAATCTCTCGCGCTTGATGCACCTTTACGAAGAAACGCCGCGGCCCGATCTGAAATACCGTCCGTTTACGCCGCGCGAATTGCCGGTGAAGCCCGGTGCCAGTTCGATCTTTCAGATGGTGCGGCGCCAGAATGTTTTGCTGCACCACCCGTATGAGTCGTACAACACCGTGGTTCGCTTCATCGAAAGCGCCGCACACGATCCGGACGTGCTTTCCATCAAGCAAACGCTCTATCGCACCAGCGAAAATTCGCCGATCGTCCGCGCGTTGATCGATGCCGCCGCGAAGAAAGAAGTCGCCGTAGTCGTCGAGGTGAAGGCGCGTTTCGACGAGGCTTCCAATATTCGCTGGGCAAGAAATCTGCAGGAAGCCGGCGTGCAGGTCTTTCACGGCCTGGTCGGCTTGAAGACGCACTGCAAATTGGCGCTCGTCGCCCGCCGCGAATCTGACGGCCAGATTCGCCGTTACGCGCATCTCGGCACGGGCAACTACAACCCGTCAACGGCGCGCTTCTACACGGACTTGAGCCTGCTGACCAGCGAAACGCACATCACATCGGCGGTGCATCACGTATTCAACTTTCTTACGGCATATGCCGAACGACCGAGATACACGCCGCTTTTCGTCGCTCCGCTCAATCTCGGGAAAAATTGCGTTACGCTGATCGAGCGCGAAACCGCCAACGCCCGGGCCGGGAAGCCGGCGTGGATCGTTGCCAAAGTAAACGCGCTGCTCGAGGAAAAAATCATCCAGGCGCTGTATCGCGGGTCGCAAGCGGGCGTGCAAATCGATCTGATCGTGCGCGGAGCATGCGCGCTACGCCCCGGCGTTCGCGGGTTAAGCAGTCGCATTCGCGTGCGCAGCGTGATCGGCCGCTTTTTGGAACACAGCCGTGTGTTTGTCTTCGCCAACGCGGGCAAGCCGGAAATCTATCTGGGCAGCGCGGACTGGATGCAACGCAATATTTACGAGCGCGTCGAGGTGATGTTCCATCTGCGCGACACGGCTCTTTGCGAGAGAATCGTGTCGGGCGTGCTTGCGCCGTATCTGGCCGACACGGCAAAAACGCGATTCCTGCAATCTGACGGAGCCTACCTGCGCGCCTACGACATGCACCGGAACGGCACCCGCAACGCAAGTCATTTCAACGCCCAGCAATTCCTGATTGACTTGGCTGAGGGCCGCGAGGGTCTCGAAGCGGTTCCCACACCGCGCTATTTGCGTTATGACCCGGCCGGCTCCTCCGAGCGAGAGGCCGAACGCGGCTGAAGATTGCAGCCGCCGGAATTACTCGCTGCGGTCCGCCCCGCCTGTGATCTGAATTCCGCCCTGTCCCCAGGATTTGAGTTTGGGATCGAACGGCGCCTTGTAGTTGTGTTCTTTGCCATCGACGGTCTTCACGCGCAGCATAAACGCTTCGTGCACGTCGGCCTTCTTGCCCTCGACTCTTTCAGAATAGTTCGTGTAATAGCTCATGACGGCGGCGCCTACCGGGATGTCCGAGGGCTTGATCTGTTTTGAGGTGCCATCGGTATACGTGACGGCAAGACCCTGCGCGAGCCGCAGCGTGAACGTCTGCGACTTCGAGCCCTTTGTGTAGGCGAGCGTGATGGTGCGCTGGATGTCGTCGACGTCTGTGACGTTGCCCTGCCATGTGTCCCCAACGTACTCGGGCGGGTAGTAACCCGGCTCAGCTTGTCCATGCTGCGCGTCCAGCGGCGGGGTAAACATCGACTGTACGATGGCTGCCAACGCGATCAGAAAATAGGGCATGACGATTCTTCGACCGTCCATTCTCTCCTCCTCTCGTCTGCCGCAGATATGGCATACCTAGCATTTGCCGCTGCCACAATCAAGCGGCGGTATCTGTGCCGCAGGCGTGTTTCCAGGCGCGGCATTGCGATCGATCGGTATAATCGCGGGCGATGCTCGATCAGTGGATCGATGCCGCGAAATGGCTGTTTGGCCCCGAGATTGCCCGCGAGGGGCGTTCCGGACATCTTTGGGCGCGCTGGATTTTTCTTCGTGCGCTCGGCGGCATCTACTTCTCTGCGTTTTATTCGCTTCTTTTTCAGATCAAGGGACTGATCGGGCCAAACGGTCTGCTTCCTGCCGGGGATTACTTGCAGGCCGTGGCGGTAGCGCTTCCCGCTTCGCGCTATCAATTCGCGCCAACGCTGCTGTGGTTTGGGGCCGGCGACCGCGCGCTGATGATCCTCACCTGGGTCGGTCTGATCGCGGCCATCGCGGTCTTGCTGAATATGTGGCCACGCCTGGGACTTCTGGTTTGCTTCGTCTGTTTTCTCTCGTTCATTGCCGCCGCGCAGGATTTTTCGAGCTATCAATCCGATGGCATGCTCCTTGAGGCCGGATTCATCGCACTCTTCTTCGCTCCCCCTGGATTACGCCCGGGCCTCGGTCCGAGCCACGCGGCCTCGCGCGCGAGCCTGTATTTGCTGCGGTGGGAATGGTTCCGCATTTATTTCGAGTCAGGAGCGGGAAAAATTCTCGGCGGAGACCCTGCGTGGCGGAACTTCACGGCAATGGATGAGTACTATCAAAACGGACCGCTACCGACATGGATTGGATGGTACGCACAGCATCTGCCGCACTGGTTTCACGCCTTCGCAGTCGGTCTCACGCTTTCGATCGAACTCGCGCTGGTCTGGATGGTCTTTCTGCCGCGGCGCTTCCGGATCATATGCTTTTTCATCGTCACACCGTTCGAGATAAGCATCATTCTCACCGCCAACTACGCATTCCTGAATTACATCGTCCTGTCGCTTGGCTTCTTGCTCCTCGATGACCGTTTCATCGAATGGGTCGTTCCGTGGAGCATCGGTCGGTTTGTTGTTCCTGCGCAAGCGGCGGTTGTCGCGCCCGAAAATCCGCAACCGAATCGGTGGGCGCCTCTGCGGCCGGTGGCTTCGTATTCGAAGGCGATTTTTGCAGCGCTGTGTCTCTTGGTTGTTTTCTATGTTTCCACGTGGAGGCTCGTTGAAAAGCTCGAACCTTGGCTGGGAATTCCCCAGAATCTGGCCGGTTGGATTGAGCCGAGGCACCTTGCGACTTGGATTGAGCCGATGCGCATCGCCAATGTCTACGGGCTCTTTGAACGCATGACGCCCGACCGTCTGGAGATTGAATTTCAGGGAACGGTCGACGGACACACCTGGGTGCCCTACAAGTTCCGCTACAAGCCGCAGGATTTGAACAAAGCGCCGGGAATCTACGCTCCCTATCAGCCTCGATTTGACTGGAATTTGTGGTTTGCGTCGCTCGGATCGTGGCCCGAATACCGATTTGTTATTTGGACCGAAGAACGGCTGCTCAAGAACGAACCGGACGTACTCGAACTATTCGCGGGGAATCCGTTTCCGGGCCAGCAGCCGGTCCGCGTGCGCGCGGTGATTTATCAATATTGGTTTACCGACATGAAGACCAAGCAAGCGAGCGGTCTCTGGTGGCGGAGCGAACTGTTGGGCGAATACGCGCCGCCCCTCGAGAGGGAAGCAGACGGCTCGATTCAAATGCTGGAGATTTCGACGATGCCGCTTCGCGACACGCCGTAATCGCACTCGGCCGCGAGGCCTAACAAGCAGCCGCGAAGAAAGTGCGCGGCGGCATTTGGGGACGCGGCGTCGCCGGCTTCCGCGGCGGATTACCTTCGAGCCAGATCTGATAATTGTCGCGCATCTGCGCGACGTGATGCGGGATGTGCCGCTCCTGGAACTCGACCCACTTTTCCAGGCGAATCTCGCCAGACTTCGATTGCACGATCGTGTGCGACCAGACCGGCGCAGGCAGCGTCACCAGCAGTTGATACGTCATACGGCGCAGCCGTCGAATAATTTCGAGTGCTTCGCGCGTGCTTTGGTGGAAATAGCCCAACGAATCGGCCCACCGGCCCGCGTCAAATTCGACCGGAGCAATTCCAGGCTCCGCGATGAAATGCCGGCAGAAGATATAGGCACTCGCTTCGCTGTCTGCCAGATGAAGGATGATTTCGTGGATGCTCCAGCGTTCCGGCGACGGCTTATGTAGCCACATCTTGCGCGGGAATTCACGCAACGCTGCGGAAAGCAGTGCCGGGGAGCGTCCGAAGGACTCAAGCATTTTGCGTCGTTCGTCACTAGTCATCATAGGACACTCCTAATCTGCCTTGTCGCAATTAGACGCGGTAGACCCAAATTGGCTTCTTGCGACCGCGCGCATTCTTTCCCCGACCGCGACGCATCGGCAGTACATACGAAAATCGGCGCAGGCTTGTTCCGGCCCTCGGGTATGAGAATTCGTAGTAGAGCTATTCCAAAACTCGGACAGCTGCAGGGTCGTGTGACGTTATGCGGTTGCGCCAATAAGCGCGCCATTCTCCAACCAGATACAGCGAACCGGTGGCGAAGACGGCATCGCGCAAGGAGGCAAACCGAAGCGCTTTTTCCAGAGCGAGTTGCGGGTCGGGTTCGACGGCGTACGACCGGGCGAGATGGCCGGCCATCTCCGCTAGCACGTCGGCGGAGATGGCACGGGGCTGGCGCGGCGCCGTAAGAACCACTTTTTCAGCCCGTGGGAATAGCAACCCGGCGATTTCATCCACGGCTTTGTCGCGCACGGTTCCGTAAACGAGAAAAATCCGGCGCCCGGCGAGATTCTCGTCCCAAAATTTCAGGAGTTCGCGCGCGCCCGCCGGGTTGTGCGTGCCATCCAGATAAACGGCAGGATCGTCGGAGAGCTTTTCGAGGCGACCCGGCCAATTCACGCTTCGAATTCCTTTCTCAATCGCGGCGTCGGAAACAGGAAAACCTTTCTCCGCGAGCACACGGGCCGCGGCAGCCGCTGCCAGCGCGTTGCGAATCTGAAAGCGTCCGCGCAGAGACGGTGCGAGCGTGATCGATGAGGTCGATCCTTTCGTGCCCGTTACGATCGCAGCGTAGCGGCCTTCGGCACCGTGCGTCGATTCGGTGCGATACGCCTGATCAATTTCAACGAGGTTCGCGCCGACGTCTCGGCAGCGGCGGGCGATCACGGTGCGTGCTTCCGGGCGTTCCGCAGCACTTACGACGGTGATACCCGGTTTGATGATCCCCGCCTTTTCCGTCGCAATTTCCGCTATCGAATGGCCGAGCCATGTTTCGTGATCGAAATCGATCGAGGTGATCACGGCGACCTCGGGCACGACGATGTTGGTCGAATCCAGGCGCCCTCCCAGTCCGACTTCGTAGACGACGAAATCGAGTTTTTTTTCGGCGAAGATCAGGAAAGCCATCGCGGTGACACACTCGAAATAGGTCGGATGAGCGTGAAGAACGCCGGAAGCCAACAGAGACTCAATGGCGGCATGAACACGCGTCCATGCGGCGGCGAAGTCAGCGTCGGAAACGTCCTCGCCCTCGATGCGAATGCGTTCGTTGACACGCTCAAGATGCGGCGAAGTGTAAAGACCGGTCCGCAAGCCTGCGGCGCGAAGGATGGACTCGAGCATCGCGGCTGTCGATCCCTTGCCGTTGGTGCCGGCGATGTGCGCGCAAGGGACGGCGCGATGGAGATTGCCAAGAGCGGCCGAGAGGGTCGAGATATTTTCGAGGCCGAATTTCTCGACCTGTGCGCCGGGGGCCGAACTTTGCGCGGGTTGACGAGGGGCGGCAAGTTCCCTGCCGAGAGCCAGCAGTGCGCGAACCGATTCTTCGTAGTTCATGCCAAATCGAGGAAAAAGCCGAGAGCCTGGGAAAGGTAACTCTTCAATTCCTTGCGCGGCACGACCGCGTCAAGGAATCCGTGCTCGAGAAGGAATTCGGAGCGCTGAAAGCCCTCGGGAAGCTTTTGGCGAATCGTCTGTTCGATGACGCGCGGACCAGCGAAGCCGATCAGCGCTCCCGGTTCGGCGATATTCAGATCACCGAGCATGGCGTAACTTGCCGTGACTCCGCCGGTCGTTGGATCGGTGAGAACAGAGATGAAGGGGACTTTCGCTTCATCAAGACGCGCAAGAGCGGCGGAGACTTTCGCCAGCTGCATCAGGCTCACGGTTCCCTCCATCATGCGGGCGCCGCCGGACGCAGAAACGATGACGAGCGGAATTCTCTTGTCGACCGCCAGTTCGATCGCCCGCGCGACTTTTTCGCCGACGACCGAGCCCATGGAACCGCCGATAAATCCGAATTCCATGGAGCAGATGATCACCGGGCGGCCGTCGAGGCAGCCTTCGGCCGAAAGAACTGCGTCCGACATTCCGAGCTTATTTTGCGCGTCCTTCAGGCGCTGGGCGTATGTCTTTGTGTCCGCAAAGTGGAGCGGGTCACTGGAAGCGAGCGCTGCGTCATGCTCGATCCATGGATCGTCATCGAGCAGAAGTTCAAGGCGGTCGCGGGCGCCCATGCGGAAGTGATATTCGCACTTGGGGCAGATGTTCCAGTTCTCTTCCAGGTCCTTTTTCCAGACCGTCGAGCGGCAGGAAGGACACTTCTCCCACAAACCCTCGGTGCGGACGCGGCGTTCGTCGACAGGAGTGGGATTTTCGATCGGCTTTTTATCGCGCTTGAACCAGGCCATCTTTCCGGTAACTCGACTTCAGTAGTCGATTCCTCGCTGGGCAAGAATACCCTTCGTGTAAGGGTGCTTCACTTCCTTCATTTCTGTGACCAGATCAGCGGCTTCCACCAGCTTCGGGTGAGCATTGCGCCCCGTGCAGATCACGTGGACTCGTTCGGGCCGGGCCGCAAGCGCGGCGACGACCTGTTCGGGATCGAGCATCTTGTAGCTGATCACGTAGTTGATTTCGTCGAGCACGACGAGGTCGTATTTTTCGCTGTAAATCTGATCGCGGCCAAACTGCCAGGCTTGGTCGCAGAGTCGAAGGTCCTCCGGATCAGCCTCGGCGCCGCCGATCTTCACAAATCCTCGGCCCATGGGCCGGATTTCGAACTTGTCTGGGCCGAGCATCGCGGCTGCATCGAGCTCGCCGTAATGCCAGGAGCCTTTGATGAACTGGACCATGAGAACCCGCAGGCCCTGTCCCACGGCGCGAAAGGCGGTTCCAAGGGCGCAGGTAGTTTTACCTTTGCCCGGCCCGGTATAGACGATCAGCAGCCCTTTGCCTTGCGGCATCCCAATGCGCGCCCCGGTGGGATAGTGTGCCACAGAGGGAGCGGGCGACAGGCATAAATCACTATCGATGGGGATTTTGTTCGCGCTGACAGGAAAGGGCTTAGGGCGATTTCCCATCATTTCGCGACCGATTGGAAAGTGGATTCGAGGTTCGCGAGCGTCGACTTTGTCGGCGCACGAGGCGAGCGCGAGTACCCAAGAAGGAAGAGACGGCGGCCGCGGCAGGCATTCGCGATGACTCAACGCCAAGTTTACCATACTGGTAACGGAGCGCTGAGAGACCGCCGGTCGCTGCCGAAGGTTTCTCGTCTAACGTGAGCGCTTGCTTATTTTGGCGCCGCGGTCGGAGCGATTGGTGCAAAAGCGACGTGAGGGCCGGATGGCCGGGAGGAACCGTTTGGCGCAAGGAGATCGGCGCGAAGGCGGGGCAGGGATTGCGGGTGGCGCTGCTGGAGAAACAGGATCAGCTTCTCGCGGACATAGCAGCGAAGGTTCCAGGACACGCTGGAGTCGGAAGCGTCCATCAGGGCGCGGATTTGCATGGCTTGTTCGTTTGAATCGACCACCTGAAGGACATTGACCTTGCCCTTCCAGTCCCTGGTCGAATTCAGGATTCGCGTCAATTCCTCGCGCAGTTCGTCAACCGGAGTTGTGAAATCAACCCAGAGCAGGACGTAAGCGAGAAGGTCGGCGCTGGTGCGGGTCCAGTTCTGGAACGGATGCTCGATGAAATAAGTGAGCGGCAGGACGAGCCTGCGCAGATCCCAGATGCGGACGACGACGTAGGTCGTTTCGATTTCCTCGATCCAGCCCCATTCGCCTTCCACAACGACCACGTCATCGATACGAATCGGTTGTGTGATGGCGATCTGTATTCCGGCGATCAGACCGGATAGCGTTGACTTCATCGCCATGCCGATGACCAGGCCCGCCAAACCCGCCGAAGCCAGAAGGCTTGTACCGATTTGATGAATCGAGGGGAACGTCATCAGGACCAGGGCGAGGGCGACGACGATGATGACGATCGCGATGAGGCGCCGGAGCACGCGGAGTTGGGTCTGTATTTTGCGCGCAACCAGGTTATCGGCGACGTCGACGCGATAGCGGGCCGAGAGGATGTCCAGACACACGTCGGCAAACAGCATGACGAGCCAGGCAATCGAGGCAATCAAGGCGATGCCTGTGAAATGCTGCAACACGGCTTTGAAAAGAGCGGGCAGTGGAGCTGCGGGCAGTGCGATGATGACGGCGAGCAGCGGCAGGATCCAGACCGAATGCCGCTCGCTATGCAGGACGAGGGAATCGGTAAGCAGAGTGGGTGCGCGTTTTGAGAAACGCCTCAGGAGCGCGAAAAACAGAACGCGCACGAGCAGGGCGAATAGGACGGCGCCGGCGAGGATCGCGGCAGACCAAAGCCATGTCTCCCAGCTTCTGAGTAAGGCGTACATTGGTACACGGCTCCGATGATTTTCCTGCGTCTTGATTCTGCGCGGTTCCCTGATGCTGATGGAAGCGAGACTTCACTGTAGTTACGAGTTCAAAATAGATGGAATGCTGTATGGAGAAAATACCTAGGTGCAGCGCCTATTGCGATTACTTGGGGTAGGGGTGACCGGCCAGGATGGCAAAGGCGCGATAGATCTGTTCGGCCAGGACGACTCGCGCGAATTCGTGGGGCATGGTGAGTGTTGAAAGAGAAAGCTTCTCGGTCGCTTTGGCGCGCAATTCGGCAGGAAACCCCTCTGCGTCTCCACAGATAAAAAGCACTTCGCGTGTGCCGCGATCGCGGATATCTCCCAACCATTTTGCGAATTGTCCAGACGTGAATTGTTTGCCGGCAGCGTCAAGAAACACCGCCATGGCATTCGGGTCGAGTTTAACTTTCCGAACGGACGAGGCGTCGCGAAGCTCGTGAACTTCCAGGTCCGCGTAACGGCGGATGCGGCTCGCGTAGTCGTCAAACAGAGCGCGGCATTCCTCGCGGCGCGTTTTGCCAAGCATGACGAGACGGATCTTCATTTTCTAGAGGAGGTCGTATTTCTTGCGCTTTTCGAGCAGCGTCTTGCGGCTGATGCCGAGGATTTCGGCGGCTCGGCCGATTTTGTAACGGGTTTGCTCGAGGGTGGCAAGGATAGCCTCGCGTTCGAGAGCTTCAAGGGACCGAAGGCCGCTCGAAGCGATGTGAGCGTTGCCGGCGGCTTTGGAAATTTCGGGAAAACTTGCGGGAGTGAGCGGCGATTGTTTGTCTGCGGAGAAGATCAACGCGTGTTCGATGGCATTCTTGAGCTCGCGGGCGTTGCCGGGCCAGTCGTAGGATTCAAGCAATCGCTGGGAACCAGGATCGAGCGCTGCAACGTGGCCGTGGACCGGGCCGAGGCGCGCAAGGAAGTGATCGGCGAGCGGGGGGATGTCCTGGCGGCGTTCGCGCAACGGCGGAATCGTGATGGAGAGCACGTTGAGGCGGAAATAGAGGTCTTCGCGGAAGCGCCCTCCGGCGACAGCCTGAGGTAGGTCTGTGTTTGTCAGCGCCATCAGGCGCGCGTCGATGCGAAGAGTTTCCGAACCACCCAGGCGCTCAAAGGTCCGTTCTTCAAGAACGCGCAGGAGCTTGGCCTGCATTCCGGGAGCGAGAGCGGCGACTTCGTCAAGAACAATGGTGCCGCCTTGTGCGAGTTCGAAGCGGCCGGGCTTGCGGGCCTCGGCGCCGGTGAATGCGCCGCGCTCGTGGCCGAAGAGTTCGGATTCGACCAGTTCGGCGGGAAGGCTGGCGCAGTCGATTTTGAGGATCGGCGCATCGCGCCGCGGACCGCGTTCGTGAATCAGCCGCGCGAGTTGATCTTTGCCGGTGCCGCTTTCGCCGGTGATGAGCAGAGTTGTATCGGTCTGGGCGGTCTTTTCGGCAAGTTCAAGAATGCGGCGGGAGGACGGACTCACGCCGACCCATACGAAATCAGAAGATCTGCTGGCGCTGGGATCGTCGCTCATCCGCGGGCTGCGTCGCCTTCGGGTTCGCCCGACGACGCGCGGGGCGGGCCCGGCTCCTG
>Ga0210401_10000851_pt1 | contig 36813 bp, 46 predicted proteins | sample IncBWH32MmetaG_FD_150866 | JGI IMG/M metagenome (GOLD analysis project Ga0210401, IMG submission 150866) | Forest soil microbial communities from Barre Woods Harvard Forest LTER site, Petersham, Massachusetts, United States - Inc-BW-H-32-M | ecosystem: Environmental > Terrestrial > Soil >... | reverse complement strand
TTTTGGTCTCCCATTCCGCCAGACTCGCATCAACCTGAGTCCGCGCATGCTTTACCACAATGTCGGTTCGATCGTTGATACGGTTCTGACTGGGAGCCGCCATATTGCAGGGGATTTGGAACTGTTATATGAACTCCGCCAACTGGCCACGGGGCCGCCGCAGTCAGAGAAGTTAGTCCCCGCTTCTCGGAGCTCCGCACCATCCTCGCCAGCGCAAACAACGCTCTGCGAACACCGCTTCATTCCTGCGCCGAACGTGATTGACGAATAGCGACCAGGCCTTACTGGACGTACTCCCCTTAACCCGTGGAACGCTCTGTGACTGATCTGTATCCGGATTTTCTGTCCCGACTTGGTGAATCCGGTTGTGACGCCTGGACGCTGGCGCGGATTGCCGGGCACAGTGAATCGCGATTTCCGCGAGATATGTTCATCCTTCCGAAGACGCTGTCCTCACTGCCATGTCTCGCCTGGGTAGGCACAAATTTCGGCACAATGTCGATTCACCTCAACTGGAAGTGAAAGCATCGAGTCTCCCAACTAATTAACAGGACAGCAGAAGGTTGGTGGACGTGACCGGGATCGAACCGGTGACCCCCTGCTTGCAAAGCAGGTGCTCTCCCAGCTGAGCTACACGCCCACAGCGGGAACTTCTATTGATTTTAGAGCATTTGCAACTGTTCGCAAACTCCAAAACATCCCTTTTTCCCCTCTACTGTGTCAGAACTGTGTCAAAACCCCTGTCGCCAGAATCATGTTGTGGCAAAACTCCTGACATTTCGTTGGCTCGACGATTGATTTTGTCCAGCGCTTCCCTCTTCATCTGTAACTTCATTTGCGAGTACTTCTTGAAAACTTGAGAGTCACCCTGACGAAGCATTTGGATGACCCACTCATCCGCTACACCGCCGGCGCTAAGCCGCGTTGCGTAAGCGGATCGCAGATCATAGAGCCTGAAATACGGGACTCCAGCTCTTTTCAGAGCTTTTCTCCAAGCGGTTCGTAGGGACCTCAAGTGCCCTTCTTGGTTTAGATCGCTGGGAAACAGGAACTCTCCGTTGCCAGAGATTGCGACTTGATTCTGGAACGCTTCCAAAGCGAGTTTCGTCAACGGGATTTCCGCTACACCGTTTGGCGTCTTGGAATCTGGAATCCACAAGACCGCGTTGAGAAAATCGATCTGATTCTTCTTCATCGGAAGAAGTTCCTTCTTCACTCGCAACCCTGTTTCCGCAATGATGCGTATGGCATTCCGCAAATGCGGCATTGAGTTATGTTCGATCTGCTGCTGTTCGGACCAGGTAACGTAGTGCGGACGGAAGAGCGCCTTGAGTGGAACAGGAAACTCGACCATCGCGCAGGGGTTCGTTGCCAGCAATCTCTTTCGAACCGCTATGTTCAACATTCGCCGAAGCACCCGCAGCTCCTGGTGTACCGTTGTAGCCTTAATCAGCCCCTGTTCGCGGTAACCTTTGCCGATTCTGATTTTGACCCGTTGACGGAGTCGCTCGCGAAGGTATAACTCGATCTCCTCAGGTCCTACATCAATCAGACGCCGAGTAGCGAACGCTTTCTTCAAATGTTGGATACAACGCATGTTCGCGTTGTGCGTGCCCGGTTGACGAATCGGCGGTTTGGAATAATTCTCAAGAAAGAGATCCGCCCACACGCCAAAACTCAGACTCTCCCCCTTACGAACAACGTGCAGAACGTTACCGTCCCTTGCTTCAAGCCTCGTGCGTAACATCTTGTAGGCTTCTTGCCAGTCTTGCGTGAGAGATGACTCTCTCTGGCGTATGCCGGCTCTATCCCGATAGCACACCCACCAGAATTTGGACCCTTCACGCCGATAGACAACGCCGTCATGCTCTACGGGTCTACTCATTCTCCATCTCCTGTTTAAACGAAGCGCGGAATGGCTCGAGGTCCGACTTGAGAAACCGGATATTTCGACCCATTACACGGAGATGGGGAATCTGCTTTCGCTCGACCCAAAGATACACAGTTTGTGGACTCACACCAAGAAATTTGGCGGTTTCCTTGACAGTTAGTGGGCAGTCATCGCTACGGGCTTTCTGTCCCCCTGTGGCCGCGTTGTCCGACGCGGCATACAGTGGCTTTTCGACATCTGTTACCGGAAGCTCCTGGCGGGTGGGAGATGGGTGCGTCTGTGGGGACTGCGGCTGCGGCCGATTCGCGTTCGGTGCGATGACTTGTGTAAGGCGCGGGGCATGCTGTCTTGAGGACGCTGTATTCTCGCGCATACCGGATTGGGTTGAACGAAGTTTCATGTCTGTTACGCGGTCTTTGTAAGAACGTCTTCTCTGATTTGCTGCTGGTTGATGTTGGTCGGATGTTCGCCCAGCCAGCGTTTGAATTCGTCGTCCCGCTTGAAAAGCAGCTTGAGTGCTTCGCTGACGACGTAGGACGCATTTGCGCCGATGAACTCAGCGTATTGGTCCAGGTTGTGTCTCACTTCTTCCTCCAAGCGAACCTGAAGGGTTGTAGTCTTTGGTTGTTTGGATGGTGGTTTCAGTAGTGGCAACTGTTTTCCTCCTTTCCTCTTTCGCGGTGTAGTACGACTTGCATTACAAGTTGTTTGCTCCGATCTCTGCACGCGGACAAAACACGGCCCCGAGCGGCTCGGGGCGGGCGGGAGCGACCCCACGACGTTTTGGGCGGCTGAAAGCCGCACGAAGTGGGGTCGCTCCCGCCCATCTGAGTGTTTTGCCCGCGTGCAGATGTCACCTCCTTCATTTACGCATCCGCCGTTCTTTGAAGAGTCTGCGGTTGGTTTGTGGGTGACTCTGGGACTCGGGCCGCACCTGAAGTACCGCGTATCTGTGAGCCGTCACCCCATCTTTTCCGGCTGTCGCCGAATACCGCTTCCTGGCCCGGCACGGTGACAGCCCGGAACAAGACTCTTTGTGCGTTCGTTCTAGTCGTCGCTGATTCAGCCCGCAAGTCATTCGGCAACTGGTTTCGCCTCCACAGACGGAAGAGAGTGCCGAATATCTCTCCGTTGAAACGCTTCCCCGCCCCGTGCCGAAAGATCAGGTCGTCCTCTGTGAGTAGCCCGTATTTCCGGTTGTCCCACTTGGTTTGGACATCGAAGTAGCGAGCCAAATCCGAGAGGCCCTTGGCTTCCACAAGGAACGAAAAAAGCTCCGCTGCTTCATTCTGGAGGCCCGCCGCCGTTGAAACGTAGATGAATTGGAAGTTCGGAAGCTGCCGAAACAGAGGCCGGTAAGTACGCAAGTGCGCGATGTATCGGTCGAGGTTTCGATGCTCGGGATCAACGTAGGTAAACGTCACCACAGGCATGTAATCGGGAGAGGGATAGGCTACGCAAAGCGGAAATGCCTCGGAGAACGTGATGGCCTTGCCATGCTCGCTGGATGGAACAAACAAACTCTCGCTGAGTTTGAACCGTTCGATGAGGTAGCGCCGCTTCTCTTCCGCCGTCTCGAAATAGCGGTCTTCCGGGTTGGCAAGGATGAAGTCAAGAGCCAGGAGCCGCGTCTTGATGTAATCGAGTTGGTGCTCCCTGCGATTGCGGAGATGGGTTTTGCCAATCGCTTCATAAATCTGGCGGGAACGCAGGTGATAGACGAGGCTTCTCCGGGTGTATCTCTGGGCTGTAGCGTGTCCCAAGCCAAACAGTTTTTCGACAAAATGGGCGTTCCGCTTGCCGCTCCGGGCATGGGAAAAATCTAGGAACTGCCGCACCGTGAAATAGCCGGAATGCGCTGCCACAAGGTAGAGAAACTGCGCTTCGGCTTGCGTATAGCCGAAAGCACGGAGGTTGGCGAGTTGGGATTCGTGAATGCTCATGGTTATAGACTGAAGATCGCTGCACTCAACTCCCGGTCGTCTCGAATACGGCGCAGCCGATCTGTGTCGCCGCGCCGGGCGTAGATTTGGAAGCCGGCGCGAGCCTTCTGCGCAAGCCCGCGCGGACGGTAATGGTCCGTGGCGAGTTCCAGGTCGCGCCGCTGGATTTCGCCGTCGTTCTCGCGCAGATACTCGACCCGCAGATCGGGGATTGGAATCTCACCGGACACAACCTTGAGGTGATACCGTGCGGCGACGTCCTCCTTCACTTCTTCCGGGGCGTGGCCCTTATCGTCCGAAAGGCGGGCGAGACGGGTGTATAGTTCTCGCTTGATTTCGTAGTCGAGCTTGACGCGAAGCACCCTGCCGCCCCGACCTTCGATCTCATCAGCCACCTTGTGATAGAGCCGGTAGAGTTCCGCGTCGTGAATGGCTTCTTTGGGCTTCTTGAGCCCATGATAGGTAGCCTGGTCCGGGCGAAGAATCGTCCCGCGAGACAAAAACTGTTGGCCTTCCTTCGTGAGAGTCACTACTTGGATTGGGTTGTGCTCTGTGTCTGTAATGCTCGTCGCTTTCACGAGGCCCTGACGGGTCAGGCTTTCCAAATCGTTCTCCATCCGGGCATGGTCGCCGTTATAAGCGAACTCGGCCAAGTCGTTCGCAGCTACGACGCGGAACTTGCCAGCTTCCGAGAGCGCATGAATCTCGGAATCCCGCAAAGAATAGTCTTTGTCCCGGTCCGTGTACTTGCTTCGTGTACTCTGAGAAAGGATTCTTTCGACGCGTTCCTCGCGAGCCAACGGTGGGCGTTCTGCGCGCGAGCGCTGCCGCTCCTCGCGGTCGAGTTTGTCGGCACTATCTTCCTCTCGGTGGACGTTGCGAAGACGGGTCCGAGCGTTCCAGTCGGAAGATGAACTCCGGCCTACGTCTCTCCCGGAGTCGAAACTCGGATCGCGAGAGTCGTCGATTTCGAATCCGTCAAAGCCTCGGGACACGGCGACACTCCTTTGCGCTCAATGCGGCAGGAACAAAATTCGACTGCGGAGAAAAACGGGGAAGTCGGAAATGCGAACTACTGGACATTGGTGCCTCTTACCTGAAAGAAACCTCAAGAAGGTGGCGAGCCTTGCTCTCCTTCTGGATAGATGAAAACTTCCTCAATGTTCTTGCCGAATACGCGCGCGATCTTAAACGCCAAGTCGAGGCCAGGTTCGTATTTGCTCGTTTCAATCGCGTTGATGCACTGACGGGTCACGCCGACAGTCTCGGCGAGTTCGGCCTGCGACCATTCCTTTTCTGCCCTCAAGACACGAAGCCGGGTCTTCATTGGTACCGCCAGGAAGCGAGAATTAGACCGATGCTCCAGAAGGCAATCATCAAGGCCGGGACCAAGAGAGAGGCACAGGGAAGCAACCCGAATCGCTGGAGGAGACCGACAACGAGCGTAAGAAGCAGGGACGCAACAAAGGCAAAGCTTGTCGCTTCGTGGTTGATGAGTTTCTGATGTGCGTCTGCTGCTCGGAGGAATCGAAGAAAGCTCCAAATGCCTCCGCCCGCCAGAAGAATCCCGAGCATCGTCAATGCTTTTTGCGAGTGACTTGCACGGACCCCCAGGGTAAAGGCCGCGATTGAGGCGAACACGAAAACGTAAAACACGCGTAGCGTGGTTCTACGCTGCTTGCTTGGAGACCGAACGTCCGATTGGGCTGTCATGGCGTGACTCCTCCATAGGGAAAATGGTATTCTATTCAGGTCTGTATGTCAACTATAGATTACTTATAGACCTATTAAAGAGCCATGCTAAGCTGTCGGTCGCACTTAGAAGCTGCTGACCGTCTGCCTGCATAGTCGGTTCTCTTGACAAGTATCCAATTACGGTCTAATGTTTAGATGCTAATTGGAGGGGACATGCCAAGGCAGGGACTAAAGCTAAAGCAGGCCAGTGCGGTCCTACAGATACAACCGAAGGAACTGCAGAACCTTGTCCAATTCGGCGTCGTAAAGCCCCGACGATTAGAGGGAACCTATTTCTTTGACACGAACGCCCTCATGGTAGCCAAGGTCGCCTCTTACCTAAAGGAGTCCCTAGGCACGCGGACGAGTGTGCTCTCCAAACTCATGGAAGCATTTTCGGCGTCTGAGGAAGAATTCAAATCAGAGAACCCCAAGTACATCATCTTCGACTGCCGACTCGCGGCGGAAGAGGAACCAATCAAACTAGGAGTGCCGTTTCGAGCCTTGGGGGCACAGATTGAGGAAGGAATGAGCAGAGCTGATCTCTTCAAGGACCTGCCGCGTGGGAAAAAGCGCCGGGGTTGGAAAAAGGAATTTCTGGAATCGCTAACCGAGGCGGCAAAGGACGTCGGAAAGGTCTCCGAAGAAGAAATCTTGCGCACGGTTCGCAGCTATCGTAAACAGAGACGTGCGCCAGAGATCACCGTTGCCGCAGAAAGCTAAGAAACGCAAGCCACGGGCCGTCGTTGACACGAGCGTGCTTGTGGCTGGCATATCGGGCCTCAGAGAACCGTTTGTTCCCGGTAGGAATCCGAGTGCCGATGTACTCCACAGGTGGGGCGAGCGGAACAATTTCGTCTGGCTCATAACGGAAGATATTTTGGAAGAATACAAGGAAGTTCTGAAGCGCCTCCGCGTTCGTCCAAATCTCATCGGGAAAGTCATCAACCTGATCCGCGAACGGGCCGAAGAGGTGAAGGTGCGTGCTTCGGCTCAAATTTCACCCGATCCCAAGGACGACGCGTTTTGCCTCTGCGCCGAATCCGGGAAGGCGGATTTTGTAATTACGCTCAATCCCAAGGATTTTCCGCAGGCACGCCTGAAAACAACAGTCCTTTCTCCGAGTGAATTCGAGATGTGATTAAATCGGCCCTGTCGCAATCAAATCTCATCAGACAAGCAAAGCGCCAGGTCCCGGGTGAACCAGATCGACTTGCACAGAGTATGACACGACGACTATTCTTGGGTAGACATGAGACTGACGGAGAACGAAAAACTCGAGTTATGGGGAATGAGGCGCAGCTTTGCTAGTGCCGATGCCAGCTGCACCGTTGGCGGGTTTACACAAGGAATTACCGATCTACTTGAATCGGGCAATCCCGGCGATGTTTATCGTGCGCTCGCGGGAATCCAACAAGTAAAAGCGATGTTCGAGCGCATAGGGGCCCTTCCGCTCCCACCCGCGATGAATGCCTGCCGATGAACTGGCGCGTGGTGTTTCGGTAGGAGAACCGGCTCTAGGCGAAGGCAGCTCGCGCGCTTGGAAATCCAGCTCTGGCCGCAAACCCGCAGACAGAGTACAGAGGTAGATAGCCAGGGCGGTCACGACGACGGTCTCGAATATCGCCCGATCCGTAAGTCCAGATACCCGGAGCGGCTCAATGTCCTCCCATTGAACTGCCGGAGCGTTACGGCTTAGCTTCAGACAAAAATGCGGGGTAGCTAAATCAGGCGCTGAGAGGTCTGCGCCACGATATTCATTCAAAAGATCATCGATTTGACCGGGCGTCGCCCCCAGCGAAGACAAGACTCTACTATGCATGGCAACGCAATATATGTCTCTTCGATCGGCTGCAATGGTCAGTAGGATTCGTCCTTTTTGCGCACGAGAGAGATCCCCTGCCCGCAAACGCACGGCATCTTCAAGTTTTGCTTGTGCCTCGATGACGCGGGGCAACAGGCTCTGTGCGCGAATGAGGTTGGGGAGGAGTCCGAGCGCCTCTCGAAACACGAGGGAGGGCCCGAACTCTTTCTCCAATTGGACTTCGCGCAGAAAGCTCATCCCTTCCTCTTGCCAGCGTAGATGTAGGTGACCAAGTGTACGTCCTTATATTCCGTGCGTGCAACTTGCGGGGCCAAGTCAGATTCTCTGCACCCTTTTTCTCCGTCCGCCGTCTTATCCGGGGAACACACGTCGGGAACGACAGAGAGCGGAGGGACCGACTAATCGTGATACGGGGAAATAACGAAGCACAAACTGCTTTCGATACGAATTCGACCGGCTGTGTTGGCCCGGCACCGGATCAGGCTGGTTACCAATTGGCCTGTACGGAGGTGTGGGGTGGTAACAACATCGCTGATGAGCTTCTGAAACTGCCGGGTTTGGTGGGATTGGTCCACTCAAAGCCCATCGAACCCGCAACGAGCGGTGGTGACGTGTACTACGTGTCGGTCTGCGACAAGCGTGTGCTCTCGCGTGTTGTGCTCGCGGATGTCGCAGGCCACGGTGAAGCCGTCACGCGAGTCTCTACGAGGTTGCGCATGCTGGTCAAGAAATACATCAATACTTTCGATCAATCAGCGCTGATGCGGGAGATAAATGAAGCGTTTTACAGGCAGAATGAGGATTTGGCGCAATACGCCACGGCGGTGGTGCTCAGTTATGACTGCAGGACAGGCGAGTTGATATTCGCGAGCGCTGGCCATCCGCCAACGCTGTGGTATCACGCGAGTCAGAAAGAATGGGGTTGGCTACACGAACGAACAGCCGATTCGGTGAAGACATTCGAGGGTCTACCTCTTGGACTTGTCCCAGGAACCGAATATGAACAGACGCGTGTGCGACTTGCCGAAGGCGACCTGCTTATCCTGTACACGGACGGAATCACTGAATGTGCAAACAAGACGGACAAGGAGTTGGGTTACGAAGGTTTACGCGACCTGTTACGCGGTCTACCAGTGGAACCCTCTATCGCGACAGCATCCGCGCTGGTAACCGCCGTGGAGGAGTTTAGAGGTTCAACACCATGTCGCGATGATCAGAGTGTAATCGTGTTGCAGCAGACAGACGGGTGCCTTTCGTAAACGAGTTCTTGTACTCATTTTGAAGCGCCTATGGCGAGACGGGTGAGTATAGAAGCGAGACACTGGGGCTGGAGAAATGTTTCATGCAAAACACAGCATCAAAGCGGGTACGAAACTTTTATTGTCTGACGGTATCTTAGGGGTGTGGGCATTGTGACCGTTGCACGTGTAAGGTATCGATAGGTGTAGTTCGTGAAATTTCTTAGCCATTTTCGATCGCTACTCGTTGTCCTCGTGTTGGGAGGGCCGATCATGGCGTGCGCCATTCCGGACGCACAGCTAACGGCTGCTGAGAAGCAGTGTTGCAAAGACATGGGCGGGGATTGCGGACAAGATGCGTCAGGCATGCCAATGTCTCACTCTTGCTGCAAAACGTCCGTTCAACTGCCTCATGATTTCCGGCCTTCTTCAACCTTTTCGTCCCCCGCTCCTTACTTGGCCATCAGCGCCGCAGACTTTCCTCCTGTCGTGGCTTTGGCCGAGCAGCCCGGCCAATTCGCTCCCTGGCTATCGCGGGCACTCTCGCCTCCACTTGCGAGGCTCGACGCTTCCGCTCCGCTGAGAATCTAGTCTCTCCGTTCACGTTCGGAACTACGCGTGGGTGTCTCTGGTTGAAGTGCTCCTCACTGGAGGGGAGCTGTGGGATTTCCACCCACAGATTTGACACCGCTCGCCGTTTTTCGGTCTGCGGGCGCGCACGAATTCTTGCGTGAGTGTTGGGGGAGGCAACCATGATCGATCGTCTTATTGAGCTTTCGCTGCGAAACAAGTTTCTGGTGGTCATGCTTTGGATTGGAATTGCAGGCTGGGGTCTCTGGGCGATGTTGAAGGCCCCCATCGACGCGATTCCTGATCTGAGCGACAACCAAGTGATTGTCTTCACAGATTGGCAGGGCCGCAGTCCGCAAGAGGTGGAGGACCAGATTACCTACCCCCTCACTGTCAGCCTGCAAGGGCTGCCGGGCGTCAAGGTGGTGCGGTCCTCGTCGGCGTTCGGCTTCTCCATGATCTTCGTGATCTTCGACGACGACGTGGACCTTTATTTCGCGCGCACACGCGTGTTGGAACGCTTGAACCTGGTGAGCAAACAGCTTCCGGCCGGTGTTGTGGCGACGCTCGGACCGGACGCGACAGGGGTGGGCCACGTCTTCTGGTACACGGTGGAGGGAGGCGGGCTGAATCTGCGCGATCTGCGCTCTCTGCAGGACTGGTACGTTCGATATCAACTCAATTCCGTTCCCGGAGTTGCCGAAGTAGCGAGCGTCGGCGGCACGGTGCAGCAATACCAGATTGATGTCGATCCGAACTTGCTGCGCTCCTACGGCGTTCCTCTCAGCATGGTGATGCGCGCCGTGATGGCGAGCAACTCGAATGTGGGTGGTAATGTCATCTCCGAGAACGGTTCATGGTCCATCGTACGTGGGCTTGGCCTGATCGAAAATCTCGATGATATCCGCAATATCGTGGTCGGTTCGCATAACGGCACGGCTGTTTTCGTGAAGGATCTGGGCACCGTCAAGATCGGTGACGCATTCCGCACCGCCGCTCTGGTCAAGAACAGCTCCGAAGCGGTTGGCGGAGTGATCGTGGCGCGGACAGGCGAGAACACGAAAGAGGTCATCGACCGGGTAAAACAGAAAATCAAGGAACTCGGGCCCGGGCTGCCCCCGGGTGTGCATATCGTTCCTTTTTATGACCGATCGCAGTTGATCGAAGCCACGGTTGATACCCTCCGTCACGCATTGCTCGAAGAGATTATCCTGGTCACCCTCGCGCACGTCATTTTCCTGATGCACTTCCGCAGCATCCTGGTCGTTACGCTGCCGCTGCCGCTTGCCGTGCTCTGTTCATTTCTGCTGATGCACTACGCGCATGTGACCTCGAATGTGATGTCGCTGGCGGGCATCGCCATCGCCATTGGCGTGTTGGTGGATGCGGGCATCGTCGTCACCGAAAATGCATTTCGCCATTTGGAAGGCGTCGATACGAACGATCGAGGGCGCGTTTTCGAGACGGTCTTACGGGCCACGAAGCTGGTTGGCCGTCCGACCTTTTTCTCGATGGCGATCATCATTCTCGCGTTTGTGCCGGTATTTGCGCTTACCGGGCAAGAGGGAAAGCTCTTTCATCCGCTGGCTTTTGCCAAAACCTTTGCCATGGTGAGCGCGACAGCCATTGCCCTGACCCTGGTGCCCATCCTTTGCGTGCTCCTGCTCCGGGGCAAGTTCCATTCGGAAGACCAGAATCCGGTCATGCGTTTCTTGCAGCGGCTCTATCGTCCCGCCCTGTCTTGGGCGCTCGATCACCGCGCTGTCACACTTGGTATCGCCGTCGTCTTTCTCGTTGGCGCGTTGGTTGTGGCCTCCACCATCGGCAGCGAGTTCATGCCGCCGCTCAATGAGGGCGACATCATGTTCATGCCCATTGCGGATGCAAGCATCTCCCTCCCGCAGAACATTGAATATGCCAAGCGGCAAGACAAAGTTCTGGAGAGTTTTCCCGAGGTCGCCTATGTGGCAGCAAAGATCGCGCGCGCGGAGACCTCGACCGATCCGGCGGGGCTGAACATGACGGAAACGATTGTGCATCTCAAGCCGCGCGACCAGTGGCGACCGGGCATGACCCTTGCGAAGCTCAAAAGCGCAATGGACCGCGCGGTGTCTTTGCCTGGTGTGGCTAATATCTGGACGCAACCGATCATCAACCGCATTGACATGCTGACCACGGGAATCCGGTCCGAGATCGGCGTCAAGGTCTTTGGGTCCGACCTGATAGAACTTGAAGCGAAAGCTCGTGAAATTGCCGACGCCGTGCGAACCGTGAAAGGCGCCAGCGATATCTATCCGGAGCAGGTGACGGGCGGCCTGTATCTCGATATCACGCCGAACCGCGAAGCGGCAGCGCGCTACGGCATCGATGTCGGCGAGGTGCAGAACGTCATCGAGACGGCCATCGGTGAAAACAATCTAACCACCACCATCGAAGGGCGGCGGCGCTTTCCGGTGCGGGTGCGCTATGCGCCGGAGTTCCGGCGCAATCCCGGAGACATCGCGAACGTGCTGGTGACGGGAACGAATGGAGCACAGATCCCACTGGGACAAGTCGCGGATATCCGTCAGGTATCCGGGCCGGCCCAGATCAACAGCGAGAATGGCTTGCTAGAAGTTTCCGTGCTGATGAATGCGCGCGGCCGGGACGCCGGCAGCGTCATCGCCGACGCCGACAAAGCCATCCGTGCAAAAGTGCAAATGCCTCCCGGCTATTACTACAACTGGAGCGGACAATTTGAAAACGAGGTCCGCGCGAAGAAGCGGCTGCAGCTTGTCCTGCCGGTCGCCGTCGGTATCATCTTCATCCTTCTTTATCTGACCTACCGTTCTTTCCTGGAGGCCGCGCACGTTTTGCTGGCCGTGCCGTTTGCCCTCACGGGAGGGCTCTATCTGCTCTGGCTACTGCACTATAACTTCTCGGTCGCCGTGTGGGTTGGATTCATCGCCCTCTTCGGGACGGCGGTGCAAACGACGGTGGTGATGGTGATTTATCTCGAAGAGGCTGTAGAGCGTAAGCGGCACGCGCAGGGAACGCTGACCATCGCCGGGCTAAGCGAGGCCGTGATGGAAGGGGCGCTGCTCCGTCTTCGCCCGAAGCTCATGACGGTTTCGACCATCGTCGCGGGATTGTTACCGATTTTCTGGAGCAACCGTGTGGGATCGGAAGTCATACGACCACTGGCCACTCCGGTCCTCGGCGGCATGCTCAGTTCCCTCGCGCACGTACTGATCGTCACACCCATCATTTTCATGTGGTTGAGGGAGCGCGAGCTGCGCCACAGCGCGTCGCAGGTCGTAGCGCTGCCAGCGGCGCAAGCCACCCAAGCATTTCCAACTTCACTCTAAGGAGAACCTTTATGAAGACGCTCTATGCAATTTTGTTGACGTTCATTCTTGCCGTGGCCGGCTGCAGCGGAGACAAAGTAAATCTTTCCTCTCTGAAACCAGCAGCGACCCGGACGGTCGGAAAGCTTACCATCGTGCTGCTGAATAAAAGCGGCGAACTGATGCAAGGGCAGAACGAATTTGTCGTGCAGTTCAAGGATGAGCAAGACCAGCCCGCCGATGTCGGCGATGTGCAGATCGGCTCGAGCATGTCCATGCCCAGCATGGCTCCCATGTCCGGCGATTCCGAACTCACACCCACCGGCCAAACGGGAGTCTACAAAGTGACTTCCAACTTCGCGATGAGCGGGGCGTGGCACTTCACGCTTTCCTGGAATGGGCCGTATGGACAAGGCCACACAACCTTCAACAGCAACGTGAGGTAAGGAACATGAAACGAATGCTATTTGCTTTTCGACTGTGGTTACTGACGATGGTGACGTTGGCAGGTTCTCTGTCGCTCTCCGCGCAGCAGGTCCCGCCACAGCCCGCCAGTGATTTCCTCGATCTCCGGGGTGGGGTTACCGAGGTGGAACTCGTAACGCGGGCCTTGGCTTCCAACCCCACCTTGCTGGCGCAACGTCAGCAGATCGCCATGGCGCGCGGAGAGGTGACGCAGGCTCGCCTGCGGCAAAACCCTTCGCTTACGCTTGGTGGACTGAAAGAAGTAAATGGCGACGATAACGCAATCAACGTCAGTGGATCGCTCCCACTAGAGCTCTTCGGACGCCGCGCCCGTCGCACGGAGGTCGCCGTGAGCAAGCAAGAAGCCACGCAGCAGAGCGTGGCGGATCAGGAACGCTTGCTCGCCGGAGAAGTGCGCATGCGCTTCGGTCAGGCGCTCGCTGCGATACGCGACCTGCAGTTTGTCGAACAGCTTCTCCAGGTGAATCGAGATTTCCTTCGATTGACGGAGGATCGTGCACGCGAAGGCGCAGCCCCCACGCTCGACGCGGATGAAACTCGTGTCGAGGCGAACCGGATCGAAACCCTGCGAATTGATTATCAGGCGAAGGCCGAGGTGGCCTTGCTGGCTCTCAAAGAAACCGTGGGCGTAGACCCTGACGAGGTCATCCGGTTAAAGGGGCAGCTTGAAGTTGCTTCCCAGGATTATGACCGGAAGCAACTTCTGCAGTTGGCGATGGATCATCGACCAGACCTGGCGTTTCAGCGGGCGAACGAACTACTGGCCCGTGCAGAGCTTCGTTCCGACCGAGCAATGGGAAAACCCGACGCCAGTGTCTTTGGCGGTTACGAACGCCCGGATAGCGGCTTCTCTCAAGAAGCCTTTGATGCAGCGGGGAATCTTCGTCCGATTCGCCAAACGTTCAACTACGCCACGTTCGGACTCAACATTAATCTGCCGGTCTTCAATCGCAATCAAGGAGCTATCACGGCAGACACGGTGGCTGTTCAGGCTGCACGCAGCAGGATCGCGGCGGTGGATCTAAGTCTTCGGCACGAGGTCGCACAAAACCTCATCCGCTTTAACGGAGCACAGGCGCGGGTTACGGTTTACCGAAGTGGTGTGCGCGACCAGGCAGCTCACAATCTGGATGTCGTCCGCCAGACCTACAGTTACGGCCGCACCACCTTGCTGGATGTCGTCGCGGAACAGCGCCGTTACATCGATATCGAAACCGGATATACGGACATATTGCTCGACGCGTATGCGGCGCGCATTAGTCTCGAACAAGCAATCGGTACCAACCTGCCATGAAAGGTGAAGACATGCTGAATACGGATCAGAAGGAAACGACCTCTACTCCACGTCGCCGCGTGATGTGGATCGGTTTTGGCGCGATCGCTGTCGTCGCCATCTCCGTCGGGCTGTGGTTCGGGACACGACCCAGTAGCCGACCCAAGCCACGTCAACATGCGCCCATGTCGAGTATGGCCGATATGGCATCTCCCTCGAACGATATTTCGACGGACGCAGCTGCGGCCAACGCAGAGTTACAGGTCGAGCTTGGTCCCGACGATCTGAAGAAAGCGCAGGTGCAAACCGTCCATGTGGATGTGCAGGAAACCTCCGGCACGCTTCGTGTTCCGGGGATCGTCAACCCGGACGAGTACCGCGAGGTGCATGTCACTCCGCTCGTTGGCGGTGTTATCAGGCAGGTTCCTGTGGTGCTGGGCGATCATGTGCGTCGCGGTCAACCCATGGCCGTGATTTTCAGCAGTGACTTGGCGGACGCCGAAACGGGGTATCTCGCTATGTTGGCGGAGTTGGAAGCCGATCACAAAAAACTGGAACGTACGCAGAAGCTCGTCAAGCTGGGAGCCGCAAGTCAGCAGGAAGAGGAGGACGTGACGGCAGACCACAGCGCGCACGAGGCCCATGTGCGCGCCGCACTCGCGAAGCTGCAACTGCTCGGTGCCAGCGATCGTCAGGTCGCGGCGCTGAAGCAAGCCGAGCAGATCGATGCGAACTTTTCCGTGCCGGCGCCGATCAACGGAATCGTGCTGACCCGTACTGCGAATCCGGGCCTGGTAACGAACATGTCGCAGGAGCTGTTTACCGTGGTGGATTTATCGACCGTGTGGGTGATGGCGAGTATCAACGAGAAAGACTTCTCGGCGATTCATGTGGGCACCGCCGCTATGGTGACCGCTCCGGCTTACCCCGGCCGCGTCTGGAAGGGCCGCGTCGTTTACATCCAACCCCAGGTAGATCCCAACACGCGGACGGCGCAGGCTCGCATCGAGGTGGCAAATCCCGACGAGAGCCTGCGGCTCGACATGTATATGGACGTCGCATTTATGTCCGCGGGCGGCAAAGGGCTCACCGTTCCTGAATCGGCGGTGCAGGCCATTGGCGAGAAGCAATATGTCTTCCTCCCGATCACCGATAGTGAAGGTAGCTTTGCCGTACGACAAGTACGGCTCGGCCCCACTTCAAATGGCTTCTACCCGGTTTTGGAGGGACTCAAGGTCAACGACGAAGTCGTCAAAGACGGCAGCTTTATTCTCAAGGCTGAGGCCATTCGCCAGCACCCCGAACTGCAATGACTTCGCGGGTCGCCAACGCGAAGCCGGCGAGAGCAGTCCGTTTGGGAACAGCTTTATGGCGTCTGCGGCCTGCAGAACCTCAGTGTCGCGCAATGGCGACCGAGTTGGCTGGAAATGTGGGTGAAACAACTATGAACGAGCGCGAGCAAAGCGAGAGGGACGTTGAATCGACTTCGGCGGCGGAGTCTTGTCCGAAGCCGGCAATCGATCAAGCAGCCGAGCCACCGGGGTCGCTCCTCAAGGTAGAGGGAACCGAACTTTCGAGCGATGCCTCCACTGAACCATCGAATAGTGCGCCAGAGCTCGCAATCCTCTCCGCCAGCCACAATGCGGATGACCCGGGCGGCGCGCCGGCGAATAACGTTCGTGGTGAATCTCGTAAGGAAGCAACCATGGGAATGACGATCACCATCGAGCATAAGCATTCGCTCGCCATCCGCTGGATGCACTGGATCAATTTCCCACTGGTTGTGGTGATGATTTATTCGGGTCTGCTCATCTATTGGGCCGATTCGCAGCACGAGGGGCTGAATGCACACCGGGTGTATCGCGTCGGGTTCGGTAGCTGGACGCTCTTTCGGCTCTTTCCTTCATGGTTCTACAACAATCTCCATCTTAAATTCCAACTTGCGAAGGGCTTGGGCTATCACTTTTTCTTCATGTGGTTCTTCGCGCTGAACGGGATGGCGTATGTCCTGTACTCCATTTTCTCTGGCGAGTGGCGGGAGTTGCTGCCTACGCGGCATTCGTTTGGGGAAGCCATCGCCGTGACATTGCACGATCTGCGGTTAAGCAAGCACCATCCACCGCAGAGCAAGTTTAATGGCGCACAACGGATCGCCTATACCGGCGTCATTCTTATGGGTGCGGGCTCGCTACTGACCGGGCTGGCCATCTACAAGCCTACCCAACTCCACGTCATCACGGCATTGTTCGGTGGTTACGAGATGGCGCGGTGGTTCCACTTTTGGCTGACGATCGCCTACGTTGGCTTTTTCTTGGTCCACGTCGCGCAAGTCATTCGCGCGGGCTGGAACAATTTCCGCGCCATGATCGCCGGTTATCAGATTTTGCCGGGAGAACGGGCGGAGCACGATGAGCATTCCTTATGAACAAAACACCTTCGCAATTTGAGCGCGAAACGGTCGCTGGGCTCCAGCGCCGCTCGCGCCGGGCATTCCTAACCGCCGCGGTAGCCGCCCTGGCGGGCGCCGGTATTTCGAAATGGCTAAATATCCGGCCCGAAGTTGACGGACTCGCTTCGCCCTTCCGCAAGGCGATGGAATTTAACGCCGGAATTGCGCGCCGAATCTTTCGCGAACGAGCACTGGCGCCGGAATTCGCGCAATCCAAAGCAGTGCGTTCCTTCCGCCGCAATGGCGATATCGGACTCTCGGAGATCCGCCCCGAGGACTGGCGCCTGCAACTTGTCGGCGTCTCGAACCCTGCGTCCTATGCACAGTACAGCAGAGACGTTTCTTCTTGGACCTACGGAATGAACGCGTCGAGCGGAGCGGCTCCTAACCTGCATGCCACTGTGGCTCCGAAGAAGCTGAGTATGCACGAGGAGGACGCAAAAGGTGCCGCTGTAAAGATGAAGGCGATGGAGATGCCCGAAGATATGTCTGCGGGAGTTCCCGGGCTGCTGCTCACGATGGCGGATATTAGGAAGCTCCCGCATGTAGAGATGGTCTCGGAGTTCAAGTGCATTGAGGGTTGGAGCGAGATTGTTTATTGGGGTGGCGTGCGCCTGCGCGATTTTCTCGTCGCATACCCTCCGCAAAGGGCGAGAGACAGCCAATCTGCGCCCACGGAGCGTGCGACTGCCTTTTCGAAATACGTTGGCCTGGACACGCCGGACGGCCAGTATTATGTCGGCATCGAGGGCGAAGTCGCATTGCATCCGCAAACCCTTCTCGCCTACGAGTTGAACGGCCAGCCCCTGAGTCCGGAGCACGGCGCCCCTCTCCGTTTGGTAACCCCACTCAAATACGGCATCAAACAGCTCAAGCAGATTGGCCGCATAACCTACTCGAACGTGCGGCCGCACGACTTTTGGCACGAGCAGGGTTACGACTACTACGCGGGTCTGTGAAAATGTAGCAAAGGAATTGAGCGGAGAGCACGAACAAAAGCGAAGACCGTCGGACTCCAACATGGACCACATGACACACAGAGATAACGGACACAAGTCCGACACATGCTCGGGTCACAAGATGTCAGATATTCAAGGGGCCACGACCGTCACGCCGGACACTCAGTTGCCATGTCTCGCGACAAATTTTGGCTGAGTTTGACTCTCACGATTCGCGTCGTATATTGGTCAACCGACGTTCAGTACTGGCTGCGGTACACAGCGCCCACCTTCCCCGGCTCGAAATTAATTCCGCCCATCCTCGGGACCGTTGTCTTCTTTTATGGCACACTCGTTTTCATCCGCGGTGCATGGGGCGAACTTGCCGATCCACGCCGTTGAGCCTTGATCTCACGCTGCGAATCCTCCTTTCATTCCCCGGCTCTCTTTGTCGAGCCTTCAGAGTGGATCTGCAAGTGAGATGATAGAAGACGCGCAAAGATCCACTAATGTTATGGATCCCTAATTCTTCGACAACTGAGTACTAGAGATAAATTCCACGGTTCACTTGCTCTCAAGATGGGGGCGGGATTCTCAACTACGCGGTGCTTCGCTCGGCTTCGCGGCGCGTATTCAGGTTCGTCGGTTATCCGAGCAGAATGGGCAGCAGGACGGCAGTACCCAGCGCGAAAAACCACAAGGCGGGTGCCGGCGTCCCCACGGGGCGGACGCGGCGGAGTTCGTAGGCGGCACTGCGTGGATTGAGGAGAAGCCTGCGGGTGTAGCGGTTTTCGAGTATGAGGAATGCCAGCGCGGTTGTTGCGCCGTAGATCAAATGTGCCATGAGGGATGGAAGCAGAGCAGACGCGGCGCTTACGCGCCAGTCGATCTCACCCGTGAGCAGTAGCGGGAGGAAGGTCATCGGTCCCAGATACCACCAAATCACTCCAAACAGCCATCCCCACATCACGCCGAGCCCGAGACTCGAAGACTCCCGTCGAAAGAGCAGGCCAAAGGTCATACCGATTACCGCGCTCACCAAAATGTGAAGAAGCAGGGCGCGAATAAGGGAAAGAGGAGTGTCGAGGCCGGCGATCTTGGGCAGAACACCCGTGGCGATCATCACCGGACTCGAGACCACTCCGCCCGCGAGACCTGCGAGTGCTCCCCAACTGAGCGAACGCAATACGAGAAGGCCTGGGCCTTCGGGTTCCCTATTCAGGGGATCAGATTCGATGAAGAGCTTTACCCACCAGCGGTCGATCGTAGCGTAGGCGACGCCCAGAATCAGCCCGTAGAGGATGTGCCCCACGAGCGCGCCGAAAAGCTCGCTGCCACGATCCGCCGACCAGTCCAATTTCAACCCGGAGGCGAGCGGAAAAAGTGTGAGCGGGCCCAAGAACCACCAGAAGATCGCAAAGCCGAGACCCCACCCCATGGATGAACCGTAGCCACGGACATCGCGCTGGAAAAGCAGGCCGAAACTGGCGCCGATGAACATCGCCACGCCGAACTGAAGGGCCACGGTGGCGGCGTGGGAATTGAGCCCGCCGAGACCAGCAATTAAAGGGAAAAAGTCACCGGCCGATGACCAGCGTCCAAAAATCATTCCTCCGATTATGCCTGCAAATCCGCCGGCGATGATTGCGCGCCACCAATGGAATGGCGGCTGCGCCAGGCTGTTGCGGCGGCCGCCGCGAATACCGAGCGCCACGCCCACCGGCATTCCGAGGCAAGTCAGATAGGCAACGAGCTCAGGAAAATGATCCCGTGCGTCCGTGAGTTGGGCCATCGAGCGGGCCGCGCCGGACACGAGCGGCAGGATCCCTACCGGGAGAATCAACCACACGAGGAGCGCTGCGCCCAGTCCCCAAATCAATCCCGCACCCGCACTGGTGGAACAATGGGCGAAAAAAAGTCCGAAGGCGAGGCCGAAGAGGGCGCCGAGCAAAGCGCCACGGGCAAGCGATGAACCGAGGATCGCGCTTCCGAGGACACCGCCGGCACACCCGATCACAACCGCGAGCAGCGAGTCTATCCAGTTAAATGGCCCGGCGCCTTCTTTGATGTGTGCTAGCAGTGTTGAATTCGAAGGCACGGAGCTTTACCTCATTGCAGGTCGATGGTTTGAACGATATCGCGCGGGAAGAAGAGTTCGATGGTCCAATCCACGAGGACGCGAATCTTTCTTTCGAGTCCCGGCAATTTCGAAAGGTAGATGCCTCGCCACATCAGCCAAGCAAACAAGCCAGAGAAACGCATGGATCTGTCTCGCGCAAATGGAATTGTTAATTCAGCGCACGCTGTCTGGTGCCCAACTACACAAAGCGCACCGAGAGAGTTGAAGTGAAAGCCTTGCTTGGGCCGACCCACCAATTCAGCACGAATGTTCCTCGCGAGGACTTCTGCCTGCCGGAGGGCGAACTGAGCAGTAGGAGGACAAATCTTGCCGGTCCTCGCATCGAGTATCGCGGCGCAGTCTCCCAAGGCCCACACGCCTGGACGACCGAGCACCTCAAGCGTGTTCTCGGCCACCAGCGCACCGCGCTTGTCTTTTTCGACCGGAAGTGATTTGAGCAGTGGATTCGGAGCAGTTCCCGCTGTCCAGACGAGAGTGTTTGTGCGAATCTCGCCATCGCTAAGGAGGACGAATTCGGGCCGCGCGTCGGTGAGACGGGTATTCAGGCGGAAGCGAACCCCGCGCATCTCCATCCTCTCTTGTGCATAGCGCCCTAACGATGCACTGAGTTCCGGCAGGATGCGGTCGCGGGCATGGACGAGCACCACGCTCAAGTCATCCGCGTGCAAGCTGGGGTAATCGGCGAGGATCCCGTGCGCAAAATCGTTTAGGGCTCCGGCCAGTTCGACGCCAGCGAAGCCTCCGCCCGCGATCACGAAGGTAAGAAAAGTACGTCGAATAGCGGGGTCGGCTTCGCGGTCGGCGCGTTCAAACATTTCGATAACGTGATTGCGAATGCGTATGGCATCGAGGAGGCTTTTGAAGTTGAACGCGAGCTTCTCGATATTCTGGAGACCCAAGTAATTCGAAACCGAGCCGAGAGCAATGACCAATTGGTCGTAAGGAATTTCGCGACGCGGCGTCGTGAGTTCACGGACGTGATCAGCGTCCAGAATTACGCGGCGTCGTTCGAGATCAATCTCGATAATTCGTCCGCGGATAAACTCCGTCCGATGCAGGCTGCTGCGCAAAGGTGTGCTGATGTGACTGGGTTCGAGGCTGCTTCCAGCGACTTCGGCGAGCATGGGAGTAAAGAGCAGCGCGTTCGTCTCGCTCACCAGAGTGATGGAGACGGCGCTGTTACTCTCGAGCTGTTTTTCCAAACATTCTGCGGTCCGCATGCCGGCGAAGCCGCCGCCCAGTATGACGATCCTTTTCTGGTCCTGGGGCATTGGCAACTCTTTCTCGGCCTCCGGACCGAGGAATTTCCCAGTGAGATCGGTCAAACCCTGGCTGACCAGGCCAAGTGAGGCACCGTATAACACCCAACCAACGAGCGCAGGAAAATGCGCTCGCATTTGCTCAGCGTTCCACTCAGGCATCTGACCGGAAAGCAGGGGAATTGCGATTACGCTGATCAGGCCCCATAACGGGATGCCCAGCGCGCCACCGGTCATAAGATTATCCACATAGGCGTGACGCGTGGGACGCAGGCTTGCGGAATAAACTGCTCCCACGGCCATGCCCCAGGCAATGCTCAATAGCGGATGGCGGAGAGTCGCCGCTAGAGGCGCGCTGGCCGCTGCTCCCGCTAGCATCCCAAGTAAGCTCCTTCTGAGGAATTTATTCATGCGCTCATGTTCACGGAGTTCATCGATCCGGATTGACGATCCCGCTCTGTTTCTTAGCCGGAAGCGAATCAACGGGTGATCGCGGAGAGCCCGCGCTGCGGCCCGCAAATATGGCAGTGCCTCCAAACGTGGCTGCTGGTTTGGATCGATCTTGGGCTTGACCGTAAGTAATGGCCCGACGCGTGGCAGCAAGCGGCGCGCTATCGGTGAACAGCACGCCTTTTCCGTTTTGTTCGACGCCCAGTTCTTTCCACAAGGCGTCGAGATTCACATCAAAGGGACGGTCCTTCATTTTGTCATAGAGCGTTGTGAGCACCGGAACGCCGGTCGCGCGATCCCCGATGCTTAGAGCTTTCTGCAATTCCCAGTCCTGAGTGATATTGCCGCCTGCCTCGAGGATTCCCCGCAAAGCGTCATCCAGGCCTTTCCTGTTTTCAGTTTGGCGGTGAATATCCACGTCGGCCAAAAGGCAAAACAGAGCTCCGCCCCAATACGTGCGCCCCCAAGTATGAGTATGGTCAAGACCTTTGTCGCCCGGAGCAGGCAGACCCTGAGGAAGGTCGCGGACTAACTCGTACCACATCTCCGAAACGTCCATGTGATTGGCGCGAACGCGAGCAATGGGCTCGACGTAGGTTGCGATACCCTCCTCGATCCAGTGGTGGTCTTCCGACATCGAGGGAAACGACAAATGAACCATCTCGTGCGTGAGCATCCAATCCGATCGGAATTCCTGCTGATTCGTGTCCGCGCCGACATGGATCGTGATCAACCCGCCTCCCCTTCCGAAAGTCATGCCATGACGGACGCCGCTCCCCTCGGCGGGAGTGATACGAATCAGGAGCCGGGAGGCTGGAAAATGGCCGTAGTAGCCGGCAACAGACTCCGCGGCCGAATGCACCCAATCGCTGAGATCGTCCTTGGAGACGTCGAAGCGTCCGCTTTCGACGACGATGTCGAGGCGGGATGCGCCGATCAAAATGGTTGATTTCATTTCGCCAGCCGAGACTGCCACGAAGGGCAACACAACCACTAGCGCTAATATCCGCGAAGCCGTGCTTCCGACGTTGATTGGAGAAGCCAGGGGGAGACTCTCTCGGCGATCAGATTGTCGATCTCTGCGGCTCTCCGAATTTCGGTTTCTCGACGAGACGCTCCACCAAAGTATCCAGAGAAAGTTTCCCTGGTCCAAAAATTAGTATGAGCAGTGCGGCAAAGAGAAAGGTGTACGGATCGGCGTTGTAAAATTTTCCTGGATCGGAGAAGAATGCGAACAGCGCCAGGCAATCGGCCAGAGCATATGCCACTATCATATCGATAGCGATCGCCAGGGAAATGATGCGAGACAACCCACCGAGCGCGAGCAGGATGCCGCCAACGAGCTCTACGACAGAAACAAAAATTGCCGTGGCACCGGGGGCCGGCAATCCCAGACTCCCGAAAAATTCCGTCACGTGCGGAAGATTGTGCAGTTTTCCCCAGCCCGTTTGGGAAAGTTGCCAGCCCCAATACAATCGTACAACCAGGAGAAAGGGCGACTGCAGGCTGGAAATTGCCTTGACGAACCGATCATGGAGTTTTTGAATCAGAACTGATTCCCTGCTCATATTATTGAAGCCTCAACTTTCGCCGACTGACCTTGCGCTTCGCTAGGATTTTGCTCCGGGCGGCAGAACCAACCGAGCGCCGCCCAAGTGTGAAACAGTTTTTGGACGTGGGAAGGTCTCTCCGCTACGGGAATTGAGCTGCTCCGGAACGCTGCGTCAATGGCTCGATTGATGGTTTTTCCGTCCCTCAGCTCGGTCAAGATGATGAATTCCTCGCGGTTGAGCCGGCGGAAATATACGGAAAAGTCCAAGCGGTGCACAGCGAGGAACACCGAAGACGGACGGAGGCGCGCGACGGCCTGCACGCGCTTGTGCTTGCGGCGCTTGTTGAAGGCGTTGCTGGCGAAATCGGTGTCCTCGTCACTCCTGACCTCAAGAAGCAGGTCGTCCACGGGATAATGTAAGTCAAGGAGCTGCACATAGGGCTGCAAGCGCAACCGCAGTTTTGCCGGATTGACTGCAGCGAGATCTTCCGGCTTGAGAGCCGGGGCGGCTTGTCCATCGAACGCTTCGATATCGGCCCACTCGAGCCGGACCATGTCGATCGCCAAATTCTTGCGTGACCCGGCCCACGACGGATGCTTTCGCAGCCAGTGTTCCAACCGTGAGCCCAGATTGCGAAGAGTGAAAGTGCGGGAGGGGCAGTCCTGCAAGTAAGCTTTTGCCAAGGCATCGAAGCGGCGCTCGCCCAAGACCGCTCGAAGCCCCGGGAAATCCTCGGCGAAACCGGAGAGAACGCGGAACCAGTACTGGCGGTTGTAGATTTCCAGCCGCTCGAAGGAAGTGAGGCGATCGTTGGGCTTGATGAATTGAGCGGCGACAACACGCATGGGCCGTCCGTTTGGAGCGACCGGGCGCATGCGTTCGGAGGGCGTGAGGGGCGTCGTGACTGCGCGAGCCATGCGTCGGTGCAGGTTGAGAAGCTTCATACGGCCGTCGCGAGCGAAGCGCTCGTCAGGAATTTATCGGCTTTCAAGGCTTCGTCGTGCACTTCGTCAAACGAAGGTATGCGGTCGTCCCACTCGAGCAGGGTTGCCGTGTGGCCGGCGCGGCTAATCGCATCGGCATACAATTTCCAGACCGGATCGATGACGGGATGATCGTGAGTGTCCAGGATGTACTTTCGATATTTGGAGTGTCCGGCGATGTGGATCTGCGCAACCCGCTCGGCGGGAATTTCTTTGACGTAGGTGTGCGGATCGAAGCTGTGATTCTGGGAAGATACATAGATGTTGTTTACATCCAGCAGAATCCCGCAATCGGCGCGCTCGACAACTTCGGTCAAAAACTCCCACTCCGTCATTTCGGAGACGTGGAACTCGGCGTAGCTGCTGACATTCTCGACGGCGATGGGAACTTCAAGAAAGTCCCGCACTTCGCGGACTTTCTGGGCGGTGATTCTGGCGGCCTCAAAAGTGTACGGCATGGGAAGCAGATCGTGGGTGTATCGCCCGTCCACGCTGCCCCAGCAAAGGTGGTCGGTGAGCCAAGGCGTCTTGGTTCGCTTCACGAGCGCCTTGAGACGCCGGAGATGCTCGCGGTTGGGCCGCTCGGCTGAACCGAAATACATGGAGACGCCGTGCTGCACGACTTTGTATTGTTCGAGGATTTGATCGAGGATATGTAGCGGGCGCCCGCCGTCGATCATGAAATTCTCGGAAATGATTTCGAACCAATCAACGACCGGCTTGCAGGTGAGGATGTGATTGTAATGCGGGGATCGCAATCCGATCCCGATCCCGTAATCCGTAAAATTATTGAAGGCATTGGCCGGCATATGAAGTCCTATGGTTCCGCAGGGGACGGATGGTAATCAACCGCCCCCTCCGGAGGATTTGAATCTGAATCTCAGACTACTGTTGTGGGGGTTTTGAGCCGTCGGTTGCGCAACCGCCCTTGCCTTTGCATGAGTTCTTGCCCTTGCAGCCGTTGTCGCTGGATTTACAGCCGCCCTTGCCTTTACAGGAATTCTGGCCTTTGCAAGCGTGTTTTTCCGTCGGTTGCTTGTCGGCGTTTTTGTCCTGGGACTGGTCTTGTGCAGCAAACGAAGACGTCGGCCCTGGGAGTAGGTTGGATGCCTGGATAGTTGCGCCACTGCCTGCGAGCAACCCCGCAAGTGCGGCACCCGCCATCAAAGCTTTCTTTGATCTTGTCATTGTCCTTAAATTAACTCCTTTTCGAAGATTGAGATGCACGACCGTGACTTCTACCCTATGCGTTGATTTTCGTTGGGCGCCAGCGGCGCTCAACTGGTACTTGTCATAGGAGTTGTTTCCCCTGCGAAAGATACATTTATCCCAAAAAAAACTTAACAGAGCGACGTCCCAAGGCGTGCGATGTCGTGCGCACGGATCGTAGTTTGTCTCCCTGGCAGAGGTGCGAGCTTACGGAGAACTCTAAGGGGATTTACGACACTCACCAAGTGAACGCAGTGAATATCGGATTTCGAGACGCTTATGAGATTACAGGTCTGATTGACCTACCTCTAATACAGGATTTCGAGTTTGTTACCCGCGGTCTGTTCGCAGCTTAGCCATGACTCGGTCTATGATTGGGTCGGAGACGCTTCGCGGTAACTCGAATGAACTGCTTTCTGTCACGATCTTTACAGTCTTGCGGCTGGAATCGTACAGCACATGGCACGCGCGGCACTGGGACAGATGCAATTCGAGTTCCTGACGAACCTCTGGCGAGACTTGATTCTCCAGATAGTCAGCGAACTCAGCGAAGAATTCCTCACAAGTGATCATTGAACTGCCCCCTTGGTGCTGGCTGTGAAGTGAGGCGAGAGCCACTCTCGCAGCATTAGCCGGCCCCTTAAGAGCCGCGTCTTTACCGCGGGGACGCTTAGGCCTAGCTGCCGGGCAACTTCATCCGTCGAAAGCTGTTCGATATCCCGTAGCATCACGACAACACGGAACTTGGCGGGTAAGGCCAAGATCCCCGTTTCAACGAGCTGCCGGATCTCAGATTTAGAATGGGACTGCTCGGGGTTGTCCTGCCAGGCCCTGACCTGACGCGGCCGTAAGTCCCCCTCTTCGTTGCACTCACCTTCATCCAAGCTCTCAATGTTTTTCCGGCTTCGCAATCGTTGAAGCGCCGTATTCCTGGCGATACTGACCAGCCAGGTCGAAAACTTCGAGCGGCCCTGGAACCCGCTCACATGCTTGAATGCACTCAAGAGGGTATCTTGCATGGCATCCTGCGCGTCGATAGGGTTGCCCAAAATTGCCATCAGAGTGCGATAAATCAACTGGGTGTGCCGACGAACCAGCTCCTCAAAAGCCTCCAACTTCCCGGCCTGCGCCTGGGCGACCAATTCAGCGTCCGCGTCTTGGAGTGTGTGGACCAGACACACAGCGCCCTCACTCTGCGTAGGAGTGAGGGCAGCACCCGAAAGATGCACTTTATTTTCTTCAAAGACCGGAGGAGGCGCAAAATCCGGTTCGATTCCGAGTCCCATTTGCACGGTGTTCGCGAAATTGTTGAGAGCGGTTACCACCACGCATTCCAAAATCTGTTCGTCGGTGAAATTAAGGGTTTGAAGCTTTACCACGTCGTCACAGGAAAACTCCGATCCACGCGTTCCCAATTTGACGGCGAAATCTAGCAGTGCTTTCTCGGATTCCGTCAGATTGGACTCATGATGGTTCACAGCAATTTGGTCGCCGTCCTCGGAGGGCATACCCAAGCCTCGCAGCATGTTGCAATGCACGGCAACACAATAGGAGTTGAGGTTCGCAGCCGACACGACCAACAGAATGCATTCCTTTTGCACGCGTGTCAGGACATCTTCAGGCAGCAAAATCCTGCCCACTGCTTCCAGCTCCGCCTCCAGCAAGTCAGGCCGCAAAGTCTGAGCGCGGAAAAAGTTCGGTATGAATCCGTGGCTCTTCTGAACGACGCCAAAAGGTGCGAACGTCTTGGGACTCAGATATGGAGCAGGCACATACGGCCCTTTTCTTCGTGCCGCTTCATGAATGTCGGGCAACAGGCTATGGCGCACTCCCTCACGCGGTGGATCAATTCTCGTCGAAGTGAGCTTCCGCGGTCCGAAATCTGGCCCCGGACCCAATCCCACCGATAGCGTGCAACGGTAGACCGCCAAGGCTGTTACGACGACGGCTTCGAGTATCGCCTCGTCCTCGAATCCGCATGCCCGCAGCGCTTCGATGTCTTCCGAGCTCACCGACGGTGCGTGACGAGCTAGTTTGAGGCAGAATTGCAGGGAGGCTAAGTCACCTGCCGAGAGGTCCGCTCGACGGTAGTCGTTCAAGAAATCATCGATTTGACCGTCCGCCGCGCCAAGCGACGACAGGACTTTACTGTCCATAGATATGCAGTACGTATCCTTTCGGTCAGCTGCGATGCTTAGAAGAATTCGTTCCCTCTGTACTCGGGGAATCGATCCTTCTCGTAAGCGCGCGGCACCTTCAAGCATCGCCTGGGCCTCGATGACGCGAGGTAACAAGCTCTGAGCGCGGAGGAGATTTGGAATGAATCCGACGGCCACTTGAAATGCGAGAAAGGGGCCGAATTTGTCCTCCAGCCGAAGCTCTTTGAGGAAGCTCATTCCCCTCCTTTGGGATGGTTCAACAAGCGAAGCATGTATATCTTACGCTTTTCCGGGGCAAACTTGGGCTGGTTGACTTTCACAACCAGATTTTCCGCACCTTTTTTCCAGTTGTGCCGTCTTATCTTGCGAAGCGGGCCCAACAGGCCTCCGTTCGTGCTGGCTATCGGAATGATGGCGGGAGCGATCATCATGAGATAGGGAGAACAAAAATGGCTCTAAACATTACGCATTGCGTAGTGGGTGGGGTGGCGGTGTTGGCGCTAGCAGGGCGCATCGTGCTCGGAGAAGAAACCCTAAAGCTTCGCGAAAAGGTGAAGGGACTGGTTGCTGCGGGCAGAAAGAAAATCGTTCTGATTGACACCTCGAATCGTGGCTAGGCCATACCAGACATTTCCGCCGGTTCATTGGCGGTCGCAAATGCGTCAAGAACAGTCGCCAAACCCGTGCCAAAAACCCCATCCAGAACAAGCACATGAATCTTCATGGCAAATATAATATCAATTTTGACGATCCTGCCAATGGTAGAGTGGCCGGACAAAGAGCCAACGTAGCTACTGTAGAAAAGGTTCACCCAAGGAGAAACCGATGCTTACTGTTGCACTGTTCGCGCGCTTGGAAGCTAAGGCCGGAAAAGAAAGCGAGGTCGCGAAGTTCTTGCAAGCAGGACTCGCGCTGGCCAATGAGGAAGTGACAACGCCGCTATGGTTCGCACTACGATTGGGCCCTACGACCTTCGGAGTGTTCGATGCGTTCACGGACGAGAAGGGCCGTCAGGCTCATCTGAATGGCCCAATCGCCAAAGCGCTTATGGCTAAGGCACCCGAACTGTTCTCCAAACCGCCAGAAATCGAACGGATCGAAGTTCTGGGGGTAAAGCTTCCGCGATAGCATGCGAGGAATCGCAAACCTGTCGCGACTGAATCTCTGACTTCGCGAGCCTGTCAGGAAGCGATTCGTGTCTGTAGATGATCTCGGACATTCGGAACTGGGTTACGTCGCCTTGTGATTCACGTGCGAAGCGTTGGTCCTGGCGAGCATCGAGTTTGTGATCGAATTCCCGCGATGCAGGTTGCCGAGACCAAGTAATCTCACGATTCAAGTCATCGCTTCGCGCCGGGATTGATATGCCGGATCTCCTCTCGATTTGTTAGGTTTAGGACCCCTCATGCTCGCGGCCCAAGAAAGTCTGTAACCTTACGCCCACTATGTAATCTCATCGGGGTAAGGCTGGTCTTTTCGACGAATTCCGCTAGAGAGGAGCAAGTCGTGACGTCCGACAGATTCACATTAACCGCGGTGATCGGAGTGTTGATGTCCGGAACACTATTTCTGCCGCGACTCGGCGAAGCGGACGGAAAGTACTGCCCAAATCATTCGGAAAGCCGCACGCCCGTACTGGTTGAGTTGTTCACGTCGGAAGGATGTTCGGACTGCCCTCCAGCCGACGCCCTATTAGAAAAGCTGGACCGACGAGAGTCGATAAACAACGTCGCGGTAATCGCTCTCAGTGAGCACGTCGACTACTGGAATGATATTGGGTGGAAAGATCCCTATTCGTCCGGCGAATATAGTTTGCGTCAGGGCGCTTATGGACGCCAATTCGGACTGGGGAGCGTTTACACGCCGCAAATGGTAGTAGACGGGCGCGCGCAATTCGTAGGGAGCAATGAGAGGGACGCCGTACGGGCAATCGAGAACGCGGGCAAAATCGAAAAAATACCGCTAAGTCTGTCTTCAATTCGTTTCGACGGTGCCAATCGGATTGTGCTCCATGTGGAAGCCGGCCCATCGCCCTCATCGTTGTCCGGGGGGAATGCGGAGATGTTGCTCGCTGTCGCTGATGACACAGACATATCGAGTGTGACTCGCGGGGAGAACGCTGGGAGGACCCTTAAACACGTTGCAGTTGTGCGAACTCTTGTCTCGGTAGGGAAGCTCGGTAGTGGCGGCATGTTTTCTCAGGACGTGGCCGTTAATTTGATTCGAGGAACCACGCGAAATTTTAGAGTCGTCGCCATCATTCAGCAGCCCGAAGCGGGACGTGTATTGGGAGTTGGGATAGCTCGGATTTCGAACTAGCGAAGCGCCGATCGTGTTCCACAGTTCTTACGATTCTAAACGGCAGCTCCGAATTGCGGATGTTGAGAAATAAAAAATGAGACTGAGCGTGGTCCTGTGGCTGGCATTCGGGCTCTTGTATGTGGGCCATGGACAGGACGAAACAACTCGCAAGGAGGCCGCTTCAGCCGAGACTGGACTTCAAGTTGGCGAGCAGGCACCCGCGTTTACGTTTCGCGACCAGTTTGGTCAGACAGGATCAAGCACGACGTTGCGTGGTCCCAACGGAACCGTGCTGTTGTTCTTTCGATCTGCGGACTGGTGACCGTTCTGCAAAGCGCAGCTGGTTCAGCTGCAAAGCGCCAAGATCAAGTTTACGCAGCGCGGTTTTGCAGTGGCTGCTATTAGCTACGATAGTCGGGCAATCCTTAAGGACTTCGCTGACCGGCACAAGATTGATTTCCCGCTTTTGGCCGATCCCAATTCCGACATCATTCGGATGTTCAAGGTCCTGAACGCCGAAGCCGTCGGAAAAGAGAAAGGGATGGCGCATCCCGGGTTCTTCTATGTCGACGCAACCGGCGTCATGCGAGAAAAATATTTTGAGGCGAAAGAGACTGATCGGCTTACACCTAACAATGTTGTTGGAAAGCTTTTCCCGGAACTTATGCAGGAAGTGACCGAGAACGTCGATGCACCGCATCTGAAGCTCACGCTTGAGCAATCGGACCGCGACGTAATATCCGGCAACCGGGTTAGCCTTATTGCCGATATCGAACTTCCGCCGGCGGTCCATGTCTACGCACCGGGAGTACAGGGGTATCGGCCGATCGCCCTGAAGCTTAAGCCGGTTTCCGGGGTGGAATTCTCGCCCGCTATCTATCCCCGCCCGAAAATTCTCTATCTGGAAGCGATTCAGGAACATGTTCCAGTGTTTGAAGGTAAATTTCGCATATCTCAGGATGTGAAATTAACAGTGTCGACGACCCGAGAGGTTGTTCGCTCGCTGGTTTCTGCGGAGAGGACCATAGCGATCGCCGGAGAACTAACCTACCAGGCGTGTGACGACAAGGTGTGCTATCCACCGTCGAGTGTTCCTGTTTCGTGGAATTTGCGGGTCCTGCCGCTCGACCTCAAGCGATCGCCCGACAGAATTCAGCATCATTAGGTCAATCGAACGACTGGGATTTGAATTGGTCTTGAAGGAGGATGATGATGAGCGAGGTTGTTTATGTTTCAAAATCCCGCATTGAAAGAAAACGGGGGCCAGTGCGTATCGCACATCTGCCCGGCGAGACTCACCCGGTAACATTCAGTGTTCATGGAGCCATCGCCGAGCACTACAAAGTTGATCCCGCGACACTGACCGAGTCCCATGCGGCAACAATCGATTATGTTATTGCCGCAACGGCCGGTTGAATGATGGGAACCTTTGGGGGTGCGCTGGAAGCGCGCCGAATCGACGCAAGTGACGGACGCCTTACGGCCGACGTGACGGGAGAAGTCGAAGCTGAGGACGGGGTACTCATTATCAGGCGCATCCATGTGGCCATGCATCTCGATGCACCTGAAGAATCGAGGGAAACAGTACAGCGCGTCCATGATCTTTACGCGATGAAGTGCCCGCTGTATCGAACGTTTCGTAACGCGATTCAGCTGAGTTCGTCATTTGAGATTGGACACCAAAAGCAGTGAACCATTGGGCCATGGGCAACGAACGAGGAAGAGTCACGCGAGCGCCGCGTTCTCCGTGCGAGAACCTCCTGGAGTGAACCCCTATTTTGAGACAGTTTTTGGTGGCCACACTCCAAAGATCTAACTTCCAAGCCGCATGTCCTACTTGCGGGAGAGCACCTGCCTGGTTAGCAGGCGCATCGGCCTATCATGTGCCGATGATCGGTGCGCGGCACGTGCACATTAGGGCAAAGCCAGCACAGGCAGAACCTTCAAATCCTCGCATACAACGTACAATCTCAACTGGCTATGACGCCCTCCAATCCTATTTTGAGAAAGCCCACAAAAAAACTAATCGCTCACGCTCTTACTTTCTTGGGAGAACAGGACGGTCCTTCTGAGAAAATGCTTAAAGGGCAACTTTATGATCTATTTGCCGAAAGCAAGAATCTGCTGAAGGCATACCTGGCGCGGACGCAATACCGAGAAGCCGGGAACGAATCAGTTTGTCTATGCCTGTCGGTCTCCAGCGGCGCAGATGAACCGCTTGTTGAGGAAATCCACTTCTTGTTCGCTCAGCTTTTCAACCGTGCGGTTCATCTGAACATTCTGTTTCTAAGTCCGAAACAAGAAGAACAAGTGGCTGCCGTGTGCCAACCGTTTTATCGACGAGCCCTAATACAGTAGGCCGGCCCTAAGCATTAAGCGCAACTGTGGCTCGATGCATCGTTTCGATGGCGTCGCGGGGAGCGTTATACGGGGGAGCTCCGGATTCGAACGCCTTCTTGAATTCATCTCAACGAGATTGAAGACTTGCCATTGTCCTTTCGCCCCTTTCCGTCGTCGCGAGACTTCAAGACATCGCACCGTGCTCGGTTTAGATTTGGGCCACACCGCCATCAACGTAAAGCTCTGTGCCCGAGACATAGCTGGCCTCGTCGGACGCGACGAACGAGGCGGCTTTAGCGATCTCGTCCGGCTGCCCCAACCTGCCAAGCGGAACATTATTCTCCATCTCGTTCTTCATCTTTGTGAGTGCGTCGCCCTGTTGCAGGCTCTCCAGTATCGGAGTATCGATGTGACCGGGGCTGAGCACATTCACTCTTATACGACGGCTGCGCAAATCATTGGCCCAGGTCCGCGCAAACGAACGAACGGCTGCCTTCGTCGCGCTGTACACACTCATGGCGGGAAAACCTTTGATATCGGCGATCGATCCAGTCAGGATGATCGACCCGCCGTCCTTCGTCAAAGGGAGGCCTTTCTGCACGGAGAAGAAGAGTCCTCTGACATTTGCGTCGAAGTGAAGGTCGAAAAATTCCTCATCCACGGTGCCGAACGGGCCAGTTTCGCCACACCGGCGTTGGCAAAGATAATGTCAATCGGGCGATGCTGCTTCTTCACAGCGTCGTATAAACGGTCGAGGTCCAACAGGCTGGCGACGTCTCCTTGAACGGCCGTCCCGTTCTTTCCAATTTCAGCGACGGCAGCATCCAGCGCGTCTTTACGGCGCCCGGCAATAAAAACGTGATCCACCCCCTCTTGAACGAAGCGCGACGCGGCAGCGAGTCCAATGCCCGTCGACCCTCCCGTAATCACCGCGATTTTTCCTGCAAACTTCGTTGGCATAATCGAGTCCTTGTTTAGGTCAAGTCGGTTCGTTTCTGGCCGCACGCGGAAAAGATGTTTGAACGAATGATTCAATGCTTAGAAGCTTCGTGCCGTCGTACGTCGCAACCGAGATACCACCCGGTTGACTGCAGCGATGCGGTCTGCGGGGAGACGATGCCAGGGGCGCCGCAAGATGCTGCTAGAACTTCACTCATCGTCCTGCGCAACGGCAACGCCGCGGGCACAGCCGCCCCTTCCCCTTCCTTCGAGAATTTCAGCCCCGCTTCCACCCCGTCCCAGTCGATCGAGATGACATCGCCCGGGCGCACCTGTTCGGTCGCCACCAAGATCGCCAGCGGATACACCGCGTGCCGCTCGATCGCCCGCTTCAGGTGACGCGCGCCGTACTTCAGGTCCGTCCCTTCTTTTAGCAAAAATTCCCGCGCCGCTCGCGTCACCCGGAATAGAAACCGTCCCTTGGCCGTCTCGAGCACCCGCTGCTGCACCATCCCCAGTTCGATCTCCAAAATCTGCTCGAGCTGCTCACTCCGCAGCGGATGGAACACCACCACCTTGTCGATCCGGTTCATGAACTCCGGTGCGAATTTCCGTTTCGCCGCTTCCGATGCTGTCCGCTCCACCTTCTCGTCCAGTTTCGGCTTCGACTCCGGCTGGACCGTCGGCGCAAAGCCCAGCCCCCCGGTCATCAACTCCGTGATTTCCCCGCCGCCCAGATTCGAGGTCATGAATATCATCGTCTGCGACAGGTCCACCCGCCGGTTGTCGCCCAAGGTCAGCGTGGCTTTGTCGAGAATCCCCAGCAACAGCTGCCACAGCGCGTCCGAGGCTTTCTCGATTTCGTCGAACAGAAGAAAACTGATCTTCAGTTTTTCGGTATGATATTGATCGAGCCCTTCCTGCGTGATCAGGGGATGCGTTTCGCGATGCCCCAGATAGCCCGGCGGCGAGCCGATCAATTTCGCGATTTCGTGCGAGTGCTGATACTCCGCGCAGTCCACCTTGATTACTGCTCGCGGATCGCCGAACAGCACTTCCGCCGTGGCCTCGACCACGCGCGTCTTGCCCGCCCCAGTCGGCCCCAGGAACAGCAAGTTCCCCACCGGCCGCCCCGGAGAGTTCAACCCGGCGCAAAACACCTGGTACAGGTCCACCACCGTCTGCACCGCTTCGTGCTGTCCCACGATTTTCCCGCGTAAACGTTCCTCGAAGTCCTTCGAATCCGTACTCCGCCTGCTTAAGTCAAGACGCATTGCCTGTGTCGCCATCGCCGTGCTCCTCTACCACTCTTCTGACCCTTTTAGCGTTGATTCGGAGGGCCAGAATCTCGAAGCCAGCTCGATATGCCTTTTCCCCGGCACAACGACCTTGATCCCTACTGGCACGAGTTGGCCGGAAGTAACCGTTGAGAGATTGCCGCAGCTTTATCCGCGCCCGCTGCAAACGAGTCTTCACTGCAGATGATGTGAGGTCGAGAGCCTGTGCCGTTTGCTTCGTCGAAAACCCTTCAACATCGCGAAGTAGGAGGACAGCTCGGAATGGGGGCTCAAGGTCGTTGATGTTCGCGGCCAAGATTCGTTGAACCTCATACTGGGAGCACCGCTGCTCCGGGTTCGCCGCTTGGTCCTTGATCTCAATTGGGGCCGAGGTATCATCAGCTTCCTTTGTCTCGTCGATCGAAACTTCGTTGGAGCGACGCCGTCGAATCTTCATCAACGCTTCGTTGATCGTAATGCGTACGAGCCACGTGTAAAAACGTGAGTCACCTCGAAAGTCAGGTAGATTTTGGAAAGCCTTCACGAATGCGTTCTGCACGACGTCTTCGGCGTCCTCGTGGTGGCGGGTGATCTTCCAAGCCAGGCGGAAGGCTCTCCGCTTGTATTGATCGACAAGCTGTTCGAATGCAGTCTCGGAGTGCGTCTTCGCTCTGGCCACAACGTCCCCTTCATCCCAGGGAGCAAAGGCGCCGGTCGATGGCACGGGGCCTGTCGTCGTTTCGGTGGCGTGAATCATCTGGACTAGGACTCCTTCCTTTTTTTAAGTTCCGCGTCCTTAATTGCATTCCGGATTCCATTCGACAAGCGTCGCGGATTTGCTGATAACATTGCGGTTGGTACCGAATGCGATGACTACGGTCACTCAGTTGCAGTCAGCTGTCGGCAGGACGACTCGGCAGGATGACAGTGTCCAATCTTCGCCGCCCCGTTGCGCTGGGCGACAAGCTCACCGAGGTCTACTTTCCCAGGTGTCGATCATCTGCAATTTCAGGTTTACAATAGGCCGCAAATGGTGCTCGCGAATATTCCCACCGTATTCGTTATCGATGATGACGCCGGCATACGTGCATCGATACAGGGCCTACTGAAATCTGCGGACCTGCGGTCTGAATGCTTCGAGAGGGCGGAACAATTCCTGCAGAGAAAGCTCCCGGATACTCCCAGTTGCCTGATATTGGATGTGAGCCTTCCTGGAATCAATGGCCTGGATTTCCAGCAGCAACTTAGAAACGCCGGTCTGCAGATTCCGATCATTTTCGTTACGGGGCATGGCGATATTCCGATGTCAGTGAAGGCCATGAAGTCAGGCGCGGTGGAATTCCTGACCAAACCGCTTAAACGCCACGCCCTCTTGGACGCCATTCAGCAGGCTCTAGCTCGCGATTCGGTCCGTCGCGACGAGCAAGCAGACATTGCTCTTTTGGAAAAGCGCTACGACATGCTAACTCCGCGCCAACATCAAGTCATGGCGCTAGTGGTGTCGGGACTACTGAATAAGCAGATCGCGGCGGAGCTCGGGACTACTCTGATCACCGTCAAGCTTCATCGCGCTCAGGTGATGCATAAGATGGAGGCTGGATCTCTCGCCGAGCTGGTGAGAATGGCAGAGAAGCTCAGGCTTTTCCGGTCGACTTAGAAACGCCGGGGCTGACGCTTGTGGGTTCGTTTACATCTGGAATCGTGTGATATCGGCAGGAACGCTTCCATAGTAGCCTTCGATTTATCGCTACCAATCCCCGACCTTTTCGTGGGTTGTCGGATGATTCCGGTTTCGCCGCCTTGATTGCCGCACGCAACTCATCTGACCCTCTCTCTCGCAGAAGGATGATCCGACTTACAGAGGTTGGGTCTCTGGATCTTCACCGCCGCGACGATTGCGTCACTATACCAAGGTATGGTTGCGCTATGTTTGGCGCGGATTATATTTGCAGCGTGGCTTCCGAGGAGAAATCAAGAGTGGTTGCGATTGTGGACGACGACGAATTCATCAGAGACGCCCTGCATGGCCTGATGAGAGCGGCCGGCTTCTCAGCTCTCGCGTTTGCATCTGGGGAAGAATTCTTGAACTCCGGCGAACTGGAGCGCATAGCATGTCTGATCGCGGACATCCGTATGCCGGGAATGTCAGGTTTGGAGCTCCAATCAGAGCTAAAGAAAGATCACCACAGAATTCCTATCATTTTCATCACGGCACAAGGTGACGAGAAAATACGCATGCAAGCTTTAAGGGCAGGAGCAGTGAAGTTTCTGACTAAACCTTTAGACAGGGGAGTATTGCTCGACAGCGTACGCACAGCACTGGATAGGTAAGGTCGCCACTTTTGGCAGGAAGGTCGTCTGTGGAAGGTGTCAACACAATTCGGTCATCCGAGGATGATCGCCCCGAGAATGGGTTTGACGAAATCATAGGCAAGAGCCGTGCTCTGGAGTTCGTTCTCGCTGAGGTGGAACGGGTGGCGCCAACCGATTCCACGGTCCTAGTCCTCGGGGAGACGGGTACGGGCAAGGA
>Ga0210401_10000850_pt1 | contig 36819 bp, 35 predicted proteins | sample IncBWH32MmetaG_FD_150866 | JGI IMG/M metagenome (GOLD analysis project Ga0210401, IMG submission 150866) | Forest soil microbial communities from Barre Woods Harvard Forest LTER site, Petersham, Massachusetts, United States - Inc-BW-H-32-M | ecosystem: Environmental > Terrestrial > Soil >... | reverse complement strand
AACCGGTCGGCCAGGAGCGTTTGCCACATCAGCCACCATTGCTTCGGATCGGCGTTGGCCCCCGCTTTGACCTCGATATCGTAGCCCTCGGAGTTGATCCAGGCCGGACCTCCTGCCACCTGAGACGCTGGCAGCGGGAGTGAGTGGCCGAGCATAGGGTTGTCGTGGTTCGCGTACGCAAATTGAATGAGAAGCAGCAAGGACGCATTAGTGTTCATCCCCATACCGCGTCGGAAGCGTTCACTCCAATTAGAAGTATTTCGTTTGATCGACACTGATTGAAATGCGGGACGCGCGTTGGACTGGCCGAACAATCCGTATCCCGCGGTCCCTAGCACAACAGCGACCGCGAAGAGGCCTGGTCCCAGACCGATGCGGATTGACCGTAACAGCCACACCGTCGGCATTATTCATAACATTACCTGAAAAATGATGCCGATCGGAGCCGAAAAACATTTGCTCGTACAGCCGCTCCATGTTCCGGGCGAAGCCTTCGGTATCGCATACCCGAGAGGCGCCCAGCCGCGACCGCATGTTGCGCCGAAGATCCAACAAACGGTCTGGAGAATTCGCCAGCCCGATCGCCAGCGATATGTAGTCTGCGAGTCCTTGGCCCACTAGTTCGCCCAGCCCACCGGCCCGCAGGATCGAGGCACTGGTTCGCGCTACCCACCGGTCTCCAACGAAAGCAATGACTGGAACGCCCTGCCAGATCGCCTCAGTAGTGGTTGTGCCGCCATTGTATGGAAAGGTGTCCAGTGCGATATCGATCTCGCTGTATGTCTCGAGGAACAGATAATGATCCGAGGGGCCGTCCAAGCGAATCCTCTTTAAAGGAACATTCAGCCGTTCGAATAGACCCAGCACGAACTCTCGAGCCCCGGCCGATCCAAGCGCTCCATTCTTTAAGATCAGAGAACTATTTGGAACCTGTTGGAGAATCCTGCTCCACGCTTCAATCACGTCGCCGGTGATCTTATATTGCGACGCCAGGCTGCCGAAAGTGATCGCTCCCGTGGTCAGGCAAGGCGGGTCAGCCACCGGTGGCATCGGATAGGTGACTTCGAAAGTCAGATAGGACCCCGGTACGCGCACAATCTTTTCACAATAGAATTTCTCTTCTTCGGGCGGGATCACTAAATCGTCGCCGATCAGGTAATCGTAAGTCGAAATGCCCGTAGTCGCGTACATATTGAACCACCCCGCGACCACCGGGGCCGGCCGCAATGTAAATACCGATAGCCGACGCATGGCGCTGTAGCCATTCAGGTCGATGAGCACGTCGATCTCAGCCTGCTCGATTAGCTCGCAAAGCTCCGCGTTAGGGAGAGCTGTTGTGTCATAGAACCGGTCTTGTTGATGACCGCGATAGCCATGCTGGATCCGCGACGCCGGTGCATCCGAGAAAAGGTGAACCTCGAAGCGTTGCCGATCGTGATGATTGATCAAGCCCCAGACCGGCTTCATCCAGTTATGATCCTGAAAAAACGAAGAGACATAGCCGATACGCAACGGCCGGTCGCCTCTATTGATGTCGCGCGAAGAGTGTTTGGTAATCCGCTGCGAGGGGAGTTGCCTTTCGGCCCAGGTGCGCCGGGCATTCAATATGGCTTGGTTATCGCTGGCCGGATTTCCGGGGATGATCACCGCGATTGCAGCTTCCGGCAAGGCCGGATCGCCTCCAGCCGTAGCCTGGCGAAAGAGATCCAGCGCTTCTTCCACCTGCCCCAGCTTGAAAAGCGCCAATCCGAGATTGTGTCGAGCCTCTCGCCAATCGGGATGAATTTGCAGAGCCCTTCGGAAGCAGGCAATGGCGGCGGCATATTCCTTCCGGGAGCTTTCCAGGCAGCCGGACGAGTACCATGCGCGCGATAGCATCGGATTGAGTTGCAGCGATCGCTGATACGCGGCGCTGGCATCGGGAAGCTGTTCCAGTGTCTGTAATGCGTCGCCCAAGTTGCAGTGCAGGTCTGCATCATCGGGCGTCAGGACCAGAGCCCTTTTCAAAACGGGGACGGCATCTTGGGCCCGGCGCCGATTAGCTTCGTGCTCGGTCAAGGCTTGAGTATAAATCCGCTTGATCCAGTAGCGGCTATAAATACATGGAACTGATCGGCCGCCGCGGGTCACCCGACTTTGAGATCGTTACCGGATCGATATGGTGGCAGTTGCTATACCGTTGCCCGAAACCGTACTAGTAGAATCTACTGAAATAAACACCGGCACGGCCGCGCCGCTAGAAGCTTCCATAGATAAGCGAGCATTCACCTGAAAGACGCCATAAACCTGGCCCGGCGCACCGCCTACGAACAGAATGTCCGCTAAATAGCCACCTACCGAAGCGACCACATGTCCGGCGGGCGTAGGCGTCACATCTTTGTTGATCGTGCCGTCTCCTACCTCCTGCATCACCGTGCCGAGGCCTGTACAGAAGATCGAAATTACTGAGCCCTTGGAAGCGGGATTGGCTGGCGAATTCAGTGTTCCGTCTTCGTTTAGGACCGCCGCAGGTCCGGTCCCTGATCCATCTTGTGAGAAGATCGCCGGCGACGCGGCTACAACGTTGATAGGGAAGACAGGAGTGGTGGCGCTACCGGTCACAACCTGCACGATCGATTGTACTGCGCCTTGGGAGAGATAATACGGCACAATCGCTAGAATGCGCTGAGATTGAACCGAAATGAGCGGGGCTGCTATCCCATTGAATATAACCTGCACTCCTGACAAAGATGTGCTGAGCGTTCCGAACGACGTCAGCTGTGCTCCGGCGGCTTGTTCTGGGCCGAGTCCCTTGCCTATAATCTCGACGACCTCGCCGGACGATATGCTCCCGCCCAACATGCTGGCGCCATTCACGATGCAAGAGATTCTGGCGGGCGGAGCAAACGTCGAAGGATCGATCATCCCAAGAAGTATGCCGCCCAGATCGAGGCTGCCCAGTTGCAGCAGCGGTACGGGGGCTGGCGGGAAGTCAACAGGGGAGAAGTATCCCGCAAAGGTGCTGCCAATGAAATCGATGTGTCCAGAACTGCCTACCGCGATCGATGCTGCTGCCGTGCCACCCGATCCGCCGAGAAGGGTAGAGTAGGCCAGTGGGCCTCCGGGCCTGAATTTTGTAATGAAGGCGCTGCCCTCGAAGCCGGGAGACCGGGAGCACGGCTGAAAGGCATCGGCCGTCGCCGGAAAATCGGCAGAGCTAGTTCCACCGGCGACATACAGGTAGTCTTCCTTATCGATAGTAATCGCATCGGCATAATCTGCGGCGGCCCCGCCAAGATAGGTCGCGTATTCGAGTTTCGTGACGGAGGCATCGAAGCGCGCGATAAACACATCGCTGCACGGGATGGAATTGCCGTGCCCATCTCCGGCGCAGACCCCCGATCCTATCGTTGACTTGAGAGCGTCGGGGCTTACAGGCAAATCACTGGAGTCGGTGTTGCCGGCCAGGTAGACCCGCCCGGACGAATCCACGGCGATACCGCTCACTTGTTCCCCTGCGCTGCCGCCGTAGTACGTCGATGACAGGAGAGCTGAACCGGAAACGTTGAGACGTGTCACGAACGTGTCTCCGCCTCCTATAAACGAGCCTAGCGTGTCTCGTAATGATGTTTGATATGCGCCTGGTATGATCGGGAAATCCGGCGAAATGGTGTTGCCTGACAAGTAAGCGACGCCGGTTGAATCCGTTGCGATCGCATCGCCGCTATCTCTTACACTTCCACCCAGGTAGGTCGAGTATACTATCGCGCTCCCGGCCGCATTGAGCTTCGTAACGAAAGCGTTGGTTCCTGTAAGGGTGGCTGTGTGGTTGGTTTGCTGGAATGCGGCAGCCGACACCGGGAAATCTTTGGACGTCGTTGCTCCCGTGATATAAGCGTTTCCGGCGTTATCTAGTGCGATGGCATTCGCCCAGTCGGACCCCGTGCCGCCCAGATAAGTCGAATAGACGAGTGCCGTGCCAGAGGAATTAAGCTTGACGGCAAATGCGTCGCCAATGAATTCATAGCTATTACCGACGAACTTCGCTCCCAGATACTGCGTTTGAACAGCGCCGGTGGTGACAGGGAAATCCGCTGAGCTGGTCCAACCCGTAAGGTAGACGTTGCCGGATTGATCGACTGCCATGTCTCCGAGATCGTCGTCCCCGCTACCACCCAGGTAGGTGGCCCAAAGGAGACGTGTTCCCGACGGATTCCACTTGGCAACGAATACGTCATAACATGGTCCTCCTAACGAAAGACCTCGCACGCATGTGCCGGCATGGTAAGAGGTTTGGAGCGCACCAGGAGTGGCGGGGAATGTACCAGATGTGACGATGCCGCCGATGTAGATATTGCCGCTGCTGTCTCGTGCGATCCGCTTCCCTTGCCCACCGCTCAAGACATCAACGTAACTCAGCATCGGATCGCCAAAGTCGCCAAAAACAGATGATGCCGCCGCGAGCAATAGACACACTGAATATTTCAAGGTGAGTCTCCTCTGGACGCGGCACCAACAAGTATAGGTCAACCTATGGATGTTCGGATTGCAGGTTGTCGCAGCTAGCGACTACTCACACATCGCCAAAGTAGCCAGCGCCACCGTGCGAGCTGGTGACCATTCATTCACAATTATTCTGTCCTCGCCCTCAGCAACATGCGCGCTTCTTCTCGCCGTCACCCTCAGCCCGCGTGCTAGAAATAGGCTGCGAGGCGTTCTTGTGCCTGCTCGGTTCTTTGACAACGGAATAACTATACGACACGCGACCCGCACACCCGAAATCAGCGTCACCAGCGTCACCCTCCGCCGGCCCTGTGATAGGCCCTACATGGGCCAGAAGCGCTAATGGGGCGGCGCGCGGCAATTTACATTGCTGCCTCTTTAAGGTTTCTCAATCTTTCTTTTACAATCTGTTTCAGTTGTTGAACAAGTTCGCATCGTCTTATAGCCAGGAGACAGAAAGAGCCTCCGGGAGGTAGTTCGATGATGAAAACTTTGGCAGTTTCTGCTTTGTTACTTTCTTCCACCATCGCATTCGCGCAGCCAGCGGCCGCGCGGGATCGCGATGACCATCGGGACAATCGGGATCGTGATCGTTACGCCAGGAACTATGACCGTCGTGACGATCACGATCGTAGCGAGTGGCGCGCGCCCGCCCCAGTCAGGTATGGCGATCGCTACGGCTTCGGTGACCGGCGCTACGGGTATTACGACCGCTTCGGTAATTGGTGCTGGTATTAATTGAAGAGTTTCTCAAACTGAACAGCACTATGACTATGCTTGAGCATTATTCGTCATCCCTGGCCGAGCGGTGCAGGAATCGTGGCGGCAGCTGTTCTCTGCTTCGCGTATTCCGCGAAGGAGACAACCATCCATCAGCTGCCGCACTCGCTGGCCAGGGAACTCGGCGGTCTGAACGCGCCAACAGAACGGCACAGACTCTACCTTGGAAATGATCCGGCGCGTTGGCTCGCGGCTGCTCCCGCAGCGTCCACTTCTTCGCTTACCCTCTCTACGTTTCTCGGTGGTAGCAATTTCGATCAGGTCTATGCGCTCGCTGTCGACGCAGCCGGCGATATTTACGTAACCGGCCAAACTGCGTCGCTGAACTTCCCAACCCGCACCGGGGGCCTGGATGGAAACCGGGACGTGTTCGTTGCGAAACTGAACCCGGCCGGCACCCACCTCACTTATCTCACTATCTTAGGCGGCCAGCAGACCGACACTCCACGGGGCATCGCGGTGGATGCTTCCGGAAATGTCTACGTGACCGGCTTCACTCTTTCCACCGATTTCCCGACCACGACAGGGGCTTACCAAACCACTTCTCGCGGCCCCGAAGACGGATTCGTTCTGAAGCTCAACTCCTCCGGGGTCCTGGTCTATTCCACCTATCTGGGCGGCTCGGGAAGAGACTTCGCCACCGGCATCGCCGTCGATGGTTCCGGAAACGCTTATGTTACCGGATACACTTCCTCCACGAACTTTCCGGTCACCGGCGGCGTTTTTCAGGTTTCCTACGGCGGTGGCTTTAACGATGTCTTCGTAACCAAACTAAATTCGTCCGGCAACGGTCTCGTGTACTCTACATTTTTTGGCGGCATAGCCGACGACACTGCAACCTCGATCGCTGTCGACGCGGCGGGGAACGCTTATATCTGCGGCGAAACCAATTCAGCGAACCTGCCCGTGTCCAACGCGTTTCAGGCGGCCAACGCGGGCGGTCAGGATGCTTTCGCTGCCAAGCTGAACCCGAGCGCGACCGCTTTGGTTTTCTCCACGTATCTGGGCGGATCGCTCGCCGACTACGCTAACAGCATTGCCATTGACGCTTCGCAGAATGTTTATGTCGCAGGAGCTACAGCCTCTTTTGACTTTCCAGCTTCCGCTACCGCTTTCCAGAGCGCCATGGGCGGCGGTCCTTATAATGCTTTTGTTGCCAAACTCACTTCGGCCGGGACGTCTCTGGCCTTTTCCACTTTCTTGGGTGGCACCGGTTCCGATGAAGCCAATGCACTAGCTGTGGATTCGGCCGGCAACGTCTGGCTGGCCGGCTCGACCTCGTCGACGAACTTCCCTCGCGTGAACGCCCTTCAGACGCTACTTGCTGGAGGCAAAGATGTTTTTGTAGCCACGCTGAACGCGAGCGGGAATCAGCTCTTGTACTCCAGCTATGTTGGCGGCGGCTTGGATGATTCCGCCCTAGCCATCGGCATCGATAACAAAGGCTCGGAAATGGTGGGAGGAATCACCCAGTCGTCCAATTTTCCCTCGACAGCCGGAGTACTTCAGCCGCTATTTGGCGGAAGCTACGACGGATTCATTTTCAAACTCCAGACTGGAATTTGCCCGTACAGTTTAAATACATATGCCCTGAATGCCGCTGGCGCCGGCGCCGCCGGTACCATCACTACCATGGCTTCGGTTGGCTGTGCCGCGCCTACCGCAAGCTCCAACGTGTCGTGGGCCTTGGTCTCGGTAGTGGGGAACTCGGTGAATTGGACGATCGCGGCTAATACGAGCTCGATGGGCCGGAGTGGCATCCTGACTATCGGCGGCCAGACCGTGACGGTTACGCAGGCCGGACTGCCCTGTTCCTATGCCGTCAACCCGGCGAGCCTGCCGGTGGGGTCGGCTGGGGGAGCGGGAAATATTGTCGTGACGCCGAGCCCGCAGGACTGTCCCGGGGCAGGGGCTAGTTCCGTCGTGAGCTGGGCTTCGGTCTCGATTTCCGGCAGCAATGCATCCTGGTCCGTGAACGCTAATCCAAGCTCGCTTGGCCGCGCCGGAAGCCTCACCATCGGAGGCAAAACCGTTGGCGTTTCACAGTCGGGCGCCGGTTGCTCCTACGGATTGAGCACCAACAATATCAGCGCGGTTTCGGTTGGCGCTTCGGGAAGCATCACGATCACTCCCCTTCCGGTGGATTGTCCGCAGGTGTCGACCGCGTCGAACGTCAGTTGGGCGTCAATATCCATCGCGGGCAGCACCGCTCCTTGGACCGTGAGCGCCAACTCTGGCACGCAAAACCGCACGGGTGCCTTCACTGTGGCCGGGCAAAATGTCGCGATTGCGCAGACGGCCAGCGCTATTCCGGGAACATTAACTTTGAACCGCACCGTGCTGAACTACGGGACATCCGGCGCGTTGATAACGAGCGCGCAAACGGTAGCAGTAGGTTTTGCGGGCGGGAGTGGGGTCGCCTGGAACGCATCCTCGAGCCAGCCGAATATTACTGTGTCGGGCAGTGGAACTGGAGCTGGGACCTTTTCTGTCACAGCGGGCGCGGGGGCCAGCGGCACGGTTACGGTAACGGCGCCCGGAGCCGCGCAATCCCCGTTGCAAGTGCAGGTCAACGTGAACGCGGTCACGGCTGGAATTCCCTCAGGAAGTTTCGACACCCCCATCAGTGGGACCACCGGAATCGCCGGCGCAATCGCGGTCACTGGCTGGGCCCTGGACAACATCGAAGTCGTCAAACTCGATATCTGGCGTGAACCGCCGGCCGGCCAGCCCGGCGGATTGGCTTACATCGGCGACGCGATCTTTTTGGCTGATGCGCGCACCGATGTCGAAAACCTTTTTCCAACTTTGCCCCTTCAATATCGTGCCGGCTGGGGCTACCTGATGTTAACCAACTTCTTGCCCAGCGGAACAGGATCCACATCGGCAGGCAATGGGACCTTCAAGCTGCATGCCATTGCTCACAACGCCGCCGGCAATTCGCTGGATCTGGGCACGCGTACGATTACCGTCGACAACGCGCACGCCTCGAAGCCCTTCGGCACCCTTGATACACCCGCGCAGGGCGCCACCATTTCCGGCAACGCTTACGTCAACTTCGGCTGGGCGCTGACGCAAAACCCCTACGCGATTCCTACAGACGGTTCCACCATCTTCGTCTACATAGATAGCCAGCCAGTGGGCCATCCAGCCTATAACCAATACCGCTCCGATATAGCAACTTTGTTTCCGGGTTTGGCCAACAGTAACGGGGCCATCGGCTACTACTACATCGATACCACCCGGCTCGCCAACGGTGAGCACAACATTTCGTGGGTCGTCTCCGACAACCAGGGCCGCACCGACGGCATCGGGAGCCGCTTTTTCTCCGTGCAGAACAATGGAGCTGTCGCCGTGTCGAATGAAGAGCCAGTGGTGGCGTTCTCGGGCGACTCGGGCGACGTCTCCGACGTCGAGATCGAAGAACTGGACTCCATCGAGTTGAAGCTCGGCGCCGCACGGGGCTACTTGCTCGTGAACGGCGAACGGCGGCCATTGCCGGTTGGATCGAGCCTCCAGGGCGGCGTCTTCTACTGGCAAGCCGGGCCCGGATTTCTAGGCGACTATCAACTGGTCTTCGAGCGTCCCGGTTCGGCCGATGTCATGCGACGGGTGGCGATCCGCCCGAAGCGCTTTCCGTAGGTATGCGCAAAGAAGTATCCTCCCGATCCAGCCGGAGATAACGGCTGTAGTAAGGATCGGGCTTCTCAAGGATCGCATGCCATCTCTTCCGGAAAAGTTCCTGTTCTTCGCTGGAAGGTTGGGCCCGCTCTTGCTCTTCATGGATCAAGCCGGCGCGCTGCTCCAGGATGATCTCGAAGCCCGCCTGGCGCACCCGCAGGCAGAAATCCACGTCCGCCAAGTCCGAGCGGAAGGCATCGTCGAATCCGCCGACAGATTCAAAAACCTGTTTGCGGGTCACCAGGCAGGCGCTCGACACGGCGGTAACGTTGCGCGTGTAATCCAGCCAGCGCCAATAGTCGCTCTGAAAAAGCCCGCGGCCCGGATAGCCCGCGCCGCCTGGCATGCCGGTTACGATGCCCGAATGTTGAATCGCGCCGTTGGGATAAACCAGTTTCGCTCCCACTACGCCGACTTCGGGCCGTTGTGCCGCCACCAGCAGGTTCGCCAGCCAGTCAGGCTTTTGCGGCCGGACGTCCGCGTGAAGAAAAACCAAGTAAGAACCCGTTGCTTTACTTACGTCGCGTACGATCTCGAAATCCTCATAGCCGGTGTTCTGTTCGAGAACTTTCCCCGATCCGCTTCGCATAATGATGCTGGCCCGTTCGCGGCGCGCAAGATTTCGGACGACGTGATAGCGCGTAGGTATTTCCGCGTCCATTACTTTCGCATCCCATCCGCGGCGGCGAAGCATGTCTTCGACGGCTCGCCGGCCCGAATCATTGGCCCAAGGCTTTGCATCCGGACGTTGCGCGATCGACTCCTGATGCTGTCGCCAGTGATACAAGATGTGCGGGATGTGCGCCACGCCGGTAGCAGGCTGGTCGGTCAGGCGCAACGCCAGATCGTAATCCTGAGCGCCGTCGAACTCGCTGCGGAATCCGCCCACTCTGTCCACGAGAAGGCGGGAAGCGATCACCAGATGGCCCACGTACATGCAATTGGACAGCAGCTCGGGCGACCAATCCGGCTTGAGGTTCGGCCGCACCGGCAGGCCATTTTCATCCACGTAGTCTTCGTCCGAGTACAAGACCTCGTATCGCTGCTGCTGCAGCGCCTCCACCACTCGATACAGAGCGTCGGCCGAAAGAAAATCGTCGTGATCCAGTACACAGATGTATTCTCCGGCCGCCATTTCGAGCGCGCTATTCAACGCTCCCGAGATACCTGCTCGCGCTTGGAGCGCTGCAAACGAAATACGCGGGTCGTCCGGCGCCTGCACTGGTTGGCCGGAGGCGTCGTCGACTATGCACAACTGCCAGTCCGGATAAATTTGTGCCAAAACCGATTCAACCGCCTGCCGAAACCACTCGGGCCTCGGATTTCGGACGGCCATCAGAACGCTGATGCGCGGCCGATACGTCCAGGCGGCCATTTGGCCGGAAAACCACTCTGGTGCTGGAGCGGTTCGAGCCAGGGCGGCGATAAACTGCCGATACTCGCGTAACTGCGGCGATCCGGCCAGCTTCAGGTAAAGAGGATGCAGCGGGGAGTGGAGGAGCCTTTGGCCCAGCTTTCTCTTGTGGATTGCTGCGGCCTCCCTCAGAGACTCAAACATGGTCCACTCTCAACCGGTGAAGAAGACGCGCCAGGTGGTGACCACCAGCGCATGCGTCACCATGCTCGCGCGCACGCTGCGCGCCTGGAGAAATGCGAGTCCGTAAAAAACGCCCGCGATACCGCCGATGATCGCGAATCGCCAGTTGGGAAAGGGTCGAAATGCCAGATGCGCGAGTCCGAAAAGCACGGATGCGAATATCAAGCCGATGGCGTCGCTCCGCATGCCGCGCGCCAGCAGCTGTTGCAGAAATGCCCGAAAAAAGAACTCCTCAGCCAACGCCACGACCCACAAAAAGGCGAGGAACGTTCCGATCACGAGCAGCGCGAATTTCCACCATTCCAGCGTAGGCGGTCTGAAACGCGCGAAGTGCAGGAGATAGGCGATCACCGCGCCCACCGGAAGGAAAAACAGGTACTGCCGAACGCCGATACCCCACTCTCTCGAGGTCGGAACAAAACCGAAGCGCGTATCCTCGAGCGATCGAAGCGATAGCACGGCCATGAGACCGACCCGGATCCACATCAACCGGCCCAGAATATCCAGCGCCACGTGCGGTGCCGGATGCAGGTATATCTGATCGAATAGCTTACTCAAGTACACCGCGGCCATGAAGGCCAGGAACAAAAGGTCGGCTGGAATGCTAGGACGAATCCAGGCATACCAGAAGGACGCCACCATCGCCACAGCCAACAGAGCCAGCAGCGACGAGATGTGAAACGTGCCGGTTCCGAAGCTTTCGATGAGATACGGGATGATGGCGCTGGCCGAAAGGAATGTGGCGCGCACGGGCTTGGAACCGAGCTGCTCAAAAGCCCGCCGGACACGTGGGAATCCGGGGGCGAGATAAAACCCAAACTCCACCAGAAATGCTGGAAGCACCGCCAGCGCTATCCACGAAGGTATATTCTGTTGTTGGGAGTAAATGTAAGTCGCGATGCAGGCCGCCGTCCAAACTACGACCAGCGTCGTCAGGAACTGGCGCATCTGCTTCATCTTAACATCGGCCGTTTTAACAGCGGTCGTTTATTTGCCGGTCTTGCGCGCCGCCGATCCGCCGGCTGATCTGATTCGCCGTGTAGCTATGCGCGAAACCGAAACGGCGCAAGCTCAGAGCAACTACAGTTATCGCCAGAGCGTGACCATCGACGAATTCGACGGCCATGGCGCGAAGTCCGGCGGCTACCACGAAATTCGCGACATCATCTTCTCGCCGCGACAGGAGCGGACCGAACAAATGATCGGGAAGCCCGCGGATACTTTGAGCCGGCTTAAACTGACCGACGAAGATTTCCGCGACGTCCGGGAAGTGCAGCCGTTCCTGCTAACCAACGATCAGGTTTTCCTCTACGAGACACATTTCCGCGGCGAAGAGGCGATGGACGGAGTCGATTGTTATGTGATCCAGATTCGTCCTCGTCAGATCCTCCAAGGCCAGCGGCTCTTTGACGGCATGCTGTGGGTTGCGAAGCTGGATTACTCTATCATCCGCAGCGAAGGCGAAGCCGTGCCGCAGGTCCGGACATTGAAGAACGAGAATCTGTTCCCACACTTCACGACACTGCGGCAGAAGGTCGAGGGCGATTTTTGGTTTCCGGTCACCACTTATGGCGACGATACGCTCTACTTCCGCACCGGCCCGCAGCGCATGCGCCTGGTGATTCGCTACAGTGACTACAAGAAATTTGGCGTAGACTCGAAGATCACCTTCAAGAATTAGCGTTTTCGCGGAACTTGCGGACGCCGCATTCGTATAGTAATGTCGGAAGGATCGACGGGAGGGGAAAGGTGATATGGCGCAACACGTAAAAGTCCTCGGGGTCCTGCACATCATCTACGGCTCGTTACTTGTAATGGTCGGGTTGGTCGTTTTCTTGATTCTGGGCGGGATCGCCGGCCTTGTCGGCGCTACTGATCATTCCCCTGACAGCGCGGTCGCCATTCCAATCCTGGGCGGTATTGGCGGCCTGGTGTTCGTCATATTGCTGGCCATTTCGCTGCCAGGAATCGTGGCCGGCATCGGTTTGGTGCAGTTTAGACCATGGGCTCGGATCCTGACTCTCATTCTGTCGGCGCTGGAGCTATTCAGTATTCCCATTGGCACTGCATTAGGGATCTACGGTTTTTGGGTTCTCCTCAAGCCCGAGACCGAGCAGCTATTCAACCAGCCGCCTCCTCTATCGATGACACCGCGGGTCTGAACGCGCGCGGATCACCTGCGCTTCTTCAAGCCCGACGGATCCATGCCATCGCCCGAGCGCCGCATCCAGTCTTTGAGCAACGCTTTCAGCTCGTCGCGTTTCAATTCTTGGGAGACCTCCCTGGCTAGATTCTCCATCTCGAAAGGGTCCTGACCGAGATTATAGAGATGCGTGACGTTCAGGCCGCGATCAGCCACCAGCTTGTCCAGGCCCCGCACCACCATACGCCACTCTTCTGGTTCGCCCAGCTTTCCTGAAGCATAAACCGATTCCCCATGGCTGCCTTCTTTCCCCGTAAGCCAAGGCGAGAGATCTTGTCCTTGCGCAATGTCTGGGATGTCGACGCTGCACAGACCGAGCAGCGTCGGCATCAGGTCGACATTCGATAGCAAGGCGTCGTTCTTCCCGCGGTTCGCGAGGGCGCCGGGATAACGGACAATCAGCGGCACTCGCACCGCTTCCTCGAAAGGCTGATTGTCATCTTCCAGTCCTTGCGATCCCAGCATGCTGCCCGAGTCGGAGGTGAACACTATGATCGTGTCGTCAGCCAAATGCTGGTCGTCCAGTGCCCCCAACAGCCGTCCAAGGTTATCGTCCAGCGCCGAGCAAAGAGCGTAGTAGCTGGCATAGCTCGTTTGAGTGCTGGCCTCCTGTTCGGTTGGCACATTGGCGCGCAGCCGAAGGCTCTGTGGACCGTACAACGTCGCGACTCTTGGTGGCAACGGCCCCAGCGGCGGATGCGGTGGACCCCAGGCGAGAAACAGATAAAACGGTTTCGAGCCGCTTTGCTTGATTAAGTCGATGGCCAGATCGGTCTGATAGTCCGGCTCAAAGCCCACGCGATGAATTGGCTCTGCAGCGTTGAGAAAATAGACCGAATCGAAGTAGCGATGGCCGCGATTGAAGGCGGCCCAGTAGTCGAATCCGTGCCGCCGCGGACCAGGAGGAACAAAACCTGGATCGTCGGCGCCATCCAATCGCCACTCGCCGATGTAGCCGGTTCGGTATCCGGCGCGTTTGAACTGCTCCGCGATCGACGGCTGATCGATGGGGAGCCGGACACCATCGCGCGGGACCCCGCAGGAATGTGGAAAACGACCAGTAATCAAAGCGGCGCGCGAGGGAGCCGCGGCCGGATAGCAAGTGTAAAGCCGCTCGAAGGTCACGCCCTGCTTGCCTAAGGCTGCGAGGTTGGGTACGCGCAAATCGTCGACCAACGGCGCGCGCCATCCACCGGCCAGGACAAAAACAATGTTTGGCTTCCGGGCGGGCGCCGCCGAACCGGCCATCCGCGCAGCAGCAAGGGCGCCCGCCGATTTCAGGAATTCCCGGCGGCTTGGCAAATGGATCCTCTTCAGTCGATTTGAGCACGCCGGAAACAATCGCGCTCGTGATCGTTCACCATTCCAACCGCTTGCATGTAGGCATAGCAGATGGTGGAGCCAACAAATTTGAAACCGCGCAGTAGCAGGTCTTTGCTCATCGCGTCCGATTCATCGGTCCGCGCGGGCGCGTGTCCACGTTTGCCCCAGTCATTCCGCCTCGGCTTTCCGCCGATAAAACGCCAGATGTACGAATCGAAGTCGCCGAATTCTTCCTTGACCTTTAGAAATGCCTTTGCGTTCCCGACGGTCGACGCGATTTTCAGCCGGTTGCGGACCAGGCCGGGGTCTTTGAGAAGCTGGACGATCTTTCGCGGCGTGTAGCGCGCGATCTTCGCGGCGTCGAAGCCGTCAAAAGCCTGACGGTAGTTTTCGCGCTTCTGCAGGATCGTGTTCCAACTCAGTCCGGCTTGCGCACCCTCTAGAATCAGAAGTTCGAAGAGTTTTCTATCATCGTGTAGCGGAACGCCCCATTCGCGGTCGTGATAAGCAATGGAAAGCTCGTTGGCAGCCCAATGACAACGAATCAGCGCGGTTCGGTTCATTCCTATTAGAGTAGTCTAGAGTGCCGAAGCTGCGCGTCCGCAACCAATCCAAGAATACCGTTCTCGGAGACCGCGTCGGCATTGCCGACAACAGCGCAACCCGGCGGACCGGACTTTTGAAGCACAGCCGCCTTGAGCAGGGCGAGGGACTTTGGATCGCGCCTTCGGAGGCGGTCCATACCTTCGGAATGAAGTTTCCCATCGATGTTCTGTTCCTGGATAAGAAGCGGAAGGTTCTAAAAATACGAAGTGACATGGTGCGCTCGCGAATGGCGATTTGCCTGCGTGCTCACTCTGTCCTGGAGCTTCCCAGCGGCACGGCCGCAGCCATGAACACCCTGGTGGGCGACCAGTTGGAATTCGAGAAATATGAGTAGAATCTCATTCATGTGTATGATTCCCGGTGATGACTCAGCGCGCGGACTGGGCACTGGCATAGTCTTCGGCGGAAATCCATCCCATGACGCCGAAGCCGCCAACGAAATAAACGGCCGAGACCTGCAGCCGGTAGTACGCAAAATCGGTGTAGTCCTGCCAGGACTTTGCGTTCTCATACCGTGACAGATAGAGTTCTTTCACTTCCGCCGCGGGCACTTCCTTGGCTTCGCCCAACAGCGTCAAACGGGCCGCGCCCAAAGGATCTCCAGAGGCATCTGGCTGCGTGATCAGTAAGCTGGCGCGCGAATCCTGACGCAGGTTGTGCGTGTGCATCGCCATGCTGCTGATGAAAAATATCGGGCGGCCGAGATGGTCGGCAGCGTAAGGCATCACGGAGCCGAAAGGAAATCCGGGATATTTTTGTGAATGGGTCGATAGGCTGCCAATGAGGCCGATGGAAGCGAGCCTGCGGGCGCGTTCGGCCAGCGTTGGTTCAGGAACCTCGGGAGTGACTGGAGAAGAGCCGGCGTGGTCAGGCACGATGTATGGAGCGGGGTACGGGAATCGAACCCGTGTAAATCAGCTTGGAAGGCTGACGCCCGACCGCTAGGCCAACCCCGCCGTAGTGGGCTTTCGTAACTATCTTAATATACGACGAAGGCTTAATATACGACGAAGGCTCACGACACGACGAAGCATGCGCGCCGGCCAGGTAATCGCTCGTCCGATCCGAAACGACGGCGACTGCAACATTCCTGTAATCAAGCCCGAGAAATCGAGCTCGCGCTCATACAGAAACTTGATCTGCGTGTCGCGCCGCGCGAGCAAGCCACGAATCTCCTCCACGTCGTCTTCCGTCAGCGTGTAACCCGGCTGAACATGATCGGCGAGCTGCCGTTGGACATAGACGGTTCCGTGCGAGACGGCCTGCTCCGCCTCCGGCCGCTGCTCGGTATAAAGATAGATCGCGACCGACCGGCGTGAGATGTGCTGCTTCTCGGCCGGCAGCCGGATGCGGTGGAAGCCGTGCCAGGAATGCTCGTTCGTTTCAAAGATCACCGCTCGGTTGGCCAACGGAATTACGGCTTCAACGGGCCGAGCGCCTTCCGGGGTCCACGGATCGGAAAGGAACTCGAGGCAGCCGCCCCAATCCGGCTCCCATTCCGGATTCAGGAAAACGATCAGGTTCAGGCGCCTGTGCCAGTGCCGGCTGGGATGGAAGTTGAAGTCAACGTGAGGATCCAGGTCCTGCCCGTCCAGGTTCTCATGCGTTCCACCGCCCACGTATTCCGGATCGTACAGCAACTGGGGAATACCCGTGATTCTGCCGATCAGGTCCAAAAACTCGCGCCCTCGAATCATCTGATCGAACCGGGCATAAGCCGGACCGATGCCCGCTGTCTCAGAAATCACCGCTTTGCGGCCCTTTTCGCCGCGTTCATTTAGGGACCGAGCCGAGTCAAAGGCCGGAAATTCCTGCATCAGTTGATGGCAGAATTCGGGGTTCAGAAACTCGTCGATTACCACGTGACGGAAAGGCGCCCCGGCGGCAAACCGGCCACGTAAATCCGCCGTCCTCAGGGGAATCGCCGGGTTGAGATCCAAAGCCACTAGGACCAGTCTATGTCATTGAAAGCTAGCCAGTTGACGAGCGGACCAAAATGGTCCATAATCAAGTAGGACCATTCCGGTCGGAATTACGTATAGATGCTTAAATTGACCAAGAAAGCCGATTACGGGTTGATCGCCCTGAAGCATCTCGCTATGCGCGGTCCGGCCAGCTCGAGCGCCAAGGAAATAGCCGAGACCTATGGGATTCCCTCCCCACTGCTCTCAAAAATCCTGCAAAAGCTCGTCAAAAACGGCTTTTTGCGCTCGGAACAAGGCACAAACGGGGGCTATAAACTGGCGCGTGAAGCTCGCGAGATTACCGCGCTCGACGTGATCCGTACCATCGACGGCCCCATCTTTTTGACGGCCTGTTTCACTGAGCATGGATATTGCGTTCACACCGACAAGTGCATCGTACGTGACCCCTTGCAAAAGGTCCACGAAGGAATCCTGCGGCTGTTGGCAAGCATCACAATTGCGGATATGTCGGCCGACACCACGCACTCGGACGGGAATCCGACCAAAGCGTCCGAGCGGCTTTACGGCCTGCCAGTGACGACGCCAGCGATATGAGGAACCAAATATGAAACTGCCGATTTACATGGACTATCACGCCACCACGCCGATGGACCCGCGCGTTTTCGATGCCATGAAGCCGTACTTTATGGAGACTTTCGGGAACTCCGCCAGCCGCAATCACAGCTTTGGCTGGCAGGCGGAAGAGGCCGTGGAGAAGTCGCGCAAACAGATCGCCGATCTGATCGGCGCCACACCGAAGGAGATTGTCTTCACCAGCGGCGCCACCGAATCGAACAATCTGGCGCTCAAAGGTGTCGCGGAAATGTACGCCGAGAAGGGCAATCACATTATCACCGCGGCCACTGAGCACAAGGCTGTGCTCGACACGTGCAAGCGTCTGGAGAAGCACGGCATTCGCGTGACCTACCTGCCGGTCCAGAGCAACGGCCTGATCGATCTCGAGATGTTGAAGGAAGCCATCACCGACAAAACCATCCTGGTGAGCATCATGTACGCCAACAACGAAATCGGCGTGCTGCAGAATATGGCCGAGATCGGAAAGCTGGCGAAATCGAAAGGCGTGCTGGTGCATAGTGACGCCACACAAGCAGTCGGAAAAGTGCCGGTGAACGTGATCAAAGACAACATCGACCTGATGTCGATGAGCGGCCATAAGATCTACGGGCCAAAGGGCGTGGGAGCGCTGTATGTCAGGCGCAAGAGCCCGCGCGTACAGATCACCGCGCAGATGGATGGCGGCGGCCACGAGCGCGGCATGCGTTCCGGAACGCTGAACGTCCCTGGAATCGTCGGACTCGGCGAAGCCTGCGCTCTGTGCCAGGCCGAAATGCCGGAAGAGTCCAAGCGGATGGCATATCTGCGGGACAGGCTGCGTAGCAAGCTGGAAGCTCAACTGGACGAGGTTTACGTAAACGGCACCATGGAACATCGTGTGCCTAACAACTTGAACATCAGTTTCGCCTATGTCGAAGGCGAATCGCTGCTGATGGGCATCAACGATATCGCAGTTTCGAGCGGCTCGGCGTGCACGTCGGCAACCCTCGAACCCAGCTACGTATTAAAGGCCCTGGGCGCCGGCGATGACCTGGCGCATTCCTCCATTCGCTTCGGCCTCGGCCGGTTCAATACAGAAGAGGAAGTCGACTATGTCGCCGACAAGGTGATCGACGTAGTGAAAAAACTTCGAGAACTTTCGCCGCTGTACGAGATGGCGAAGGAAGGTGTCGATTTAACGAAGGTCCAATGGGCCGCGCACTAAGAGGACAAAAACATGGCTTATTCGAATAAGGTTTTAGACCATTACAACAACCCCCGCAACGTCGGGTCTATGGACAAGAGCGATCCCAATGTCGGTACCGGCATGGTGGGGGCTCCGGAATGCGGCGACGTCATGAAGCTGCAGGTCAAGGTCAATCCGGACACTGGCGTCATTGAGGATGCCAAGTTCAAGACCTTTGGATGCGGCAGCGCGATCGCCAGCTCGTCGCTCGCAACGGAATGGCTGCGCGGCAAGACCGTGGACGAAGCGCTCCAGATTAAGAACACGGACATCGTCAACGAGTTGAGTCTGCCGCCGGTGAAGATCCACTGCTCGGTCCTGGCCGAGGATGCCATTAAGGCGGCCATTTCCGACTATAAGACCAAGGTTGCCACCAAGACCGAGGCGGTCGCATCTACTAAATAGGTGGCACAGGCATTCTTGCCGGTGTTGAACTGTATGATTACCGTAACTCCTAAAGCTGTCGACAAAATCCGCGAACAGTTCGCCAAGCATGGCGTGCAGGGCGGATTGCGCCTCGGGGTGCTCGGCGGCGGATGCTCGGGCCTGAGTTATTTATTCAAGTTCGATGTGAAACCACGGGCCACCGACCAAGTGTTCGAGTTCGAGGACGTGAAGGTTTTTGTGGATCCCAAGAGCATGGTCTATCTGGACGGCATGACGCTCGACTGGAAGGACTCGCTGATCCACTCCGGGTTCGAATTCGACAACCCGCATGCCAAGAAAAGCTGTGGCTGCGGAACTTCGTTTTCGGCTTGACCGAGTTTTCGGCGTGACCGACTATTACCAGTTACTTGGAATTCCGCGCACCCTCAATCTTTCCTTGGACGACCTGCAGAAGCGCTATTACGAATTGAGCCGGCAGCTTCATCCCGACCGCTTCATGCAAAAGCCTGAGGCGGAGCAGCAGCGCGCGCTCGACATGTCGTCCGCGCTGAACGATGCTTACCGGACGCTGAAGGATCGAGTGAAACGCGCGCAATACCTGCTGAGCCAGGAAGGCTTCGAGATCGGCGAACAGCGCTCCAAGGACGTACCTCCTGAATTGCTAGAGGAGGTCTTTGATCTGAACATGGCGCTCGAGGAGACGCGGTCGGGTGACGACTCGGCTCGCCCGCAATTGGAAGCCGCCGAGAAGAATTTCACGAACTTGCTGGCCGGTGTCGACCAGCAGCTCGAATCGCTGTTCGAGAAATACGATCAATCCCGGAGTCGCGACGTGCTGGCGGAAATTCGGAGTGTTCTCAACCGCCGCAAGTATATTTTGAACCTGGTGGACGAAGTCCACAAAACTCTATCTCCTACCACCCACGCCCCGCAACCTACAACCTGACACATGGACATCGATTTTGGCACAACCGAACGCGTCGTAGGCATCGACCTGGGAACCACCAACAGCCTGGTCGCCTTCATGGACCTCACTGGGCCTAAGATCATCCCTGGCGCCGACGGCGACAAGCTGGTGCCCAGCGTAGTGTCGATTAATCCCACAGGCCAAATCATAGTTGGCAATCCGGCCCGAGAGCTGTTGATCACGCAACCGGAGCGTTCGGTTTATTCCGTCAAGCGTTTGATGGGCCGCGGCCTCGAGGACGTAACCGAAGAGCTGAAGCTGTTCCCGTTCCACCTTGCTTCCGGAAGCGAAACGGTTTTGCAGCTCCAGTTGGGCGAACGAACCTACACGCCGCCTGAGATCTCGGCATTCGTGCTGCGTCAATTGAAGGAGAATGCCGAAACTTTCTTCGGCTATCCGATCCACAAGGCAGTCGTCACTGTGCCGGCCTACTTCAACGACGCCCAGCGCCAAGCCACCAAGGATGCCGGTCGCATTGCCGGTCTGGAAGTGCTGCGCCTGGTGAATGAGCCGACGGCCGCCTCGCTCGCCTACGGGCTCGACAAGCGCGAGAACGGCATCATTGCCGTCTACGATTTGGGCGGCGGGACCTTCGACATCTCCATCCTCAAACTGCACGACGGCATCTTCGAAGTGCTCGCCACTAATGGCGACACACACCTGGGCGGCGACGATATCGACAATCTGCTGCTGCGCATCGCGCTCGAAGACGTTCAAAGCGAATGGGGCGAGGACCTAGCGGGCGATTCCGAAGGCGTACAGCGCCTGCGCCGCGCCGTTATCCAAGCCAAAGAACGGCTGTCGTTTGTTCCCTTCACTACCATAGAGCTCGAATATCGCGGCAAGAAGTATCTGCGCGAGCTGCAGCGCGAATTGTTCGACAAGCTGATCACGCCGATCGTCGATCGCACGCTTGGCCCCTGCCGCGATTGCCTTAAGGATGCCGGCGTCAGCGTCGATCAGATCGATGAAGTGGTGATGGTGGGCGGCTCAACGCGCATTCCGCTGGTTCGGTCGGCGGTCGAGAATCTGTTCCGGTCCGTGCCGCACACCGAGCTGAATCCGGATGAAGTGGTGGCGCTGGGCGCCGCTGTCCAGGCTGGGATACTGTCGGGCGAAGTCGAGGATAAACTGCTGCTCGACGTCACGCCACTGTCGCTCGGCATCGAGACCATGGGCGGCATCGTCTCTAAATTGATCCACCGCAATTCCACCATACCAGCCAGCGCCACCGAGCTCTTTACGACCGGCGTCGATGGGCAGACCAATGTTCTGATCCACGTCGTCCAGGGCGAGCGCGAGCTCGTCAAAGACAACCGTAGCTTGGCCCGTTTCGATCTCAAGGACATCGACCCGATGTCTGCGGGAATGGCCCGCGTAGAAGTTCGCTTCCTGATCGACGCCAATGGCATTTTGAACGTTACGGCGAAAGATCTGCGTACCGGCAAGGAACAGAGCGTCGACGTCAAGCCCTCCTACGGGTTGACCGACGACCAGGTGGAAAAGATGATTCTGGAGTCGGTCGAAAAGGCGGAACAGGATTTCAATGAGCGCCAAGTGCGGGAACAGCGCCTGGAAGCCGACGCCGTAATGGCGGCGGTCAAGAAAGCACGGCAGCACGATGCTTATTTCGAGCTTACCGCTGAGGAGCGCGCCGCTATCGACAGGGCGTTCAACGAGCTGCTGGTGGTGTATCATCATGACAATCATCTTTTGATTGCGTCGAAGATCGCGCAGCTCGATCGGGCCACCATGAAGCTGGCCGAGAATATGATGAACTCCGCCGTCCAGGGAGCTTTGAAGGGGACCAAGATCGATGCCTAAACTCACCTGGGACCAGAGCGATAATATCGCGCTTGCCCTTTACGAGAAGTTTCCGGACGTCGATCCCACTCACATCCGCTACACCGATCTGCACCAATGGATCACCGAGCTGGAGGACTTCAAGGACGACCCGAAAACCTCTACCGAGGGGAAATTGGAAGCCATCCAAATGGCTTGGTTAGAGGAATACCAGGCGGACCAACGTTAGGCGTTATTGCGGCGGCCGTTTTGGAAGGCAATCAACGAAGCCTAACTAACGTCGCTGGATCTCGGCCATCACGACGGCGGTGTCCTGCAGTGTCCGGATGGCCTCGTCGTCGTTCATATCTTTAGTGCGGGGGTGGTCCCCTTTCAATGAGCCGACAAAATCAGGTGAGGTTGCAGTATCCTCGGAAGCCTTTTCAGCTTGGTGTCCCGCGCCCGGTAGACCTCGCCCCCCTGTGGTGCGCCGATCAGTGGAAATGTTCCATCACCAGAATTTGATGCTCGTTGCGGTCCCATTGCGAGTACAGAAGCGTGCCCCCGTCTGGTGATACGGCCAAGCCATAAAAAGAGGGCTTGTCAAGCCTTCCTATTTGCGATGACCGCCTGGTCTCGAAGTCGAGATATTCGATTTTCGGAGGCCTGCCAGTCTCTGGGGCAAAGAAGTAAATACCGCTCTTCGTCACAGCCCAATTGCTCCAGTTGTCCGGCCCAGGCCCACCCCAGATTTGGGTTTCGGCGCCCCCGCCGGGCGGCATTGCCCAGATCCCTTGGCTCCATCGCTTGGTATAAAGTAGCAATTTTCCGTCTACCGTCTCGCCTGCTCCGAAGCCTCCGTCTCGCGTCACCTGAGTCGGCGGCGGCCCGGCCGCAGCCCCGTCTTTAACAGACTGTTTCCAAATCTGATAACCCTTTTCTCCGCGATTCGAGGTGAAGTAGATCGAGCGCCCGTCTCGCGACCAGCTCGGGAGAAAACTGTCCGCGTCAGGAAAAGCAACGACGGGATGTGGATGGCCGTCGTCCGTTTCGACCACGTAGACGTCACCGTGCCGCTGCGAACGATAGTCAAATGCGAGATAACGGCCATCAGGTGAAAACCGCGGGCTTCCGGCAAAGCCGCGCAAATCTGTGACTTGCACTGCATGGGAGCCGTCGCGGTTACAGATCCACACCTCCGGGTAGCCAGACCGCGAGCTTTGGAACGCGATCTTCCGGCCATCAGGCGAAAACTGCGGCTGCAAGTTCTGGCTCTTGGTCGAGGGGATTAGGATCGAAGCCGAAGTCCGTGCGTGAATCTGATCGTTTAGCTCAAGTCGCCACAGGTTCTGCTCTTGGTCGACATACTCATAAGCAAGCTCGTTTGCGGATTGGGAGAGCGAAGGGTACCACGCGACAGGGCCGGCTTCCGGAACCCGTTGGGGAATGCCGCCTGATGCCGGCACGCGCCAAATCGCTGGCAATCCCCCGCGGCTGGTAGAAAAAACGATTTCGTTAGTTTGGGTCCAAGCGGGCGGCCCGAAGATCTGTTTGTGATCGAAAGTTAGTTGTTTTGGTTCACCGCCCGCTGCCGAAATTACAAAAAGTTCCTCGACCGATGCCGGCCCGGAAGACCTGATGAAAGCCAATTTGTCGCCGTCCGTGCTGAAAGCCGGCCGCCGGTCGTGGGAGGTAGGCGGAGGCGACGTGAGGACTCGCGTGCTGGAATCTTGCAGCGAGAGCAGCTTAATGGAACTTCGCTGTATCGCCGCGTTCCATTCGGAAAACGCGATGAGTTTGCCGTCGGCCGACAAAGACAGTCCCCCTTTTCCGGTCTCGAAGTCGAACGGCGAGCGCAGCCCAGCATAGATCGTTTTCTCGGCGCCGCCGAGCGCGGGCACCATCTCAATCAGAAATTTGTCGCCTCGATCGCGAAGGAAAGCCACCTCACGGCCGTCTGGAGTCCATGCGGGAGAGTAGGGCTCACCTGCTGCTGGAGTCTTCTCATCCTTGAGAAGCGCGGGCACCTCACTTTGCGTTAGTCTGACCGAACTCTGGGAGCCGACCACCGCCGCATAGAGTCCTGACTCAGTTCGTAGGTGGGCCGAGCGCAGGAATACGACCCGGCTGCCATCGGGGGAAAGCGCCGGCAGCCTCTGATCGCCCTCAATGGTCAACGGAAGCAGCATGACCGCGGCTGACGATACAGTGTGCGATCCATTACTGCCATGGCCGCTGAGCAGCCAGGTTGAAACAAGCGCTATTACCGCAACCAAAACGCCCGCTAGCAAGACTTTCTTTGGCCGCTTCGCGGTTCTGCCCGGCTGGCGGTCGCGATCATTGTGTGTATCTACTGGCGCGGTCGAAATTTTCTCTGCCGCGGATCCAGTTCCCGATGGGAACGGCTCATGTTCCTGAATGGATGCAACGAACCGATACCCGCGCCGCGGTACCGTCTCAACGAAGCGAGGATGATCTGAAGAATCGCCCAGCACCTCGCGAATCCGGTTGATGCACTTCTTCAACCCGAGTTCGTAGTCGACCGTTGTATTTCCGGGCCACAAACGCTCTCGCAGCTCTTCTCGGGGGATGAGCTCGCCGGGACGTTCTAGCATCGCCCGCAACACCTCGAATGCTTGTGGACTCAACTTTTGCCGCAAGCCCGACTGGCGCAACTCAGCTTCCTGCAGGTCGACTTCGAACACGCCAAACCTGATGATGCGGTCCGGATTGGATGACGCATGCATGAAACCAAGCCTCGGAGAAGATCAAGTCTATCACGCTTCGAGCCTTAGGGAGCGCAGCAGCGCGGTAACCGACGGCCTGAGACCTATTAGGTTCAGTAACTTGCGCGGTAACCAAAAAACCACCACAAAGATTCTTGACGCCTCGTTCACAATGCACGAAAGTGACCTACATGCTCGACAGCCACCCCATGTTTCCTATGATCACCAAGCAAGCCTTGATTAACCGAACCAAGTGCGGCAATGGACAACAACTACTCCACCCACACAGAAGAACCTTCCTCGGCGGGGCGCTGGGGGCGCTCATTGCATCGCCTGGGCGTCTGCTAGCCGAACCCGGCGCATTGCCCAACAATCCTTTCATCCTCCTGCTGACGGGAGTGTATCAGCCGGTTGTTCACGGACCCAACCTCGGGTTGTCTTCCGTGAACTTGAGTGATGGTACGTACTCGAAAACGGAAATCTACCCGATCTTCGGCGTTCAGGGTAGCACGGATCAGGATAAGACTATCGGCGATTTTTATGTGCAGTTCAACGGGAATTTGTGTGCGTACCATCTCCCTGGTGGAGCGATTGCAATGCAGTTCCAACCTGTTCCAGCGGGAGCGCCTCCCGGTTTTAATGGTTTCGTCCCTTTCCCTGACGGAATGGGTGGGAATTACTTGGAAGGAACCTTCGAGCTAACGATATTGGAAGCGACGGGGATTTATCACGCCTTCGCCGGTGGTCATAACCACATGGTGGATAGACTCCACCAACTGGCTAACGGCAGTTTCGATGAATTCTGCTTCTGCAACATCAGCCAGTATCAGTTCCCATAGGTCTTTCCATTTGCCTGGCGTACGGAAAATATCCAACAAGAAAAGGAGATCACTGTGATACTTCGAAGGACATTTGTTTGGGTTGCCGCGCTTCTTTGTGCGGCTGCTCTTATATCAACGAGACCGGGCCAAGCAGCACAGATCAGTGGAACGATCGCGACCACGATGGCCATCACTGAAGACAGCCAACTCGTCGGGGATGTGACGTGTACTGTTACTGGAGCTCCCTGCCTCGACGTAGTTGCGTCCAACGTGACGCTTGACTTAAACGGCTTCAGTATGACGGGGCAAGCAAGTCCACAAACTGGCTGCGCAGGCAGCGGCGCCTCGGGAGCCGAGCAGGGTATTCGGATCCTTCAGCAAACTGGCGTCACTGTTCGCGGACCAGGCATTGTTCAACAGTTCCGCGTTCACGGAATCATAATCAATGGCAGCACCGGTACTCATATCACGGGTGTGACCACATCCACCAACTGCTCATCGGGCATTCTGTTAGCCGGCGACTCCAATGTGATTGAGAACAATATCTCAATCGCAAACGGAAGTCTCGGTGCTCCCTGCGGTGGGATATGACTGGCGGGCGCAAGCCATAACCGGCTCCGTGCGAACCGGATAAGTGGAAATGGATATGCAGCTCAAGGGAATAATTTTGGAATCGGCATGCCGGCTGCGATCGATACCGATAACACAATCGAAAATAACGAGATAGTCGGCAATGCAAATGGGATCTTTGTTACTACCGGGGTCCAGGGCAACACCTTTCGTGGAAATACGATTGTAGGCAACCCTCCCGTGCAAGTCGCCGTGGATCACACCGCAAACAGCGGCTTCGATATTAAGAACCTGGCCGACGCCGGTGCAAATACGTTCGAAGGCAACGTTTGTGTGACCTCGATCAACGCGCCTTGCCCATCGACAGGACCGTCGTTCACCGCCAGTCCGAACCCAATACCGGTTACAGGCGCCGCCACTCTAGGAGTGACCACCTTGAGTTGGAGCGCACCGGATGCGGACGTCGTCGAAATTCACGTCGGTAGTCCGAATGGTCCCCTGTTCACCCAAATGGGCACGCGCGGATCAATACAAACGGGTCTGTGGGTATCTGACGGCCTGACGTTCTATCTTCAGGATGTCACGGGCGGGAAGCCGCTCACGTCGGATTATACGCTGGCCACGCTGGTCGTCCATTTGCAGAAGAGTGGCAGCGCGTATCTCGATTTCCGGGGAGGACCGCATTGGTGGGGCGGTGCTACGGCGGTCCTGTTCGGACTTTGTCTGTATGGTATGCGGCTGGGGCGGTCCGTTCCTCGATGGAATCGCCTCTGGGTGGTTCTGAGTCACGCGGCCCTGTTCGCGGGAATCGCGTTCAGCTTGTCGCAGTCCGCTGAGGCCCAAACTCAACCTGCGCCGCAACAGACGGGCGCCACACTGGACCGAATGATCGCCGCTCACAAAAGCCAGCAGGAACTCGCCCAGTATGTGTTTGACACTCGCGGTTGCAAGAGCTGCCACACCATAGGCCAAGATGGGAAGCTTGGTTTCACTGCGAAAGGCAAGCAAAGGGCGCAGGGATTCGAAGGATGCATTAGGATGCTGACGGCAATGACTGTAATCGTCCAGGTACCTGCGGACAAGCGCTCGCCTCAGCAGCGACAGAAGGCGGAACGGTTCCAGGAATTCGGTTGTACTGCTTGCCACCAGCTGACTCCAGGAAAGTTGGAGCTGACCGAAGTGGGAGCCAAGCTGGCGCACTTGCATTTGGGCTGTGTCGATGTGGAAAAGCTTGTGGCTAACGGATCCCAACGCTGAAACACAGGCTGATTTTGTCGCCCTAAGAAAGGGCCTCTGGTAGTGTCCTTCTAAAAGGACATTACCGGGCTCTAATGCCCCCAGGCGCTGTGGTAGACTAAGAAAGTCGCAGTCTAACCCAGGAAAAATTGAATGCCGAAGCTGAAGACACATAAGGGTGCGTCTAAACGGTTCAAGAAGACCGGGACAGGCAAAGTGGTGCGTCACCATTCCTTCTCCCGCCATATTCTGACCTCTAAGCCGCGCTCGCGCAAGCGCAAGCTCAAACATGCCGTGGTGGCCGATCCGTCCGACCAGGCCAAGCTGAAGCGGATGATACCGTATTAGGTTGTGGGCGCCCACAACCCCCGCCGCGTGAAACGGTGCAGCACGTACCGTTATGACCGGCCAAATAATTAAGGAGTTGAAACGTGCCGAGAGTAAAACGAGGAACTAAAAGAAGAGCCTACCGCAAGAAAACGCTGGAGCGGGCCTCGGGCTTTTTTCTCACCAAGAGTAAACTGAATCGGGCCGCGCAAGAGGCCGTCGAGAAGGCGTTGCGTTACGGCTACGTCGGACGGCGGCGAAAGAAGCGCGATTTCCGGTCGCTGTGGATCGTCCGCATCGGCGCTGGCTGCCGCGCGGCTGAAATCTCTTACAGTAAATTCATTAGCGGCCTCAAGAAGGCCGGCATCGACCTGAACCGGAAAATTCTGGCGGACATGGCCGCCAACGACGCCACCGCGTTTGCCGCGCTCGTCCAGACCGCGAAAGCCGCCCATACGGGGTCTTAACATGAGTCCTGCACCACACCTTAGTTCAGATCAACGGGTTAGTTCAGATCAACGGGAAACCGATCCCCTGGCCAGTCTCGAAGAGCGCATCACGCGCGCGGCCGAGTTGGTGGCCAACCTTCGCGCCGAGAAAGCCGACCTGCAAGCGCAATTGCGTGCCGCCTTTGAGGACCGCGATTCCTATCGGCAGGAACTGGATGAGCTGCGCTCCGAGCGCAAGCAGGTACGCACCCGCATCGAGAAACTGCTCGGCCAGATGGATTTGCTTAGCACCACCTAGAGATGGCAAGCTAAAGCATGCCCCACACGGAACCTGTCCGTGTCACCATTTTCAACCAGACTTATTCGCTGGTGGCCAGCGAAGACCCCGCTCGGATCGAACAACTAGCTCATCGGATAGACGACTTGATGTCCTCAATCGCTGCTCGCGGCGGGAATATCGATGCTACGCGCGCCGCAGTGCTCGCTTGCCTGCATCTGGCCGACGAGTTGGATACGCTCGAACGCGAACTCGCTTCGCTCAAGCATAAAGTGGAGCACAAGGCCCGCGAGTTTAGCGTCCTGCTGGACGAAGCCATCGGAACCGACGCCCTCTAGGCGATTCTGCCGCATCGCCAAGGAACGATCCTCAATAAATTCTCTCTTGTTTCCGCAGCGTCCCGAATGTTCCGACGTTCGATATCGCGAATGCCACCTTATATTGCGAATCGTCGCGGGTCCCAAAATTGAAGCGCCGGTACTCGACGCTGATCCCGCAGCAGTCGGTGTTGTAGGTTATTTCGGTGGTTGCGAACTCCAGGATGCCGCGCATGTAGTCGTAATAAATACTAACGGCAGCGTTCCACCCTTTCCGGTTTTGATTGCCGACGGCCAGCAGGGCACGGATCTGGTCGGAGTTGGGCGCCACATTCGGATCGGTCCGAACCTCGCTGTGACCCACCGAAATGAGGTATTTCGAAAAGCGATAATCGGCCGAGAAAACGGTATTACTAATGTGCCCTAGAAGCGGGTCATAGTCCACTCGCCACTCCAGGCCTAGCTTCTGCTGAAAACGGAGCGCTGAGACCACCGGAGAATAGTTGCGCGGTCCGTTGAGAAATGCGAACCCGTCCAGTTCTTCCGAGCTCGCCACTACATTACGCTGACCCGCGATAACCGCACCCCCAAACGTCGGATCGAAATAGCGGGCCTGTGAAAGATCCCAGCTCAACACCTCGTTGACATTGCCGTCCTTGTTCTTAACAAACAGCCGGTTGGTAATCGACAGGGTGACTTGGTTGGTGTCGGAGAGGAGATCGGTTCCATCGAATCTAATAATGCGGTTAAAGTTATCCACGCCACCCACAAGCACATATTCGGCCCGCGCCTCGATCACGTGTTTCACCTTTTCCCCGCCCAGCCATTTCGGCGACTTGTAGATGCGCTCCAGCGATGGGAACATCAGCTCCAGGCGAATCTCGCGCGCATTCCGCACCACATTATCGCCGCTCACCTGGCCGTTCGCCTCGCTTGACCCGTAGGCTGTCTCCCGAATCGCGAAGCTGGGCGTCAGGCTGAAACCCCCGAAGTGAAAAGCCGTGGTGACCCGTGGATTCACGTCGACCCGCGGCACAAAACGCCGGGTCTGGAAGTCCTGCTCGGTGCGGTCCAGTAAACCCGCGCTGCTGTCGAACGAAAACCATAGCGGCAGTACACCGCCCACTATCTGCCGGTCACGGCTTAAGAATTCGACCTCGGGCAGCTTCCGGATCACAATCTTGTCGTCCGGCGTCACGCTTTGAAATTCTTCGTCGCGATCAGCTACCACATAAAAGCCAAAAGTGTCCCAATGTTTGGTGATAAATCCCACCGAGTGCGATTCGGAATAAATCGCGTCATGGAACGATTGGCTGAAGGACTGCCGGAACAGGAATGAGCTCAGATAGTTGACCTGCCCAATGGCTTCCCAACCATGGCCGAGATCGGAGCGGCCGTTCAGTGTAAACTGAAATCCTCCCTGCTTTTCCTTATCATTAACTCCGTAGAGATAGAATCCGATATCGGTTCCGGGCTTCACTTTGTAGCGGAAATCAACTGTGCTGGCCAGCCCCCGCAGGCTGTAATACACGCCCCGATAAAGCAAGTCGGAGCTCCGATTGATGGCCCAAAAGTACCCGAGACCAAAAAATTCACCGAACAGCGTGCTGCGTCCGAAGCTGGGCTCCAGGAATCCGCTCTCGCGTGGCAGTTTCTTGAGCGACTTGTAATAAGCCGGCAAATAGAATAACGGCAACCGCTTGACATGAAAAACGGCGTGGTATGCAATCGCCCGGTTGCCGGGTACGATGTCGAATTTAGGGCCGGTGAGCCGCCACCAGGGCTTGGGAACTTTGCAATCCGTTACGAAGCCATCGTGGACGATGTAGCGATCTTCCTTCCGCTCCGCCCATTTGCCCTCGAAATAAAAGGGATTGTTGGTGGTCAGTAAGCCGGGACGCGAAATGATCCTGGGCACTGACGTTCCGCGCAGGTCGTAAAAGAGCCCCGTCTCGCTATTGATGTTATAAGTTCCATGATCGCAATTTAGCTTGGTTCCGTCGACGTAATTCTCATAGCGCACATTGCCCCGAAACTCGGCGTCGCCGGTGTCTTCGTCGTAATCTACTTCGTCGGCTTCCAGTTTCTTGTCGGTGGTTTCGAGGTGTACATGTCCCCGCAGGTGACGCAGCGATCCGTCAGTCTCCTCGGTATCGGCGATGACGATATACTCATCGGGGCCCGGTGCGTTTGGCCGCCGGGTCTTAAGCCGCTGGTTCGGATTCGCGGCGTTCGGGACGGCATCCGGCTGAATTGGCGCAGGCGGCGGAGGAGGCACAAACGGAACCTGCGCGACCGCCGGCCATGTCACCAAAAACATGGCCACCGCCAACAATCCGCTGCATGAGGCAAAAGAAAGTGCGTGACATTTCAGCCCAAATATGTTACGAAAGGAGATAAGGTCAATTTTGGGACGCGAGCTGGGGCCCGCGCGGAGTGACGATAACGGCCTCAACCGAAAACCGTAGCACGGATTGCTAGATCCCGCAAGCGCAGGAGGTTGGTGAGCAGCATGGAATGTCGCTATTGTCAGGCTTCGAACGCCGAAGATGATCATCGTTGTCGCCGCTGCGGCCGTCGCCTGCGCTTGACGCCGGTCTACACGACGTCGGCCGCGGTTCCAGCGTTGCGCCCCGAATTCATTGAAAGAGCATCGGCCGATTCCGCCGAACGTGTTGCAACCGAGCTTCCACCGCCGCCGCGCCGGCCCATCACCTATCAACCGTCGCTGTTTAGCGGCCGCGAGCTCCCGCGTGTGGTGCCGTTTGAATCGATCGCCCCCTCAGTGGCGCGGCCTTTACGTCAGCAGTCGTCGACTGTACGGCGTATTCGCAATCGCAAGGTGATTCCCGGCCAGCAGAACCTCGAGTTTGGACGCTCCACTAAGCCCGCAGAGGGAGTGATTTATTGTGATGCGCCTGTTGCTGTTCCAGCACACCGTGCCATGGCGGCAGCGCTGGATGGCAGCCTGATTTTGATCGCCACTGCCATTTTTGGAATCATTTTCTACCTGGCTGGGGGCCAGGTGCTGCTGAATGCAAGAACATGGCCCGTGCTGGTTGCTGTTGTCGCTGTATTTTTAGTCTTCTACGAAATCTTGTGGTGCCTCGCCGGTGGCGATACGGCCGGCATGCGGTGGGCGCGTCTTACGTTGGTCGATTTCGATGGACAGAGGCCGCGACGCAAACAGCGGCTCTATCGCCTCGCGTCCGAAATATTAAGCCTGCTGGCAGCCGGGATCGGACTACTGTGGGCTTTGGTGGACGAAGAAACGCTCACCTGGCACGACCATATTTCGAAGACCTTCCCGACGCCGTATTAGGCAGCCTCTCGCCCCCGAGCTTCTACTGTTTCTCGAAAACCATCTTCTGATCTAACTCGCCCATAGCCGTCGAGAGGTGCTGGTTCTGGGTCAGGGTCTTTCCATCCTCGGATAGGAGCCAGGTTGTCTTGGCGGCCACGTCGTTGTCCTGGACCCTCAGCTTGATGTTCATGACCAGGTTGTTGGCTTCCCATCCACCGATGCTCTTGACTTCCAAACCGCCCGGCGTATTGGTCATTTCCTTTCCGTCGGTAGTCATGTTGAGGGTGTACTCCTGCTTGCCCTGAGCGCCTTCCTGTGCTGTGCTGACTTTTAGCGTAGGATCGTTGTGCTCGATCACATCAGTGCGCGTATCGGGGCCAGGAATCGGACCGAAATCGCTTTTCGCCACGTTCAGTTTCCATGTCCCGCTATAATTGGGCTTAGCGCCGCTGGCTGAGCCTGCAACCGCCGCCGGCTTCATTCCCGCCACCGCGGTGGCCCCGCCCTCCTGCTTTTCGAAGACCATCTTCTGGTCGGTTTCGCCCATGGGACTTTCCAGGTGTACGTTCTCGGTTAGCATCTTACCGTCGTCTGAAAGTGCCCAGGTGGTCTTTATCACAACATCGCTGCCCTGAAACTGCAGCTTTGCATTCACAACCAAACTGTTGGCGGCCCAAGCGGCGGTACTCTTCATGTCCAAGCCACCAGGCTTGTTGACCGCCTCTTTGCCGTCGGTGGTCATGCTGAGCGTGTAGTTCTGCTGGCCCTGCGCGCCGTCGTCCGAGACGCTGTCCTTCAGATTAGGTTCCTGGTGATCTATTACATCCGTCCGGCTGTTGGAAGGCGGAAGAACGCCAAAGTCGCTCTTTTCCACATTGAGTTTCCAGGTTCCACTGAAATTGGGCTTGCTTTGTGCCCCCAATGAAGCTGTGAACGTTACGATAACGATAGCTGCAAAGATTACCTTACTACGCATAGTCATCTCCTGCTGAATTAACCCACAGACGCGGATAAAATCTAGGTTAGCACGTATGGCGGAGGGCGGCCCGGGAGGCCAACCTACGAACACGCTTCCACGATAGCCGACATTGATCCCTTCGACTTCGGCATGCGCCAGTCTGCGCCGAAAGCGTGGATTTGATCCCGGCCAAATTCGGCCTGCTCCAGCTCGCACGTCAGGACCACGGTTCTTCCCGTGCTGTCGACCTCGACGGCATGATTCCAAGCATCCCCGTCGGAGAAAGCGAACAGTTTCTGAAGCATCTCGACTACGTATTCGTAGGTGTGCTCGTCGTCATCCAACAGAACCACGTTGTAGAGGGGCGCCAGCCGGTCCTCGGTCTTCTGCTTTGTTTCCGGAGTCGTGATAACGGTCGGCATGGCTCACTAACATCATAGGAAAAAGCTCCAGGAGCCCGGAAATTCAAAGGCGGGTGTTATCATGAGTAAGAAAGGGGGGGCGCAACGGATTCGACGGGATTGAATCGTTGTGGAAAGGCGTGCCGGGTTCCGAGCTCCCGTTAAACGATCGGAAAACTAGAACTGCCAATCAGCAGTTTGCTTACGCTGCTTAATTAATTAGGTAGCCGCTCCGGATGTTGGGCCTCGACGGCATCAACGGAGCGTCATCTTCGAGGATTGGGCCGAAGGCTTCTGCTCGGAGCCGTAGGCTGACGACAATCGGGCTAAGCCGTCGTTTTCTTGCCGGTTCTAATGCGGCGGCCGACAACTACCGAATCGGAAACGCACGTAGTTCTTTTCATGGCGGACTTTCTCGGACGCGGGTTCAACTCCCGCCGCCTCCACCATATCCCGCTCTCGACGACCCTTTCGGTACGCCCTACGGAATCCGGAAATCCACGTGGCGATCGCGATTGATCTGCTGGCTATACCGGATGTCGACACTCGCTAGTGGAGCTTGCATCTCCTGCCCCTCGCGCGTGATCCAGTGGATTTGGTCGCCCTCGACTTTGTATGCGGTGGCGGCCTGGATGGTGTGATCGTTGAAGGCGATCAAGTAGAAGTTTTGCCCCTGGTTGCCACTAGACGGCTGCGATTGCATTTGAGGCTGCGGCGGAGGTCCATTCTGACCTTGTGGCGGATACTGAGGCTGTTGTGACGGCCCCTGACCCTGGGGCGGATACGGGTATCCGTAGTTCTGTTGGCTAGTCACTGGTGGTGTGGAATACGCGCCGCCAGAATCGTAGCTGTCATAATACGGATCGTACCCGTAGTACGGATATCCCGAATAATAATAATACGGATAATAGGGATACCCCCATCCGCCCAAGCCAAAGTAGAAGCCCGGACCCCAATAACGACCCCCATAGAAGTAGCCCCGGCCTCCGTAATATCCGCCTCGAAAGCCTCCGCCATAGGATCCGCCTCGGAAGCCCCCGCCATAACTTCCGCCTCGGAAGCCACCGCCATAGCTTCCGCCTCGGTAACTACCCCCGCTGGAGAATCCGCCCCGGGCCCCTCCACCAGTTGCGTGCCCGCCTCCTCCACCACCACCATGACCACCGCCGCGTTGAGCATAGGCCGGAGCAAGCAGAATCGGCGAAAGGAGCGCGATGAAAAGTGCTGGTTTCTGGAGTCGCATCGCTTTGCTAGCTGCAAGCCTCCTGCCATTCGCAAGTGATTGTTGACAGGAATGATCGCCGCATGGGCGACGGCTGAAAACCACCAGCTTGGTTGATTGCAGCAACCAGGTCAGCGGCGCTGCCTCCCAACGCGGTTTCCAATCGAGTAAACTTAGCTGCATTATGGACAGCATCTCAACCCGAAGACGCTTTGTTAAGCAGGCATCCTGGCTAGTCGCCGGTGCGCCGGCGGTCTCGTTCCTCAGGGTCGCGCGGGCAGCCGACACCGGCAATGCGATCGTCGAAACGTCGGCCGGTAAAGTCCGCGGGACCGTGGTCGATGGCGTCAAAATCTTTAAAGGCATTCCTTATGGCGCAACGACCGCCGGCAAAAATCGTTTCATGCCGCCGGCGAAGCCTGCCCCCTGGACAGGCGTGCGAGACGCGCTTTCTTACGGCCCCAGCGCTCCGCAAGTCAGCGCGACCGGAAGACCTCCGGCGGGATCTACCGAAGAGAGCGAAGACTGCCTGGTACTGAACGTGTTTACGCCGGATTTGACCGGCGGCAAGAATCGGCCGGTGATGGTATGGTTGCACGGCGGCGGATTTGCCACTGGGTCAGGCTCCGGGCCCATCATCGAGGGCGCCAACCTGGCGCGCACCGGCGACGTCGTCGTGGTCAGCATCAATCATCGCCTGAACGTGTTCGGCTTTACCTACTTGGGTGAACAGGCGGGCTCCGATTTCGCTCTCTCGGGCGGCGCGGGGATACTGGACATAGTCGCGGCGCTCGAGTGGGTGCGCGACAACATCGGACACTTCGGGGGTGATCCGAACCTGGTCACGATCTTTGGACAATCGGGCGGTGGACGCAAGGTGGCAACATTGATGTCGATGCCCGGAGCCAAGGGGCTGTACCATCGCGCCATCATCGAGAGCGGCGCAATACTAAAGCTAACCACTCCTGAAGACGCGATCCACACCACCGAACTGCTTCTCAGCGAATTAGGGCTGAAGGCCGGCCAGGCGCGTGAGTTGCAAACCGTTCCTGTGGCGAGGCTGCTGGCCGCCAATGACGCGGTGTACAAGAAAATGGCCTTGCGCGAGCCTGGCATGGTGGCGAACTCGCCCATGGTCGACGGCCGGGCGCTTCCCACCCATCCCTGGGATCCTGCCGCGCCGGCGCTGTCCGCTTCCATTCCGCTACTAATCGGATGGGCCCATACCGAGGAGACGCTGTACGACCGGCCCACGCCCGAAAAACTCAATCTGGATGAAGCCGGACTGAAGCAGCGCGCGGCGAAGCAACTCGGTGGCGACCCGGATCGCGTGATCGCGGCCTTCCGCAAAGCGCACCCGGACGCCACGCCATGGGATCTCTATATCTTGATTGCCACCGAGCATCCGCGCGGCGCTTATACCCGAGAGCTCGCGAAACGCAAAGCGGTACAAGCCGGCGCGCCGGTGTTTCTGTATCGCTTCGACTGGGAGACGCCCGAAGGTGGCGGGCATATGAGGTCGCCGCACACCATCGAGATTCAGTTCGTCTTTAACAACATCAAGATCGCGGGGCCGCTCATTTCGAAAATGCCGGAAGCTTACGCGCTAGCCGATAAAGTGAGCGCGGCCTGGGTAGCGTTTGCTCGCACCGGAAATCCGAACACGGCGAAGCTGCCGAAGTGGCCGGGTTATTCAGCCAAGTCGCGGGACACGATGCTGTTCAATAACGATAGCCGAGTGGAGCAGGATCCTGACCAGGGTCCGCGCTTGGTGATGGAACAGGTATTGAACCTGTCATAATCCGCCCCTGTAATGGGGAACAAAGGGCGATTTTTATCGTCTAAGTGATCATGCATTCAGTCTGGCAGGACTTCCGTTACGGACTGCGCGGCCTGCGAAACCAGCTATCCTTTACGGCTCTCGCGGTGCTGGCGCTGGCGCTCGGCTCCGGCGCGGCCACGACCATTTTCAGCGTGATTCAAAACGTCCTGCTCGATCCGTTTCCATACACGAACGCGGAGCGCGTGGTTGCCATCATGATTCATGACGTGACCAACAGCCGTCCCGGCGGCCGCACGGCGTTCCAGTTGGCGGAGTTCCTCGACTACCAGGAACAAAATCATGTTTTTGATGAGGTGATCGGTGGCGGCTCTGAAGATCTCCTCATGACCAGCGGCGAAGGTACGGAACAGTTCGATGGTGGCACAGTCACCTCCAACACTTTCCGTTTCCTCGGCGTCCCGGCGCTACTCGGCCGTATTCTCTTGCCCGATGATGCCAAGCCAGGCGCTCCGCCGGTATGCGTGATGAGCTACAAGATGTGGTCTACGCGCTTCAATCGCGACCCCGGAATCTTGGGACGAACATTCGTGCTAAACGGTATTCCCACTACCTTAGTCGGGATCATGCCGCAGCGTTTCACGAAGCTGGGTTCGGACCTCTGGCGCGCGGTGAACCTGGTTCGCAGTGACCCGGAGAACAAAGAGCGCTACTACATGTTCCAAGCGCGACTGAAGCCCGGCGTGACCGTCCAGCAGGCCCAGTCCGACGTCGAAGTGATTGCTCGCCGGCTCGCTACCGTTTATCCAAATAATTATCCCAAGCGGTTCAGCGTTCAGATCGTGACTTGGCTCGATA